>Ga0307380_10001779_pt1 | contig 31066 bp, 40 predicted proteins | sample UN3MG_FD_202239 | JGI IMG/M metagenome (GOLD analysis project Ga0307380, IMG submission 202239) | Soil microbial communities from Risofladan, Vaasa, Finland - UN-3 | ecosystem: Environmental > Terrestrial > Soil > Coastal area > Acid sulfate soil | place: Finland: Risofladan, Vaasa | collected...
GCGGGGGGCGGCACTGGCCACCGACGGCGGGGCTGGACCCGTGGGCGGCGAGGAAAGGGCTTGATCCGTTCCTGGTGGCGCGGGCGATTGGGAGGCGGGGAGGGTTGGTGCCGAGGCGGTATTTGCGGGGGGCGTTGGAGGAGAATTTGGGGCGGATTAAACGATTGTTAGGGAAGATGGGGGAGGAGATTCGGGGGAAGTGGGATAGTCAGTAGACAGTAGGCAGTAGACAGTAAACAGCAAAGAGTAAAACGTAAAACGTAAGGAGTAAGCATGGCATTGCCCCGCACAGAGTGCGGGACTGCGGCCAGGATAGGGACCGCGGGTTGATGGAGTAGACATGGCCTTGCCCCGCAAAAGAACGCGGGACTTCGGCCGCCGAAGTTGCGTTGTGGAGAAGGAGTAACAATTGGCCTTGCAGGATGCTATTGACTGGGTGCAGGATACGATTGGGGGGCTGGATGGGATCCGGGCGGCGCCGCACGAGCCGACGGAGAGCATTAAGGTGTTCCCGTTTTCGCGGGCGTACGCGAGCGAGGGTGTGATCGAGGTGGGGGCGGTGGGGACGGATCGGGCGCTGCACACGATCGTGGTGGAGATCCACGTGGCGCGGACGGACCTGCCGAGGGATGTGGCCAAAGCAATGCCGTATGTGGACAGTGTGCCGGCGGCACTGCTGGCGGATCCGAGGCTGGGGGGGACGGTGAGCACGTTTGGGTCGATCCGGTATCGGTTTATGCCGATGCAGGTGGCGGGGCAGGATACGATCGGGTTTCGATTCTGGTTAGAGGGAGTGAAGGTATTGACGGCGACGGCACGGTGAGAAGGGGGGCGAGTGATGGGGAACCGGCAGGGAAAAAGCACAAATCGCAACGGAAATAACCAAAAGGGGAACCGGTTGGTGTTGTGGACGCAGTTGGTGACGCCGGGGATGGACGATGCGGCGGTGGTGGCGGCGGAGCGGGTGGCGGGCAGGGCGGCGGCGTTGGGGTACAACCACCTGGTGCAGGGCTACCGGCGGACGGACGATGCCCGGAACAAGGCGGTGCTGGCGTTGTCGAAGGTGGCGCGGGATGACCGGGATGTGTTGGTGATGCTGGACGCGGATCATATGCACCCGATGGACGTGATCGAGCGGTTGGTGGCACACGACGTGGGGGTGGTGGGGGCGATGTATTTTCGAAGGGGGGAGCCGTTTGACGTGTGTGCGTTTCGGCGGGGCCCGGATGTCCCGCAACAGGAAGCCCCGCAGGGGCAGGCGGGACAGGCGGGATCTACGAGCGGGCTGGTGGCGGTGGGGCGGGAGGAGACGGGATTACACAAGGTGGCGGTGGTGGGGACTGGTGCGATCGCGATTCAGCGGTGGGTGTTTGAGCGGCTGATGGAGAAGGGATACGGGTGGCCGCATTTCCGGTATGCGTATGCGGAGGGGTCGCTGGATCAGCCGACGGAGGATATGTATTTCGGGGCGATCTGTGAGGAGGCGGGGATTCCGCATTACGTGGATTGCGATCTGGTGACGCCGCATTTGAGGACGTTGGTGATTGATCGATCCTATGCCGTGGGGTGGGCGGAGGCGCGTGACGATGAGGAGAGGGCGGGTGGTGATGGGGAGAGGGCAGCCACCCCGGCCCGAACCGCGAAGCCGGGGCGGGCAAGGCGGGCACCCACAAGGGGTGCCCCTACGAATATCATGGCGGTGGAGGTGGAGGCATGCTGAGATATGTTGGAGGCGGGTTCATTGGCGGGGTGCCGGCCCGGGACCTGACGGAGGCGGAGGTTAAGGCGGGCCCCGCTGACGGGACAGGTGGTTGGGATCGGGAGGCGTTGGTGGGGACGGGATTGTATGTGGAGGCGGGCAGCGGTCAGCAGTCAGCGGTCAGCCCCGCAGGAGCAGGCGGGGCGGGCGGTCAGCCCCGCGATACAACGCGGGACAGGCCGGCCAGGGAGAAGGGTGAGAAAGCGCAAATTTCAAATAGCAAATGACAAATATCAAATATCAAATACCGGAAATGAGGAGGGATAGACGATGGGTGTGAAGGCGCTTCGGAAGATTCAGATGGGGTTGGAGACGACGGCGGGAACGGCGGTGCCGGCGACGACGATCTGGCGGGGGACGGGGACGATCGAGGATCAGCGGGAGATCCGGCGGATCGATGAGGATGTTGGGGTGCTGCAGCGGGTGAACCGGACGGCGACGCCGAAGTTGCTGGCGGGGCTGGCGATGGACGCGGTGCCGGCGACGTTCGAGCAGCTGCCGTATATCCTGGAGGCCGGGATCAAGCAGGTGAACACGGGGGCGGCGGATGGGGCGGGCAGCGGGCTGATCTATGCCTACACGATGCCGATCACGGCCGCGAACACGCTGTCGTATTACACGATCGAGGGCGGGGACGACCAGCAGGCGGAGGAGATGGAGTACGCGCACGTGCAGTCGTTCGTGATCGCGGGTGAGGGGGCGGATCTGGTGACGATGGCGGCCCAGTGGGTGGGGCGGCAGGTGAGCCTGTGCTCGTTCACGACGGGCCAGTCGATCCCGACGGTGGAGGAGATCCTGTTCGGGAAGGGGTCGGTGTGCATCGATGCGGCCGGCGCGATGGGGACTACGCCGAAGTCGGGGACGATCCTGGGGTTCGAGTTGAACGTGGCCAACACCGGGGTGCGGCAGAAGTGGCCGGCGGATGGGCTGGGCACGTTTTTCTCGTTTATCGTGACGGTGCCGGCAGAGGCGACGTTGCAGCTGACGTTCGAGCACGACGGAACCGGGGTGGCGGAGAAGGCGGCGGCGGTGGCGGAGACGCCACGAGCGGTGCGGCTGAGTTTCGACGGATCGGCGCTGACGACGGCGGGCACGACCTACACCTACAAGACGTTGCAGATCGATGCCTGGGGCTACTGGGATCCGTTCTCGAAGATCGACGAGCGGGATGGGAATGACATCGTGACGGGGACTTTGCAGCTGTGCTACGACCCGACGGATGCGAAGATGCTGGAGATCACGGTGGTGAATGAGCTGGCGACGTTGACGTAAGTCAGTAGTCAGTAGACAGTTGTCAGTAGACAGAAGGGGATGGGGTTGACTGTGGGGCGAAAGTGTGGTATGATGGTGGCAGACTCGCAAAAGTTTGATGGACGGGCAGTGTTTGTGCCGGTGCCCCACAATCGAATACCGGTTGCGGTCAAAGAGCCGCGTGGCAGACAGCCTGTCCTGACTTTTGCGAGTCCAGCTGGCACATCTGCCACGTGGCTCTTTGCATTTCCAGGACAGAAAGGACTCGCAAAATGAACATGCAGTCGATCAAGTATGGTTTGGTTACCCTCAGTTTCCATGCGGGGGACTGCCATCTCCTGGCAGAGGCGTGTGAAACAGCCCTTGAGAACGAGGCCGGATGCGAAAGCGAAGCGGACGTGCTGCGCCTGGAGGCGATGGGGGCGGCGTTTCAGGCGGCGGCGATCGCTGGCGATTTGCAGACGGAGATGGTTCCGGGGGGGGACGTGATGGATCATGAGTGATCCGAAAGGGGGCGACGAAATGGTGAAGCAACAGAAGTTGGTGTTTGAGGTGCCGGACGATGATACGCCGAGCTTTCTGCGACGGCAACGGCAGGGGATGGCGTACTTCCAGAGGCTGGAAACGGCGGGAGCGGACCCAACGCTGATAGATGAGGTCATTGAGTTCCTGTTGCCCTGCGTGACCCAGCCAAAGGATCGGGACGAGGCGCGAGAGGCGCTTCTGGACGCCAGCAAGCGACAGTATATGGATCTGCTGGCAGCGGCCACCGGCGGTGCCGTAGAGGACCCTACGCCAGACGAGAGCGAATCGACGAAATAAATCGAATCGTTCATTGGAGCAGGGGTGTCATGGGCGTTCAACCGCCGGCTTACGCGCTTATCTGTGAGGCAGCGAAGGAATGGGGTATACCACCGTGGCAGGTTGAGGCAGAGTGCACAGCCTACTGGTGGAAGAGGTGGCTCAGATATCGGATGGGGGGGATCAAGGCAATGAAGTAGTTTGGCCGAAACGCTAGAAATTGTCATCCGGGCAACAGATAAGACAGCCGGCGCGTTAAAGACGACTCGCGGGGACGTTGCTGGTCTGGAAAAGGAGACCAAGAGCGCGTCCCAAAGGATGGTCTCCGCCTTTAAGCAAATTGGTGCGGCCGCAGCGACTGGCCTTATCGTCCGTAGTGCCGTCCAATTTGGCAAGGCCAGTTATGATGCGGCGGCCAGAGTCGAACAGCTGGGCGTAGCCACTGAGAACCTGGCCAAACAGATGGGCAGCAGCCGGAACGCGATGGTCAGCGCCATGCAGGCTGCCTCCAAGGGCACGGTTGACGAGATGGCGGCGCTGGAAGCCGCCAACAAGGCCATGATGTTCGGCATCGTGCAAACCGAAGGTGAGATGGCGGAACTGACGAGCATCGCCATCACGCTCGGTTCAGCGATGGGCATGACTGCCAAGAGGTCAGTCGACGACCTCACCACGGCGCTGGGGCGCAACTCCTATCAAATCCTCGACAACCTAGGCATCAGCCTGAAACAAGCGGATGCTGAACGGCGATACGCGGCATCTATCGGCAAGACAGTCGACCAACTCACCGAAGAAGAAAAGGCACAGGCATTCCGGGCGGCGGCGATGATCGAAGGCCGCAAACGGATGGAGGAGCTGGGGGGGATCACTGAAACCAACGCCCTGAAAGCAGAACGGCTTGATGCGGCTTGGGCGGATTTCCACATTACGTTTGGACGACTACTGCAAGTGATCGGGGGCGGCATTGACCCGATCACGCGATTTGTGAACAAACTCAGTGAAGGGGCTGAGGCGTGGGGCTACGTCATAGAGGTGGCGGCGCCAGCCATAGCGCAGTATTTGGGGCTGGCGAAGGCCGAAGATATGGCCACGCAAGCGTCTCAGGCGCGAGCATCAGCGCTGTACACCCAGCTCATCCCGGCTGAATACTCGCTGGCGCAGGCGATGCTCAACACCGAACAGGCAATCATACGTCGCACGGGCGCGATGACGCAAGAGATGGAGCGTTACATCCCCTTCGCCCAGGAACGAGCCGACGCGATCATTGAAGGGTTGAACGAAGAAAAGCTGGCAGCGGAAGATACCGCCGAGGCGGTGGCCCAGGCAGTTGAGAATCAAATACTGGCCTATCAGAACCTGCAATCGGGCTATGCTGATTACGTGCTCGGGGTGCAGGGGCTGCAGGAGGGGCTGAGAGCTGGGCAGGCCAGTACTGCGTCGAGCATTGCCGCTGCTGAAGCCCAGGCGAATGAGGGCCGGGCAGCGGCAGGTGTGCGCCTGACCGAACAACTCGTCAAGAATGAGGAGGATCGGGCCGACGCCATCCACCGGGTTATGGAAGGGGCCCACGCGCGGAGCGCCGAGCAGAATGCGGCAGACCTGCAGTGGTGGAACGACATCTACGATCAGAAAGAAACTGACCTGCGCGCGGCCTACGACGAGCAGAATGCCGCCATCGATGAGAAATTGACTGAGCGCACGTCCGCGCTGGCAACGGCAGACGCTAACCGAGCTGGCAAAGAGAAGGAGGCCATGGATGACCTCAAGCTGCTGGCCGCGCTGACGGTGATGGAAACCTCCGGTGAGTTGGTTAAATTCACCGGTGGGATGGCCACTTCGGCTGAGGAAGCTGCCAAGCTGATTGAGGCTGGAATTCTGCCGGTAACGGATACGATGGCGACAAAGTTGGGGCGGGTCATCTCTGGACTGGATACCCAGGCCACAACCATGACCCGGCAGCAGGGTGTGAATGCCACCACGATGGAGGGGGTATTCACGGGGGCGTTTGCCAGGACAACCACACTGGCTGAGGCAATGGGAGCGACCGGGTTTACAACCGGCACCAAAGTTGCCAGTGGGTTCGAGGCGGCGCAAAGCGCCGCTGGACAGCTGAAGGTCGCGTACGATGACTTCCTGACAACTTTCGAGGATACCATCACCGCGATGCCAGCCGTGGTAGAGGCGATTAAGTGGGATGAGGTGGGCGAGAACATTCTCCTGGGCATTAAGGAGGGTGTTGAGGAAAAGCGGGGCGAATTGCTGGAGGCGATCAGGCAGACTGGAGAGGAAGCCTATCGCGTGATGATGGAGAGTATTCAGGCACAGTCTGCCTCTAAAAAGTTTATGAAGGTCGGCCTCGCCATCGCCCAGGGCGTGGCGGTGGGAATTGAGAACAGTGCCACGTTCATCAGCGATGCCGGGCGGACGGTGCTGGATCGGTCCTTCAAGTCGTGGCTGAGCTTCATGAAGCTTGAGTTGGGCAAGGGTTCTGGCGAACTGAAACAGATGTTGTGGAAGCTGACGGACAAGACGCTCAACTACCTGGTGGTGAGAAGCGGTGAAACGGCGGGCGAGGCGATGCAGCGGGCGCTGGACAAGATCATCGGGCAGGTGGCAGCATTCAGTCCGAGAATCGCAAAGCACCTGGCGCTGAGTCAGGGAACGCTGTTCGAGATGCTGGGGGAACAGGCGGGCACGGTGGTGGGATTCGGGGGGGGTGAAAAGTTTGCAGCCTTGATGAGCGCGGCCGGCGTGTTCGGCGGGCTGGGAGGGACGGCGGGCAGCCTGTTGCAGGAGCGGCGGCTGGGGCCGATCCAGGAGACGATCCGGGCGCTGGAAGAGCAACTGGCGCTGATGCAGGAGCAGGGGGCATCGCTGGAGGATCAGGCGAAGGTGGTGAAGGCGCTGAAGGAGGAGCGGAAGGAGGCGGCGTCGATCGAGCGGGATATGGCGGCGCTGGCGAAACAGCAGGCGGATCTGCAGTTCATCCAACAGCAGAGCAACCTGATCCAGATGATCAAGGACAACGGGTTGAACGTGAAAAACATTTTGGGAGGGTTGAAGCTGGGGCTGGATGCGGACTTGCAGGGGCTGATCCAGGCGATGACGCGGGCGATGCAGGCGATGATCGGGGCGGCGGAGAAGGAGTTGGGGATCGCGTCTCACAGCAAGAAGGGCTTTGCGCTGGGTCGGAATTTCATCGAGGCGATGGGCATCGGAGCCCTGGAGGCGGTGCCGGCGACGGCGATGGCGATGGGGGGAGCGGCGGGGCAGGTGACGAATATCAAGAACTACTATTTCGAGCCGCATTATTCGACCCGGCAGTCGCCGAGCAGTTTGATGCACGATATTGCGGTGTTGAGGGTGATGGAAGGATGAGCATTACGGTGATTCGGGGGGCGGCGCAGACGTCGATCACGGATGGGACGCTGACCTGGCTGGAGGGATATGCCGGGCTGGGGCGGGCGCCGATGCACACGATCACTGAGCGGGGGCCGGAGCAGCATGGGGAGACGCTGATCGATTTCCGGCTGGACCCGCGGGTGTTCAGCCTGGTGCTGGGGCTATCGCCGGCGACGGCGGGCGGTCTGCAGACGGATAAGGATACCATCCTGGACCTGTTCTCCCCGGTGGCGGGCGGGGATCTGATCAATCTGGAGTGGGGGCTGGCGAACGGGAACACGCGGCGGATCGCCTGCAAGCCGATCGGCGATTGTGATATGCCGTCGGCGGACAAGGCCGGGTTCTACCAGAAGGTGGCGGTGGTTTTCCACGCGCCGGATCCGACGTTTTACGATCCGACGGCGGAGGCGGTCACGTTCGCGCTGGGCGGTGGGGCCAGCGGGTTCACAGTGCCGACGCCAGTGCCGACGGCGATCGGAGCCGGCACCATCGATCAGAGCCGGGTGATGACGAACAACGGGAACTGGCACTCGTCCCCGTTCATCCGGATCACCGGGCCGATCACCGATTGTATCATCACCAACACGACCACGGATAAACAGCTGTCGTTTGTGGGCACGACGATCGCGGCGGCGGATTATTACGACGTCAATCTGACCTATTTGCAGAAGACGATCGTGGATAAGGCGGGCGCGGACAAGTTGGGGGATCTGGTGGAGGGGTCGCATCTGGGTACATTCATGATAGCGGCCAAACCGATGGCGCCGAGCGGCAACAATAACATCCAGGTGACGGGCAGCGCGGTGACGACGGCGACGAAGGTGGAGGTTACGTTTTATCATCGGTATTTGGGGATTTGAGCGGGCGACCACAAGGGATCGCCCCTACGCAAATCGCCCGAGGGAAGGTGAGACATGGCAGCACCAACTGAGATGAGTTATCTGTGGACGACCGGCGGGGCCGGCGACGGGGCGGCGACGTACACTGTGAGCGACTGGCACAAGATCGTCGAGATTGTTGGCTGTTGCCACGGCGAGGAGGGGGTGGGTGACTTTGAGAATCATTACGACGCCACCTTTGCCGCCAACACGGTCACGATCGATACCGGGATGGGGATCAGCGACGGCAAGCCGCATCACTGTTCGGTGGCGGGGGATATCACCATCCCCAGCGCGGTGGGCGGTGGAAACACGCGGATCGACCGGATCGTGCTGCGGGCGGACTGGACGGCGCAGACAGTGCGGCTGACGCGGATCGCGGGGACGGACGCGGCCAGCCCGACGGCGCCGGCGATCACCCAGACGAGCGAGACGACGTACGACATCATGCTGTACCAGGTGCTGGTGGACACCGGGGGAACCACCTCGCTGCAGGCGGATGAGCGGGTGTGGGCGGCGGCCGGGCTGGCGGGGAACGGGCTGGTCACCAACACCAGCGGCGGCATGGCGGTGAATGTGGATGGCAGCACCATCGAGATTTCGAGTGACGCGCTGCGGGTGAAGGACGGCGGGATCGTGCTGGCGAAGATGGCGGCCGATTCGGTGGATGATAGCAAGGCGGGGAATCGTGTGCCTGCACTCACTCGGCGGCAGGGGGGCAGTGCTACGGTATGGACTACACAAGGAACCACAACATACACGCCTGCGGCGGTCCGAATACAGGCAGGCAGCCGCCTCATCGCTTCGACGGGGACGGTTACGTTCCCTGTCGCATTCTCGTATGCGCCGATCGTTATTGCTATCGTCGATGCGGTAGGTGATCGTTTAGCTGTGACACTAGGGGGTGTGACAAGCACGCAAGTAGCTTTCAATGTCTGGAACGACGCCGGGACTGGTGGCAACGGTACCGTATATTGGATGGCCATCGGTCCGGAATGATGATGGGGCGAATTCTGCGGTGGTTGTCCCTAAGTGCCGGGATCATATGGCGCCTGGTGTGTGAGATCCTGTGGACGCTGTTTGTGCCAGATGAGGCAAATGATGGGATGCCCGTTCCGACTGAGCTGCCGACGAAGATGTGATGGCGGGATGGATGATTGATGGACGCGACGACGTACGAGTTGCGGCTGAACGATAGCGCGGGGACCTGGATCGGGCACTTTACCGATTTCCAGAACCTGGTGTACACCAAAAAGCGGAACGGGGTGGGCCGGTGCGAGTTCGACGTCCGGGCCGATCACCCCTACGTCGGCTCGCTCGCGGACAAATGCCAGCTGAAGGTGCGGCGGGAGAACGCGTCGATGGGGCTGGCGCAGCATACCGATTTCGATGGGATCGTGCGCTCGTTGAAGCGGAGCCGGACGGACCACACGATGTATCACTGTGTGGCGCTGGGATTGCTGCATTTTTTGTCGTGGCGGGAGGTGGCGTGGGACGCGGAGACGGCGAATCGGACGGTGTTCACCACGGTGGCGGCGGAGACGATTATGAAGACGCTGGTGGATTATAACATCTGCGCCAACGCCACCGCCGTCAATGGCCGGGACCGGGACGGAACCATCACCGGGTTCACGATCCAGGCGGATGGGGCGGGGGGCAACGCGGTCGATTGGGCCTGCACCCGGGACAACCTGCTGGAGACGCTGCAGAAGCTGGCGGCGGTGGCTGGGGGGGATTTCGACCTGATCAACACCTCGGCGGCCAACTACCAATTCCGATGGTACACCGGCCAGCGGGGCACGGATCGGACGGCGTCGGTGCTCTTCTCGCCCGATCGGGACAATATGCAGAATCCGGTGTACACGTTCGATCGGATGGGCGAGGCGACGGTGTGCATCGTGGGGGGGCCGGGGGAAGAGAGCGCCCGGGAGATCACTATCCGGACGGGGACCAACTACCACGCCACGACCAACAACATCGAAAGGTTCGTGAACGGATCCGATCTGAAGCTGGCGGCGGCGCGGGAGGCGTTTGGGGACAGCAAGCTGAGCGGGTGGCAGGCGCGGGAGGCGTTTGAGTTCGAGGTGCTGCAGACGAAGTCGTGTTTCTATGGGGAGGTGGCCAGCGGGGGGCATTACGAGTTGGGGGATAAGGTGACGGCGACGTGGGGGAGCGATACGTTCACGCCGATCGTGGATGCGGTGACGATCCAGGTGTTCAACGAGGGTGGGGATGAGGTGCGGGTGGAGTTTGCGGATGCGTAGGGGGCGGTTCGCGAACCCCGCAAAGAACGCGGGACTTCGCCGCCCGTACAGGCACCGAACGGTCGAGAGAGGGGATAAGTAGGCAATGTCTGAGCAGGTGGAGATGGGAATGGCGGCCCTTGTGGCGGACCTGCGGCGGCGGGTGGCGGCGCTGGAGCGGATGGAGGCGGCGGCGGGCGTCGATCCGGCGGGGCACGATCATGCCAAGCTGGTGGCGTCGGATGGCAGCCCGGATCCGGCGCTGTCAGCCGATGCCAGCGGCAACCTGACCCAGGCCGATGGTCTCTACATCGCCACCGACGAAATCCGAGCACGAGATGCTGGCGGGTTGAAGCTGTATGAAGATGGTGGCAATGGTATTTTTGTGCAGGATAGTACTGGCAACGTCGGCGTCGGGATAACACCAAGCACGGAATTGGTGGTATGTGGTGACGCGGTTTGGGCTTCAAGTGCCGATGGTCAAATACGAATATCTGGGAAAACAAACGCCGACAAAAGGCTGAATCTTGGTTTCGATACTACCAATGAGTTCGGTTTCATCCAGGCCATAGAAGCTGCTGTTGCTGCACGAGATTTGGTTTTACAACCTGGCGGTGGCAACATCGGCGTCGGGGTGACGCCAACACAAAAATTGCAGGTCGCTGGAAGGATCATGGCTACCGGCACTGGCTATGTGGCCAATCCGGCAGGCCCGGTGTTTGGTCAGTATACTTCTACGCGTGGTTATGTTCAAGCACCTGCTGGTGGCACATTTGAAATATGGCAGGATAGTAGCGTTGCTACAGCTATATTCGAGGACGATGGCGATGTCTGGATGATCGCCAATTGCAGCGCCCTATCGTTCACAGATCGATCACCTGTGTTTGTCGGCGACGCATTGGCAGCACTCAAGAAGATAAAACCACAGCTAAACAGTGAGGGAGATTGGCGTGAAGTGAATCATGATACCTTGCCACAACGATTGCAGAAAGATAGTGGGGGCGAGAGAAGCCGTGATATTGGGGCCAACATACAGCTCAACTCCCGAGCTATCTGCCAGCTAACCGAGATGAATGAGCAATTCCAAGCCCGCCTAGAGAAATTGGAGAAGAAATGACAGACATAGACGAAACACAGAAGGTGATTGCTGAGGCAAGGAAAGGACAAACATGAAAATCACACTAGAAAAGTTAGTCAATGCCACGGCAGCGCTCACCTGGTTGTCGGAAGTGTCGGATGTTGACCATCTGAATGCCACAGCCAAGTACAACCTGGCACACCTGCTTGGTGCAATTGCACCTCACATGGCGGCCTACGAAGCAGCGAGGCTCGCTGCTGTGAGGAGGTACGGCGAAGAGGGTGAGAATGGGTTTCAAGTCGCACCGAGGAACCTGGCAGCATTCGGGGACGAGATGCTGGAGTTGCTGCGCACCACCGAATGTGAGTTGCCGGACACTGTTATTCCGACGATACCTCTTATGGAGATCATTACACCGATCCATCTGCTCCAGTTGGATTGGCTTTTAGAGAAACCGACCGAAGAGGACTAGATTTGAATGGCGCGATGGCGCATATTATTGACCCTAGGAGGGCTAATGATGCAGACGTTAATTTGCCCGCATTGGGCACCATGCCACGCCGGGCAGGAGGACGACCAGTTTATGCGCGACCTCAAGCCCAAGGTGGTGAAACTGTTTTTCTTGGGCGACTCGATCCCCAGGCTGGACGTGGCGCTGGCGGCCGCCACCAACCTGGTGATATTGCGGCATCACGGGATCTCGGAGAATTACGATCGGCGGGGGATCCGGGACCGAGGCCATGCCGTGGAGATGGCCGGGGCGCACGCCGACGCCTGGTGGGGGTTGATTCCGGCCGGCGTGCCTCGGGACCGGATCGCGGTGGAGGGGCTGAACGAGCCCCGGGTCTGGCCGTGGGGCAGCGAATCGCCGGAGCTGACCAGCGCCTACTATGCCGAGCTGATGCGGCTGATGGGTGCCGGCGGGGTGCGGGTGGTGGCCGGCAACCTGAGCGTCGGCTGGCCGGGTAACGGCGAGCCGGAAATGCCGCCCGACAGCCCACCGATCTGGCGGGGCTTCGAGGAGATGATCGATGCCATCAATCGGCACGCTGGTTTCCTGGGCATGCACGAATATCACTTCACCAACGGGCCTCGGGATCCGGTGGTGGAGATCATCGACGGCAAGGTGAAGCGGTCAGGTGGCTGGGGCTGGTGGTGCGGGCGGTTCGAGGTATGCCCGTGGGACGTGCCCATCATCATCACCGAGGCCGGCATCGATGCCCACGTGATGAATCAGGACTACTTCGGCTGGCACGGGCTGGCGCAGCCTCGGGAGTCGACCTACTTTGGCTACCTGGTGGACTACGAGATGCAATGCATCCTGGATGGGCGGGTGGTGGCCATCACCCCGTTCACCCACGATTTCTACGATCGGATGTGGGCCACCTACGACACCCGGCCGCGGGAGTTCAGGACTCTATGGCTGGCGCACGCCCGGGATATGGAGGCGGCCAATTACATCTTGCCGGCAGCCTGGTCGCTGCCGACCTGGTCCAGCGAGCCGTGGAGACCGGACGGGGCGCCATTACCGCCATCTCCGCCGCCACCGGCGCCGGTGCCAGTGCCAGTCCCGGTGCCAGTCGCCGGGCCGGAGGTGGTCGATCTGGCACAGAATCGTCACGACCTGGCCTGGCTGACGAATGCCTACGGGGTCACGGTTGACTCGAGTCTGGTGAAGGGAGTGGGGCACAATCTCCGCATGGTATCGATCCAGGCCCAGGAAACAGCGGGCCACATGCACGATGCCGTCCGGGGATATCACGAGGTGCGGCTGATAGATGAGGCCGGCAACGCGCTGGCCGGCTGGGCAGTGGGGCGCACCTGGCCGGGGGCGCCCAATGCCTGGCCGAACGGGGTGGCGCCGGATAACGTCACCTGCCCACCGGAAGCGAAGGCGGCCGCGATCTTTGGCACGACCAACGCCGACGGCTCGGTGAGCTGGGTCGCTGGGCCGGGCGACATCGCCCATAACAAGGATGGCGCCAATACCTTCTGGCCACCATCTCACGAACTGGGCTGTGACGTGATGCGAGGGGGAGGCATCTTTGGGGATCCATCGGGCAAGGCGATCGTCTGGGTGCCCACCTTCCAGGTGGTGGAGGTCGGGGCGACCCAGCCGCCGCCGCCAACACCGACACCCACACCCACACCCGTCCCCGCAGAATGGGGAGACGCCCGGCTGACGCCCTGGAAGCCGCTGGTGATGGAGTGGAGCGACCGGCGGGAGATCGATCCGCTGGTGGTGGGCGCGATCGTTATGTTGGAGAGTGCCGGGCAGTCAGAGGTGATCTCGACCAGCGGGGCGGTGGGGCTGATGCAGGTGATGCCCTTCGAGGCGGGTGCGGCTTTCAGCGATCGACCCACGACGGCTGAGTTGCTGAACCCAGGGTTCAATATCGAGTGGGGGACGAAGATACTACGAGACAATCTGGACCGGTACGGCGATCTGGCCCGGGCGCTGGCCGGCTATTACGGCGGTCGCCGGTGTGCGGAAAACCTGGATGACCCGGATTCTATCACCTACCTGGAGAAGTTCAGGGAGTGGTGGCGCCGGCTGTGGGGCACCGAGCCGCCGGTCCAGGTGGGAGAGCCGGGGGCTGTGAACGTCACCTCGATACGCTGGAACGCAGAGGAGGCGGTGCGGGAGATCGAGGCATCCCAAAAGCAGGATGCATCGGCCAGGGCGCGATTGCTGGAGAATGTGATCGCGGGGCTGTACAAAATCGAGGGGAATAGCCCCTGAGAGCGATTCTGGTGGGGAATTGGCAAATATCGTAGGGAATCGGGCTTGACGGGGAGCCAAGAGTGTGGTAGAATGGGGGTGAGCTCAGACCTCACCAAGCGACAAGTTTTTTTTGTCGGTCGCACCCATAAGCGAACAGTTTGTGGTCACAGGCCCGCAACGGCCAAACTTGTCTGCCGTGAGTTCTGAGCTCCCAGATCGGCAAAGCCGTTGCGGGCTTGTGCTATGTACGGGAAAGGAGCTCAGACAATGTCGAAGGCAGAAGAGCGTAGTGGCATGAGCATGGCGGACATGCAGGTGGCGTGGAGGGCGGTGCTGCGCTTGCTGGTCTTTCTGGGCCCTCGGGTGGGGGAGGAAAATGCCGAGGGGATCCCGGAGGAGATGCGAGCCCGGATCGCGGAGCACGCGTTGGTGCTGGATGGAGACCGGCTGCGGGCGGTGTTTATGGCCATCTGTGAGCTGGTGATCCTGCAGTGGGAGGAGCAGGGATTGATGGCCTAAAGGGAGCCGAGCCCCCGCCACGATCGTAGCGGGGGCTTCTTGATTCATAGCCCCCAGTGGTCCACCGGGCCCGCGCGGCGGTGGCCGTTTTCGCAATCGACCTGAGCGATGGCCAGGTAGCGTTTCACCATGTCGAGGCTGCTGTGACCCATGATCTTCTGGAGGGAATAGATATCGCCCTTGTTGCGGATGTAGTTGATGGCGAAGGTGTGGCGGAACCGGTGGGGGTTGCAGGGGCTGACGCCGGCGCGAGTGCCCAGGCGGCGGAGGTGGGTGGCCAGGTGGCGGCGGTCGATGGGGCCGCCGTCGGTGGTGAGGAACAGGATACCCCCACCCCGGCCCTCCCCCTGAGAGGGGGAGGGGGGATCGGCCTGCAGATATTGCCACAGGGCTTTGCGAGTGCGGGTGCCGAAATAGACGGTCCGCTGTTGGCCCTGGCCGGCGTTGAGGCGGCTTTTGCCCCGCACCAGGGCGGTGCCGTGCCGCAGGTCCACGTCTGCCCCGGCCAAGCCGCAGAGCTCGCTGGCGCGGATGCCGGTATCCAGCAGGAGCAGGACGATGGCCCGATCGCGGCGGACCAGGTGGGGCGGGCGGCCGCTGCGGATCTGGGGGCGGCTCTGCCAGGGATGGGAGGTGTCGATGGCGGCCAGGATGGCCTTCAGATCGTCCTCCTTGAATGGCTTGATCTGGTGGCGGCTGGCGCGGGGTGGGTGGACGGCCCGGGCCGCGTGGACATCCACGTAGCCCTCTTCGAGGGCCCAGGTCCACAGGCTGGCGATAGTGGTGTGGGTGTTCTGGATGGTCCTGGTGGATGGGAGCCGGGCTGGCCGGGGAGCGACGCCGGCCGGCGTGAGATATGTGGTCTGGAGTTGGTGGAGGAAGGCGCGGACGTCGGCGGCAGTGAGGTCACGCAGACGGGGATCCCCGTCCAGAAAGGCCGCAAATCTGCGCAAATTTAGGGCATAATTGCTGAGGGTGTGGGGGGAACAGCCGACGACCTCTTTGGCCAACAAGAATCCGTCGACAGCTTGCGATAATCTGATCTCCATGATATGTGGTCTCCTGTTGTTACGATTTGATATTGCGGGTGCAAATTTCGTAACGTTGGACCACACATAAGGGCGATTTGGCAAGCTGTGTCGTCAGGTGTTCGGTGCAAGGTGGGCGGTACAAGACTTGAACTTGTGACCTCATGCATGTCAAACGTGTGGCCCATAGCATCGACCCCTGACCACATATTGCCCCGATTTTGAGGTGATGTGTGGTCTACGGTTCTGCTGATATGTGGTCTACGGTTGGAATTCCGGTGGGCAGTTCTTTTGGTTTCACCAGAAACACGACTGCCAGCGTGCAGATGGCGCAAGCGACCAGCGCGCCGACTAAATCCAACCGATAACCAGCCCCGGTGCAGATGAGCAATGCCCCAACGCCCAGACCACGTTGCCTCTTATGATCGGCTATCAGCAGCGGCGCGCAGCCCAGTACGAAACCAAACAATGTGCTCACCATGAGCTGACCAATCTGAAAGCCTAGTTCTTTTGCGGCCTCTTCCATATATCACCTCCGCCAGTCAATCACCTGTTTTCGCCGGATAGCTGGCCCTGGTCTCCCGCAGCGCCCTGATCACCGCCCTGGCCTCGCGCTGGCCTCCCTCGTCCAGATCGCGGTAGTGGTATAGCAATTCCTCCTCATCCTCCCCTGGATCCCGTGATGGCGGCAACAGACCAGCTGCACGGAATACTGTCTCCGGCGGCACATCAAGTGCCCGAGCCATCGCGACACAGACCTCCGGTCCCGCGCCTCTCATTTCGCCTATGACTCGGCTGACAGAGGTCCTGGTTATGCCCGCTGCTCTGGCAAGATCGGCCTGAGTCCAGTCTCGTTTCTTCAATTCTTTTGCCAACCAGCTATGGAAAGTATCCATGGGGTAACACTATCTTACCTTAAAATTTGTTGGAATGGGGTAACAAAATGCGACCACCTATTGACATATAAGAGCAAATGTGATACACTGTTGCCACGGGGTCACAATTTGCGACCTGATGCTGACACAATAATGGGAGGTGGCGATGGAACAGAAAACAAAAGTGCCCGCGTCAACACCAGCCCGGGAGAACTCCGAACGACGTAGTATTTCACTATATCCGCCGGATTGGGCGGTCATTGATGAGATCAGCGATCGCTTCGGCGTGAATGTGAGCAGTGCGGTGCGAATGATCGTGCGCACATGGGACGGGTTCGACGGCGGCTCGGTTGACAACAGCGATAGCAAATAGAACCCTCAGGCGATGACCAGCTTGAGGGCTTTTTCTGTCTCAGAAAGGGGCGGCACGATGGCAAATAACCTACTCCGAGCGTTAGTTGACCTACGGGATCGGCAAGTGCAAAAGGCGCGCATCCAATTCAGCAATCGATTGAGCGCGCTGGAACGGGGCGCCGATGATGGTCACGACAGTGGCCAGGAGGAGATAGTGGAGCGGTGGTTCGACCGGTTTCGGAAGATGGAGGATGAACTTGACGCCGATATCGCTGAAATCGTTCCAGATCATCCCTTTTTTATGGAGCTGAGCGCGGTGAGAGGCATCGGGCCGATGTACGCCGCCAAGTTGCTGGCGATGATCGACATTGAGCGGGCTGAGACGGTGAGCGCATTATGGCGATACGCTGGATGTGGTGTGGTGGATGGTAAGGCCGAGCGCCCAGTGAAGGGCGAGCCACTGCATTTCAACAAGCGCCTGAAGGTAGCAGTCTACCTGGTTGCTGGCTCATTTCTGAAATGCAACAGCCCGTACAGAGCGATCTACGACAGCGCCCGTGAATACTATGCCGCCAACCGGCTGGACTGGACCAAGGGGCATCAACACTATGCGGCGTTGCGGAAGATGGCGAAGGTCTTCCTCGCACATCTGTGGGAGCGATGGCGAATGCTGGAAGGGCTGCCGACGCGGAGCCTCTACGTCCATGAGAAGCTGGGGCACAATCACCGCTATTCAGCCGAAGAATTTGGATGGCCCCAAATAGCCGATGGTAAGCAGAGGACCGAGGTAAATGAGCGAGCCGAATCGCGTGAGAGAACCAATGTATCCGAGCGAGCCAATAATGGCGAGTGACCCGGGTCCCGGAAGCGAGCCGTAGTAGTCGAGAGACCCATGTTGTACGAGCGAGCCAAAAAAGCCGAGTGACCCGTCACTAGCAAGCGAGCCGACCATGTCGAGAGACCCATTTTGCGTGAGCGAGCCGTATTTGCGGAGAGAACCGTCGGTCGTGAGCGAGCCAAAGCCTTTGAGAGGCCCGAGGATGAAAAGCGAGCCGTACCGCGAGAGAGAACCGCAAAGTGGGAAGCGAGCCGCCGAGGTTAAGAGAACCGTGAAGAATGAGCGAACTTCAGAGCATAGAGAATGGAGGGGCAAGATGGCGAAGGGTAAGCGGCCACGGATATTGTGGGAGGAACGGAGGGTGGCATGCGCTGGGTGGTGTGCTGATGGGGCGACAGTTGAGCGACGCAGCCAAATAGCACGGCGCGGCTGGCGGTACGTAAACGTGCCTTCGCTGAAATGGGGTTTCCCGGTGTGGATCTGCCCGAAATGCGCAGCCCGGTATGAGCAAGAGAAGGAAGGGGCAAAATGAGCGACCCACTAGAACGATATCGGAAGGCCTGGATCCAGGAGCAGGCCGATCGGCAAAAGCAGTTCCAGGCGGAGGAGGACGCACACCGGGACGTCTGGCGGCAGCGGGCCAGCGATTTCATCGCCGAGCATGACCTGGGCGAGTTGCTGGCCTTCTTTCACATCGGGGATCCGGAGTTCCCCAGCTCTGGGTGGGACATCGTGTTTCCATTGCGGATCCCCTACGGCGGTGAACACCTGCCCGGGACGTTCTCCCTCTTCATCGAGGGAGAGAAGCTGATGGGAGCAATCGCATTCGATTGCGGTGACTACAGGAAGGTGTATGTGCCAACCACCGATGCTGACATCGGACACTGGTTGGCCGACCTGGAAAAGTGGCCGCTGTCGGCTGATCATTATTGTTAAGGTGCTGGGGGCAGGTCCTTCAACCTGCCCCCTCTTCGTGGGCCGGCGGATCGCGGGCAGCGATCGTGAATTGCGGCAAGCGACGGGTGCGCGAGAGGCTGCCGCCGCAAGCTGATGGCCTCCACGGGTTCGACTCCCGGCCGGTCCATTTGTCCGTGTGTATCCATCATAGCATATGGAGGCGACGATGTTGTCTTTTGTACTCTTTTTGGCCCTGGGCTGGGGGGTGATGTTCGCGTTAATGCTCCATTACGTCCCCATCGGCCGCCACATTGTACTTAAACACACCTGGTTGGCAGTGGTCATCGGTGTCGGTGTGGATCTGGCCCTGATGTCGCTGATCCTGCCTCTGCCATATTGGCTGGCCGTGGCCGCCATCATCGCTGCCTCCAGCATCGGTATGATCGCGCGCAGCCTGGCGATAGAGTCGCAGGAGTCGGAACGATTGATGGGAGTGTTGAATGCCCCGCAAACCGACCGTCGCCAATAAGCGCCTGGCCAACAAGATCATCTGGGCGCTGGAGGACATCACAGCCATGTGCCTCGATCTCCGCGATGTCTGGGGCTACTGCGTGGATCGGGCTACGGAGAACCAGGATGCCGTGATGCTCGCCTACCTTGCCCGGTTCCGCGATCGGCTGGCCGGCATTGAGGCCACGGCCCAGGCTGCCCGGCACGGCGAGTATCGGGACAAAGGAACGTCGGGAACATCGAGGACATAACACTGCTATAGGAGAGAAGCATGCCAATGGATCGCGCTTTGTACCCGGCCAAATGGGATGAGATCAGCCTGGCGGTGCGCTTGGAGGCGGGCTGGTGTTGTGAGGGCAGCCCTGCCTACCCTGAGTGCCGGGCAGAGCATGGCCAGCCACACCCGGTCACCGGCTCCCATGTCGTCCTCACCGTGGCCCATCTCGACCATAACCCGGCCAACTGCGAGCGGGGCAACCTGCGCGCCTGGTGCCAGCGATGCCACCTCACCTACGATGCCTCAGTCCACGCTCAGCACGCAGCCGATAGACGCAGGCAGCGAGGTGAGCGCGCGGCGGTAGAGTAGTAGAGGCAGGAGCGATGATGGTCCCAATGTTCCTAACATCCCACACGATGGGCCTGCCGGGGGCAACCCTGGAAACGCGGCGGGCCAGTGGGAGGGCCGGTCATCCTACGAGTCGTATAAGAATCTATTATACGAACCGTAGGACGACGTTCCGGCATGGTGGCCTGGAAGTGGGGAGTAGGTGTGGTTTGTGGGGCGCAATGGGGCCTCCAGTGGGGTGTAGGTTGCGAGTGTGGCCCCACTCGTTCGGCGGGTGGCGGGCGATGGCTGGTGGTGGCGGCCAGCGAGGGGTGTTTCCTGGTGGGGCAGAACCCCCCACCAGCGCGGGCCAGGGGGGGCGGGGCTCGAAGTCTGGCGAAGCCGGCGGCCACAGGTGTTACGACCTCCGGAAAATCCGCAAATTCTGGACGCGTGAATGATTGAGGCGATGGGGCGAGACGTATGATCGACGTTGAGGAGATTAAGGCGGCGAACCCGATTGAGGGAGTGATTGGGGATGATGAGGCTTTGCAACAGAAGGCGCGGAGCCGATACCTGCGGGGGATTGAGCATGACAGCCTGGTGGTGGATACGCACGCCCAGTATTACGTGTGGAATAGCCGGGGTGAGACGGGGGACGTGTTCACCTGGTTGGAGAAACGGCGGCGGATGGACTTCCGGGCGGCGGTGGAGCACCTGTGCCGCCGGGCGGGATTACAGGATCCGCAATGGGGCGAGGAGGGGACGGCGCGGGTGGCTGCTGCGCGCCAGGCCTCGGATGCGCTGACGGTGGCATGTAGGTATTGGGTGGGGCGGTTGCAGGCCACAGGGGGCGCCCTGGCGTACTGTAGGGGCCGTGGGTGGACGGATGAGACGATCCGGGAGGCGGGGCTGGGGTACGTGGATGGGGAGCGGAAGGCTCTTCGGGACGAATTGGAGTTGCACGGGATTGACGTGAAGGGGGGGGCGGTGAAGGCGGTGCTGATGGCGCCGAAGGGGAGCCTGGTGTATCCCTGCGTTCGGAGCAAACGGGTGACGTATTTCGCATGCCGCTCGATCGAGGGGAAACGGCACTGGAACCCTCCGGTGGAGCTGGTGGGGGAGCGGCGGGCGTTTTTCAATCACGCGTGGTCGCCGATGGCGGAGATGGTGGTGGTGGTGGAAGGCCAGGCGGACGCGGTGACGTTGGCGCAGTGGGAGGTGGCGGCGGTGGCGCTGGCCGGGACGAGTGCGAGCGAGGGGCTGCTGCGACTACTGGCCCGACACAAGCGGGTGGTGGTGGGCCTGGACGAGGGGGCGGAGGCGGCCAGATCGGGGATCTGCGACGGGCTGGGGCCGTTGACGCGGGTGGTGGAGTGGCCCGAGAAGGATGCGAATGACTGGCTGCAGGCGGGCGCTAGCGCGGCGGAGTGCGCGGCGCTGATCGACGGGGCGGCGACGTGGGGGGAGATGGTGGCCAGGTCGGTGGGGGAGATGGAGGGCGTGGCCCGGGATGAGGGGTTGCGGCGGGCGCTGCCGCTGCTGGCCAGGATGGATGAGATGAGCCTGGCGATGCACCGGCCGGGGCTGGTGGCGTCGTTGGGGGTGGATACGCGGCAGTTCAACGCGCTGGTGAAGGCGGCCAAGGGGGAGATGGCTGCTGCTGGGAATGGGGATGGGGGTCGACCCCTGTACATCGTGGAGACGCCGGGAACGTTGGTGCAGGAGCATCTGCTGGAGATGATCGTGGTGCCGCCGGAGGATGAGCGGAGCGCGGACGGGGCGACGGGGTGGCGGACACGGTTCGCGTGCCGGTTCCCGGACGGCCAGGTGCGGGAGATCCCATATCTGGACCTGAAGAACGTGCGATATCAGCCGCTGGCGCCGACGAACCGGATTTTGACGGAGCGGGTGGTGCTGTTTCCGTCGGCGTTGGGGGAGCGGGTGCCGTTGGTGGATCTGGTGAAGCGGATCCAGGCGGTGATCCGGAAGTACGTGGATCTGGACCGGTTCTATGAGGGGCTGGCGGCGTATTACGTGCTTTTCACGTGGCTGTACGATGCGTTCAACACGCTGCCGTATCTGCGAATGCTGGGGGACGCGGGGACGGGGAAGAGCCGGTTCATCCAGGTGGTGGGGGCGATGTGTTTCCGGCCGACGTTTGTGACGGGGGCGGCCACCACCTCGCCGATCTTCCGGCTGCTGGACCGATATCGGGGCACCCTGGTGCTGGACGAGGGGGATTATCGAGCCAGTGATGAGACGGCGGATATCATCAAGATCTTGAACACGGGCTTCCAGCGGACGCAGGGGCTGGTGCTGCGATCGGGGGATGGCAAGGGAGGGTTCGAGACGGAGGTGTTCCTCGTCTATGGGCCGAAGGTGATCGCGACCCGCAAGCAATTCGTGGATTACGCGCTGGAGAGCCGGTGCCTGACCTATGAGACGGGGGGGCCGACGATGCGGACGGATATCCCGATCGACCTGCCCCGGAGGTTCTGGACGGATGAGACGATGGCGATCCGGAACGCGCTGCTGCGATATCGATTGGAGATGTGGGAGCCGGAGATCGAGTTGGACTACAAGGGGATGGATCTGACGGTGGAGAAACGGCTGAATCAGGTGACGGTGGCGTTGATGACGCTGATTAAGGATGACGAGTTGCGGGAGGGGCTGCGGGGGTTTATCCGGGAGTATAACCGGCAGATGGTGGTGGAGCGGGGGATGACGTTGACGGCCAAGGTTTTGGAGGCGCTGTGTGGGTGCTGGTTTGGGGATCTGTATAACGACCTGGTGCCGGACGTGCGGATCAAGCGGGTGACGCAGGCGACGAATTTGCTGATGGACCGGGAGAATGAGGGAGGGATGGTGGAGGCGGACGACCGTGAGGGATCGGGCGACCACAAGGGATCGCCCCTACGGGAGGGGAAGGATAGGCCACAGCTGACGCCGAAGAAGGTGGGAAGCATCGTGAGGAAGCAGTTGCACCTGGGGACGGAACGATCGACGGCGGCGGGGCGGGCGTTTGTGGTGATCTGGGACGCGGAGCGGGTGGAGGCGTTGCGGCAGCGGTTTGGGGTGACGGAGGAATGGTTGGTGGAGATTGTGGAGGCGTTGAAGGATCTGCGGGAGGTTGGGAAGGGCGAGCAACAGAAGGAAATGGCATTGAACGATGAATGATGAATCTGGTACTTTGGGAACTTCGGAGCCGGGGTTTCCGAGGCATGCATTTTGTTTTGTGGATTACATAAGCTGATACAAGGCAAAATGACTCTTGGGAAAAACCTTGTTTTGATGTTCTCGAAGGTACGGCAGGAGAGAGCGACCACGAGGGATCGCCCCTACGACGGGGCAGGGCATAGGTTTTGGTAGATTCGTTCTGGTACTTAGTAACTTAAAGAAGGTTGATATATGGAGCGAATCGGTGTTTTTTGCTTTGCGGGACTTAACTGTTGATGTGTTTGTACCATTGAAAAGGGGGCAAAAAACGCCAAGTTCCTAACGTCCGGAAACGTTTTGGATGGCCATGAAATCTAGTGAAACCTATGTTGTTTTTGTCGAATCTGAGGAAATGTAAAGTTCCAGACAAATCTCAGTAAACCTGTAGGAGCGTGTGATTATGGTAAAGTCGGAACTGTCAAGTTGTTATGTGAACCAGGCGTGATATAGGAAGGAGGGAACGTAGGATGAGCACGTTTGTGTGCCCATATTGCGGTGGGCGAGTGAAGGTGGAGATGCGGTTCAGGGCGGAGACGGAATTGAAGAGGCGGCCGGTGAACGCTGAATTGGGGGGACCGGTGCTAGAGGCGATCTGTGGCCTGGGGCGGTTGGGGCGGCTGGATGAGGAGGGAGCTTTGTGGCGGGAGGAGGTGACGGTCAAGTGCGTGGCGGAGGCGGCGACTGCGTTGTTGAAGGCTGAGGGGCGAGAGGATTTGGGAGAAGGGTTGAAGCCGAGGAAGGTGGGAGAGGTCATTCGGCGGGTGTTGAGATTGGAGACTATGCGGTCGAGCCCGGCGCGACGGGCGTATGTGGTGGTGTGGGATGAGGCGGCGATCGGGAAGTTGCGGGAGCGGTTTGGGGTGGACGAGGAGCGGCTGGGCGAGGTGGTGCGGATCCTGGAGGACTTGAGGGAGCGATTGAATGAAGCGGTGTAGCAAATGCGGCGAGAGCAAGCCGGTGAGTGAATATTGGAGGCATACGGACCAGCAGGATGGCCTGAACTCGGTCTGTAACAACTGTGTGCGGCGAAATCGCAGTGCTGAGTACTACGCAGCCAATAGAGACAAGATAAAGGCGTACCGGGCTAAGTACTACGCAGCCAATAGAGACAAGATAAAGGCGTCCCAGGCTAAGTACCGCGCAGCCAATAGAGGGAAGATAAAGGCATACCAGGCTAAGTACCACGCATCCAATGCCGACGAGAAAAAGGAGCGCAAGGCTAGGTGCCGTGCAGCCAGTGCCAACGAGAAAAAGGAGCGCAGGGCTAGGTGGCGGGCAGCAAATCGAGACAAGAGCGCGGCATATGGGATGCGTCGGCGTGCCCGAAAGGGGAATGGAGGCGGCAAGGCCACGGCTAAGCAGATACGGGCCAGGTGGGAATTGTACGGGGAGACTTGCTACATATGTGGGGATGCGGCGGAGGAGACAGATCACGTGATCCCGCTGGCGGCAGGGGGGATGAACTGGCCGGCGAACCTTCGGCCTGTTTGCAGATCCTGCAACAACGTGAAAGGGAGCCAATGGCCCTACGACTTTGCGGTGGCAAGAATAGAAAATGGCCTCCGCCGGGACGGGAAGGACCCGGATCTCTGGCCAGGGGCCAGTGTGAGTCCCCATTTACTCACTTCGGAGGCCAACCCCCATGGTTAGGGGGAACGCTGGGATGCCGTAGATGCAACCGTTCGGCGCCAGTGGTGGATGTTCTCACCTCCAGCCAGGTATAGGATACCAGAGAAAACATCAAATGACAAATGACAAATCCCAAGATGCCGGGAAGGTTTATCAAGGGCCGGGGGGTGATGGGTGGGAGGTGTGGGAGGCGGTGGAGGAGGGGTGTTTGGGGGAGTTGCGGGTGCGGGTGCGGAGTGTGGGTATGTCGGGCGGGCTGGTGTATGAGTGTGTGGTGGTGGGGACTGGGGAGGCGTTCTTCCTGGTGGAGAGGACGTTGAGGGAGTTTTGGCGGGAGGCAGGATGATGCTGGTGAGAGGAAGGGGCATTGTGGGGGCCCCGCAAACAGCACGGGACTTCGCCCCGCAAACAGCACGGGACTTCGCCCCGCAAACAGCACGGGACTTCGCAGTGCGTCCGCGGGTGTATCTGCGGCCCAAGGTGGAGGAGGAGCGGATCTGGGTGGAGTTGGGGTGGGAGGAGTGTTTGCGGTGTGAGGTGCGGCCGGATTGTGATGAGGAGGATCCGCGATGCGGGCGGCGGCGAGTGGTGGAGCGGCGGGAGTCTGCCCCGCCAGGAACGCGGGACTTCGCGGGACACTGCGCGGTGGTGCCGGAGGGATATGTGAGCCTGCCGGAGATGGCTGCAGCGCTGGGGCGGACGGAACAATGCCTGTTGTATCGGATCAAGAATGGGTTGCTGGCGGCGGAGCGGTGGCAGATCGGGAAGCGGGATCGGTGGTTGGTGCCGGCGGAGGAGATGGAGCGGGCGGTCCGGGAGCCCTCCCGCAGCAGGAAGCGGGACGGGACTTCGCCGCCCGCATGGAGGGGAGGTGGGGGATGATTACGATTGCGATTGTGAATCAGAAGGGTGGGGTGGGGAAGACGACGACGGCGGTGACGTTGGCGCACGGGATGGCGTTGTGGGGGCTGCGGGTGCTGCTGGTGGATCTGGATCCGCAGGGGAATGTGGCGGATGCGTTGGGGTTGGAGAAGTCAGACGGGGTGTCTCAAATGCTAAATATCAAATATCAAATGACAAATGGCAAATCGAGGGAGAATGGGAGGGGGGTTGTGTTTAGTGGGCGGCCGGGGTTGGCGTGTGTGTTGGGGGATAAGAGTACGGTTCTGGCGCGGGAGTTGGTGATGGGGCGGGCGGATCGGGAGTATGCGGTGCGGGATGGGTTGGAGCGATTCGAGGGGGAGTATGCGGTGGCGGTCTTGGATACGGCGCCGGGGGCGGATGTGTTCCAGATCGGGGCGCTGGTGGCGTGCACGCATTATCTGATTCCGGTGTCGCTGGACCACCTGGCTGCTGTGGGGGCGGTGGATGTGTTGGGGAGTGTGGCGGGGTTGGTGGAGGCGGGGTTGGGACCAGGGGGGAGAGGGTACCCAGGAGGAGGGCACCCCTGGTGGGTGCCCCTACGGGGTTTCTTGGGGGTGTTGCCCACGATGTGGGATCGGGTGACGAATGAGAGTCATTTGCAGTTGGAGCGGCTGACGGAGATGTTTGGGGAGGGGGTGCTGCCGCCGATTCCGGTGGATGTGCGGGCGCGGGAGGCGCCAGCGCATGGGCGGACGTTGTGGGAGTATGGGCGGTGCCGGGCGCTGGATGGGGTAGCGGTGGGGCCCCCTCACACAGCGCGGGGCTACGCGGGGCCAGTTGTGGGGGGGTATCGGGCGGTGTTGAGGCGGGTGATTGAGCTGGTGGGGTGATGCTGACGTTTGGTTCGCTGTTTGCGGGGATCGGCGGGTTTGATCTGGGATTCGAGCGAGCGGGGATGCGGTGCCTGTGGCAGGTGGAGATTGATGACTATGCGAGGAGAGTGTTGGCAAAACACTGGCCGGACGTTGCCCGGTATGGAGACGTCCGGGAGTGCGGGGCGGATAACCTGGCGAGAGTGGATCTGATATGTGGTGGTTTCCCGTGCCAGGACATTAGCGTGGCCGGCAAGATGGCGGGATTGGAGGGAGGGCAGAGTGGGTTGTGGTCTGAGTTTCACCGGACGGTTTGCGAGCTTAAGCCACAATGGGTCGTGGTTGAGAATGTACGGAACCTACTTGCAATTGACGCTGGACGGGCAATGGGAGCGATACTCAGGGACCTGGCCAGGAGCGGGTATGATGCGCAATGGGACGTGTTACCAGCAGCGGCCGTTGGCGCCCCGCACCAGCGGGATAGGGTGTTCATCGTCGCGTATTCCGACGCCGATCGCGGCGGACGCGAGGGGAACGAGAAATTCCACGGCGCGGAGGCTGCGGATACCGCCGTCTGGGATCCATTCGGGGGACACGTTGATGGATTGGGTGACGAAGTGGCCGACGCCAACTACGAAGGGGAATCGGGGAACCTCGAGGGGGAGCAAACAGGCATATTCTGCGGGGCCGACATTAAGCGATTCGGTTGGTGGATTTCCGAACCCGACGTGGGTCGAGTGGCTGATGGGGTTTCCCAGCGGGTGGACCGACTTGGATGTCTTGGAAACGCCGTAGTGCCGCAAGTGGCGGAGTGGATTGGGCGGCGGATTGTGGCCAGTGAAGAGGGAGGGGGTTGATATGGAACGGCGGGAGGTTAGGTTGGATCCGGCGGTGGCGGCGGTGTTGGGGGATGGGGCGCGGCGGGGGCGGCGGCGGCGGATGACGCGGCGGGAGCGGGCGCAAGCGGAACGGGATTCACGGCGGCAGCGGGTGACGCTGGAGTTGAATCCGGAGTTGGTGGGGTTGGTGCGGCGGGTGGCGGAGCATGAGGGGGTGAGCCCGGCGGGGGTGGTGAATGTGCTGCTGGTGAATGGGTTGAGGCGATACGCGGCGAGGGAGTTGGGGGTTGAGGAGCACGTGCGGCCGAGCGAGGGACCCCGGTATGATTGGGTGGTGGAGGTGGAGGTGGGGGAGTTGGGTGCTATGGTTGATGGACGGATTGGGGAGGTTTTGGCGGGGTAGGGTGGGGATGAAGGGTGGGGTTTGCGATCGGCAAGGGCGGGGTTGTATGGGTGGGGTTGGTGGAATTGGTAGGGTGGGGTGGGGCGAACGAGGGGGCGGCTGGTGAGGCGGGGTGAGGGAGGGTGGTATGGTAGGAGGGAATGGACGGGAAACCCCGCAGGAGCAAGCGGGATCTGCGAGGGCCGTAGGGGCAGGGGTGGCGCGTTGCAAGCGGTGTTTCCGGTGGAAGCCGGCGGCGGCGTTTGAGGGGATGGGGGGGCGGGTGTGCGTGACGTGTGATGAGTGCCGGGCGTATCAGCAGGAGTGGTACCAGGCGCGGCGGCGGCAGGAGGAAGAGAGTGAGGGATGGGAGCCGGGGTGGGAGGAGTGTTTGCGATGTGAGGTGCGGCCGGATTGTGATGAGTCGGATTCGAGATGTGGGCGGCGGCGGGTGTTGGAGAGGATGCGGGCGGGGGAGATCGAAGCCAGTCGGCTAATGGTACCGCTAGGGTACGTGAGCGTGCCGGAGTTGGCGGCAGAGTTGGGGGTGGTGCGGAATTCATTATATGGGCGGATCGAGCGGGGGACGTTGGCGGCGGAGCGATGGCGGATTGGGAATCGAGTGCGGTGGTTGGTGCCGAGTGAGGCGGGGGACTGACAAGGAAAAAACAATAATGGTAAGATGAAGGTAGGTATGGGGGCAGGGGCAGCGACCCCGGCCGAAGATAGGGCGGTTCACGAACGGGCGGATCACGATCCGCCCCTACGGTAGGGAGGCTTCGTGCTTTGGGAGCGGGACCGTGGGGTTACTCCAAATACCCCCTGGAGCCGCCCGCCTCACGGTTTCGCTCCGAGGGCGCGAGGGACAAGGGGCAAATATGAAATAGCAAATAGCAAATAGCAAATAATTCGGGGACTGGGGAGTAAAGGGCGACCCCGCAGGGGCATGCGGGCCAGGCGGGGTGTCGTCCTTTTTTTGTTATCTCACAGGAGGAGTGTGACCAATGAGTATTGAGTTGTTGCTGATCCTGGTGGGTGTACTGGCACCGTTTGTCATTCAGGGTGTCAAGCTCATTCACACCAAGCTGACAGGCGGTAATCTGTCTCCGGCCTCATCTATGGGCTGGACCTACGCTGTTTGTCTTGCCCTGGCCATTATAGCGAAGGTTTCTACCGGCGAGCTCATAATCCCGACGGGAACGCTGGACGTTGTTCTTACCTCTATCTTCACTCAGCTTGGCATCGTGCTGGGGATGGCTACGGCTGTTTACAAGCTGTTCATCAGCGGTGATACCGCACTCCCATTTATGGGGAGGCGTTGAAAGGACAACCCACGGTGGGCGGGCAAGGAGGGCAACCACAAGGGTTGCCCCTACGGGGGTGAGGTGAGGGTGTTGGATGTCGGGTGAGGTGGTTGTTGGATTGATTGGGGCCGTGGCCGGGGCGGTGGGGGCGCTGGCCGCGGCCTTTGTGTTGATGAAACGGATGCGGTTGGAGGGGAAGAAGGCGGGCGTGGATACGGCGACGGCGCTGATGGCGGTGGCGTCGGAGATGGTGGAGGATTTGCAGGGGGAGTTGGGGCGGCTGCAGTTGCGGGTGGGGGTGTTGGAGGGGGCGGCGGCTGAGCTGCGGCGACAGTTGGATGGGGCCCAGGAGCGGATCCGCAATCTGGAGGCAGAGAACCGGCAGTTGCGGGAGGAGAATGTGTCGTTGCAGCAGTTGTTGGGGGAGGAGCGGGAGAAGCGGCAGGCGTTGGAGAAGCGGTTGGACCAAATGATAGATGGCAAATGACAAATGGCAATGCTCGCCCCGCACAAGACATGCGGGACTTCGCCCCGGTGACAGAACGGGACTTCGCGCCTTGGGAGAGGGGCACCGGGTTCGCCCGCCACCTGCCCCGGTTACAGAACGGGACTTTGCCCCGGTGGCTTCCCAGCCTGGTGTCTCTCTCCGAGGACGCGAGTGGGCAGGCACCCCGGCCCGCTGGCGCGAGCCAGGGCGGGCAAGGCCTGCCCCTACGGGGGATGGTGGGTGAGTGGTGGGTGAGTGATGGGTGAGGGTGAGGTTGGGGTGTTGCCGGGGATGGAGGGGGCGGCGGATCCGGTGGCGGAGGCGCAATTGAGGAGCGAGGCGGCCAGGCGGATCTTCGAGGAGGTGGAGGGGGGCGAGGCTGTCTGGATGGCGGAGTATTGGTCGCTGGTGGCGGAGGGGTGGCCGTGGCGGCAGGCGGTCTATATGCTGTGGGCGAGCCAGCCGCGAGAGGGGCGATGGCCGAAGACGCAGGAAGCGCTGGCGACGGAGGTGTTGGGGCTGGGGAGTGACCGGCGGATCCGGGAGTGGCGGGCGAATAATCCGGCGATGGATGTGCGGGTGGCGAAGTTGTCGGCGAGCGCATTGGGGAAGGCGCGGGCGGAGATCTATGAGGCGCTGATCAATGCGGCGAGCAATCCGGATCCGAGGGCGCACAGCGACCGGAGGCTGGCGTTGGAGATGATGGGGGATTACGTGCCGAGGCAGCGGTTTGACGTGGGCCCGGTGGCGCCGGATGAGATGGGGGAGATGACGACGGAGGAGTTGGCGGCGTTGGCGCATGGGCCGGGGCAAATGACAAATGACAAATATGAAATATCAAATGGCAAATAGGACGCCGTCCCAGTGATAAATGACGTGATGGTGGCTGCGCCGCCATCGGCGGTGGTGCAGGAGGTGCGGGGGCTGGCGCGGCGGGAGTTGGCGCGGCGGGAGTTGGCGCGGCGGCGGCTGATGCCGTTCGTGGAGTACACGTTTCGGGCGTATCGGGCGGCGGCGGTGCACCGGTTGCTGGCGGAGTATCTGGAGGGGGTGGAGTTGTATATCGCCAGTGGCGGCCGGGAGGGTATTGGGCGGCTGATGGTGTTTGAGCCGCCGAGGCATGGCAAGAGTGAGTTGGTGTCGGTGCGGTTTCCGGCGTGGTTTTTGGGGCGCAATCCGGATCGGCAGGTGATCGTGGCGTCGTGCACCGGGGATCTGGCGGTTTCGTTTGGGCGGCAGGTGCGGAACGTGATTGAGGGGGGCGAGTATCAGAACGTGTTTGGGCTGCGAAGTGGGCGGGTGATGGAGGAGAGTATCTATTTGGCGGATGACAGCCGGGCGGCGAATGCGTGGTCGCTGGCCAGGCAGCGGGGGGGGCTGGTGGCGGCGGGTGTGGGGGGCAACATTATCGGGCGGGGAGCGCATCTGGCGGTGATCGACGATCCGTTCCGGGGGCGGCGGGATGCGGAGAGCAAGGCGGTCCGGGATGGGGTGGATACGTGGTACAAGTCGGAGCTGTATCCACGGCTGGAGGTGGGGGGGGCGATTGTGCTGATGCATCAGCGGTGGCACGCGGACGATTTGGCGGGGCGGTTGCTGCGGCGGATGGTGGAGGACCCCGCAGGGGCCGGCGGGGCAGGTGCGGATCGGTGGGTGGTGTTGTCGTTGCCGGCGGTGGCGGAGGAATGGGCGGGTGAGGAGAGGGCACCCACGAATGGGGACAGGGCACCCGCGAATGGGGAGAGGGCACCCACAAGGGGTGCCCCTA
>Ga0307380_10001782_pt1 | contig 31027 bp, 29 predicted proteins | sample UN3MG_FD_202239 | JGI IMG/M metagenome (GOLD analysis project Ga0307380, IMG submission 202239) | Soil microbial communities from Risofladan, Vaasa, Finland - UN-3 | ecosystem: Environmental > Terrestrial > Soil > Coastal area > Acid sulfate soil | place: Finland: Risofladan, Vaasa | collected...
AAATGATAAAAACAATGAAAGGATAGTTAAAACAAGAATTGTTAAAATAATAATTCGTTTATATTTCATAATATTCCTCCTTATAAAATGTTTTTTATTATTTTTATAGAGAAATAAAGAGATTTTTAATTTTTCTTAAAAATTATATAATTTTGCTGTATATCTCACAAAATTATTTTTTAAGATAACTATGTTTCTAATACCACAAATATTTCAAAAATCCTTCTTTTTTAAATAAAAAATGCATTCATCTTGATTATGACCGTTCCCATGACACAAAGGTTCGAATCCTATCCGGCTCCCCAGACAGAACGAGAAGGCTTTTTAGCAAGTAAGTCGAAGGGTTTTCTATAAGTAGGATAAAGGTTTCCGTCGTTTAAGGTGCAGTTCGATAGTAAAATATTCAAAAGATTCCTTTTACCAGTGTTATCTTGCTCAAGATAAGCAAAATAAGCCTTTTGAGCAAGTTCTAAAATTCTAATTCCTTGTTCGAAGTAATTGGTATTTGCCTCTTTATGTTTTTGAAGATTGATGAGTATATTATTCTGTTCGTTTTTCCATTCATTAGTCTTTTCTTGATAAAATTCGGTGGTAACTACTTCATCTAATTTGTCTATATAGATTCTATCTAAGCGAAGCTGTAGCTTATTATATTGTTCTTGCAGAGATTTTATCTGGCTACTGTGATACTCTTGCTCATCTTTATGGCTCATTAATAAAGCTTCTTTCAGCCAATCTATAATCCTAGGTTCAATCCTTATCTTTTTAACTAGCTCTCCTAGTTTTTCAGTTAAATTTTCTTCTCTTATGAATTTATTACCGCATTTACCCTTATAATGGGTACAGTGGTAATAAACATATTTATCCTTCTGAATTTCTGCGGTGATAGCACAACCACATTTAGCACAGGTTAAAAGTCCGGTAAAGGCAAAATTATGTTTTTGGATCTTTTCGGGTTTATTATATTTAGAGAAAGTGTTTTGTACTTCCTCAAAAAGCTCTTTACTGATTATTGCCGGGTGTTTACCTTTATAGATTTTATCATTCCATTTAAAATCCCCATAGTAAATAGGATCTCTAAGTATGTTATATATAGTGCTTTTGTGTAATTTATAACCCTTTTTACTTCTTAAACCTTCTTCATTAGCAAAATTGTTTATCTTTTGCAGTGAGTACTCTCCGCTACTGTAAAGTTTGAATATTTTCTTAATAACTTGGGATCTAGATTGATCGATTCCGATGGTCTTTAATTTTCTACCATTTAGCTCTTTTTCTATATTTAAATACCCCAGAGGTGCAAAAGAAGGATAGTAACCTTCATTGGCTTTTTGGAGCATTCCTTTTTTAGTCTCTTCTGATAAGTTATCAATATAATTTTTCGCCATTAAGATTTTAATACCATGAATAAACTTCTGATGGGATTTTGAATCTTTGGTTAAAACTTCGTTTTCTTTTACTAGATGAATTTTTAATTCAAGATCTTCAATAGTAAGATAATCTTTGAAATTTCGATACAGGCGGTCAGTCTTTTCACAAAGAATATTCTTTACTTCTGGATTATTCTTTAGAAAATCTATCATGTTATTGAAGTTGGATCTCCCAGCTTGTTTGGCAGTTTCTACATCAATAAATTCCTTCATTATTTTTAATTTGTTTTTTGCTGCGTATTCTTTAATTAATTTTAATTGTGCAGGGATTGAAAAACCTTCTTCTTGTTCTTTGCTGGAAACTCGTGCATATAAAACAGCTTTCATATAATCCACCTTTAAAGAATATTGATAACTTAAGTAATTTCGAAGTGTTTATCTTTAAGCTTATGAGTATCAAGCAATTTTTGAATATGGTAGGTTTGTATTTTATTAGGTTTGTTTCTATCAGTAAACCAACGGTTGACAGTTGCAAAAGTAACACCTAATTTTTTAGCTAAATTCTTTTGAGAAAGTTTATTTTCTAATCTATATTTTTCTAATTCTTTTAATATATCTTCCATAAATATAATGATATAACATAATATAACAAATGTCAAATAATCTTTAAAATATTATTTTTTATTAGATAGCAATATTCATTAATTTTTGAGAGATAGAAGGGGATAGTAAGCTATTTTATATCCCTCTTTCCGGTAGCTTCCTGGACTGCACGAATACAGTTTCTTTTACGATTTTTGGCTTTGTTTTCTCAATGTATTTCTTTTTGGAATATTTATCTCTTTTGTGATTTATAAGCCAAAATTCTATTGCTTTTTGGTTGCCTTTTTCAGCATTTTTAAGCAATTGACTTTCAACCATATCCGTTAAACTTTCCCTTACTTCTTCGACTTGTTGCTTAAATATAGGAAATTTCTTGAGCCAATTTTAGTAAGTTTTTCTTCCAATATTTATCGCTTTACAGGCTTTGCTTATATTACATATTTTATTTTTGTAGGCCTTTAGAAAAAGTTCTTTTTTTGTGTATTTTGTGTATTTTACCATTTACTATTCACCTCCTATATTTCCTGATCGGACATCATCAACTAACTTAACTTTTTCCTGTATAGGACATTCACCCGTTGACTTGAGTGGGCAATTTTGATAACTTTTTTGTATTAAAACAATTGTCCGCCCAATCGGTTCTCCGTCTTTCCCGGTAAGCTCTACCTTATTTCTATCAGCAGGATATATATCTTTAAGCTTTAATATCATATCTAAATATCTAACCCGGATAGATAAATTTCGAGTTTCCAGGCCTTCTTTTAATTTACTCATTAAGTAAACATCATTTAGGCCTATTTGATTTAATATGTTTTCTACTTCAATCTTAACATTCCTTAACATTCTAAGCCCTAAAACTCCAGCAGTATCTTTGCTAACCTTTTTATTTATAGCCAAAAATGCTTCGGTTGCATTGCCCCCATTATTAATATAAGCTTCAATGAATTTTCGTTCCCGGAGTGTTTTCTTTGTTTCATTCATTTACTTAAACCTTCTTTCTTTTTTACTTATTTGTGATTGCATTTGTTGCAGTTCCCGGACCCCAAAAATATTTTCTCTTTTTTTCCACTATCTTTTCACTTCTGGAGGATACTTTCTTTGAGATACTTTTAATAAATACCAAGAAAGAGCCGGAGAAAATTCCAGACTTCGGAGTCCGTATTTCCGTAGGCTAAAGTTCCTATCTCTTAACTATTCCCCGGCACCTTTTTAAATACGATAGATGGCTATATATAGATAGCACTACTAAAAATAGTAGTTATAAACCTTCCCCCTGCACTACTAAAAATAGTAGTTATACAGCTACTAAAAGTAGTAGTTATCAACTAGTATATTTAGTATCTATAAATGCTCTTTTTTCTTAAACCGGTTACCCATAAATTTATGGCCTTTTTTAAATTTAGTCGCGTAGATTTCCGGTAATATCTTTTCTATATCTACTTGGATAAAATCCTTGGTTCCGTATTTTTTCCACCGGTTAGATAGACCATATATCATACATTGCTTTTCTAGGCCCCCACGCTTTATCACATCAATAAAACCTCTTTCAATTAATAGTTTTCTGTCATTAATAAAAGTATCTATGGACATTATTTTATTCGCTTCTAGGTATGGCAAAATAATATTCCTAGTATTATCGCCATACCACCTAAGTTTATATTCAAAATATAGCCATTTAGTATGAGCTTTTAAACCCTTCCAGGCCTCTGAATTTATAATATTATGCTCGATATAGCTATAAGTGCCATCAATTTTATTCATTTTCTTTTTACTCAATTAGCCACCGCCCTTCTTCCTTTGGCCTGGCCAGTGATCAGATCGAAGAGCGGATAACTTTCCAACCACCGGCCAGGTTAAGCAGTTATTTCTAACTGGCTATATATCCCTTAGCAATAGAAGTAAATTGCTCTTTTTTACGCGTTAGAATTATTTCTCCGTTTTCGCTTACTATTTCTCGCCCTTGATGTAGTTCCGGATATAATTCTGTTTCTTTTCGTTCTTGCTCTCTTAATGTATCGGTAATAGTGATGATCACCTCTTTTTATACCGACAGCAGGGAAGAGGTTATCAACCACAACCTACCCCACCAGCATTTAAGCAGGATTACTGCTATGTCAGGGAAGTAAATGCATTTTAAAGCTCACAAACAAGCCTCTAGTATCTCTTAAACCTTGGTAGTTTGCCTTTTTTTTCGAGCTTCTACAAGGTTATTTTTCTGTTTTTCGGAAAGTGCTTTTTTGAGTGGATGTTTTTTAAGCCAGACTATTAATTGTGGCTCTTCTGCTATGTCTGGATTTAACCCTGTCATACCGGTACCAACCTTACAGTTTCGGTTTAACATTTCATAGGAATAATAGGTATCTTTATCTTTCGTTTTTTTAGCGATCTTCTTTTGTCGTTTAATCCAGTCGGTAATTTTCTTTAATCTGCATATTTCTTCATCCGGGTACCAGATACCGGCCTTTAGATGTTTTTCATCCAGAGGGCATAAGGGAGCACTGCAAGAATCAAAATGCCGGCACTGATCTGATTTGAGTTTGTTTATTTTATTTATTTTTATCACCTTCTTTCTTAGTTTATTTTTCTAAAAACTATTTTTGTCAAAATTAGTATTTTTAGATTCTTTTTCTTTTGATATTAGAAAGTTAAATAGAGCAGTCATGTTTGAAGTAATTTCCCTCGCATCATTTAAAGATAGAGGGGCAGGGCTGTAAGGTTGCCATATCTCAATAGTCTTATTTAAAAATTCTTTGGAATATTTATTCATAAAATAAAAAAACCTCAGTAAAATAATTCTTACTGAGATCATTATATGCAATAAAAATATGACAAAAAAGATAGTAAAAGATTGGAATTTTAAGGAATTTCCGCATACGGAATATTAGTTTTTCAGAGAGTTTTTCCGTAGGCCTTCTTGATATTTTTTTATTTATTCAGATTTTTAAGTTTTGTACGCAGATAACGACGGTGATCCTGTGCCTGTTTACGGCAATTTTTCCGTTCAAATATTATGGAACAATATTTTTTATTTTTTTTATAGGGAAAGTAATCATGGCAATATTCACATTTTTTTATTCTTTCGGTGGTTTCTAAGTTTTGAAGTAGATCATTAAAAAAGCTATAACAAAATTTTTTTAGGGGAAAAAGATCACCATCAATATCAATTTTATTTTTAAAAGTGTTAAGAAGTTTAAGATATTCACCACTAATTCTTCTATATTTAATCCATTGATAACTTAATTCCCCTATATTGAATAGGATATCAAAGAATTTTTGTTTTTCTAAATATTGATAGTCAAAGTTCCAATAAATTATTTCATATAAATGGTCAAGCCAAGCAATAAACTTATTATTTACATATTCACTTTCATTTGAAAATTGATATCCGCATAAAGCATGAATTCTATTAAAATAGTTTGACATAAAATTAACTTGCATTTCTGGCCAAGGGGCGTCGTAAGGTAAATCTACTTCAAAATTATTTACATAGGCATGCAGATCTAATAAAATTATATCTTTCTTGGATTCGATTGAATCTCTTAAATATTGGTTGTCTGGAATAGGTACTTCATTTTGGTTGACCAATATAATAGGATTGCTATTAATTCCTTTGTATCCTAATGCTTGTCTTGCGAGAGGGTGAAACATTGAATCTTGAATTTTTTGTATTTCTGCAAAATCTTGTGGATTACTGGCAAAAAATAGGCCCAATTCAGAATTTAGGACCATGTCAGAAGGTTTAAATTTGTTGAAGTATTTGTTATTTGCTAAAACAAATATAACAATATGATAAGTTACGTCCGCATCTTTTACCAAAATAAAGTGATTTTTTTCCGAAAATTCGATTATTTGTCCTCTAATATAATAATTCTGGTATTTTTCTTTACAAAATATTTCAATAGGATAATTATAATCCTTAAATGAAATATTGCATTTGTAAATATTTTGATTATTCATTTGATAATATTTTATAACATAGTACAAATATATTCAAAAAATATATTTAATAGAACAAGATTGTTTTTTCTTATACTCTTATATTATTAAATTGTTTGATTGGTTATAAAATAATGAAAATTCTTTATATTTTATTTGTTTAGGATTATTTTTTATATAGATGATATTATTTTCTAGTTAATGACGGTCCCATGATAAAGTTTTAAATTTAGTGAATAAATACCTATAAATGAAAAAACGAGCTATTTATTTTATATGCCGGTATATGTCGGGAAAAAGAGGTATGGTTTTATCGTTAATGACGGTTTAACAAGGATTTTTAAAGAACATAATTGTTATGGAAATGCTAAAAAAGGAATTTAGAAATATGTTATTTGATGTCATTAATTTTCTTGAGTAATGACAAAAAAAGTTGTAGGAGTATATGATATATATTTAAAAAACAAGCTCTTTTATTAACCCGAAGGGCAGAATACCACGGGCATGCCCGTGGATGAATGAATAGGCGGCGATATGTTACAATAGGTCTATGGAAATTAGACTATCAGGACATAGTGCATATCGCACCGAGTATCACCTAGTATGGATACCAAAATATCGCCGCCGTATCCTAAATCCTGGCCTACGGGGGTACTTAAGAAAACTTTTTCCGAAGGTAATGAAAAGTCTACCTGGATGTGAAATCATTGAATGCAGTATTCAGAAAGATCATATACATATGGTGATGATAATACCACCAAAATACCCAGTGAGTGAAGTAATAGGTAAAATAAAATGCCAAACTGCAAGCAAACTAAGGAAAAAGTTTTCCTGGCTATCCAAGGTATACTGGAAAGAAAACATCGTCTGGTCACCAGGATACTTTGTTTCTACTATAGGCCTGGACGAAAAGAGCATTATAGAATACATAAAATGGCAACAGAACCAGGATTTAGGTCAAGCGAAGCTTGAATTGTTTTAAAGTGCCACGGGCATGCCCGTGGGTTTCTACTAGTAAATTAGAAAGCACAAGAGTAATATTGATTTCTAACTAATTATTTTTGAAAGAAAGCGTAATTTACTTTCCCGAAAAATGTATCCCATTTTAGTGGCATCAAATGACATATATTTTTTCCTGATTAATTCACTATAACTACTGAAGAATAGAGCTTTTTTAGTTAATTCTATAGTTAACTTCTTGGTCTAAATTTTTGATTATAGATCTGAAAATTTACTGAAAGATGGCTACAACTTTTTATTACTTTTTACTGACCTAATACCGATCTTTTACCGAAGTTTTTTTACTGCTGAAAATGTTAACTTTTGTTAAACTAAAAGGTCAACCTTTTGCAACAACTAAAAAGATATTTACCCGGGATTTAGTGTAATATAATGTAGTATAATTTTACAGCTTTTTTAAATAAAAAGACTGATTTATAAGCCTTTCAATTAATACTTTACTCTTTTATCCTTAGCGAAATTCCTAATCCGTGAAAGGTCAACTTTTGTCAACCTGAAAGATTAACGAAGTTAACTGTAAGACATCAACTTTCATCAGCTTAATGTAAACCTTTTGTAATGTACTTATAATATACTAAAACCCTACAAAAAGTGTGCAATTTGTGCCATCTAAAAACTTGCTTTTTTGTCCCATTTAAAAACCTGCTAAAAGTGTGTGTATTTGTGGAATTAGAGAAAGTGTTTTTTTTGTAACTTTTGTAATCTTTTAAAACTTGTTTTTTTGTCAAGTTTGTAAAGTGATTCGCGATATTCCTTGATTTATCGCGTAAACTTTTATACTATTTTTACTTATTTATAGGTTAGTTGCTACCTAAAAAATTGTTTTTGTGTGTAAGTTGTGTAATTTTAGATAAACCTTTTTAATGATGTTTAACGATTTATCACAAACGCTTATCACCGCTTAATCGGTTAATATTCGGAGTGATCCCTTTGAGATATTTTGAGATTTACTACTACTTTTAACGATATTCTACGATTTATCGTTATATTTTCCCGATTTTTACCGATTTATCTTGAAAACTTTTTTCTGATTTTCTCTGATTTATCTGACACTTTTAGCGGATATTAACGGATTTCCCGATCCCTTTTTTGTTTATATTCTGTCTTTTTTTTGTTTTTTTTGTTACCTTTATAAGCTTTATCATCTTATTGATTAATTAAATAAATGATCCCGATTATTAAAGTAAAAATAGCAATCCTCCTCGATACAAAAAAATGACAAACCCTTTTAGGTTAGCTATATATAAGATCATTATTTGCAGAATTAATAAAATTGTTTTATGATAATCTAAGAATCTATGGAAATATAACCACACAGCATCTCTAATTATATGGGGTTGAAGGAAATGGTAAACAATAGCATTGAAAAGGTTATAAAGGTACTTAAATATCAAGGAAGATCCGATTTGGCGAAATTATTACAATATTCCACTTCGAACATTGAAGAGTCTTCTACTTATGGAAGCTTTTTGTTCTCTACACTTAGCACATTTGAAATATACTCCCCAATTAAAAATCACGAACAACTAAGTAATCTGAGCAAAGATGACCAGAAAGCAATTCTTGATGCAGTGCTTAAGATTTATCCTCCAAAGGCTTATTCAATAGAAATTACCAATATACAGTTTTATGTTGACATGGGCCTCGAACCAGAACATGAAATCATATCGTGTAAAAGACTTAAGGAAGTTGGGGTTGAATATATTAAAGAACAGATAGAAAAATGCGAAGAGAAGATAATGAAGCATGACTATGATGGTGCAATTACAAACGCTCGAACCTTGGTTGAAAGTATTTGTCTTTATATTTTGGATGAAAGCAAAATTCCATATAAGTTTGATGGGAATTTAATAAAACTATACAAAGAAGTATGTAAGGTATTAAAAATGGATCCTGCTATGTATCAGGAGGATTGTTTTAAAAAGATACTATCAGGAATTATTTCCATAATGCATGGACTATCAAATTTAAGAAATGTGATGAGCGATGCTCATGGCAAAACGAAGACGGAGCACTATAAGCCTACTGACCGACATGCTGTTTTAGCCGTAAATATTGCTAAAGTTATTTCAGAGTTTCTTTATACAAGTTGGAAAAGCAGAGATATGGAAAAAAATGCGACAGGCACATAGCATAGTATATACGCTAAGGACTTCATAATCTTATTATAACAACTTGCCCGCCAGGAGTATCTTTTTTCAAGCATGCAATATTATAATTATTCTCTTCATTTTAGCTCCTTTAACCTTTGATATTTTCTTAAGCCCGTACTATATTTGATATGCAAGGAAAAGGTTTAGTAGTGCATCCTTCTTCTTTATCGCTTTTATGGGATGATCTTTTTATTTAAAGGAGGATTTTTAAAAGATTTGTTGTATAATGAATATAGAAAACTATTTTCTGCAAAGAAGTACTTTGCAAAATATGATGTCTAAAATAGTAGAATGATTTAAGCTATCGGTTTAAGGTTAGAGTTATATGCATTATGTAGGAGGCGTTTGCTGAAAAATTAAATTTTGTTGCTGATCCAGCAATGATTATTGTTAATGGTTTCTTTACGCTCTCAATGAACTAGCTTTCATCTAAACTACTCATGTGTGATTTCGAGATAAGCAAAATTAGTGGCAGACACCTCCTACACTAAATAAGGTTTATAATGAACATTAATCTTACAAAAAATCCAGAACAATTAGAAGAAAATTTTTACAATTTATCTTCTAGAGAAGCCATTGCAGATTTGCTTGAAATTCGTTATAAAGATTTAATTTATTACTTATATCGTTTACCAGATATAAAAAAATATTATTCATTTGAAATACATAAAAAAAATGGAGAAACACGAATAATATCTACCCCCACTACATCATTAAAAATATTACAAACTAAACTTAATTACGTCTTATCGATTATTTTTCCTCCAAAATTATCTTCTCATGGATTTGTAAAAGGAAGAAGTATTAAAACCAATGCTATAACTCATGTAAAAAGTAAGTATGTACTTAATATTGATTTAAAAGATTTTTTCCCATCGATAAATTTTGGTCGTGTTCGCGGTATGTTTATGGCTTACCCATATTATTTGTCACCATCAGTAGCTACAGTTCTATCTCAAATATGTTGTTACAATGGGAAATTACCACAAGGTGCCCCTACCTCCCCGATAATATCAAATATGATTTGCGCAAAATTAGATAGTCAATTACTTGATTTAGCAAAACAAAATAAATGCCTTTTCACAAGATATGCAGATGATATTACTTTTTCTACTCGGAAAAAATCCTTCCCTAAGGCAATTGCATATACCGATAAGACAACAAATCAAATCCATGTGGGGAATGAATTAATCAATATTATTGAAAAAAATGGATTTTTCATTAATAATGAGAAAGTATGGTTCAGGGCTCGGGATAGAAGACAGACGGTGACCGGATTAATAGTAAATGACTTTGTTAACGTCACCAGAAAATACAAAAATCAAGTAAGAGCAATGCTGCATGCATTGGAAAAATATGGCCCAGACAAAACAAAAAAAGAATATACAAGTAAGTATCTTAATAACAATATATCAGAATGGAAATGTCTATCCAAATTTGAATTAGTGTTAAAAGGTAAGATTGAATATATAGGTATGATAAGAGGTCATGAATCTGATATTTATTTAAAATTTTTAAGTGAGTTAAAAAGGATCTCACCAGAGACTGTTCCTCGACCCATAACTGAATTAGATGTTCTATATCAAAATTATCAAAATTTTAAATCTAATGATAAGCCACAAGAACGAGGATACAAATTAGAACATTTGTTAAATAAATTATTTGAGCACTCTAAAATAATTACAAAAAAAAGTTTTACTAGAAATAAACAAGCAGAGCAAATTGACGGTGCATTTAATTTTGAAGGATGGTATTATATTATTGAATGCAGATGGAGAAAAAAGTTATCAGATATGAGTGAACATGATGTATTACTTGCTAAAGTTAATCGATCTGGAAGACAAACAATGGGTATGTTTTTATCTATTAATGGATGGTCTGAAAAAGTACCCGATATGCTTAAACAGAATCCTAATAAATCAATATTTCTAATGAATGGTGAAGAGTTGGAAGAAGTTTTAAAAGGTCATATCTATTTAAGAGAAGTATTAAAACGAAAAATAGAAGCTCTTAATATAGAATCTAAACCCTTTTTAGACATTTGCAATGAATAATAAATAGAATAAATAAACACATCCCATTTTTTAGATATCTGATATTTTACTTTTAAATTAGATAAATTGGGAAAGTTATGAAAGCTCAATATTTCGGTTACTTTTAGCGGAAAACTTATAGACCCTGAGGAATTTCTTAACCGAATGGTTGAGGCCTTAGGTATTATTATAGATATACGTCCCAAGGGAAGACCTCGTAAAAGAGAAAGTTAAACCATAGAAAAATAGGAATATCCCCATTTTACTAAGGGTGAGTTTAAATATAGGACATATGATGCCTTATGCATGATTTTGATTTTCTATAAAAAAGTAGAAGGGGAATAGGAGGAAACTTAAATGAGAATTATAAAAAAGACTAATGAGTTTAAGACATTAAGTCCAGACGGTAAAATGGTTATGGTTTATGAATTCACTGAGTTCTTAGATGCTAGAGGCTTTAAGAACCTTAATGCAAGAGTGGAAGGTCTTAAAAGTTTTCAAACTGCTGATGGAAAGTATGTCAATTTTATCGGCGAGGGTGAGTATAAGATCGTGGAAACAGAAGTAATATTGCGACGAGTCTGAAGAATATAACAGGGAAGATTGTACTAGCTCAATCATACGATAATTTCTTCTAACTCTTGATAAACTTTTTCAGTCTCATCACTCATACAAAAGTTGCAAAAATCGTCTTAGCAGGGAAGGCAAATAACGCTTAGTTATGTATCTTTACTGAAAAACTAACTGATTTAATTTAATATTATCTATTGTCATATTCCCCGTAAAAGTTCTGAAGCTGACCAATAGGGGGAGGAGGGAGGGGAGCCATGCGATTACCGGAAACAGAGATTTATCCCTATGATAAAAAGTATCTGATTTAGCCCGCCTTTATATTTTTAACCAGGCTAAAAAAGCTTTTAACTGGTTAAAAATATAATGCTTTTTTTGCTATACATAACAAAGCTTTATCGGATAAGATAAACCCTCATATATTTCTTTTTAGAATGTCCGATAGAGTCTTGTTATGTATGTGGAGGCTTTCAATTAAACTTCTTAGCAAAAAAAGCTCTTGGCGGGCGGTCGTGGTAAAAGAGATAACAGAATGATTACCGGAAGTAGAAAAAATTTAACCTCACCGTATGTTCCAGAATTAGCTTTTTAGATTGCTCAGATAGATTATTCTATAGTTATGAAATACTTTTTAAATTATAGACCCCGATAACCGATAATCCTTGACCCCAATAATCCTTAATCAAACTTTCTAATGTTTATATTACGCCAGTTATCATAGACACTATTTCGTTAGGATTACTATCTTTTTTTAATCTTTCTCCAACTTTTATACCATTTCGTAATACTACAATTCTATCTGCTATTTCAAAAACATGAAAAATATCATGGCTAATTACTATAATAGACACGTTATGTTCATTTCTTATTCTCTTGATTAAATTTATAACTCTTCTCTGTTGCTCAGGACCAAGATTATTAGTAGGTTCATCAAAAATTAGGATCTTTCCTCCCCAATACACTGCTCTTCCAACTACAACAGATTGTTTTTGCCCACCAGATAAATCATTAACTTCAAGAGATAAATCTTTAAGTTTTATTCCAATTCTTTCCAGCATCTCTTCTGTCTCTTTTTTCATATATCTTGTATCCATAATTTTAAAAAATTTACCAAGAAAATTCTTTAGTACTTTTTCCCTGCCCAAAAATAAATTTGCCGGAGCATCAAAACGACCTAATATACCTTCTGATTGATAAACCGTTTCTATTCCATTTCTTCTTGCATCAAGAGTGGAGTTGATATCAATCTCTTTACCATTTATATAAATCTGACCACTAGTTTTTTTATGAACACCAGAAATTGTTTTTATTAATGTTGATTTACCAGCTCCATTATCTCCTACAATAGCAATAATCTCTCCTTCATATAATTTTAAATCAACACCGTCAACTGCTTTTGTACCGCCAAAATATTTAGATAATTTTTTTACTTCTAAAACTACGCTCTTCAATTTAAATCCCTTCCATTTTTTTATTAGATTATTTTTTTCTTTCCCATTGATCCATAAGAATTGCAAACAATATCACAGCACCCTTAACTGCATCTCTATAAAAAGGGTCTATTCCCAATAAATTAAGACCATTATTTATTAATCCAAGAATTAGAACACCTACCATAACTCCTCTAACTGTCCCAATTCCACCATCTAGGCTAGTGCCACCAAGAAGTACTGCACCAATTGCATCCAGTTCTGCACCTAATCCCGCATTTGGTTGACCAGAAATACATCTTCCAAGCATAATTATGCCTGCAAGTGCTGCACAAAGCGCGGAAACTAAGAAAGTATACATCTGAATCCTTTTAACTGAGATACCATAAAAGCTTGCAGTTACATCACTTACTCCCACTGCACTCACCCTTCTTCCGGGGGCAGTATAGGAGAAAAAGACCCAAAAAATAATAACCACAATAATTAATATAATTACTGGCATTGGAACTGGACCAATATTTTCATGTCCAAGAAAAATCAAGCTTTTAGGAAGACCTGTTATAGGCCTTGCTCTTGTAATTACTAATGTTGCACTATAAAGAATAAATTTCATGCTCAACGTTACTATTATTGAAAGATTTTTTCCCCGGGTACTAAAAAAGCCATTCAATAACCCTATAAGTAAAGCGACAGAGGAAGCAACCAATAAAGCAACAGCGGTTCCATAATAAAGAGATGCTTTAGCAGCTACAACTCCAATAAAACCTAATGCAGAACCTACTGACAAATCTATATTACCCGCCTTAAGAGTGGTGAATACTCCCAATGAAATTATTCCTAAAATAGAACTTTGACGTAATATGTTTAACTGATTATTTTTGGTGAAGAATACATCACTGGCAAATGATAAAAAAATATAAAAGATACATAAAATTATTAAAATTCCATAATTTCTCCAAAATTTTCTAAAATCAAAATCTTTACTCATTATAGCTCCTTAAATAATATGTAATGTTTTTTTGTAGTGAATGGGAGAAAATATTCTTTTCTCCCATTCACATCAGAAGTGATTAAATAAGGTTATTCGACAAGATTAAGGTTATATTTCTCCCACATTTCATCAACATTGTCAGGAGTTACCACTCCACATGGAATTAAAACCTTTTTTGGAATTATATCTAGTTTTCCTTGAGCAATCTTTATAACTACATCTCCAGCCGCTTGACCAATTGCCGCACAACTAAAAGCCCAATCATATATTGTTCCTCTTCCCTCCTTCATTATATTAGGTATTTCACCATACCAACCTTGGCTACAGAATATAACCTGATCTGTCTTACCTGCAGCTTCCACTGCAAGAAAAGCGCCTAGTATAATGGAATCAGTTTGGGCATAAATAGCGTCCAAATCTGGATGTGCAGAAAGTGCGTCCTCTGTAAATGCAAGGCCATCTTCTGTTGTCCAATGATCAGATGATGGCTCTCCTATAATTACCATATCTGGATAATTCTCCATTACCTTTCTAAAGCTTTCCCCTCTTTCATATACTACAGATGCTCCTAAAGTACCCTGAATATGTAGTACTTTACCTTTGCCATCAAGTAACTTTACTAATAACTCTGCAGCTTCTTCCCCAATTTGCCAGTTATCACCCGATACAGTACTAATAACTTCTCCACCATTAGTTTTTCTATCAAGACAAACCACTGGGATTCCCATATCATTTGCTTTTTTTACTATAGGGATCATTGCATCAGCATCGTTCGGGTTCAATACCAATATATCTATACCCATCTGTAGAATATCTTCACCATCATTTATCTGCTTTGTAACATCCTGCGCAGAATCAATTACTATGAACTTTTCACAACCTGCTTCTTTGAGTGTCTTTTCAAGATTGTCGGACCACACTACACGAGCAGGATCTTGAAGACTTCCCGGTAAATAACCAACTATCACACCTTTCATTGGGAGTTCTTCAGTCTTACCTTCAAATGAGTAGGCTGCTATCATAGATACACTTAACAACATTAATACTATCAGTAATAATAATTTTTTCATTTTTAACTCCTTTTTTTGTAAATTTATAAAACTACCAATTAGAAAAATACATAAAATTTTTTTATACATCACCTCCTGCAATGCTTTATTTTTACATTATCACTAATAAATCTTTTTTGAGATTTGTTTGGGTTACAGTATTAATATAAGATTATATTATTCATACTGAACAAATCTCTTTCTATTCGATACCCATCACCTCCCCTTAGACTCCCACGCCTTTACAGGCGTGGAACTCGCTTTAACAGACTATCGTCTGTCCCAACTGCCGGGAACTTGCTCTCATCCCTACCTTAACAGATAGGGAGTTCCCGCTAAATTAAAGTGTTTTTTACCTAATTAAATTCTCATAACTACTATTTTTTAATTCATCACATCTTGATGAAGTTCTTCTGTCCTACCATTCAAACCTTCTTCAATAATAAAATAGTTAGAACCAAGATTATTTCTCAATATACCTGGCTAACGAACATCATTGTTGTACCTATCTTTGGTCGCAGGATTATAGCCACAAGTATTAGAATCCCCATAACATAAAATAGTTTTTATTTATCTATTTACCCCCTTCTTGCGAGGCTTATTATCACAAAAAATATTTTATTATTTATACATTAGTTGTATTATTTTTAAGTGGTGTTTGCACTTTCTACTCTTCTCTATAGAGAATAATACTATCTATAAGAAGTTTACACAGAATATTTTATCCCCTTCAAAACTACAATTTATTCAGCTCCACGGCAAGATCTGACTTCTCTAAATCTTCTATAACCTTTTGTTTTAGCTTGAGGAGAACATTTATATATAAGCTTTCTAATATACAAAGTTGGGCAATTCTTTTTGAAATAACCTCCCCTTTAACATTATTTGTAAATACTGCTGTTAAAAGAAGGGTGTCAGAGTTTTTGGCAAGAGGAGATACTGGGTAATTTGTTATCGAGATTACTGTTGCTCCCACTATCTTTGCATATTTTGCTACTTCAACGATATTCTTTGTTCTACCTGAATGTGAGATGATTATTGCAACATCATTTTTAGAAAGATGGGAGACATTTATAAGTTGGACGTCAAAATCTGCTGATACTTGGACATTTAATCCTATTCTAAGAAATTTATAATATCCTGATTGAGCAATAGGAAAGGCATCTCCAACACCGTATAGGATTATTTTTTGAGCCTTACAGATAGCATTGACTGCTTTTTTATAAGCTTCCTTATCAAGAAGATTTAATGTATCTGAAAGGGTCTGAATAGAAGTTTGGAATATCTTAACTACAATATCTTCACACTTATCGTCCTCACTAATATTTGGATAAAGCTGAATAGGATCTTTCTTTATTTCTAATAAAGCTTTTTTAAGTTTAGGATAACCTTTGTATCCTAATTTCTTGGCTAATCTTACAAAAGTTGCTGCACTACAGCCAGCTCTTTGGGCAGCTTCTACTATTTTTGCATTTGCTATGAAGTCTGGATCTTCAATCAGCAGGTCAACTGCTTTTTTCTCAGCACTTTCCAGAGAATCATAGAAAGATTGTAGTCTTATAAGACAATAATGGGGTATTTTATTAGTAATCTTTTCATTTATCTCAATGGGCATTTGTTTACGTTTATAACCTCCTGTTTATATCTTTAAGTGTAGCATATAAGTCTTTATAAATATTATATCTCTCTTCATATAATTCCTGCATTTCGGGATTTGGAGTGTATTCATCCTTAGGAATTACTGCAATTTTAACTCCCTCTTCCAAAGAGGAGTATCCACCTAGAGCAGTACCAGCGGTAATAGCTGCCCCAAGGCATGCTGCCTCGTGGGTTTTAAGGGTAATTATCTTACAACCTAAGATATCTGCTTTTACCTGCAGCCAGATAGGAGATTTTGCTGCCCCTCCGACCGCCCTGACCTCTTCAATCTTTATTCCTGCCTTTCTCATTCTTTCCATGTTCATCCTTAATTCATACACTAAAGAATCAAGAATGGCCTTAGATATATCGTGCCTTGTGCTGGAAAGAGTAAGGCCCAATATGGCTCCTTTTGAAGAAAGGTCACACCAGGGAGTCCCGCTACCATTAAAATGAGGAAGGATTAAAAGATTAGAAGGACCTTCTTTTGTTTTGGAATCGATTAACTCATACACATCTCTTCCTAATTTTTGGGCTTCTTTTTCCTCAAAATACCCGATATTATCTTTATACCATTCTAAAAGAATTCCACCGACATGGTTTAAGGAAAAGGTAAAATACATCCCCTTTTTTACGTGTAAATAACAGGGGTAATAGCTTTCATACATATCATCATTAAGTACCGGAGCGATAAATGCAGTAGAAAGAACTTCTGCTGTTCCATGAGAATCTATGGCTATACCTTCTTTTATACATCCTGCTCCAATACCTGCACAGGTTTGGTCATGCCCCCCAGAAACAATGAGACATTCTTTGGGTAATCCCACATCTTCTGCTACGGTAGTACTTGCTTTTCCTATAATTTCTCCTGATGGGACAGGGCTTGAAAGAAGACTTTTATCTATACCAACCTTGTCTAAGATAAATTCTGACCACTCTCTCTTTAGAAGGTCAAAAGCCATAGTTCTTGAAGCCATAGTCCAATCTATATACGATTGTGCCCCTAGTTTTGAGTTTATGAAATCTGCATAAGTCATAAACTTATATGTTTCTTTATAAATATCCTTAGTATTTTCTTTAAACCATAAGATTTTAGTAAGAGAAGTTATAGGGTGCGGCCTCATACCTGTAATGTTAAAGAGCTCTCTTTCTCCTATAAGTTCAGAACACAGTTGAGCTTCTCTTACATTCCTATAATCCATTCCTAAGATAGCATTGTGAAGGGGATGAATTTTACTATCTACAGGGATCACTGCATCCCCTTGGACAGAAACACATATAGCCTTTATGTCTTTTAAGTTACTTTCTTTTATTACTTTTCTGATCACATTCTTTGCTATCGCCCAGACTTTCTCTGGTTCTTGTTCTGCCCAGTTAGGCTTTTTAATTATTACATCATATCTGCTAGAACTATATCCTTTAATCTTCCCTTCTAAGTCAAATACGATAGCCTTGCAAGCTGTAGTTCCTACATCTAATCCTACAACATACATAATTATTCCCTCATTTTTTATGTATTCCAGTATACATCAATCCCTAAATAGTTAGAAAATGCTTCGTGGAGTACTCTTGCTACCTGAGAACGATTTATAGCAACGTGATGTTCATACCCATTTTTACAGATGAAATGGAGAAGTTCCTGAAGTTTTGGAATATAGGCTACACCCCAAGCCCCATAGGTATTTATCTTGTCCTTTGTTATCTCTCCTTCTCCTACATAAGCTTTTAACTTACCCTGAGTATCATCCGTAGTGAGACGGGCAAATGTAAATGGACCAGGCTTAATGTTTCCTGTTAACCCGCCATAGGCATTCTCATGCCCTACTGTTCCTCCTATAACGTCTCCATATTTCATTACAAAAGATTCAAAGATAGATTTTGGGAAATTTCCACAATGGAAAAGAATGGCCTTATCTAATTCACCGTCATAGTTATTATTCCAATCTACAAGAGCAGATGGATTATTAGAAGCACATTGCAAGGCATACATTGCTAAAACTCCTGTAATATCTACTTCACAGGCACTGGGGTAAAGCTTATCACTCATCATACTCATAATAGAACAGGGCATTATCCCAAGGTTATACTCAATGGAGGTCCAGCATTGAATAGCAGATGCCACTATATCATTTTCTCTCATCCAATTCTCTATAGTTATAGAAAGTTGAGCCATAGTTTGTATCTTTTCCACTGGGATTTGAGAAGTATCACAGTAGGAACGAATTTCTTCTACCTTCTCTTTTACTATAGGTTCATCTATAGATAATCTTTTCATTCTATAGAAGATCTCCGAAAGATCTATAACTTCTACAGAAATTCCATATCTTTCAAGGATTTTTTCTGAAAAACGGACAGTATTAAAAGTCCCTGGCCGAGCACCAATTGCTCCAACTTTTATATTTTTTAATCCCTTAACTACCTTACATACCCCTGAAAACCATTGAAGATCTTCTATAAAGCTACTGCCCTCGGGATTTATAGTGTGGACTCGAGTAAGAGAAAATGGGATATTATATTGCACCAAATTATTACAGACAGAAATTTTACCACAAAAACTGTCTCCTCGGTGGGCAAGATCTAATGCATTAATATCATCAGGAAAGGCATGCACTAATACTGGTACTTTTAGACCCATTAGACGTAAAGTATTGGCTACCCCCTTTTCATCTCCAAAATTAGGAAGAGTAACAATTACTCCATCTATTTTATCAGAGTTCTCTTTAAACAGTTGGACACATTTTTTAGCATCCTCCCAGGTCTCTACAGTTCCAAATTTTGTATCTTCCGGAGAAAGGCAAATGACATTATGTCCTTCTTTTTCTAAAATCTTTATCATCCTTTCTCTTCCAACTTGAGCCAAACTATCAGGGAAAAAGTTTCTATTACCTAAAATAAGCCCAAAAGTAAGAGCCATATCTGCACCTCCTAAAAATTTTTATCCTAAAATACTATCTTGAAGCCTTCTTAATTGCAAAAGAACTGAACTTTCATTAAGCTCTACCATATCCCAAGTTATAATTTGGTCCTTTTCTACATCACATTTGAGTCTTGCACCTTGAGCAAGTCCTACAGGCAGCATATTTTCTTCTTTAGCAACTCTGTGTAGCTCAATAGATGCCCTATAACAGTATCCTCCCATATTATCTAGAACCTCTCCTTTTTTAAGGTCTTTCTTTGCTACAGTAATACATTCTGAAACAAGGGTCTTTAAAGGATGCCCGCTTGACTCACCATAGATGACTTCTTGAACCGCTGTAAGAGGGGTCTCAATACTACAGAGATGATATGGTCTAAGCAAAAGATAATTTGGTCCATAACCCATATCCCTCTGGATTAGAGCACTTTTTAGCCTTGGATTATCAGTGGTTACAATTACAAAAACTCCTGGATTTACATCACCTATTACATAATCTACTACCCCCTCTTTTTCCAATATTCCCCCCTGGTCCTTCCCGCAAAATACTTTGAGAAGGTCTTTAGTATTACATCTTGGACCATGCATACCTCTTATATCAGGCACAAGACTAGTAGCATTTGATACAGAAGCCATTTCTACCATCGTTTTAGAACCATCAACAAATTCAACAAGCATCTTGGCACTCATATCCCTTTCTTTTGCCCTTGCTTCCCACTGATCAGGGGTTGCATAGATATCAAGAGAATTGTTCTTTCCCTTTCCTGCTGCAACAATCTTAAAGCCTAAAGCCTTTGCAAATCTATATAATTCTATAATTGCAGCAGGCTCATCACCAGCTGCCAATGAATAAACTACCCCTGCATTCTCTGCTAACTGCCTTATTATAGGACCTACAGTGACATCACATTCTACATTCAACATTACAATATGTTTCTTGTGATTTATACAATCAAGAGAGATCAATGCTCCCATCTCTGGTGAACCTGTTGCGTCTATTACTACCTGAATAGGTTCAGCTCTTGTTGCAATCTTATAATCTGTTGAAACAATCTTTTTCCCTTCTCGTATAGCTTTTGATGCAGTATCTATATCTGAGGTCTCAATTGTATCCTTTTCATCTACCCCTACAATTTTATAGGCATTTAGAGCTATCTCTGTTTTTAAATCAATAACCACTGGTACATCTATTCCAACCATACATCTAATTTGAGAAACGATATCAGTTCCCATCTGTCCAGCCCCAATCAATCCTACTCTAATAGGATTACCTTCTTTTTGAAGCTGTTCTAATTTCCTAACTATTTCGTACATCTAAAATTCTCCTCTCTAATATTAAATCCAAGGATTAACTACTATTTTTAATACTTTACCCTGTTCTGCATACTTAATACCTTCTTCGATCTCTTCTAGAGAAACTATCTTATCAATATAACTCTTAGCATTTATCTTTTTTAGTGCGATTAGATTTAACGCTTTTTCATGGGCATAAACAGGGTAAGAAAAAGCCCCAACTACTGTTAATTCGTTATAATGAATAAGATTACTATTCAATGTCGTTATAGGTTTATCCTTAGGTAAACCCCCAAATATAATAATTCTTCCTCTCTTACGTACCATCTCAACTCCCTGTTCTTGTGTCTTAGCAACAGGATTTGCTATAATTGCAAAATCTGCACCTAAGCCATTGGTGATCTTTAAGACTTCTTTTACAGGGTCCTGGCTACCAGCATCTATAAGATAGTCTGGATGAAACTTTTTAACGATATCTAATCTTGTAAGACTTACCATTATTATCTTTGAAGCTCCCCTTGCCCTTGCTACTTCTAAATGTAGGCAACCTATAGGACCATCACCAATGATTACTACTGTATCACCTAAACTTATATTGTTATACTCTTGACAAGCAACAACAGAAGATGCAGGCTCTGATATAGTTGCCTCTTCAAAACTAAGGCCTTCAGGTATATGATGAATTATTCCATGGTTAATTACCTCACCGGGTAGATATATAAATTGTGCAAATCCTCCAGACCAGTGAGTCCCTATTAGTCTATGATTTAGACACAGATTGTGAAGCCCCCTTTTACAATAACAACATTCCCCACAGCTCACATCAGGTGCGATAGCTACTTTATCTCCAATTTTAAATTTTTTTATTTTTCCTCCAACTTCTTCTATCACACCTGCAATTTCATGACCCATAATCTGTTCTTTTACATCAATCTTTAAACCGCTATGATAATTTCTTATATCAGAACCACATATTCCACATGCTTCTACCTTTACTAAAATCCCATCATCTTTGCATTGAGGGATGTTAACTTCTTTTACAACTATTTTTTCTATCCCTTCAAACACTGCTGCTTTCATTTTTCTCATCATTTGTTACCTCTTTCAAAAGTTTCTCTCCTACTGCACCTCCAGGATGAATAATCACAAATTGTTCTTTAGTATAATTTGTATACTTCATTAAATAAACAGCTATTGCATCAAATAATGATATGACCGCAATAGTACTTGATGTAGCTAACATATTAAATTCATCAGCCTCTCTTTCAACTTTAACCTTAAGAAGCAAGTTACACTCTTTACCGAGGATTGAACTTTCATTTTCTGTTACACCTATTAGTTTAACTTCTTTTTTCTTTAGAGAAAGAATCACATTTATTATTTCTTGAGTATTCCCACCTTTCGAAATTGCAATGACAATATCATTTCTCTGTATCGCACCTAACCCACCGTGTACACTATCTGCAGGTGATAAAAAGAATGAGGGTATTTCAATACAAGAGAAGGTATGGGCAATTTTTCTAGCTGCAGCAGCTGACGTCCCTACACCCATAGTTATGACTCTACCATTATTATTTTTACAGTCCGCTATCATCTCTACCACCCTAAATATAGCATCCTTATCTACATTAATGGCTAATTTTTCTATAGACGATATTTCTATCTTCCAAACTTCTTGCACTGTCTTCCATAATTCTTTTTTTTCCATATGCCCTCCATTTTTATTTTCTTCTAAATTATACTATAAATGAAAATAAAAGTCAATAATAGTTTCCTTTATATTTTTATGTGAGGCATTAAGAAAATGAGTTGTCTTATTAAAATCTATATGGGATTTCTTCGTTATCTCACATAAAATTCTATGCAAAATAGTATCTCAGAAAGACGAAATAGATAAGATATTCTACACCTACTTGACAAAATTTTTCAAATATGATATCTTAAAAATGAAATTAAATAGGTACCTTGAAAAGTTAATATAGGAGTACGGAGGGAGGATAAAATGTTTTTAGCTCTAAATACATTTGTTTATGAAGTGGGGAGAGTTCCTATTGAAGATGCCTTAAAGAGTGCTTATAATTTTGGCTTTAGATTTATCGATTATGCTGCTTTTAACTCTGGAGACCCTACAACAATGTCTAAATCTAAGCAGAAGGAAATAGTAAAGATATTTAAAGATTATGGATTTAAATCTTCTCAGTTACTTCTTGCCAATACCCAATATATAGCTTCTACTGATACTTCAAGAAGGATGAAAACATTAGATTATATGAAAGAATGTGCAGATTTCCAACTTGAATTAGAAGGTAAACAAGTTTTAGTATGTTGGGGATGTGGGGTTTATGAATCTGGAGTTATGCAAGAAGAAAACTGGATTAATTCTGTTAATTCTATTAGAGAGCATACAAAGTGGTGTTTAGATAGGGGAATATTAGTTGACCTAGAACTTGATCCACATGTGTATTTTGTAGTGAACAGTACTCAAAAGATGGCTAAGATTATCGAAGATGTTGGAATGCCAAATGTTTTTGCTAATGTTGATATTGGACACCTATGTATTACCAGAGAGAGGCCAAATACCCTTGAAAAACTAAAAGATAAGATTCTTCATGTCCATATAAGCGAAACCGATACATTTGAACATACAAATAGTATTATTGGGACTGGAAAAGCTGATTTCAATGCCTACATAGATTTTTTGATGAAACTTGATATAGAAAAGAACTGTGAAAAGTATGGAGAAGTTTGTACTGCCGGCATTGAGATGGGAGAACCAGGAAAGTTCGTTGATAATCCAGATCACTGGGTTAAAAAGAGCCTTGAATATTTAAATAAAATCTTACCAGATTGGAAACTACAATAGTGAAGATAAGCGTATCGAGCGGAGACTATCTTATGGAGAGGAGGTTTGCGCTGTGCCTAGACTTAAAATTTCAGAGTCTAAAGACTACTTTGTTGATGAACAAGGTAAGAAGTTCTTCTATCTAGCAGATACCGTATGGAGTGCATTTACCAATATATCTATCGAAGAATGGGCTGAGTATCTAGATTATAGAAAAATGCAAAACTTTAACGCACTTCAGATAGACATACTCCCACAATGGGACGCCAGCCCATCAGATATTAATATACTACCTTTTAAGTTGAAAACCGATGGCTCTTGGGATTTTTACAATATAAATCAGACATATTTTGATAGAGCGGAACAAATGGTAAAAATGGCATGGGAGAAAGGTTTTATCCCTGCGCTTGTTATATTATGGTGTAACTATGTGAAAGATACCTGGGGCTCTAAGATAAATCCTCAAAATATAATGCCATTTGATTTTGCAAAGCCCTGGACGGAATATGTCGGAGAAAGATTTGGTAAATATGACCCCATATTCATAATAAGCGGTGATACCAACTTTGAAGGACCTCAGGCTATAGATTATTATTTAATGGCTCTTGAAACCATAAAAGATAAATGCCCTATTTGTTTAACCACCATGCATTTGGGAGGAGGGTTTTGGGAATTACCAAAAGAATTTGAGATGTCTAGTAAATTAGATTTTTATACGTTCCAATCGGGTCACGATGTGGTAAAACAAGACCTAGCTTATATATTAGCTGGGAAATTTATGGCCAAAACTGTGAAAAGACCTATTGTCAATGGAGAACCTTGCTATGAAGGGCATAATTATGGCAATAGATATGGAAGATTTACCCGCTTTGATGTCAGAAAAGCTGTATGGTCAAGTTTACTCTCAGGGGCTAAGGCAGGTGTGACATATGGTGCTCACGGAATATGGAGTTGGCATAAGAAAGGCAAGAATTTTATCTCAAAAAAGTTTTCTGGTATACCGTATGATTGGAGGACCGCTCTAAGGTTTGAGGGAGCATGGGATGTTTCTTTCGCCCGTTGGCTTTTTGAAGTCTTTGACCTATTTGCTTTATCCCCTGCCTATAAGGTGTTAAATGAGACTAATGAGATAAAAATGGCAGTTTCTTACGATAATAAAAAGATTGCAATCTATATCCCTTATGCAACTGATGTATGTATTGATATGGATTTATCAGAATATGAACTCGTTGGAATAATTTTAGACAACAGATATCTTACAAAACCAGAAATTAGTGCAGATGGAAATAAAACTACAATCCAAATGTATCAGTTTAATTCAGATGCAGTGATTTTAGGGAAAAGACTTTAAAGGGAGGATTTAAGGGTGAGTATTAAAGTACTTATCATAGGTGGTACTGGAAATATCAGTACAGGCATAACAAGATTGCTTCTAGAAAATGGTTATGATGTGACCTTGTATAACAGAGGCAATACAACTATAGAAGGTGTAAAGACTATAAGAGGGGATAGAACTGATTATTCTGCTTTTGAATCCCAAATGTCAGAGGCTGGTAGCTTTGATTGTCTTATAGATATGGTTGCATATCATACTGATGATGTAAGAAGTGCCATTAGGGCGTTTGGAGGGAAAGTTGAGCAGTATATATTCTGTAGTACTGTCGATGTATATACCAAGCCCGCAAGGAGCTATCCTGTTAAAGAAGATGCTGAAAGAAAGCCTGACCCCAAATTTACCTATGCATACAATAAAGCATTGTGCGAACAAATTCTAGAGGAAGCTTATGAGCAAAATAAGTTTCAGCTTACAATTATAAGGCCAGCTGCAACTTATAACGATTCCTCTTATCCTATAAGTTTTCTCGGTTCAGGTAGTAATTTGTTAAAAAGGATCGAAGATGGAAAACCTATAACCGTGTTAGGGGATGGAACATCGCTATGGGTTTCAAGCCATAGAGATGACGTGGCAATAGCTTTTGTAGGGGCTATAGGCAACTCTAAGGCATATGGTAGGGGATACAATGTAACAGGCGATGAGGTCATAAGCTGGCAAACATACTATCAAATCGTTGCAGAAGTGATGAAAGCCCCCGGTTTAAAGTTGGTCTGTATACCTGCAGACTTATTGGTAGATATTGTGCCTCAATGCGAGTGGTGTATGCTGAATTTCAGATTTAGTAATCTATTTGATAATACCTTAGCTAAAAAAGATCTAGGATATGAGTATACTATCACTTGGCAGGAAGGTGTCAAATGTATGATAGCCTATCATAGAGAGAGGGGGGAGATAGCCAACTCACCTGAAGACCATCTATATGATGTTCTGGTAGAAAGATTTGGGGAGATGAAAAGCAAGTTAAAAAATGAAATGGGATATTGAAAAATGAAGGTGACTGCGTTTAATTTTAGCAATAAAAAAAGAGGTATTAAAAGAAGAGGACATGCCCTCTCTTTATATCTTATGGCACTTCCGGGTATGCTTGTTATTGCAATATTTTGCTACTTACCGATGACAGGTATGATTTTAGCATTTAAAGACTACGATTTTTCTATGGGGGTATTTGGAAGTAAGTGGATAGGATTTGAAAACTTTAGGTTTTTATTTGAATCTGGAGTTGCTTGGAGACTTATTCGAAATACAGTAGGCTTGAATTTACTCTTTATGGTTACAGTCCAAATCTGTGCGGTTATTACAGCACTTTTGCTTAATGAAATTGTTAAATATCGTCTAGCAAAAATTTATCAATCGATCCTTTTTTTCCCACATATTATCTCATTTGTAATTGTTGGATATTTTGCTTATGCTATTTTAGATGCCGACATAGGTATTATAAATAGTATTCTCTCTCATTTTGGGATTGGGAAAATAACTTGGTATAGCGAACCCAAATATTGGCCTGCAATTCTTAATTTTATAAGCTTATGGAAAGGACTTGGTTTTTTCACCATAATATATCTAGCTGGTATGGTTGCTATAGACCCAGAATATTATGAGGCAGTACGTATAGATGGTGGCAAAAAATGGCATGAGATGTGGTATATTACCTTACCATTTATCAAACCTCTGATCTGTATAAATGTATTTCTCGCTATAGGACGTAGTTTTTATGGTAACCTCGAATTTTTCTATAATGTAGTAAGGAATACGGGCCAGATATTTTCAACAACTGATATCATAGACACATATGTAGTACGAACACTTACAGTCCTAGGAGACTTTAATATGGCTGCTGCAGCTGGATTATTCCAAGGAGTATGTGGTTTTATTTTAATCTTGTTAGCTAACTGGGTGGTGAGAAAGATTGATAGTGAAAGCGCCCTTTTCTAGTCATTCGGGAGGAAGATTATAATATGGCTAAAAAACTTAGTAAACTTAATAACAAGCCTTTTGAAATGGCAATTAAAGTAATATTTATTCCTATATGTCTTATCTCCATCATACCTCTGTGGGTCATCTTTGTTGGATCATTTACGCAGGATAAAGCTATTTCAGATTATGGATACCAATTATGGCCTAGGATTTTCTCATTGGAGGCATATACTCATCTTTTCACCACACCAGGTCTTATCGGGCGAGCATATCTTATTTCTATAACAGTTACTGTTATTGGAGTGATTGTTGGAATTACTTTGATGTCTATGCTTGCATATACTATAGCAAACAAAAATTTTAAACTTGCTAAAGGATTGGGATTTTATGTCTTACTTACAATGCTTTTTAGTAGTGGCGTAGTACCCTATTATATACTTGTAACTCGATATCTCCATTTAAAGAATACAATCTGGATACTTATTTTTAACGGGGACTTAATTAACCCATTTTCTGTGCTGCTCTTAACTACTTATTTTCGAAGATTACCACAATCGCTTTTTGAGGCAGCCAAACTGGATGGAGCAGGGGAATTTCAGATATTTTTAAAAATAGCATTACCTTTGTCAAAGCCAGCAATAGCAGTAATTGGTTTATTAACTATGCTTATATATTGGAATAATATATATCAAGCATTACTTTTTATAGACGATCAAAGGTTATATACGGTTCCATATCTCCTCTATAGACTAATCTTTGAATATAACATTATACAGGAAGGTGCCCAGTATACAGGTACTATAACGCCTTACCAATCAGTAAGAATGGCTATGGCTGTTTTAGCAATTGTTCCTGTACTGTTTGCATTCCCATTTATACAGCGATTCTTTATAAGAGGTATTACACTAGGTGGTCTAAGAGGGGGTGAATAAGATGTAGGGGGATATTGCAGGTGGTTAGGATAGTATAAAGGTGCGTAGAAGGAGGTGAAAATTTATCCGTAAGAGAAATTGACTTAGAAATTAATATACAGGGGGTGAGCGATGAACCTATAAATGGGGATTAGAAGCTAATGTTTAATAAATTGTGTAAAAATTTTTATTGAAAGGGGTGTTTAAAATGAGATATGAGCTTACATTGAAAAGATTTATGGTTTTATGGCTAAGTTTCTTACTTGTTTTAAGTGTGGGCATTATGGCAGCTAGCGCAGATATTCCTGTTCTTAAGTATTATTATGTTTGCGACATAGCTACTCCTGAAGCTCTTGAAAAAGTTGAAGATGCTGCCAACGAAATTCTTGTAAAAAATATAGGGGCTAAAATTGAGCTACATCCATTGTCATTTCATGAGGTTACAACAAAAATCCCTCTTATCCTGGCTTCTGGAGAGGATGCGGACATAGTTTTTACCTCTAGTAATTTTTTCCCTTATACTACCGCATTCCAAACCGGAGGACTTCTAGCATTAGATGATCTGCTTCCAAAAGTAACCCCTACCCTTTGGAATAAATATGATAAAAAAGTATGGAACACTGTGCGTGTAGAAGGCAAGATATATATGGTGCCAAGTAACAATCCAGGTGTTAGTTATCCGGGTTTTTGGGTTCCAAAAGACCTCACTGATAAATATAAGTTTAACTGGGAAAATGCTGATTCCTGGGAAGCTTGGGAGCCATTCTTTGATGCTATACTTAAAAACGAAAAGGACATAATACCTATACTTTCCACTCAGGATTACTGGGGAAGATTGTGGTTCCCGAATTATTATGGATACGATTCTGTTGGCTCAGTTAAGGCACCTCAAGGACAGCCCTTGATTGTGGTTAAAGCGAATGACTCAAAGCGTAGGGTGATAGCAGCACCCTTCACTGATGATTATAAGGCTGCTGTCGAGCTTACACGTAAATGGTATCTAAAAGGGTATTTTGCGAAAACTCCACCAACTGAAGCTGAAATGATGACGATACGTGCAAATGGGAAATTTGCAGCATTCGCTATACCCTTTGTCGCTGAATGGGATACAACAGCGATGGCAAACAACGAATGGGGAGGCCGCACTATCCTTCAGGCAAAGATTAAAGGTAAACCACCCATTATCACAACAGTTACAATTGCAGGAAGCGGAAACGCTGTATGTAGAGCATCAAAACATCCTGATAAAGCCCTCGAATTTATTGAGCAGATGCATACAAATGCAGCCTTGCATAATCTCCTCAATTTTGGTATAGAGGGCGTGCATTGGGTATGGAAAGACAAAACGAGGAAACTTATCAGTTTGCCAGAAGGAGTAACTGGACGTACTGCAAAATATAATCCTAATGCCTATTGGCAATTCGGTGATAGAAATCTGCAGTACTTTATGGCAGAAGGTGATATTGGGACTGCAGAGAGAGTAAATAAAGCCATAAAAGATGCAGTATACTCTACCATCTTAGGCTTTAATCCTAACCCCAAGCCTGTCAAGGCCCAAATAGCAGCAGTTTCATCTGTGGCCCAAGAATATGGTGAGCCACTCGAAAAAGGTCTAGTTGATCCGAACGATCCCAATAGAGGACTTGCTGTATTCCAACAGAAACTTAAAGAAGCTGGGATTGATAAAATCATAGCAGAGTTCCAAAAGCAGGTTGATGAGTGGGCAGCTCAAAATATCCAGTAATAGGTTAAAAGCAATATAAAAACTAGGAGCAGGGGGCTAAAAATATCCCCCTGCTCCTTTGTCCGCCCGACTTTTTCTACACGCACCCCAGAGTCTAATGGTACTGTGCCAAGACATTGTATCCATCCCATGGGCCTAACTCAACTGCAACACCATCAAGTAAAAATGGTTGTACAAATCTTATTTTATCCTACATTCCGCACGTCTCACACTCAAGTATAATATTTTTCACAATATGGATCCATCAACTTAAGTATTTTCCCCAACAATTCGTTTATCTTTGTTATTGTGACCCGTTTCTTCTCCCCTAGCTCTATCGTAACTTCACTTACCCCCCTAAATAAGAGAAATATCCACTTCATTGTCGGCTTCTGAGTCGGTTTGCCTAGCTGATTTGGTACACTCTCCCCCTTCTCTTCTAGTTCTTTCCTTAGTTTCCACTCCGCTACTGAGTATACTAAAAGTATAATGACCATTATCATTAATAGTGCTGCTACCTCTCCCTCTTCTTTAGGTATACCTCTGATATCCTAAAGCTTCTGTCTTTTAAAAACCTAAATCCCCTCTCTACTCTCGTTTGCCCTTTATAGTATTTTAGGACTTCTTCCCCTCCTAGTTCTAAATCATTAGTCGCTAAGATAAACCTACCCAACTTCTCCTTCTTTTTCTCCAGTTCTCCCTCTTTTATCTCTATATCTCCCTCTATCCTGTCGAGTCTTCTATAAACGCCCTCGGTGTCGTTCATATAATCTCTTAGGATAGTTTTAGTATTTTTTATACTGCTACTGCTTAAAAAATATTAAAACGTAGAAGAATAATGATCAGGAACAGGGGGAGGAGGGAGGGGAGCCATGCGATTACCGGGAACAGAGATTTAGCCCTACGATAAGAAGTATTTAATTGAGCCCGCCTTTATATTTTTAACCAGGCTAAAAAAGCTTTTAGTTGGTTAAAAATATAATGCTTTTTTTGCTATACATAACAAAGCTTTATCGGATTTTGCATATGCTTTCAGTTATGCCTGGTGGCAAAGTCGTATAGAGTCTTGTTATGTATGGGTAGCTTTCAATGAAACTCCTTAGCAAAAAAAAGCTCCTGGCGGGCGGTCGTGGTAAAAGAGATAACAGAATGATTACCGGAAGTAGAAAAAATTTAACCTCACCGTATGTTCCAGAATTAGCTTTTTAGATTGCTCAGATAGATTATTCTATAGTTATGAAATA
>Ga0307380_10001784_pt1 | contig 31009 bp, 60 predicted proteins | sample UN3MG_FD_202239 | JGI IMG/M metagenome (GOLD analysis project Ga0307380, IMG submission 202239) | Soil microbial communities from Risofladan, Vaasa, Finland - UN-3 | ecosystem: Environmental > Terrestrial > Soil > Coastal area > Acid sulfate soil | place: Finland: Risofladan, Vaasa | collected...
CAGTTATGACAAGATCTCATCTGCTAATGAATCGAGATGTTGTTGTTTTATGTGATAATCTTTCTATTGAAGCCTTAGTTCTATGGAAAAAGATGACAGCGGAGCATGGATCTATATGTATAGTTGTGTTGTGTGGTGGGGATCGAGAAGCATCTATGGAAAGACTTAACAAGTTGAATTTACCAGAACCGACTATAGTTCAAATGAGAGACACAATTGGTAATCAATTTGAAAAATATGATGATATACATGAAATATTGAGTAATAAAATTAACACTATAAACAGAGACTTGGCTGATGAAATAATTACCGAGGAAGAATTTATCAAGTCTCAGGAGGAATAATTATGAGATATTATAAAATAACAGTAAGTGGTACATTTTTACCTGATGCACCAGGACGTAGTTTAGGATCAGTTGGTTTTCCGTTTCTTGAAATACATTCCGACGATTTAATTGGAGATTTGACTGGAGATGTTGCTGGGGATCTCACTGGAGATGTCCTAGCTGATGATGCAAGTATAATTTTATCTTCTGGTTCTGATAGTACTGCATCTTTTGCACAGATTGGAACACTTAAATCAGCAGATGGTGTTGATATTCTTTCTATGGCATCTGGAATAGGAGCAACAGCGAGACTACTATCTCTTTATGACGGAGCTACCGGATTAATTGAGCTCTTATCATTAACAACTGCTGGAGATTCATGGTTTATGGGAGATATTAAATCTTCAAATAATGGTACTTGTCTAAATGCTGGAGTTACACCAGACAATGCAACATTTTTGGGAACATCAACAAGAGCGAAATACGCATAATTAAATGGGAGAATAACATGGTAAGTGAAAAAAATGATAGAGAGAGGTCAATTTTCGTAGCGTCTAAAAATTTATTCGATGCTTCATTGGCTTTAGAGAGTGTGAACAAAAACTTATCTAATAAAATTCTTTTTCTTTCAAACACTCTATTAGAGAAGGTTGAAAAGGAGAATCCAGATGTAGATAGATATGTTAAATTAATTGGTAAAGATTGGATTAAAAATCCTAAGAAGATTCAAAATAAAAAACGATTCTTTAATCTTGAGATTTCAACAACAAATTTGTGTAATTTTCAATGTGAATATTGTTTTGAAAAAGAAGAGGTGAGAACTGCTGAAACATTGAATAATAGGTTAGGTGAAATAATTGAGAGAATTGATATGCTTTTGGAAGATGAATGGTTCAATGAAATATTTTGTGGTATCAATATAGATTTTTGGGGCGGTGAACCAACTTTAAATCATGATTTAATTCGAACTGTTTGTTCATATTATAAAGAAAATCCGAAGGTTAGATTTCACATATACACCAATGGATATAATATTGATTACGTTAAAGACATATTTATTGAAATGAATAATGAGGGTAAACTTGACTTTAAGATGCATAAATTTACCGTTCAGTTTTCTTATGATGGAAGTCCTGTTCATAATATGACAAGAACCATAAATGGTAACCCAACTGGTTCTAAAGTAATGGAAAATTTTATGAAGTTATATAAAGATGGTGTTCCATTGACTTTTAAATCAGCAATAATGCCAAAACATTTTAAACACTTACCAACAATATGGGATAATTTTAATTCTATATATGAAGAGTTAATTGAAATAAATCCAGAAACTAATGGTAGACCAATCGCCTATGCACCAACAATTGATTATTTTAATGCTTATAAAAATTGGAATTTAGAAGAATTGGAGAGTTCGTTAATAGAAATTGCTAAAAAAGAATTAAAATTTTATGAAAAGCATAATAGATTTTTGTTGAATTGGTTCACCAAAGAAAGAACATTTTGCATGGCTGGTATTACTATGACAACTATCGATACCAATGGTGATCTATATTATTGTCATGGATGTCTTTATAAATCTGGATGTTCCGATAAGAAAAAATTAAGCTATGGCACAATATTTGACGATGATTTTATAGATAATATTAGAAATAATTTTGAAAATATATTTTTACCAAAAGAAAAAATTGATCTGACAGAATGTGAAAATTGTGAAGCCACATTTTGTGTTAGATGTAATGTGTTGGTGTATGGCAGAAGTGAAAAAGAATCATTTCATGATAGATGGTACGATTTTTCAAATCAAAAAAATCTTTGTGCATATTTTAAAATGATAAGTAAAATTATAAAAGCCACAGAGACAATTATGAGAGGATAATATAATGGCATGTGTAAGTATAAACTGTGTAGTTCATGGATGCGATGACTGCTCTGTAAATGATGGCGCTGGAACTCCAACTAATTTTGGAACAGCTACAGCAGGGGTAGATGATATTTTAAAAGCTGATATAGATAATTTAAGAAATGCCCTGGATGCAGAATTAGTGAGGAGAGGTGGTGCGGCATATGGATGGGCGGCTGTAATAACTGTCGCTGTAACAGATATTGACAATGATCATTTTAACGAAATAGTAACAGCGACAAATAGTGCCGATCAATTTCCTACACAGCCTTGCACCACGGAATGCGGGGCTCATGCTGGTGTTCCAGATGCGTGTAGTAATGTAGCAACTGGTAGTTATGCACAGGGAAATGATATTTTAGCCGCTGATATTAATGAATTGAGAGGGTGGGTAAATGACCTCGAAGGTGCTTGTGTTTGTAATAATGATTGTGGCACAGATGATTATTGTCTTTGTGTAGATGATTGCGGACTTAATTACCCATAAAAAATAAAGGAGAAATTCAATGAAAACTAAAAGAACACCTATGGCTCATGTGGTAGAGAAGGATGATTCGTTTCAGGTACAAAGAATTAATTACATAACGAATCCATCAATTTTAAAACAAAATAAAAAGTATATACAAGTTAGTCAGGAAGTTGCTGAAGATATTGAGAAAAATCTTAATCAGAATAAAATAGTTGATATCCCAAAAAGTATTAAGACTATAACAACTAAAAACATAATTGTCACAGATGGAAATGAATTCGAGAGGAAAAGAAGTTTAGTAATCTCAAAACTTAAAGGGTTAATATCACAATTGATGATTGAAATGAATATGATTAGGATGTATGATTTTATAATGATTAACAATAAGTTTAGTGCAATGGGTATTTTCATACATGAGGGAAATAAAGAAGAGCAATATTTAAAAATAATAAATATTGGTGAAGAAGAATTGATAACAGATTTGGAAAACTATTTAACTGCAATGGATGAACTTGATAATATAAATAAAGAATATAAAAAATTCACATCATCTTATAGAAAAATATTTGAGGCAAAGGATATGGAGGAATTGGAATCGGCTATAGAAACTCTTCCATATAAGTTGTAAAATGAACGCTATTTTATATTATTCTCCTGGAAGAACTATTGGGATGAATGGTTCATTGGTGAATGCATTTGAATATTTCATTTCTATATACGAGCATAATCCCGAAATAAAATTATTGTGTATGAATACCACACAAAAAGGAATAGATTATATTGTATCTGTTATGGAGAATCGATATGATCTTTCAGATTTGAATAACTTTAAGGATAATATTATTTTAGTTACATTTAAAGATCTTCTAAGATATGAATTTGATAATCTATTAGTCTTAGATTTTGTTACAATTTCTAAGACTAAGGGAATCATAAGAGCTAAGAAATTAACGGTTATAAGCGAAAAACACACAGAAGATCCAAAATATTTTTATAGAAAAGATTGGTATAATGTAACTTATTATGGTGAAATGCCATTTCATTACAGGGACAAAAAATACAGAATGAAACTTCTTCTGCATAGATTTAAACCACTTAGATTTGTGAAAGAAGGAATATACATAAATGCACCACTAACAAATCCATCAATTTTTAATCCAAATATAAAATCTATTATTGCATTAAATCTCCCCAATAAACCAATTATATTAAAATCAGGAGCACACTTGGAAAATCTATTTGAGAACTTTGATATATATGTTTATTATCATGCTAATATGTGGTTCGATCCTCATCCAAGATTATTTATTGAATGCACATTTTATGGAAAAGAAATACATTATATTAATGATTATGGAATAAAGGATGGAAGCTATTACAGGTATAAAGATATAATAGAAAGTGGAATAGAGAATAGAGATTTGAGCAAAAATGATGAGATTGTGAGGATGTTTATATGAAAACATTGATATTATCATATAACGATGGAATAAATATAAGTGGCTCATATACTACAGCTGTGGACTTATTCTTCAACCTTAGAGAGTTCAAAGCTGTTGAGATGAAGACATTAATCGACACTGATTCAATTAGTATCATGAGATACTTCAAGTTTCATAAATTTTTTGGTGATGCTAGAATAACATCTGGACTTACCAGAGAGAGAAACTTTGAAAGTGATATTATAATTATGAGTTGTGAATTATTGGCGATACTTGCCGAGGGAAATGCGGGTGTGAGACAAATACCAATTAGAGCAAATATCAAATGCGATAAACTTATTCTTCTGGATAGTTTTGATTTACAGAGATTTAAAGATAATCCACCATCAATAAGAAATAACATTGATTGTCAAGAGTGTGTTGTTTTGGGCAATCCAGCCAATCGTGATATTTTACCCGTCAAATATTATGAATACTATCATAAATTTAGTCCAATTAGGTTAGAATCATTGTCCGTGCCTAAAGAACCATTTGACTATTGTAGGTCAGCTAAACAACATATCAAATTAAGTGGGGATCATTTCTTTGAGAATATTGGTAAATCTATCTTTGAGAATATCTTGAAAGGGAACGTTGTCAATTACAATCCAAATGGATTGAGAGGTAGAGACGGCCTTTATTATTATCTTAAGTTGTTTAATGTTGATCCATCAGTCGAACACAATCCGTTGAAGATTAGTCGGGGTGATGTGATGGAAAAGCTCTTCTTTAAAAAGACAGATCAAATATTAGAGGTATTGTAATGTATTTTATTGAGCTTATGGCAACCAAAAAATGTAACAATACGTGTTACTACTGCACCACCCATAAAGATGACAAAACCATTGTGGATATAGATTATCTTAAGTGGGTTTTAGATCAGTGTCCTTCAGAATTGGGTGTTGAAATGACAGGTGGTGAGATTGGATTACTGAGCAATCTTGATGAATTTTATAAAACTGTAAAAGATCACCCACATGTAAAATATATAATGGCATTGTCTAACGGTCTTGTTAGAAAGATTGGAGTGGACTGGATAGATGATGTAGAGTATTGGGAGCATCTTGTATATGATATCAGTGACAGGAAGATTATTAGGTTTTATCCAGAATTAGGATTTAATCAAGATCATAAATATGTAATAGTGACAACAGAAAAAACAACCAAGTCTCTTCTTAATAACTGGAAATACTTTAAAGACATTGGATTGTTCCAGGATAAATTCTACTATAAACTGATGAATCACAAGAGTAGTATAAGTATAGATAGCTATTTTGATGAACTAGCAGAGCTATATACTCGATTAGATCGTGAGTATGAACAGAGGATGCTCTTAGCCTATAAGATCAAAAACTTTTTAAAAGTCGAACGAAAGTGTTGTCAGATGAATTCGCCAAATCCATTTGTCGATCTACAGACTGGAGAGGTTGGACATTGTGCTATAAATATTAACGAATCAATTAAATATAAGTTCAACAAAGAAAATTTAGATAAGATCATCAATGGCAAAATGATACCGCCATCATATTGTGAAACGTGCTATGCATTTGATCATGGCATCAAAAGAGGAAAAGCAACGAATAGGAGCTATAAAAGATGAATAGAACGAAACCATTTTACAAAGAACATTGGCTTACAGGTTTAGGTGTATTTCTAGATCAATACAATTATAACAATGATACCATAAACGAGGAGTTGGAGAAAGAGTTCACGAAAGCTTACATGAGATGCTTTGGGTTGACTGTCAATAGTGCATCCAGTGCTATTTTTATGGCTTTATATAATCAGATGGATAAGTATCCAGAGAGGAATGAAGTTATTGTCCCAAACTGGGGATATCCAGCCGCATTTAAGGCAGCTTTAACTCTTGGATTAACTATCGTTCCAGTGGATCTCGATGAAAAAACTCTTGGGATGGATCTGAAACTTCTCAAGAAGAAAATGAACACGCGAACACTTTCTATTATTCATGTGGAAAACAACGGGGTGATGGGACATGTCGCTGAAATGTACGCGATGATAAAACGTGTCGATAAAGAGGTCCTTTTTATAGAGGATGCAGCACCATCGCTACTTCAAGTAGATGCTGGAAGGTTTGGTGATGTCTCTATATTTTCTTTTAGTCCAACGAAACCTCTCATGAGCGGGGAGGGTGCTATAATGATGATGGACGATGAAGCAACTTATGATTCACTGAGACAGTTGAGACACACGCCCCACTACAATGATAAGAGTGCATCATTGAATTTCAGATTGTCGCCCTTTCTGGCAGCATTTTTAATGCCTCAACTCAAATATGCTCCATATCTTGCAAAGATGAGAGACATGGTTCACTGGCATTATCATCGACGCCTGAAAATATTTTCCGAGTACACCAACAGACATGGAGCAATAATGTATTTAAGTGATAAGGCTGAGAAAGTATCTAAAGCTTTATCCAGGTTTGGCATTGAACATAGATATCAATACTATCCTTGTTTCAGTGATGATGAAACAAATTATCCCGTTTCACATAAAGTGAAACGAAGCATTATAGACCTCCCGATGCATCATGAATTGGAAGAGGATCAGATAGCAATGATTTGTAATGTTATTATAAGAGCGGAGGGAATATGAGCTCTGGATTTAGTTTTATACTGACAGAAAAGTGTGATTGGAATTGTGAGTACTGTTATTTCTCAAATATTTCAAAACAAAAAGGACCAAAAATTGAAACACTTCAGAAACATTTACCTTATATAAAGAGGATACTAGACATACTTAACCACAACAATCTATTTATAAACACTGACATTCAAGGTGGTGAGGTTGGCTCAATCCCATTAGAAATATTACAATACTTCTTTCAAACCATCAAATACAAAACGGCTGTTAGTACAAATGGTGAGTTCCTTCGAAGGGGCTATCACTTGGATGAAAAGATCAGACCATTTATTGGGGCGATATTATGGCATGTATCCACAAAATTCGACTCAAAGATTGAAGTGGATTACAATGATAAAGATGTATTTATCAGTAGGGGAATTGTTCATCATGATATAGATGAAATGGTGAATTTTATCAAAGATAACCCTCATATAATATTTGATTATGTAGAGTTTGAATTCAATTTAAACGATATAAGAACAATGAGGGCTTCAATGTATCATTCATTAATAAATAGATTGAAAGATGTAGAAAACGTCACTACAAACGCTCGGACTATATTAGAAATGAGACTCCTCGAAAATGAAAATTTAAGAGATAATTGTAAAGCGGCTAATGGATCTATTGTGTTAGATTTAGTCAATGAAAACATATGTTTATGTCAAAGAAGCCCAGATGATTGTATGCCTTTGAATAGAGCCAGTTTAATAAAGAGACTGACAGGATTTCCTAATCAATTCTTTGAAGGAAAAGGTTGTAATACATGCACTAGGCTATACTCTGCCAAGATGAATGGAACTGATATAGAAACAACTATGAGAATGAGGAGATTTTTATGTTAAGTCGCTATTTAAGATATGGATGTTCGGAAAGATTTCCATATGTAGACAACTCTGAAATTACTGATTTGACCTATCATGAGATAAAGGATCAATTGAACGACTTAATAACTGAGGCTATTAGAAAGATTAATCCACTCAACACAGTATTTCAGTTAAGTGGTGGATTTGATTCGAGTGTTGTTGTTAGTCATTTTAAAGGAGTTGATACATTTTGTACTGGTGATGAAAACTCATTAGATAGAACCTACTCTGCAAAAGTCTCCAAAGAATTTGGTACCAACCATACATGGATGAGCCACACGAGTTTATTGAGCGAAATAGATTTCAAAAAGACTGTAATAGAAATGGCAAGTATAAACAGACACCCCCGATGTTTTAAGAATGATTTTGGTTTATTCGCTTTCCTAAAATATATTAAAGAACATGCTGATAGGGTCGTGGGTGGCAAGGGAATTGAATTTCAGATGTTGGGCTACTGCACTATTTATAATAGAATTTTAGAACATGCTATCGGAATTGGTGAATATTCTGTTGGGAAGGCTGAGAGTTATCTACTTAAAAGAACTGTCAACAGCACTAAAGATATGATGCTATTTAATGTTCAGAATGTTTTAGAATCATATAGGAATCCGACACACTACAGTTTAAATCATGTTGATTGGTGGACTGGTACGTTTGATATGAAAGATGTTGAAAGACTCACATACACCAAACAGAAAGATCATTCCTTTGATAATTTTACTGAAATAGTAGATTTTATATTTGAATGGTTTGGTCGTGAATATATTGATAATAGGCTTGAGGATTATGGAAATTACTTTGGGATAGAATGTGCCAACCCCTATATGGATGATGAAGTTGTAAGATTTATCAAAACAATACCAGTAGAAATGAAAAAATGTATGAATCATCATAAATATATATTTTATGAAGCAATGGCACATAAAGTCCCTGGATATATAGTAGAAAGACCCAAAGAGGGATTGAATACATCGCTATCATATTTTGAATCACATGAAGACGACATAACAGAATTGGTGGCAGAGTATTTACTTGACAAATCTATGAAAATATACAATCACATTGATTATGATGAATTGCAATCGGTGATGATGAATTTCAATAAGACCTGGATGTTATTAAATCTTAGTATATGGATGGAGCATAATGCAAGTAATTAAAACAGATATAATTGAGAAGTATCAAACACTTCCGATGATGATAGCAGAAGAGACTGGTGAGGATATCGAGTATGTGTTAGACCCCACAATTGATAGAGTGTGGCATTATTATTTCCTTGGTGGAAAGAGCTCCATAAAACCAGACACAGATGTAGCCGTACAATGGGATAGTAAAATATATCAATACGATCAACTGGGAGATATATTTAAGATTCCTGGATATATGGTATATGATAATATAGTTAGACTGATGCCAAATTTAAAGAAGTTGTTAAATTTATATGGTTCTTTCATGATTACAACAGATCGTGGTTTTAATGGAAAGAGCTACATGTATGTTGATGAATCTACGCATGAAGCCGACATTCTTATGAGATTCATGCATATGGGAAGGTTAAGGGTCTCAGAGTATATCCCAAATGTTACCAGCGTGAGTCTTCACTTGATAGTGGCTAATCGTGATGAATTTTATGTCTCACCAATTGTTAAACAACACATAGATGGGACTTTATATCGAGGGGGATCGTATCCATTTTATCTTGACATAGATTGCTCTGCATTAAGTAATAAACTATTTGATTCTGGATATATGGGGTTAGCTCATGTGGATTTTATGATAGCTGATGACATTTGGTTTGGAGAAATTAACCCGCGAATAGCTGGAAGCACACCATATATGAGCTACTGTTTAGAACGTGAGTATGGAATCAATCTACCATATCTTGAGTTTTATGCAGTGCAGAACCAAAGACTTCCAGACATCAATAAAGAACGTAGGTGCAATATAACATGGGATTTCATCATACAAGAGGGCAAACCAAAAGGAAATTGGATAGGCCATCTGGATATTAGGAAGGCGTTTGACACTACTGGGACTTACTATATACCATTCTTTGAAGAGAACAAACATATTAAATTGGAGATAAGCAATGATCAAGGAAATAACATTTGAGCAAATATTAGACTGCTGGAAGGATGGTCTATGGTCTAAGTATGTTGATCAGAACCTTAAGATCAACAGAGTCAATACGACAACTCAAAAGAATTATTGCTATCGAGTAATAGAATATTTAAACCAGGAACAAATAGAAAGATTACTCAAACCCATCTACATTGGTTACTTTACAGATGAAATAATAGTGGGTGTGGAGAGTGGATATAAGACGAACAAGGACTATTTTCGAGTAAGGGGATTGTGGGTCGATAAAAATTACAGAGGCCAGGGAGTCGCAACTCAACTAGTTCAGTACTTTGAAAATCTGTGTGTAGAGAAATATCTGTGGACCATCCCAAGAGATAGTGCACTCAATTTTTATCTGAAATACGGATTCAAAGTTGATGGTCTATCAGTTAAGACTGTATATGGTCAAAACTATTTCGCGATAAAGGAGCTCAAATGAAAATAACTTATATGCTATCACCGACAACACCTTACATCACACATTCTCAGGCATCAAACATATTATCCGAGAATTTGAAAAGAGATGAACGATTGGATGTTAGTTTCAATCTTTCAATTCTTAGCCTGAGCATGAGGATATTGAGTGAGAAGAATGCGTTGATGGAAATCATGGGTGACAGCACAGTGGAAACAGTCTACAAGAAACCACAATTAGCTCAGAACTTCTTGAGGATACTTGGTGGTCTGTTCTCTAATAATGAAGAGTTTTTTCAACAAGTCAACTATACAATAAAGACTGAAATTGTATTGATGACATGCTGGACCATTCACAGTATCCCTTTAATAGCTTATTTATTAAACAGTGGCCGAAGGATTGTGATGGGTGGTAGCTTCTGCAATTCATATCCAACTGAATTCATCAGGTCTATCCTTAAAGAAGCTGGAGCTCAAAACCTGGAAAACCTTGTCGTGGTTCGTGGCTATGCTGGAGTCAATACTGATATCCATAAAATCATAATAGATTGGAAAGATGTAGATCTTCCTGAAACGGATTTTAGGGACATGTGGATATCCAATGGTGACCATATAAAGGACTACCTTAATCTCTTGAGTAGGTGTCGAGGAGTTGACAACACATACTACTCAGTAACATTCAATAATAATTGCTGGTACAATAAGTGTAAATTCTGCAAGCTCAGAGATAAGAAACAACCTGATTTTATTGTAAATGTCAGTGTTGAAGAGTTATATGAAAATATGATCCAAAACATTCAATCATATAAATCAAACAACATCTTGATTAATGACAACTATTTTGTGTTCACCGACAAGAACAAAGCCATTCTAAAGAGACTGAGAAAGGATGGTTATAAGGTTCAGGTTCTCAGTGGTATAATATCTTTTAACTCTGAGAGATATTTAAAGGATGTAAATGAATATATTGATGAAGTTGCAATAGGAATGGAGTCAACACTGGATTTCTCACTCGATTATATCACCAAGGGGTACACCTGGAATGATATAAAAAGATCGATGAATAACATGATCAAACACTTGGACAAGGATAAAAGCATTAGATATTTGGCTATTATTGATCTGGTCTGTAAAGATCAAGAGGATATCATACAAAACTATCAGAACATGCTCACGATGAGAGATACTTTAAGCGGATTCAATAGGATAGCATTTTCATTCACGCCATTACAACTGTTTCCATCTGTGGGTATGGTTGAGGATACAGACTTTTTGAAAGTTAAAGATGGCCAAGTTTCGGGTATGTGGTATGTCTACAAGTATCTGGAAAGACGAGGAATAGAGGTAAACGTGGCACCTTATTTAATGATGCCATTTGAAAGATATGATATAAATGGTGATCTTCTACTATCTGATTTTGAATATGTTTCTAGTGAGGTAATGAATGGAATCTTATGATGTGAGGATTTTAAATAATGATTAATTATAAACCTACAAATTTACAATTTGAACTAACAACTAGATGTAATCTAAAGTGTCCATATTGTTATAGAAGGATGTATCATCCAGATAAGGACATCGATTTTGATTTAGATCTCTTAAAAAACATTCCTGTAGAAGATGTGAATATTTTTGTGATATGTGGGACTATTGGCGATGGAATATTCTACCCTAAGTTAAAAGAGTTTATAACGGAGTCTTACCGAAGAAACCCAAAACTTGGAATCTCAATCTGCACCAACGGAACAGCTCATGGGAGAGAGTGGTGGATAGATTTAGCTAAGATATTTAAGAATAGGACACATAATGTTATATTTGGAATTGATGGATTTGAAGAGACTTATAAACTCCACAGAATAGGTGGAAGCTATAATAGAGTCATGACCAATATGAAATCATTTATAAAAGGTGGGGGGAACGCCATTTGGCAATTTATTTTATTCAAACATAATGAACACGAACTCGACAAAGCATCACATATGGCCAGAGAATTGGGTTGTGAGTTTAGAATTAGAAAATCATGTAAATTTGATATAAATAATAAACCTGAAAATATTAAATTAATAACTAACACTGAGTATGGACTATTATCCAATGATAGAATAGATTGTAGACTTGACCACGGGGAATTATCAATTCTAGCTAATGGTTTTGTAATGCCTTGCTGTCATATAGTTGAAGCACATCAGAAGGTTTATAAATTTACAGCTAAGAGTCTAAAAGATTATCATTTAAATGATATAATCAAAGACGGATATATACAAAATTTTTGGAGTGGCAGATATAAAAGAGGCATTTGTCAAAAATGCAGAATGAGAAAGGAAGATTTCACCAGTATAGAACAATTAATATTACACTATATAAAAACCAGGAGAAAAATGTTAGATAGGGAAATCCAGAACAAAAAAAAGAACTGAGTAACATAATATAAACGTGGAGAGGAATGAAAATGGACAAGTCTGTCAGCATTGCAAAGTTTGAAGAGGCCAGAGAATATATGGATGGATTGTTGGTTGATATCATTAGCAATATGGACGTTGGAATATATGATCCATGGCTTAAACATATATTTGAATCTGAGGTATCTAAACTGGTGCAATATGAATTCAAAAAAAAGTATCCAGATGTTATGGTGAAGTTTAGCTTTTCAGTTTATCTATCTGCACAAACAATCGAATACAGTGTCCAACATTTCTATCATCCGTTCTCAATGCATAAATTTCTTGGTAGTATCAGAGATCATTCAAGGGAACAAGGAAAGAAAGAACCGTTTTTGGTTGATTGTTACTACAGCTCTCTATATGAAGTGTTTGGCGAACCTCGAATCTTGGTCAGATATGGTCATGAAAAGAAAGATGTTGAAGAAGGAGCCATATCTGTAGCCCAAGAATTCTATCGAGGTTCGGATTCTATGTTAGCCAAAGCATACCAATTAGCACTTGAAGCTGGTTACGTGCAGGGTTAAATCTATTTTCTATGTCTGTAATATCCTTGTGGGGTTTCTATAATCTCATCACGAGCATCTCGAATCAATAAATGATGGTCTTTATTAGCTTTGAAGTCTATCATTAGTATTTGGTCATATCCCCAGTTGGTATATATCAGAACCCCATCACATCCCATCCCCGCACATCTAGGACATATATGAATGAAAGAGGGGCCATCATATTCATTAATGTCCTTATTATTAACTAGGAAATTTAAATGTTTATGTGACGCAATAATATAGTTATTTTCTGGAATCCTAACTTTTTTATAAAGGTGTGATACTGTCAAGTGTTCCACCCAATCGATAGCACCATATCCCATGCATAATTCACATGGTTTATTTCTACCGATAATATCAAATTTTATAATTATTGGAATTTCTCTTCTTTGTGCAGTCCACAATTCATGTAATGAAATTGTATTCTCCAACCAATATGTTTCAAGGTTGTTGTGTGTTATGATACCTATAATATCATTTAACCCCGAAAGAATATAAGCTATGGGTTTATCATATGGAATAAACAAATATGGAGCATTTTTTAAAGCGTTTGTTAAGTATGGATCATCAACCTTAAACAACTCATATAGATTTTTTCTCTCTTTCTTGTGAATTGAAATTTGCAAGGAACTTGGATTTAAAAATCCTGGAAATTTCTCTTTGTTCAGTAAACTAATTAACATTTCTAGCTGTTCATCATTAGGTAAATGTCTTATTGTTGATGGAAAAATATAGCTCATACGACCCCCAATCACTCAAGTAAGAATTCCTGTTTGATTTCACATATGTCACTTTCATTGATGATATATTTACAGTCATCACATATTCTATCTTCCATGACTAAAATTTCACCACCGGTTATCTGCTTGACACTTCCGCATTTCTTACATTTAAGTTGCCATCTTTTTTTATTGTCACGGTTAAACATATTTCTATCCTCCTGAGATAATTTACAATTTGTTGTCGAAAAAAAGTGTTGGCCATAGAGACCAACACCTTTTATGGTCGCACTCCCCGGTTGGACGATAGATACTGTGTGTCGGAAATCCTCTGGCCTGAGAATCGCCTTAGTATCGTCTCGTGTATACAGAGTGCAAAGCGTTAATAATTACTTGTTTGGCATAGATGAAATGGGAAATTCTCAGCATCATGTCGACGTGTGAAAAACCATCCATCAACATCAGAAGCCGACCAACCAGTCTTTTCACATAGAAATCGACCAACTTCTATTGTTGCAGCTCGAATCGCCATTTCCATTGGTCCATTTTCTTGTAGATGTTCGCCACCAACTATCATTGATGTCAACTCATCGCTATATCGAAGAAGACCATACCATCTCATCATTTTAGGAACCTGATAGTCAGCTGGTAATGGAAAGCTCTTAACCTCATCTTCATACAACCCCAATATTCTATTCAACTGGAGGAAAAACAAACAGGCTCGTTTGAGGAATGGATCATCACCATACCCATCTATTTCAGTTATAAGAAAATTGAAGCAGTTTTCAAATGAATTACCTATGATCATACTAACTAACCACGATCCAACATTAAGATTAGAGTCATGAGCTGATAATGAAGTGGCCGATCTAAGGATATGGGGTCTGGTCAATGCAGTTAAATGTTTAATTCTTTTTTCCATCATAGGAAATCTACGACGATGGAGAGCACTGATGAATCGTCTTATTTCATATTTAAAATTTATTTCATTTCGTAATGCATTCCTTGCATCGAAGTTATAATGTAAAATATCTCTCATCTTTGTAGAACCGGAACCATTGGGACGTATCGATGCGTTGAACAACCAGAAACAATAGTTGATTGAATCAGATACGAGTTCATCTAAAACAATCTCAGCCTTTTGCATTTGTCCAATATTTATTTCGTTATCATCGACTTGTGTTTTTGTAGGGGGGTTCGGAATCATATGTTCATTAAGAAACCTATCTATCCCATTTTTGTCTAAGAATACATGTTGATTAGTTGGACTCTCCAAAATCTCTTTCGATAAAGAAAACACTTGTTTAATTGCTTCATGCATAATTTTTCCTTTCATTTCTCATATGTAATTTTATTTTAAATCAATATATTTACAATAACCAAACCCTTTTCACCCAACATTTTTTCAAGAATATTGATTTTATCCCATGCTTGTGTACGCTTACATTTATAATGATCCACAAATGCATCCAACAGTAGAGTTTTGACATTTGGTTCTTTAACACATACGATACTTGTGTATTCAAACCTCTGCATTGCATCTATAATTTTTAGGGCGCTGCTTATACATCGTTTTTTTAATATTATTTTTTTACCTTCTGTGTTCACTCCTCTTACTGTGTAACGGTTTATTTCTCGAATCTTCATCCTCTTTATCCTCCCCTTTCATCCAATCATCGAAAGGTTTCTTTCTCTTTATTGGATTTATAAGTTTCCACCATAATCTTAAAAAAATATTTCGTCTTTTGAATGTTATATACATTGTTATTTCCTTAGAAATTGATCGAGTTTTTTATTGATTGTTTCTATTTCATCTTCCACGTTACTCTTCTCGCTCCTATCTTCATCTTCACAAGTATACTGAACTGGTTCACGAAAATTTCCACTTCCTTCACAAGGATCTTCAAATAGATATTTACCAAAGAATTTAATCCCTATAAAAACCGCAAGAGCACACCCAAACAAAAATCCATTCATCCTATTCTCCTATGGAGAGCTCACGTATTCTACGCAAGCCCTCCAGTAAACTTATTTACAGGGACTTTGATTTATTTTCTATTCCATATGTCATGCAAGACTTTTCATTGTAGTGAGGCATGTAATCCGATATCTCAGACATATCCAATTTGCGATCAAAATCGACAATGTAATCATCGTTCCATCGATTATCTGGATCTGTCCCTTTCATAGAATTTATAAGCCAGTACTGTGGTTCACCGTTGAAGATAGAATAATGAAACATTGGGTCGATATCCCGCCCCTCAATACCAACCTCATCTTCAAAGAACTGCCATGCATCAACGAATGCTTGAAACACCCAACTCATGCCAGCACCCTGCCAACAGGAATCGTGGTCAGACAACTGCTTCATTGTGATCTCTCCCTCACAAGGAATATGGACGTGTTTTTTTTTAGCTATTTCAAACATAAGAACCTTCGTGTAATTGGTTGGGCGATGAAACACCAGAAAGATTTCTTTTCCGAAGGCACTGGAATTCCGAACTTGGGTATTACCATCTTCTTTATCATAACCATGATCTGTCCAACGGGCATCAATTTTCATGGCGAGGACTACATTGCGATGGGTAAAACGAGGCATCATTGCTTCAACAGTTTGTGTGATAAACCATTCGTAATTATTGGATTCCATAATTATAACTTTCCTTTTGAAAAATGTTGTGATTGGGTGATGATCTTATAGACCATCACCCAATCTGTTAATTTTTTTTAAGACTCTTTATGATGAATACTATCGCTGTACATACAGCACCATAAATCGCCATTGCCGACACGATTCCACTAAAGAATTCACCCATATTTTTCCTCCTTATAAATATATGACCCTGATTTTTGTCTTCATCAGTCGGCTGAATAAGCTTATGATGATCGTGGCGTAAAGGATTCTGACGATAACACATATACACCACAATAACATTACCGCTAAGATGATTGATATAAATGGCATTATAATACCTCCTAAAGTGGTTAATGGTTTCTTTCACTTATTAATATATATAGTTACATGAATTCTTTGAACCCTTTAACTTCAAGAAACCTCCTGATTATCATGAGATCCTTCTTAGTAAATGATCCATAAAACATAATATCTGAAATCTGACTTCTCATAATACCCTTTGTTTTATTAACATCAGATTTATAATTTCCCCAATCTTTAAGGTAGGCCTTGAATCCAGACCTTCTCATTTCATTAGTATGCCTCCGTCCCCATGTCATCTTGTTACCTCACTGTTTCTTTCCATTTGTAATGCCACTCAGAAACTGTATGAATCCAACCGACTCCTTACTTCTGGTCTATTCAAATACAACGCAAACTTGAAAGGTATACAATTTTTCTGATTACATACTCCACCACCAGCCCGACAAATTTTAAGCTCAGGTTCACCACCAAAGCCCAACTTACCAGACCACTCACATTCTTTCTGTAAAATTTTAAAAATCATTTCATTTCTTTTGTCGTCCATGTTACCTCCATTTAATAGTTTTGATAATCTCTCCACAATATTCAGCAGCCTTAAATATAATATTAAAGAACCAATAAGCTAATTTGAATAGTAACCACGATAAAAAATTCTCATCTTTTTTCTTAGTCATTTCAACTCCTTATATGTCTATTTAGGGGGGTATGTAGGGGGTATCAAAAAAGATGTTGGGGTAACCTACCCCCCAACATCTTTCTTTATTTAGATCGCTTTTAATATCTGTTGATTTTCTTTGACCCACACTGGATGATCGAGATGATCGTACCTATACGAATCTTCAATATCCCATGTTATCATCAATTTATAGATCCTCTCCATAAAGAGACCATCCAGAGGATCATGTAGAAGATTCTGGATGCAGAGACATTTTGACATTGGGTCCAGATCACAATGATACTGATCGGGTCCGAGGTATACGAATGCCACGCAGTTATCTCGCGGGTCGACACCAATTGTAAATGTTCTGATCGTATGATCATCAGAAACCTTCATCCCAACCTCTTTGCCATTGGCCAATCTTGCTACATTGGGTACAATCTTACACTTGAATTTGTACGTAGTGTATTTCCCCGATGAATCAACTTTCGGCAACTTCCTGATGAAATTGGTGCCATGAATAATATCCACATTAGTTTCAAACTGGGGAGCCACTTCTTTTTTAGGTTTGGGATAACATTTCTCGAATATAATATATCCCACCAGAGCTGCAATTCCTATTCCGAAGAATATCATGATGTTGCCCTCCTCTCCACAATTCGTTTTTTAACTTTTCCAGCTAAAAACCCCACCAGAGACACCAACCCAAGTGCTGCCAGATATTTGCCAAAGATTGTAGCTACCACCAATATAACAAGTGCTGGGCCTTTCAGAAGCGGAATCAGTTTTGCAATGTCTAAATCTTTCATTGTATTCTCTCCTTTATATCGTTAATTAATACAGTTACACCTTTAAACATCATCGTTCCAAATACAACCAGGAGTATAGCACAGGTTCCAAGTATAGGACCAGTCCAAGAGTTATTTGGTCGAGCCGCGTTAGCTATTCCACAAATTGCCTGTAAACTAGTTTTGGCTGAGATAAGATGAATCATTGTAGCTCCTTTTTTGAAGGGTTAATGCCTGTGTTCACTTATTAATATATATAGTATAATCAATAAAAAAAAACAACGGGGGGTGAAAACACCCCCCACTGTTTATACTTCGATCTCAGTTAGTTCAGTTATTTCCGTTTTGATGAGAGCTTGTAATGCTGCTTCACGGATGTCCATAAAATTTTTAATGAAGAAGGAACTGTTATATTGGTCGGGTGGAAGATCAAATACATAATCATATGAACCAAGAAACCTATCACCCTCCCGATCATAGACTGTCAATCGATACTTTCGTTTTTCAGTTTTCTCCTCTACCATGAGACCCCCCTTTGTTTAATTATTTCAGCCAGCTCAGGTCTCTTCTTTTTGATAGCTTCTAATTGATCATTTGTCTTCACTGACAGTAGGGTAATTATCCTTCTCTGATGTCCCATTGATACAATCATTTTTCACCTCCTAGAATCCATGCCCCAAAGTCTTATGAACTTCAATTGCTTCCTCAACAATCTCATAGACTTCCTTTTTAAATATATATTCACTATCAATTTTTTTAGGTTTGGGATCACATTTCTCGAAATTGGCTCTACCAGTTGCCTCTTTATATAGTTCCTCCTCTTTATATAGTATGTTTCTCTTTTTCTCTATGAGGTCCGCCATTCGCGTAATATGACGTTTAGCAATTTCAATGCAGTGGAACTCCTTCTCATCGTTAGTAGACTCAGGACCGCTAAATCCCTTGCTTATTTTCAATGTTTTGTGACCACTAGTATTTGCCATAGCCAACCAGTACTGAATATGCATCTCACACAGCTTGACATCATCATCTATAGTTTCAAGAAAGTGTGTCATCAGACCCCTCCCTTGTCCACCAATCCATAATGACATGGCGACCATAGTTCAATCCATATACACAAGTTGCCAGAGCTATACCCAATATAATTATATACACTGTACCAAGGGCTCCCTGAACAGTGATCATCATACAATCCCACATAAATTCAAACATAATATATCCTTTCTAAATCGTTCTATTAAATCTCTTTTCGAATTCAGCTTCCACCGATTCTTGTAGTTCAAAAAGTACACTTTCAAAGTCTTTGAGTCTATCATGTAATAGATCTTTTGCTTTTGACACTATGAACTCATCCATCGACTCATCAAACTTTGCGAAGAATGATTCTATTGGAACCTCAACTCCATTAACAACCAGATTGATATTCCATTCATCTATCGTTTTATTCTCAGAGGCCAACATTTCTGGCCATATGTCTGTTATATGTTTACCTTGTTCTTCTGTCAATTTTGTCATACCCTCGACTAGAAAATACTGAATCATCTTAGGCATTTTATCGTATGTTGATTTCATGGAACCTCCAAGAGTGGCACCTCTTCAATGTTAAAACTCGAATCTTCTGGATCATCAATATAATGAGTAACATCCATTTCTTTGAGTAGATCATCCTTCAATTTGTAAAACTTTTGATGGACTACACCCATTTTATCTTGTATTTTTTTCCTCTTCTCTTTCATAGCTTCCTGTTTGGTTGACCCTCTCATTTTTCTGGTTATTTCATTATACTTTTCCCATAGAGGTGTCAGCTCTTCTTTTTGCTGATCCTGGAATTCTGCTAACGTTTCCCTTATTGCAGCCGACTTAACCTCCAAGAAGCTTTTATGCATTTCAAGGGCTTTTTCATCATATGATGCTACAACATTTATCGAATATGATGAATCACCATCATACTCATCCATTACCAATACATACAATTTATCTGTCGTTTCTTCTTTGCTCATATTTCCACCTTTCTATGTCGTTTGACAAGTTTCATAATCGCTTCACCAACTGGAGTTAAGATGTAGCCTGTACCCTCACAATGCTCACAAATTCCATAGACATTAAAGAAGATTGGATGGGTGTGAGTTTTTGATGTGAGTTTTCCACCCTCACAATTCCAACATTCTTCTTCCAATTGTATTCGGTTGTTGAGAATGTATATTTCAATTTCTTCTTTCATATGATCCTCCTTTTTGTATTGATTTTGTACAAGTCTCTTGTATCAATTCGTACAATTAAAAATTTATGGGGGGCTCAAATAACAGCCCCCCTTTGGTTCATGTATGGGTTATAATACCCTATTATGGTTTACGTATGGGTCATTAACCGATGAGAACATCTGCAATATTTTCAAGATGTGACATGACTTCACTGTTACCAGCATGATGTCCCTCTTCCCAAGCATAGGAATAAGCCTTATCAGCTCTTGGGTGGTCGGTGAGACCACACTCTTCCAGGGCTTCTTTCTTGAAAAGTTCGTGTTTATCACCTATTAATTTGCAATACTTTTTGAGTTCTTCACAATATAGTTTTTGCAGACGCTCATATTCTTTAAGGAACATGGCATATTCCACTGCATCTTCTGAGGTGTGTTTTAATGCAAGCCTGGGTTTGTTTGGACATTTTGGATATGACATCTCAGTCACGTCATAGTATCCAGAATGAATTTTATGTCGCACGTCTCTAAAATCACTTTGTGGCATGTTTACCTCCCTGTTGTTTAAGTTTTGTTTTACACCACAGACTGACAGCCTGTAGTGACTCTTCTATAGTATTGATGTAGTGAACTTTAAATACACTTCCATTTATCATATAAGCGAGAATTTTGATGATGGTGCTTATTTCCTGAAACTCTTTCTTTGGAATCTTGATATAGTCCGACACATAACACCTCCTTTAGGTATTGGTTAATAGTTGATATAACAGATATACATTCATTAAGACACCACAGGTAAAAAAGTATATCTTAACATGATCCCTAAAAAGCCTCACAGTATAACTCTGTATGTAATATCTGATCTTAGCAGAGTTAAAATAAAGATAAAGACCAATTCCACCATTGATTAATACTGTTAGGACAAATAACATTAGATATTGTCTTGGCATAATGTTCCTCCTTTTAAAGTGTGATATTCTCTTTTCACTTATTAATATATATAAAAGCGCCAGTACAAATCAAGAACATTTTTCACATTTTACTAACAAAATATAAATGAATTTGGAGAGGAAATTATTGTATGAGTGAGCCAATGGGAGAGAACATCTTACCATTTAAAAGAGTTGACCTTGAAAATGATCTCAGAGCTGATGCTGATGGTATGCCAGTATTCCGTAAATGCTTTGACCATGAAGTCCTCATGAATTTTTACGACGATGATGGATGCTATGCATTTAAAGAATGGTGGGAGAAAATTGGTGCAGTGCTATTTAACAGGTGGTCGTTAGTTCATGACGAATGGAAACATATACATGAGTGGAATAAAAAATACATAAAGGGGACATTGAATAAAATGACTAAAGATAATTTGAGAATACATAATCATCCCATCATGGAAAGGAAGTTAAATGTACCGGAAGGCCATGTGATCATAGATGATGATCTGTACGTGGAGCTTATGAGAAGATTCGGTAATAGCCTTAAACTGAACATAGTATTAGCACAGGAACCAGGACAATCTAAATATTAATGAAAGGAAAAACAAATGAATAAAGTAAAAATTGAAAAAGGAAAACTATTGGATCAGATTGAAATAAATCGAACTGAACATAAGTTCATATACGAAGAAGCTATTATAGGATGGAAAAAAGAAGTAACAGAAGCATTAACAGATGCACTACATGATGCCACAGAGGGAATATCCTTTGATACAAAATTCGATATTGAAGAACCGATGCATCACCTTAAAGAGTATGATGAAATACTCGAAATGATCAGATGGCATGATGAAGATTATATAGAGCTCGATAAAATTGAATTCAATCGATACATTAGAGATAATTGGGAATGGATGTATGGCTTCTTAGGTAATGCTTCTACATATAGCAGTTCAAGCAGTTCATCCAATTCATCCAGTCTTATTTCAACCAAGATGTCCAAATTAGATTATTAAGGGTAATAACATGAAGACTAAATGGATCATACAAAAGAATATATTCACCGAAGACGTTGAGAACATTATTAAGGCATTGAAAGAATTGGAATTACCATATGAACTAATCGATGTGATACCGTTTTCAGAAACCCTGCCTGATATACCCCATTATGATGGACCAGTAGTAGCATATGGTTCGACAACTCTAATGAGATTAGCCGATAAAAACTGGATATGGTATGACGACAACACATTCAAACCATCTCATTGGGGTCAACTACTTGGGTATCATTACATGAATCATGGTGCTAAGATAATGCCTTTGAGGGACGTGCTGGATAATCGGAAGCATAATTGGACGCATGGAGAACGATTTATAAGACCTAATAGTGATTTTAAATTGTTTTCGGGTGCTATATTTAGGAACGGTGACTTCAAGGATTGGTATGATCGTGTAAAGAGTCTAATCGAATCAGGCACTTATGTAACTCTAACCTTAGATACGTCAGTATCAGTAGCAGAGATTGTTTATATCAGAGCAGAGTATAGATTCTTTATAGCCGATAGAAGAATAGTGGGAGCATCACAATATATAAAAAATGGAAAGCTTGATAGATCAGTTGATATTGATTGGAATGCTTGTTTATTGGCACATGATACAGCAAATAGAGGGTGGCAATTAGCTCCAGCATACGTGGTTGATATAGCTGATACCGCAGAAGGTTATAAGATAATAGAATTCAACAACTTCAATAGCTCTGGTTTCTATGAGTGTAATATAAAGGATATCATATTAGGTGCCAGTAATCTAGCATTAAAGGAGTGGAACAATAACCAGACACTTTGTCCTATTAAATGTCCGATTAGAGGAAAACTATGAAGACAATTGGAATTATAGGGACGAGGCGAAGGGATGCAATGTCAGACTATCGTAAGACAGCTGACAAATTTAAAGAGATATATGAAGATGGTGATCACATCGTATCGGGGGGATGCACCAGAGGTGGGGATAGATTCGCGGAACAAATAGCCAAAAGCTTTCAAGTACCTATTATGATCCACTATGCTCAATGGAAGAAACTCGGAAAGGCAGCTGGCTTCATTCGCAATAAGGATATAGCAAAAGATTCAGATGTACTAATTGCCTGTGTATCACCTGATAGGACCGGAGGCACTGAGCACACTATTGTAAAATTCACTAATTTATTAAAAACCGAATTACATTTGGTTTAGAAAGCGAGACTAAAAAATGAAAGAGCTAACAAATAAATACATGATAACGGAAGAATTGACAGGACATTTCTTCTACCATATAAGTGAGAAAGACTCATACACCAAATCCATATGTGGTTCCGAAACAATCACAATGCAAACTTCCATACCGTTAGATGCGTGGGGGTTTGTGGGTCATTGTAGAGAAAGGTATTGTGTACCATGCTACAAAATCTATACGAAAGAAAAGGAAAAAAACAAATGACAAAGTATAAAGTGACATATTCTTCTTTAAAAGATGGACATTTAAAAGAAGAAGAAGTATTAGCAGACGGGTTTGATTTGTCTCATGATAGAGCAGTGGTTTTCTATACTGGAGGCCAAAGAAAATCAAACCGGCGTACACCGATTCATGCGTTTATGATGACGGTAAAAGTTGTGAAACAAGAGGGTTAAAGTGAAACTTAAACTAAATTTTAAAGCAGATGAACCAACAGTCAACGGACGCATATATCCAAAAGAGGTATTGAAGAAAGCCTTCGAACATAGGTATAAGACACAGCCTGTTTATATATGTGATGAATCCAGCTACCAACCAATGAATATAGGAATTGATATCTCTCATGTAATAGGTAAATCACCAAGCTATGAGATACGAGATGATGGAACAATCATTTTAGACGTAATACCATATATAAATGCAGATCGATTCAGCCTTTTGGGTATTAAGGGAGTTGAGTTGACCACATGTGGAATAGGTCATGTAGAGGAAGATGGAATAACCATCGATGAAGATTTCTTACTCCAATATATGTTCGTTGATAAAAATTCGATAAAGGGAGAATTAGACATGTGAGAGATGACAGATATGATTAAATGGATATATGTTGATGTTGGAGATAAACGAAATATAGCCGTATGCACCAAAGAAGAGGATGGTTTAAAGTTTCGTGGATGGATGGATAATAATAGTGTACCCAAAGGACAATCTATTATAAAGAAAAAGAAAGAGGAGATTGAAAATGTTTAGAAGGGCTAGATTTTATATAGGAGCTGGTGCATATCATGCAAGAGAAAAACATTGGCTCAAAGGATGGAAGACTTGCTGGTATACAATAACCTTTAGCTATTGGGACTTCTATGTGGATGGTATCACACGTCTGGAATGTGGATTCTTCGGATTTTTAAAAAGGACCTACAAAGGAATGAAGACTGAAATAGCCGTACATCAATATTCCATGAGTGATGGAGCAGGACAAATAGGTCGTAGTATATGGAACAAAACGTACAATAAGGAAAGAGAATTATGATAGACCCCTATGAATCACCTGAATGGCAAGAAGTTATACACCATCAGGCTGAACTAATAAAGAATTGGATAGATGAAGAAATAATAAATGAACTAATAAGGAAGGCAAAAATGGAAAAAATTGAAGGAACAGTAACAATAGACAAACAGCGATATGCATCCCTACTTGTGTCAGAAATGGAATTGGATAGATTGGAATCTGGTGGAGTTGATAACTGGGAGTGGTATAGTGAATCATTGAATCCAGATGATGAACCAGATTTGGATGAGGCAGAAGAAGAAATAATAAAAATGGTTAGGGGGATGAGAAATGGAAATGAATAAAGAAACATATGACAAACCATTGAAAGTAGGAGACTTTATAATATATGAAACATCAGCTGTAATCGAAACACGTTTCAATTATCCATTAGAATCACCATTAGATTCTTTTTCAGGTATGATGCCAACTATCACTATAAAAATGGGTAAGATAATAGACCTTACAGAAGCTGGTTTCAAAACAGAGGAAGATATATTACCCCTATATCAAATTAAGAACGTAGTTAACCAAGAGAATAAAAATAAACCGTGTCAACCCTATGAAGGATATGACCCCGTAGCCATTCAAAGGGACAGTGGAATCATTAGCGAGGAAACATATCAGCTAATAAAGGCTGCACATAAACGAAGAGATAAGATAAATAAGATGGCTGAACAAGTGGTTAAGAATAATGAAGGAAATCACATTAGTCCAATGATTCGATCTGTATCACTCAGTCATATAGAAGACTTAATAGATACCTTAACAAAAAGAGGTATAAGCGTTATCATAGCCACCTTACCATATTTCAGATGTTGTTTAAACAATGAATTTAAACAGGTATCCATAAAGAGTTTCAAGTTGAGTGCATCTCTTCCATTAGATATCGGTGACAACATCAAAACCATATTCTTATATCAATGGTATTACACCCCCAATGAATTTGAATTAGAATTAGATTCAGTTATAAGGCTTGACGTATTTGAGACATCCACCGCAAATGATCATCCAGAAAAGTATCTATATATTCTAGGTGAAGAGGAAGGAGATTGAGATGAAACAATGGTTAAAAGAAGTATTCTGTTCCCATAGTGTAACAAAAAATAAACAACAAGTTAATATAAGAGAAGAGCCCTACACCGAATATATATACGGTTCTTGTGAAAAACTATCAGCTATATTACATTTTACTTCATCGATAACAACTTCGAAATCCAATTGCCTAAATTGTGACATGGATATATATGAAACAAATGAATCATTAACTCCATTGTGGTCTTGGAGTCAAGATCGTGGGTATGAGTTTGTAGGTAAAACATCCATCGCGGATGATCATCCAGAAGATTATCTATCTATTCTAGGTGAAACAACTGAAAAAGGAGAAAACCAATGATCAGAATATTCGTAACAACACCAGAAGAGAAACACATAATGAAAGAAATGCTGACAGGCCAATTTCGTTTACTATCATATATCCGAGATCAAACCTATTCAAAAGCAACATGTGATAATATCATAGAGTTAAGAGATGATATGTGTAGTAAATGTGGTTCGTTGGATACCATGTCCAGAATAAGAGTTCAGGATTATGCAGATAATGTGCTCGAGGTTAAGTGTAATAAATGTAAATTCGCTAAAGCCACTGATTTAAAAGAGAATTAGAAAGGAAAGGAAAGCAAATGAAAATATTAACACGAGACTGGTACACATACCATGACAAAGATTGTGGTACCAAGTATAGAGGATGTTCACCCCAATGTCCTAAAGACATATACGAGAAACCACGCAAATGGATAGGAGTTGATAGACTGGATACAAACTGGATATCAACGGATGAAACAAGGAATTTACCAAAGCATAATCAAAGATGCTTAATAGCAATCTTAATCAAACCATTTAATGCACGGTGGACATATAGAGTGTATGATGCTTACTATATCGATATTAAATTATTTATGGTTAATGATAGAGCATTCGATTTTCCTGACTACTGGGCTAAATTTCCAGATTCACCAACACTAACACCAGCACAACATGCACAGAGTGAAATATGCCATGGAGAAGAAAAAGCGAAGAGAATACAAAAATTGTATGATCAGATTAAAGAAATAGAGGAGGATGACCAATGCCTAAAGATCCAATATATAAGAAATTCTACTTACAAAGAAAAGCTGTTGTAGACATTCCCTATGAAGTGGTATACCAAAGAAAACTGGCAGAAATGATCAAGTATTATAATGAACATGGTATACATGGCTTTCTATCAGAGAGAATGATTGAATCGTCTATAGTGCCAAGAGCCAAGAGAGAAACAGAATTTGAAATATATAATAACTCATGTTCTTTATCTCTTTGTTCAGCAATCATAGAAACCTCTAAAGAAGAGGATCAAATTCAACATATAGAAGGTCAACCCAATTTCGATTCATGGGTAGTCAAAGATTATGATGAAGAAGTGGAAGGTCGCCTATTGGATAGTGACCTATGCGCCAAGTGTGGTGCTGATGAAGTGGAAGATGAAATGGAATTTGATGATGAGGGTGAACTCTTCGTCCATGATAGAGTATGTGGTAATTGTGGATATGCGGTGAGGGTATATTAATATGAACTGGAAAGAATCACATAAATTCGTTGAATCACTAAGCAAAAAGGATCGAAAGAGATATATGGAAATCAATAACCGATATATAAGTGCAGGTTGTGATGGTCATGATGCTCATTTAAGTGCATGTCAAGAGTTGGAGGAAGAAATGCAAACTCCAAAACCACCACCTAAGAGAGCTATAGAAATAGAGGGAATAAACCAAACCCTAATCATATCTAAAGCCACATCAGTAAGGACCAATCAAGAGATGATCCATTTAGATAAGATGAAGGATGGGACATGGCGTATAATATACAATGAAAACTTAATACCAGACTTCTCCAAAGTCAAAGCATTCAAGGTAATAAGAGAGGATTAATCATGGATTTATATATAATAGCTGGATCATTCATATTAGGATTTGTATTAAGTATTCTATACATAAGGTATAACAAGAAAAAAACTATTCAAGAAAAAAATACTTCTCTTCTTAGGTGTTCTATTCCAGGATATGATGGTGTGAGAAATATATATTGTTATAACTGTCCTTATGATAACAACTGTCCTTATGATAACAAAGTAGATAGATTAATCATTAAAGCCAAAAGAAAAATGAGTAAGTAAGCGTGAGACGATACCCCATATAGGAGTATCGTCTCATACCCATTATTCTAAATTCTCTCCTATCGTTCCGTTTGTGTTGCAAGCTTGACAGGTTCCCAGTCGGGTGTACTTTCGAGCATTTTCCTTTGTTGGGTCAATCTGCTCGTGACCACAATCCCTGCATGTTACGGTGAACCGGTTTTCGATGTTGTCTCGTGAACTCATAGTTTGTTTTTCCTTTTTGTGTGTGTTTATCAAATGACGCCCAAACCGATCCATCCAAATGGTATCTGGATCAAGCCCTAAGAATTCCCAATCCTTTTCCTCATCCCATTCCTCGTAACCATCATCATTGTACATGAACACCACCACCATTCAGATAACTGCAACCACAGTCCTGACAGGTAAGATCAGGTGTGGAAGGTATGGTATCCTCTTTGTTGACATAATCACATTCGTCGCACATCCATTCATAACCAGATGATACAATTTCTTTTACTTCTCTTAAATCAGGCATAATACCTCCCCTAATACCTCCCCTAATAGCGGCTCATCCACATCCTATCAGCCAACAGTTGATCAGCTATATTCATGGCTTTTGCAAGCCGAGCTGAATAGTTGTCATAGTCTATCTCTATGATTTTATCCTTGAATCCACGGTCATAATACATATACAGTAATTTATTGTGGAGACGTTCACGCTCCTTCTGGTCACTTTTGAACCGCAGACCATCGGCAATCCACCCCACAGTTGGGGCCATAAACAACACAACATCATATTTTTGCGGATCAACGAATGTTTCAACAAACGGATTTGGTGCTCCCATATAGAGATCGCAGTAGTATTGTGTTACCACGGCGTCTGAATCAAAGAAACAGATACGGTTGGCGGATCGCAGAGCCTTTTGCTCATCTTGATCCTGTTGAATGGAGGCCACCTTGGCAAAGTCTTTAGCCTCGAATAGTTCTTCGTTACCGCCGAGGTGATCCCTTGAATAGAAGCGACCGTATTCTTCTGACCAGGAAGTATGATATATCTTGGCCAAAATTCTGGTTAGTGTGGATTTGGCACAGCTTTCAGTGCCGGTGATGAGTACTCTACGTGCGAAGAATGGTCTGGCAGACCCAAGAATGTAATCCCAATATTTTAGATAATTAGCACGAATTTCAGTGCCGCTGCAAGGATACCGACCCCGGCGGTATTCAAATAGGCCATACTCTATATCAGGCATGTGCTTCATGTAGGTATTGGCATATTCTTTTTCACCGCCGTATATGATATCGATGTTGGGGATCAACTTCTGTAATGCGGCACACCACATGACACTACCGTCAGGGTATGCGGGCATGTCGGTTTCATCCAGAATAACTACCTTAATGTTCTCTATGTCCTGGAGTTCTCTAGACAGCCAGAGAGCACGAGTTTTTAAAGGTATGAAGGGTAAGTTATCTTTACGACACTTGTTCAAGGCCAGATCCTCATTATCAGATACCACTACATAAGTAGTCTTACATTGTGTAGCAGCTCGAAGAATCTGAAAGAGATGACCCCTGTGTGGTGGGAAAAACTTACCGGGAACAACTCCGATGTTATACATGGTTTTCACCTCCTATTTTGGCATACCCATGCTTTTCTACGTCCTGCTCAGTAAACATCTTGAGCCATGAGATAAATCCGTAAATAGCATTGATAAGGAAGGCAATCCACATGACCAGTAGAGCTATGTCATTGGTACCCTTTTCTAACACTACGAGTACCCACATCCATACAGATACTATATCTACTACTATCCATAGTATCCACTGCTCTACATATCTCCAGGTCATAAGGATACAGGCAACAATAGATAGTATAGTAGAGGTAGAGTCTAAGAATGGGACAGGGTCTCCCATAGCTTGGAGTATAAAACCATATTCCAATACCGCCATTATAGACACGCCTATCCAGGTGATCCTAATGGATGGTGTCATGACGGTGGTCTGAACTTTATCCATGATCTTAACATCTTTGTGTTTGCTCCAGACATAGAGCCCGACGAACTGCATAGGCAGGAAGTAAATAGCGTTGAGCATCACCTCACCGTAGAGTTGATATCCATAGGCTATGTAAGCATAGCCAATACAGTTGACGATACCTATGTAATAATTCAGGATGCGGCCCTTGGCCACAAGTATAACACACCATAACCCTGATAGCATGGTTATGACACTGAGCCAGGTTTTCCAGCCACCTTCACCCCATTGTAATCCGATCCATGTGCCTACAACTGAGGCGATGATTGTCCAACAGTAATCCCAGACGTTCCAGTCCTTGAAATAATCTTTTACTTTTCTTAAATCAGGCATAATTTATCTCCTATTCTGTCCTTTTATTTAATACTTTTTTAGCCCACTTTAAACAGGCTGTTGAAGGTTTCTTCTTATTGATAAGTCTTTTTATAATAATTATAGTCGTTAGATCAGTTAACTCACCAGAACTCCAATCGTCTATAGCCTCTTTTACTAAATTCAATTGTTTTCCTATTTCATGTTCTTTCATAGTTCATAATATCTCCTTTTAAATAAAGAAAGGACACCCCATATAGGGGCATCCTCAATTCCATATTATTATGTAGTCACCAGGAACTTCACCCACCATATGACAATTAACAGTAAGACCGCTATTGATATCAGTTTAGCTCTCATTATATATATCCCTCCTTTTTTATAAGTTACTTCCACATCCTACAGTTGATAGCATTGACATACAGGGTCTTATCCTCAATCTCACAGATGACGTTCATATTAAACCCTTTATCAATTGTAGTAAGGTATTTAGTTATGTCATCATTCTT
>Ga0307380_10001786_pt1 | contig 30987 bp, 29 predicted proteins | sample UN3MG_FD_202239 | JGI IMG/M metagenome (GOLD analysis project Ga0307380, IMG submission 202239) | Soil microbial communities from Risofladan, Vaasa, Finland - UN-3 | ecosystem: Environmental > Terrestrial > Soil > Coastal area > Acid sulfate soil | place: Finland: Risofladan, Vaasa | collected...
CTTCGCCTACCAGGCCAATATCCATTATCTCCGGGGGGTCATCGGCTTTCGCCCCTGCACCAGACTGAAGCTTGAGTTTTTTCGCGACAATGAGATTGCCGTCTTTGCCTGAGAGACCGACTGCCTGTCCGCCGTGTTGGTTAATGGTGGATACAATCTCCTTATTCACCTTGCCGGCAAGAACCATTTCAACTACATCCATAGTCTTCTCATCCGTGACCCTATGGCCTGCAACGAAACTCGATTCTATGGAGAGTTTGTGTAAGAGCTCGCCTATCTGCGGTCCGCCGCCGTGGACCACCACCGGCTTGAGGCCGACATATTTCATAAGGGTGATATCTAAGGCAAAGCCTTTCTTGAGTTTGGGGTCTACCATGGCGTGACCGCCGTATTTTATAACCATGATCTGCCCGTTGAATTCCCTTATATAGGGTAGGGCTTCGATCAGAATTCTCGCTCTGTCCATTCCACTATTCATCGAAGGGTTGTCCCGCTAGAGGATGTATCTGCTTAAGTTTCTGTCTTCCAATATCTCACTTAGTTTGTCTCGCACATAGTCTTTGTCGATGGTTATCTCTTTTTCCTCCGTGTCTGATGCGTTGAAAGAGATATCGTCAAGGAGCGCTTCCATTATCGTATGAAGACGGCGGGCACCGATGTTTTCCATGCTCTCATTGGCTGTGTAAGCCATTTTTGCTATCTCTGAGATCGCTGATTCAGCGAAGTTCAGCTTTACTCCCTCGGTCTGTAGCAAGGCTATATATTGAATAATCAAGGCATTTTGAGGTTCTGTCAATATCCTCACGAAATCCTCTTGTGTCAGGGGGTTAAGCTCCACCCTGATGGGAAAACGACCCTGGAGTTCAGGCAAAAGGTCGGATGGCTTGCTTCCGTGGAAAGCCCCGGAAGCAATAAACAAGACATGATCCGTTTTTACCATGCCGTATTTGGTGAGGACTGTAGAACCCTCCACGATGGGGAGCAGATCCCTTTGTACTCCTTCCCTTGACACATCAGGGCCAGATGTTGAATCACTGCCGACTATTTTATCCAGTTCGTCCAGGAAGATGATTCCATTCTGCTCTGTTCTGCGGATCGCCTTTTCGACTACCTTGTCAAAATCAATGAGCTTCTGCGATTCTTGCTGGGTCAATATATCGATCGCTTCTTTTACCTTTACCCTCCTTTTCTTGGTCTTGGTGGGCAGAATTTGCCCGAAGATCTCCTTTACATTCATATCCAGGTCTTCCAGCCCGGCACCAGAGAATATCTCTATGAGCGGGAATGATTTGTCAGCCACTTCGAGTTCTACATACCGTTCATCCAGTTTGCCATTTCTTAATAGTCGCCTTAGTTTCTCGCGAGTCGAGTTAGCATCGGTGGGTTCGCTTCTAACCACCTCCAGCATGCCTTCTCTTTTTTCCTCCGAATCCTTTTCAATCTCTTTTTTCGGTTTAGGAAGAAGGATGTCGAGAAGCTTATCCTCTGCTGATTCCATTGCTTTGGTTTTTACCTTTTCTTGTTCTTCTTGCTTGGCCATATTAACACCAAGCTCGATTAAGTCCCTGATCATGCTCTCAACATCTCTTCCCACATAGCCAATCTCGGTAAACTTGGATGCCTCCACCTTTATGAAGGGTGAATTGGCTAATCGTGCGAGGCGTCTGGCAATCTCAGTTTTCCCCACTCCTGTCGGGCCTATCATGATGATATTCTTAGGCGCTATCTCATCTCTGAGCTCCTGCGGCACCTGTTGCCTGCGCCACCTGTTTCTGAGTGCGATAGCCACCGAGCGTTTTGCATTGTCCTGGCCAACTATATACCGGTCAAGCTCTGAGACGATTTCTCTCGGGGTCATGACCTGCATCTTATGCTCTTCTATGTCCCCCATTTCCATTGAGACTCCTTTTTAAGATTGAGGGGTAGGGATCGAGTCAAATCGAGGCGCTACCGCTGACTTTCTGTCGGACTTGGTAGGAATTTGATTTCAAATTCCTCATTGGTATAGAGGCAGATCGAAGCCGCGATCTTCATTGATTCAAGTGCAATGCTCTTTGCATCCAAATCCGAATGGGCAAGGAGTGCTCGGGCGGCAGCTAAGGCATAAGGGCCTCCGGAACCTATGGCAGCCACCTCTTCATCAGGCTCTATCACGTCTCCATTGCCCGACAATATCAGGGTATGCTCTTGGTCCATAGCAAGAAGCAAGGCTTCCAATCTACGGAGAATCTTATCCGTCCGCCAGTCTTTAGCCAGCTCCACTGAAGCTCGAGGAAGATTTCCGTTGTATTTTTCCAGTTTTCCCTCGAGTTTTTCAAAAAGAGCAAAGGCGTCTGCTGTTGCACCGGCAAAACCTATCAAGACCTGGTCATTGTACATAAATCTGAGTTTTTTGGCCTTTTGCTTGATGATGGTATTTTCCAGGGTGACCTGCCCATCGGCGGCCATAACACCCTGCCCATCTTTCCTGATCGAAAGGATCGTGGTTGCCCTGAACCTTTGGTTCGAGATGTCTGTCAAGGTACCTGGTGTGGCCAAGCGATTTCCTCCTGCAGAATTAAGGCATTTAGCTTCTTGGATGAGATTTATCGTAAACTTCCATGAGCTTGTCTATACTCACATGCGTGTATTTCTGGGTACTCGAGAGGCTTGCATGCCCCAACAGCTCCTGGATTGATCTCAGGTCTGCACCGCCGTCCAGGAGATGAGTCGCAAAGGTGTGGCGTATGGAATGAGGGCTAATTTCCATCGTAATTCCGCATTCTCTCGAGTATCTTTTTACCATCCTATGCACGTTGCGAGCAGAAAGCCTGCCGCCCCTATAGTTGAGAAAAAGGGGTCCCGTATTCTTAAGGTATCCCGTCTTCTTTCTGATTTTGTCTGTATGCTCCAGATACTCTCTGATAGCAGCGACGGCCTTTCTGCCGATGGGTAAAAGTCTCTCTTTTCCACCTTTGCCTGAAACTCGCACAAGCCGAGCGTTAAGATCTAGCTTCTCAACGCCTAAACCGACTAGTTCGCCAACCCGAAGACCCGACGAATATAAAAGCTCCAATATGGCCAGATCCCTCATTCCCAACGCCTTGTCCCTATCTGGCTGTTCCAAAAGGGCAAACATATCGTCTATCGTGAGATACGTCGGGATATAGTGCTCCTGTTTGGGAGTGAATATCTCCGCGGCAGGATTCAGCTGAATAAATCCCCTCAACTCCAGATACTTAAAAAACGATTTAAGCGCCGAAAGCTTCCGGGCTATAGTAGTTCGCCGGCACCTGTTAAATAGCTCTCCCAGGTATGATCTAACGAGCGCATAATCTGGGAGGGCAATCCCTTGGTCGCACTCGCTTGTGGCCTTCTTGGCTGCGATAAATCTGCTGAATTGTCTGAGGTCACTTTCATAATTTCTCAGAGTGTGTTCTGAATATCCTTTTTCCGTTTTAATGTAAGTGATAAAAGCGGAGATGTAACTATCCATTTTATCTCATCATGGTTGCCGACGACGACAAAATCAAGCTAACGATTTCAAAGATTTTATTTTTAGCACATTTCCTGATATAAGCAATAAAAAATTGCTCCCTCCGCCCATCTCAGGACCCCCGATATCTCGGCACTCACCGCTCGGTGAGCTCATCAAGCACTATGCCGTTCGGGGTTTAGGAGGCGGTGAGGGAAAAACCACACCGCGTACTGGTTTTCGGATGACAACTACTTCGTGGGTATGGGTTGGGTCACCTTTTCCGGATGTGTGACGGTGTCTCGGGAAATTCGCGCACGAGAAACGCCGTTAGGACCAACCAGGAAAGCGGTCAAAATAGGATATAGGCAAAGGCCAAGAGCGGGCACGTCTATTCGCGCCATGCGGAAGACCAACGCGATTGGTGTGTCAGGCAAGCTTTTCAATTGCCTTTTTGAAGAGCTTGTTCAAGGACGCCGTTAGTTCACAGGCCTCTTCCAGAAGGGTTGCTATGTCTTGTAAATTCTCTGCCCCTGCCTTTTCCGACCATTCACGATAAGTCTTTATATGGTCATCATTGTGCTTAATCCAATGTTCCAGGAGCTTTTCCAGTTTTTCCCTTTCCGATAAGCTATCCTGTTCATTGGCACTGCCGTGGTCACGGTGATAGTGGTTCACTGTCAGTTCTCCCAGAAGGGTCCAAGGTCTCTATTCTGTTTCCAACAAGATCCTGTGGTCAACGAGGTTCATCTCCTTGATTCTTGCCTTGATGGTGCGTTGCCCACCGAAAATGTCTTGAAGATAGATATCGTTTCCCTCGGGCCTTAGGATATCGACATTCTCCATGACCAGCGTTTCTTCCCCGCTCTCAATGAGATAAGCATTGGCTTCACACATCTCTTTCCCTCCATTTTTTGGCATTTAAGCGCGGACCTCATAATAAAAAACCAGAAAGGGAAGATACTCTATTACTGGATGAGCCTTTCTGGCTTTCTGCGCCTTTCCGGCATGTTGCAGCTTCTTGCCGCACACCCTTTTTTAATGCATAGGTGCTGTATTGTCAATAAGAAACCAGAATTATGTTTCGGAGAGCAGTTCTGTTTTGTTATCATATCCTCTTGCCGGGACCGTCGTGGACATGACTTTGCCGCACACACGGTTTGCTCATTCCCTTTGTTTTTGTATGCTGTTGACAGAGCCTCATCATGTCTTCCGCATTGGTTGAAGCGATTGAGCAATCGTAGGCCGTCCCAAATAAGGAGGCCACTTCGGTGCAGCATTCATAATATGTCAGAATACGTATTTCAGTGCGGCGACATTTGGACAGGACGGTTATGGGAGAGACATTTCCCAGCCTGGTGCACCGCCAACGGCTTGCGATAAGTTGAGATATGGACAAAGGAAAACAACGGATAGCGCTCATCATTCCCTTAATAGGAGTAGGGAAATGGCCTTAAGGCTTGACAGGTTCTGTAAGCCTGCTCTTCCCCAGGCGAGTTAATTGGGCACACCAGCATGGAGTTCTTATGAATGAAGGGACAATGAGGTGCCGCAGGAACAAAATGGGTCTGGCTTCTCTGGCGAAGAGCCCTATGTTCGAATCGCTGCAGTCACGTGACTTTCGGTGGTTATGGCTCGGCTCGTTCGCTAACTTCATGGCCATGGGCATGCAGATGATGGCACGGGGCTGGCTCGTGTTACGGCTCTCAAATGACTCGCCGTTGGCTTTGGCCTTGGTCATGATAGCCTTTTCTGTTCCCATGACATTTGTGTCCTTAATCGGTGGGGCCTTGGCCGATCGGATGTCGCGAAAGCACATTATCATGTTCAGCCAGGGCGGTAATGCACTCATGACCGCTCTTTTGGCCACGCTGGACCTTACAGGACTAATCCAATTCTGGCATCTCATCTTCATAGGCGCGGCCAATGGTTCCTTGATGGCGCTCAACATGCCGAGTCGACAGGCATTGATCTCTGATTTGGTACCTCCGGAGAAACTCATGAACGCCATCTCTCTCAACAACTCGGGGACCAACATAACGCGCGTGATCGGCCCCGCATTGGCAGGCTTGCTGATCATTTATATTGAAACGGCGGGGGTTTTTTACCTTATCGCGGTTTCCTACATATTCTCGCTCCTGTCCGTGGCGATGATCCACGGGGATCGGAGACCAGCGAGTAAACCGGGCAAGAAGATGACCGGCGAGATCCGTGAGGGACTAAGATATGCCACAGGAGACCCTGACCTTCGAGGGCTTATTATTACACTCTTCATGCCGGTATTCTTTGGGTTTTCCTTTCTCACACTGCTGCCTGCCTGGGCACGGGAGGCGCTGGATGTGCATTCCGGCGGCCTGGGGATGTTGATGATGGTTATGGGGATCGGGGCATTGATTGGGACCCTGATGCTGGCTGCTATGGGTAATTTCCAGAGGCGCGGAATCTGGCTTCTGATCAACGGTCTGTTGTGGGGTTGTGGGCTGGCCATATTTTCACAGGCCACCACTTATGCGGTGGCATTGCCTTTCCTCTCGCTGATCGGACTTCTGTCGGCGGTTTTCATGTCTTTAAACATGACGCTCATGCAGATATACTCGGCAACCGAGATGCGGGGGAGGATTATGAGCATTGCTATGATGACATTTGGTGCAATGCCCCTGAGTGCTGTACCCTTCGGAGCCATCGCCGAGCACATAGGTACGCCAAATGCCCTTTTTTTGAGCGGCTCGATGTTAGTGGTCTTTACGATCGTGTTTGCCCTTGCTTACCCAAGATTCCGAAAGATAGATTGAGTTACAAGCTTTTAAATGAAACGTTGCCTTTTTTGCAGGGAGGGACCGAGCACCAAGCCTTTTTTTTGCCCCGGAAAATGGAGGAGCAAGACGGATGGTATCTTTTGGCGTGCTTTGTAGGCAGGCGAGGCGCTGGCAGCGGGCGTTTATAAGCGCTTCAAGGAGCGCTAATGAGGCGGCGGGCATGAAACCCGCCCCTGTTGCTTTCGAATATCTCTGATTTGGCCAGGATCTTATGATAGCGTAAACCTTGATCCCACGCTGTTCAGGATAAAGGATGCCGGGAATTCCTGGGAAAAGCGTTCAATAGCCTTCCATCCGGTGCAATGCATGGGCACAATCACCGCCGGCTCCATCTCCTTTAGTTCCCTGATGGTTTCTTCAATAATAGGCTCAAAGAAGGGCCCTGACAGGTGAAATCCTCCGATCACCGCGTGAACTTTCCTGATGCCTGTGATCTTTCGGGCATGAAGAATGGTATTGATGATGCCTGCGTGGGCGCAGCCGGAGAGCACCACCAGGCCTTTTCCTTTGAGATTGAGGACCAGGGATTGGTCGTCGGCAATGGGGTCTTTTACGAGTTTTCCGTTCCTTTCCAGGACGGCATTGGGCAGACCTTTTTCAAACTCCGTAACCCGCTCCACCTCACCGGTTACCGCTACCAGATCATGGGCAAGAAGGGTCGGGGTTTTGCTCACCACGAGCTCAACCTTTCGATCCTGCAGGTCGGCCTTAACAAGCGTGCGAGGAAATTTAAGCTTTCGCCCGTCGTCCAGCCCAAAATACCGGGGCGACACAAAAGCGTCGGGGTGGACCACCAGAGGAATGGGTTTGGCTATTCTGTCGAGCACAGTGGAAAGTGACCCTGTGTGATCCATATGGCCATGGCTCAGGACCAGTGCCTCTACCTCGTCTAAGTTTACTTCCAGAAGCTCGATATTGTGTGGGACGCCGACCGGACTGTGGCCGGTATCAAAGAGCACCGTATGCTTTTCTTTTCCCTGATAAGCCATCACCAACATGGAGAGGCCATGCTCGGCCAGCAGGGTATCGGTTGGCAGATCCAGGCCCTTTGCCAGTGGCGGTCGAGTGACCACATCCGTGCTTCGAAGCAGGACATCCACATAATTGTCCATAAGGGTCAAGATTTCCACACGATTCACTTCCTTCAATTGAACGGGCAAACGGTCTATGAGTTCTCCTCCTTCAAATAGCTGCAATAAACTTATGTGGAAGTTACTCCCTGATGATTCAGAGATGTGCTACAAGCACGAGACAAAGGGGGGCACTTTACTGTCAAGCGTCTTATTTCCTTCGATTTTCCTGCAGGGCCTTTAGCGTTTCCAGAGGTCTTGAACCTCCTGTTCTGTTTTCTCAAGAGAGTTTTCATTATGAATCACAAAATTCGCGTTTCCCACTGTGTTTCAGATAGATGCTGGCGTTTAAACCTTTATACTACAACTGCAATCTATGTCAACTGCCCGGCAGATCGTTACCAATCCTGACAAACAGTCTATACCGGTGAAAGGGGTGAATCTTGATCACCTCGACTTAATCCATTTTCGACGACCAATCGCTGGCCCTCGGTGCCGTCCATGCCGTGTACGATGCCGATTTAGGTTCTCACGCGTTGCAGGGTTAAGGAAATCGGGTGAGCGAACGAGGGCGATTTCCTATGATCCTCCCTGGGAGTCGGTGAGCTGCATCTTACGGTTCTCAACGAGTCGCTCGTTCATATAGTCCGTATCCCCCCCGATCTCCCGTGCCAGATACTCCATTTGCCCGGCACTTATGATATTCTCTTCGGAGAAGAGGTACATGAGGGCCTTTTCGGCCATACAACTCACTCTGAGGGCGTTCATCATGATCGCATTCGGAACTTCGACCTTGATGTACTTATCGACGAAATGGTTGTGAAGCTCTGAGCGTTCCAAATCGTGCTTTAGCAGGCTCAGCTCTTTGAGTAAGGGTTTGACATTTCCCCCGTAGGCCAGTTCCCCGAGTGGTTTTAATATCATAAAGGTGTAATCTTTCCCGGGGAGGTAGTGGTGATAGTCACAGCGTGTTGCATAGTTTGGGATTTTCGGGTCGTTCGTGCGCCTGTCGCCACCCACAATAATGAGGGGATCGAAGTAAAGTGCCGGGCATTCCTTTCCCTCCACCGAGTAGAACCGGTAGGTGTAATAGGAATCAGTGATACAGTCGGGGTGTTCACAGTAGGCGGTCAGGGGAAACACATCTGTTGATTCCTCCATGATGAGCCTGGCCGTCCGGTTAAAGAGGTCTTTACGGAAGTTGAGTATGAGCATGGGAAATATGAAGTTGAGACTTCGCTGCTTTGCATGCTGGGCAATCACATAGGCGATGCGCTCGTCGAAGAACTCAGCCTCGTCGATTATCCATGTGCCAACCGTCGGGTTGCTCTCGAGCACCCCTTCCAGGTCAAAGGAATCCCCGATGCTGGCGATATTGTCCCCTGGGGCCACATAACCACCCCGGTAGGCGATGGAATTAGTCGGGTACTCTTCGAATCTCTTGTCATCGATTCTGGAACGAACATAGAAAACGTTGCGGCGGTCAACCATTCCGCTGGTTGTAATCTCCCGAACCTTTTCGGATTTCTTCATTGCCACCTGTGAGTCACGGTATATGCGGGCAGAGAACTCGGTCTTGCCGGACCCCATGGGACCGATGATGAGGATTCTTCGGTTCGTCTTGGTAAAATCGAAGTGATTGATGGACTGATGAATACGAAGATCGGGAAAACCCAGGCTCTTCATGAAGCTTCGGGTCTGTTCCGTGTTTTCGATGAGCGCCAAAGTCGTTCCTCCCTCCGAGATGGTTCATTATAGTATATAGCAGAGGGATGTCAATACGGGCGATACACATGGGGCAAAGGGAGGCTGATTACGCACAACATAACAAGAACCCGGCACTCGGAAAGTGATAAGAAATTGCTTTGTAGTGGGGCAAGAATGGGAAAGCGTTTGTTTGTCTGTGAAGTTTGGAATGCACCGATTCTGTAGTGGTTAAGGATGTTTTATTCGCCTTTGCCAGAATACCCTGCAGGTGGTCGGAGCGCAGCATAGATTTATCCGCCTTTGGACTTGTCCGCCGGAATCATGGCGGAGATCCCGCCCTGCTGCGCAGCGGGGAGCTTCATCAGCTCCATTGCCTTACCTTCCCGCTTCTTTTGGGAGGTTGATATAGGCCCTGCCCGTATCTATCCAGAAAACCTATCCAGCTCACCGTCAGGGTTATGGAGCCGAAATCCTCCTCTACCTTACCTTTGAGGATATAGGGGCGCATCTCATTCAGCATGTGACAGTATTGGTTATATGCCTTTGGGAAGAACACGGCCTCATAAAGGCCGGTGGTATCCTCAAATGAGACGAATTTCATGGGATCCCCCTCCTTGGTATGGACCGTCTTACCGGTTACCAGCCAACCGATGGTAGTCACTCGCTTTCCCACATAGGCGTGGAGGTCTTCGGCTTTCACATGGTCCAGGCCTCTCAAGAGCTCATCATATCGATCAAGGGGATGGAGGGAGATGAGAAGGCCCAGGGTTTCCAGCTCATGCCTGAGCATGAGGTCTTTGGGGTAGGGGGGGTGTTTGAGGTGGGAAAGAAGGGGAGGTGGGGAGAATAGGCTAGGGGTCTTCTCTTCCTGATATTCCCCGTCGAAAAATCGGAGGGCCTGCCACATCAGGGAGGGCCTGTTTAATCCATGGGCGATGCAGTCGAAGCAGCCCGCCTTGATCAGGACCCTCACATCCTGGAGGTGGAGATGATGAGCAGTTCTGCACAGGAAATCATTAAAGTCGGTAAAGGGACCGTACTTTAAGCGCTCGTGAATGATGAATTCTCGGCCCTCCTGAGGCAGGGCCTTGAGCTGCATGAGGCCGACGCGGATTTCTCTATCCTTGCCGGTATATTTGATTTCACTCTCGTTGATATCGGGAGGAAGGATTATAAGCCCCATCCGTCTCGCTTCCGACAGGTAACCAAAGGTGGAGTAATAGCCCCCGCCGTTGGATATGACCGATGCTATGAACTCGGCCGGATAATGGGCCCTCAGATAGGCTGACTTATAGGCCACCAGGGTATAGCTGGCCGAGTGCGGTTTGCAGAAACTGTAGCCATCAAAGCCCATTATCATCTGCCAGACCTTTTCTATCACCTCCAGGCTGACGCCTCGCTCGCTCGCCCCCCGAACAAACCGGGCATAAAAGTCACGAAGTCTCTTCTCCCTATGCTTTTTGCTGACCACCTTCCTCAGGGTATCTGCCTCTGCAGCATCAAATCCGGCCAAGTGCATGGCTGCCTGGCTCAACTGCTCCTGAAAGACCATGACCCCCAGGGTTTCCTCCAGGACCGGCCTTAAAAGGGGGTGGGGGGCGTCCCATGGCTGGCCATGGAGCCTGGATACCCATACCCTGATGCTCTGATTTGAGGCCGGCCTGATGATAGAAGTGACCACCACGTTGAGATGAAAGTGATCGAGACGCAGGTACTCCTCAAGGGTAAAGCCCGAGCCCACCTTTTTCAGCACCTGCCGTGTAGCAGGGCTCTCAAAATAGAAGACCCCGAAGGTGTCACCCCGGTAAAAGATTTCCACGGTTTTGGGATCATTGATGGGGGCCCAGGTTGCGTAATCGATCCGACGGCCATAATTTTTCTCTACCAGATTCAGGGCATCGCGAATGACGGCAAGGCTGCGGTTTCCCAGGAGATCTATCTTGACGAGGCCTGACTCTTCAACCGAGTCCTTTTCCCACTGGAGCACCTGAACCCCGCTTGCCGAGATCTCCACCGGGCAGTAGCGGCGGACCTCATCGGGCACGATCACCAGGCCGCCGCAATGGACGGAGAGGTGGTTGAAGTGATCCTCCAGCTGGACTGCGGCATGCAGGATTTCATCCCAGGGTTTTGCGAGCTCTATCCCCCTCATCTTGGGGTGAGTGGCCAGTTCCCTCCAGATATTCTTGAGCCGCCAGCCAAAACCGATCTTACCGGTCACAACGCCGATCTCCGTCTCGGTCAGGCCGAATACCTTTGCCACTTCCCTGATGGCAGACCTGGCCCCATAGGTGTTATGGTTGGCGACCATGGCAGTCCCTCGGGTTCCGTATTTGGCAAAAACAGCGTCAATGATCTGATCCCGTTCGTCCCATGCGAAGTCCACATCGATATCCGGGGGATCAATCCGCCCCGGGTTTAAAAAGCGTTCGAAAAAAAGGCGATGTTTTATGGGATCTACATGGGTGATCCCGAGGGCATAGGAGACGATGGAGGCGGCGGCGCTCCCACGACCGCATGATCGAGGAGCCTTTCCGGTAATGCCGGCTACCACCAGAAAGTAATGGGCGAAGTTTTTCTCTTTGATGATTTTCATCTCGTGCTCTATCCGGCCCTTGATCTCCCTGGTAAGTTTTCCATACCGCCACCTGCACCCCTTTATGGTAGCACGGTAGAGCGTCTCATAGGCCTCCCTATCCGTCATGTGTTCGAACCGGGGGAAGATGATGCGGTCGAAATCCCAATCCGTGAGACACTGCTCGGCAACTTCAAGGGTATTACGGATCGCCCGAGGAGCATGGGGAAACTGATCGATCATGGACTGGGGGGCATTCAGAACATTGTGCTCCCGGCAGGTGTCTGTACGCTCCAAACGGGACAGCTTGGTGTTCAGGGCCACAGCCCGAAGAATGCGGTGAAGCGGAAACTGATCTTCCCTGATGAGGTATACCCGATTGGTGGCCAGAGGGGGGATGCCCGTTTTCCGGGAAAAGGCATAGCAGCTCGCCATGTTGTAGCCCGGGGACATCTCCACGAAGAGATCCTCTCTTGAATCTCTTTTAAGGGCCTTGAGGAGCGTGAAGTCGTCGGAGAGGATGATGAGTCCCTCACGGCGCTCCTTCAGGGATGCGATCAGATCGAAATCCTGATGGCATTGGCGGTCCGAGATAATCCGACAGAGGTTGGCATACCCCTCGTGATTTCGGACCAGCAACACGGCCCGGTGCTCATCAACTGTCAACTCACTGCCCACAATGGGCTGGATACCTGTTTCTTTTGCTGTCTGGATAAAATAGACCAGCCCGTACAGTCCATTGGTATCGGTAAGGGCCAGTTTGTCCATGCACTGGTCTCTGGCGGACCGGCAGAGCTCTTCGATGGTGCCCATACCCCAGCCGCGGGAATAGTGTGAATGGACGTTGAGATGGACAAAGTTCATGATATTCTCACCACGGAGGCACAGAGGACACAGAGATTCTTTTTAGCCTATCGGGAGACCCGCCTGCCAGCGCCTGAAGCGCAGCTGATGGCGGGCAGGTACCGATAGGCTAAAATAACCACTCCTATTATTTCACCTGTAAGATCATTTATGTTCATCTCGTATGATCCCCTCATGAAATTGTTCAGACAGCGTATTTTCATTTGCCGGTATCTCGCGGCAAATGAAAAAGTTTCTTCTCTGTGACCTCTGCGTCTCTGTGGTGAGGTCAGGCCGCCCTGCCGTACTTTATCGTTTCCTCTCCATACCTCTCCCTGATGCGATTCAGGGCCTGGGTTACCGAGGCCCTTTTCTCCACAAGAGGAGATTGTGCGGGAAAGAGGGAAAGTTGTGAGGTGGGAGGTGAAAAATCCTGAAACCACACCTTCATGAACCTGACCCTCACCCGGCGTCGGCAGGCCCTTAAGAAGATCTTCTCCAGGGGTGTATAGAGATCGAAATCCCAGAAACTCACATGGGGCAGATTGATACGGCGGATGATCTCTTCCTGGTCAGCATACCTGAAGATCAGACCTGCTTTGTGAGGAAGCAAATTTCTCCTCAGAAGCTGATGGGAGCACTTTTCTACCAACCCGTAGAGGATCCCCAGCAGCTTCTGGTCATCGTTTTCGTCCCGAGGGAAGGTGATTTCCTCAGTTACCGTGGGCTCCATGCGAGGCGGGTAGACCGGGGTAGGGTCTATGCCGAGGGCCCGCTGGTGGATCACATAGGCCTGTCGACCAAAGACAAGTCTCAGCGTACCCATATCGAGGACCGCTATCTCCCGGACCAAAAAGATGTTCAGTTCTTCCAGGAGGATTCTTCTGCGAACATAGCCGATGCCAGGCAGGACACTTGCCCTCAGAGGGGCCATAAACGAGGATTCCTGACCGTGATCCACATCCAGCACCCCCTCCGATGATACGATTCTGGAGGCGATGCTGGAAACCATCTTGTTACCCGCCACACCCACCATCCCCGAGAGACGCAAATGCTCCTTGATTTCCCGTCTCAGACGGCTGGCAGTGTCTTTTGCTTTTCCCCAGAGACGATCTGTCCCTGTCACATCCAGATAGATATGGCCTGGCCGGGAGGGTTCCCAGAGCGGTGTATAGTGTGCCACCGCCTTGCCCAGAACGTGGTAGGCCTTTCCCGTGAGGTCCCGGTTAGGGGGCAAGACAGTCAGATCAGGACAGAACTTTATGGCCTTTCCAAGGGGCATGCCCTTAAAGATGCCTTCCCTTCGGGCCTCAGGTGAAACAGAGAGTATAAGCGCCCGCTCTGAGTGAGGCGGGGCCATGGCTACAGGACGATCTCTGAGATCCGGCCGGCAGACCCGCTCCACAGCAATGGGAAAAGCGGGGATATGGAGGTGGATGATGTGACGATACATGGCTCAAAATTCCGCAATAGAAGTAAGCAGTAGGCAGTAAGCACCACCCAAACTTCTTAGTCTAAGTGCCTAAAGTGAGCTAAAGTGCCTAAAGTTTATGGTATAGAATAAGTCATTAAAGATTTTTTCATTCCTAACTTTAGCTCACTTTAGGCATTTTAGGCACTTTAGCTCATTTATAGTGCCTTATAACTCCCACGATCTTTCCCTCAATACGGAGGTCTTCCTGTTTAACGATGATGGGTTCCATGCCCGTATGGGCGGGGCGGAGTTCCACATACTGTTCCCGCTTGTAGAATCTCTTAACGGTTGCCTCATTGTTGATCAGGGCCACTACCATTTCCCCGTTCTCAGCAACCGGCTGTTTTCTGACCACAATGAAATCCCCGTCAAAGATCCCATCCTCCTTCATGGAATCTCCCTTGACCTGGAGGACAAAGTGATCTCCCTTTCCTATCATGGATGGGGGGACTTCAATCACGTCTACGTCTTCCACTGCTTCAATGGGTCTTCCCGCAGCCACCCTTCCAAGGAGGGGAAACTCGAACCGTCTGGTCTCTACAGGGCTAATCACCTCAATACCCCGCTTCTGGTTTTTTTTGCGGGGAAGGCGGATATAGCCCTTCCGTTCCAAAGCCTTGAGATAGGTGGTTACTGTGTTGTAAGAGGTAAAGCCGAAATGGGAACATATCTCTTCAAAACTGGGTGATCGACCCCAGTCCTCTACATAATGAGAGATATACCCCAGGAATGCCTTCTGCTTTTCCGTCAGTTTCATGTCTTCCTCCCCCTATACAGTAAAACTTACAGTTTAAAAACATAATAACTGTAAGTTTTACTAAAAGTCAAGCTAAAAATGGCCGAACCTTCAAAAATTTTGTGCCGATCCATATAACCCGCCAACCCCATTCGCCAATTTGAAAACCCTTCACTCCATGAAGCGGTAAACGAAAAAGCTCTCCTCCGGGTCTTTTCAGATCAATTGACCGAACTGATTTATCTCAAAAGCAAACCAAAGCAGTCTTTATTTGCGTATGGCTTAAGGAAGGGTTTGAACACAGCTGACTGATAAAGGTTGGCCAAAACACAGGCGAGTTTTATTGCCGCAGACGTCGCTACGAAGCTGTCCTTAGTAGCTTAGGGGTTTCTTGTCATCTGCAATCTACTTCAGTTTGTTTTAGAAGCGAAGCCAAGAACATCCCGCTTAGACTGATAAGAGCACACAACAAGAACGCCAGCTGATAGCTGGCGGTAACGTCGAATAAATAGCCGGTCAAAAGTGGACCAAGAGCTGCCCATTCCAACACCCATTATGATACCGTAGAAAAGATAGAACTGCCATAGTGAGGCTACCCGCGACCTCAAAAAACAACCAAGGCCAATAAAGAAAGCACTGACGGTTATGACTATCCGAGCACCGAACTTATCGGTAAGGCCACCCATAACAATGGCTATCAATCCGTGCACGATTGAGCAGAGTGAGAATGCACCCGAGGTCATTGCTCTGGTCCAGCCAAACTCATTGATCAGTGGCTTGAAAAAGATGCCAAAGGAGCAATGTATGGCCCAGAATGACGACATAAGGAACAAAGCAACGGCGAGTACAACGTAACCGTAAAAGAATCTTGAATAATGTTCGCGAGACTGCTTTAGATCTGGATGAGCCATGGGAAAGCCCTCTCTATAGATGGCTAAATGGTTTGGTATTATCAAGTACTAACGCAGGATACCCAAAGAGGTCTCAAGGCTTTGGTTTGGCTCCAACGAATGAGACATTCTGCTGGGTTTCTTCTTGACAATAGCATTTTCGAAATATAAGAAGAATTATTAGTATATGATAACCAAATGAAAAACACTATCCAGAAAACTACCTCCATCGAAAAGGCATTAAATATCCTTATGGCTTTCAGCCCTCATAACCGAGAGATGGGCACCGTTCAACTGAGTCGAGAACTCAGTCTACATCCCGCTACGGTTAATCGAATCCTTATGCTTCTCAGGAGAAAAGGTTTTGTCAGGCAAAGTCACCTGACACAGAAATTTACGCTGGGACCCGCAGCATATCAACTTGGAAAGAGCTTCATTCAATCTCTTAAGACCGACCTCGTCGTTGTCGCCGCGCCCTATCTTGAAGATCTTTGTCGGAAGGTTCAGGAGACGGTCGTGCTCGAAATGATTTCAGGTTACAGCGTTATAGTGGCCTATGTTGCCTACGGAGGGCGAGCCTTACCGATCAGGGCAAGTGTTGGAGATAGGCTAGCGATTCATGCTGCAGCCGGGGCCAAGGCTATCTTGGCTTTTTCTGATCCTGAGGTTGTCGATCGGTTGCTGAATCGAAAACTTCGTCGGTTCACCGCTAATACAATCACAGACCTTAATACCCTCAAACTCCATCTGAAGCAGGTAAAGGAACACGGAGTTGGTTTTACTAAGGAGGAGATAGATATTGGTGTTAACGCGATTGGAGCAGCGATATTCGACACTTCGGAAAAACCTGTCGGAGCCGTCGCAATTGTGGGGCCTTCGGTCAGGGTCCAATGCGAAACCGAATCACCCATGGTAGGCGAACTGAAAACGACGGTGGCGAAAATCAGCGCTGAGCTTTTTGGTGTGTGACCAATGTCGCCATATAGATAGTCACTGCGCCGGTGGAATAGGAGGGGAGAATAGAGATAGGAGATGTAAGGCAAACATAAAGGAGTTCGGAGAGCCATCTAGGCATTCGAGTACCGCATTACCCTTTATGATCATAAATAGCACTTTAAGTTTTCAGTCTTCTACGACCGAGGCAACAAAGGCGATCTCGCGAAGCTAAGAAACCTCTTTGCACTTAGCCTTGCCTCCGGTTACCAGCGCAGACGAGCTTCTTACCTCTTTTCGCCGAAGTCAAGGTATTGAAAGTAAGGATAAGGGGAGATATGGGAAGGAGATGGTATTCAGTTTGGGAGAGTGATATTCCTAAGTTGTTCGAGCCTGAGAAATCCCTACCCCAGTATTTAAAGGATAAAATACTTTCTGTGCCTGATAAGGTTGCCCTGAGTTTTTATGGGTACGACATGACTTATCATGAGCTGGGGAAGACAGTTGACAAGTTTGCCGGTGGTCTCAAAAGTTTAGGAGTCAAGAAAGGAGACAGGGTAGCGCTATACATGGAGAGCTGCCCTCAGTTCGTAATCAGTTATTTTGGGATTCTCCAAGCAGGGGGGATCGCTGTATCGCTAAACCCAATGTTCAAGCACGCTGAACTGGAATATGAACTAAATGATTCCGGGGCGGAGACATTGGTTGCCCTGGACTTCCTCTACCCGGAAATACGAAAGGTTGGAAACCAGAAAAAGCTGAACAATATCCTTCTAACTTCTTTTATGGACTACCTCCCAAAAAACCCCACCTCCCCGCTGACGCCAGAGATGAAGCAACCCAAGTTAAGTTTCCCTGAAACAATAGATTTCCAGGAATTATTGAAGGAATCTCCGTCGCAGCCCAGGGTTGAAGTGTCAGACCTGAAGAAAGATATTGCCGTTTTACAGTACACAGGAGGGACGACCGGGCTTCCTAAAGGAGCCATCATAACGCATCATGCTTTAGGTCAAAGTGTTTTTAACGCAGCTCTATGGTTTCGCTATACCCCAGAGGATGTTCATCTGGGTGCAGCACCTTTTTTTCATTCCTATGGAATGGCCATCTGTTTGTCCGGGTCATTGGTATCAGGAGGTCACTTGGTCATTCTGTCCAGGGTTTCCCCCGAGACGGTCGCAAAGGCGATCGCACAGTACGGATGTACGGTGTGGATAACGACTGCGACCCTGATGACGGCAGTACTGGAGTGGCCCGAGATCAGTAAATATGACCTTAATAGTCTTCGAATGGTTTTGTGCGGAGCAGCCCCCGTCGCGGTTGCACTTATAACCAGACTTAATCATATTATGCCACAAGCAAAAGTTATCGGTGGCTATGGTTTGACAGAGACGATGGCGGGAGGTGGAGCGGTCTGCCCTCTTTCGCGCTCCAAACCTGGTTTCATTGGCATACCCAATATTTCAACCGAGATAAAAATTGTCGACCTGGAAACAAGGACCCAGGAGGTTGAGACACTTCAGGAAGGAGAAATCGTGATAAAATGCGGATCAATGATGGCAGGCTATTGGAATAAGCCGGAGGAGACGAAGGAAGTGTTGAGGGATGGGTGGTTGTATACCGGGGACATAGGCAAAATGGACGAGGAAGGCTGGGTCGCCGTTGTAGGGCGCAAAAAGGAGTTAATAAAGTGTTCAGGCTATAGTGTATTTCCAACGGAGGTCGAAGAGTTGATGTATAAGCATCCGGCTGTAGCCGAGGTAGCAGTGATAGGAGTGCAAGACCCCTATCGTGGCGAGAGCCCGAAGGCGTTTGTTGTATTAAAGTCAGACTATAAAACAAAGATCACTGAGACAGAAATAATCAATTGGGCAAAAGAGAATATGGCTGCCTATAAGCGGCCTCGGACGGTAGAATTTAGGGAAGAACTTCCCAAGAGCGGAGCTGGCAAGATTCTGAGAAGGGTCTTGGCAGATGAGGAGACGCGTGCTGATGGCCGTTCGAATGCTTTCAATTCGGTTGTCAACCCGAGCCTCCTGACCCCCAAACAGTCTAAAAGAGGAGGGGAAAAGTGGATTCTGAATTGAAAGAGGAATAACACCTATTGAAGAGGAATGCTCGGGAGCTTCTTGAAAGGGAAATTAGACCCATAGAAGACGATTTAGACAGAGCACCGCTTTCTTATGAAACGGCGCACACCCTCCTGGGATTATGAATGATTTATGAAGTCTGATTCTCAAGAAAAGGGGCAGCGTATGAATTTTGAATTATCAAAGGAAATAAAGGAATTGCAACAACGGGCGAGGCATTTTGTTGAGAAATACTTATGGAAATGGGTTATACCTGACATGTTTTCGCTGAGCGAAAACAGTTAGAAACAATTGTGTGATCTGCTAAACGCTTGCGAAAGGAGGTTGATGAATCATGGGCTAACTAACGAGTGTGACAGTAAAACTTAAAAGGGGTATCCGCTTGATTCAGGTTACTTTATTTGAAAGGAGATGCAAAAAATGAAAAGGCTGACTAAAGTATTTTGTATCGTTGTCGGGGTTGTGTTGATCGCTGGCGTAACGCTTGCCGAATGTGCAGAGTTTAAACCTTTAAAGCTTACTGCCGTTATGTGGGGTAGAAATGTCCACGATGCTCCGGCTGCAGGACTATGGTTAATAAAAGAACATTTGGAAAAAGAAACTGCTGGCAAAGTTACCCTGGATATCAATTCCGCGGGCGTTTTGGGTAAAGCTGGAGAAAACTATGACCTGCTCCTCAAGCGCGTGGTTGATGTTTGTTGCTTTGCCCCGGCTTTTTCACCGGGGCGCTTCCCGATGGCAAGTGTTGGGGACCTTCCCCTCTGGGTGCCGGATATTCGTGTGACGACTAAGCTTTTCCGAGAACTCGCTAAAAAAGGGTACTTTGATACGGATTTCAAGGATGTCGTGCTTGTCGGTCTGCATGGCAATCAGCCTTACTATTTCGGCTGGCGTGACAAGCCGGTCCTTACATTGGCAGACTTCAAAGGGAAAAAGGTTAGGGCACCAGGCGGGTTATATCCCAAAATGCTCAATGCCTTAGGAGCTTCCGCAGTAAGCCTCCCTGCAGGAGAAGTCTACACCGCTATGGAGAAGGGGATCGTTGACGGGGCTTTCGTCAATGGTTCTATGTTGCATGACTATCAGCTCCCGGAGATCATGAAGTATATCACGATGCCCCGCTGCAGCACGTTTTTGATGGGAATGGCCTTCAACAAGCGGTCTTGGGCCAATCTACCCAAGGAGGTTAAGGCAATCATAGAGAAGGTTAGTTTTGAAAGGATGGTTGACGCGGCAGTCGATGCGCAGTTGGATGCTGATGTGAAGGGCGAGAAGTTATTCGACACCAAAGGCGGGAAGAGAACCGAGTTGTCAGCCGCAGATATAAAGAAGATGAAAGAACTTTATATCCCTATTTTCGCCACCTGGACAAAGAACATGGAGGCAAAGGGTCTGCCTGGTAAAAAGCTTCTTGATGATACTTACTCAATCTTGAAGGGACTGGGTGTACAGGAACCATTTGTTGCCCCATAGTAAGATTAGACATTACGGTATTTGCCAGGCGAGGAAGGCGTCTAAATGACGACCAAAGCTTGATCATAGGAGGGTCAATTGGCTAATAACATTGCTCAGCGCTACATAAGAGTAATCAGGAAAACGGGTGAGGTATGCAATGATGCAGCTATGGTCATCCTGTTCTTGTTGATGGTCTTAGGTGCCAGTGAGGTTGTAGGCAGGTTTTTCTTCAATAGGCCAATAGTTGCTGTGCTTGAGCTTAGCCAGATCATGCAAGCAATGATAGTCTTCCTCGCTTGGGCTTATACCACAGCTGAGAGGTCGCACGTGAGAGTAGAGCTATTCGTCCGTAGTTTTTCATCCCGATTGCAGGCAATACTTGAGCTTGTCATTGCTATAGTGGGGATAGTTCTTTTTGGCTTAATTGCCTGGCAGGCAGCTGAAAAAGCTGTTTTCTACTGGGAGTCAAATATGCAGGTTGACGTTCTTTTTATTCCACTGGCGCCTTTCCAGCTTTTTCTCTCCATCGGGGCAGTCTTGCTCTGTCTTGAGCTGACTGCCCAAATGATAGAGCTAGTACCGCGGATGAAAGGAGAGAGCTAAGATGTCAGCACTTTTTATAGGGGTTATTTCTGTGTTCGCCTTCCTCGCGCTGACGATGATCGGAATGCCCATTGGGTTTTCTTTTGCTAGCGTGGGCTTCGTCGGCATCATTTTCCTGAGAGGTCTCGACCCGGCACTATCGATTCTGGGGTCTATGCCCTATACGTGGGCTAGCAATTATAATCTCGTTGCTGTACCCTTGTTCATCCTTATGGGACAGTTCGCCTACCACTCCAAGATCAGTGCTGAGCTTTACGATACTGCCTACAAGTGGGTCGGAAAACTTCCTGGCGGGTTAGCGTTAACGACCACATTAGCCTGTACTGGTTTTGCTGCCTGTACTGGGTCCAGTTTGGCCTCGGCAGCTACCATGGGTACCATCGCGATACCTGAGATGAAAAAAAATAACTATGATTCCCGGCTAGCAACCGGTTGCGTTGCCGCCGGTGGAACTCTTGGAATCATCATCCCGCCAAGCGTTATCTTCATTATCTACGGAGTCATGACCTGGACATCCATAGGTAAACTGTTCATCGCTGGCATCCTTCCTGGACTGATGCTTTCGTCGATGTTTATGGCGCTAATATATGTCATGTGTAAACGCAACCCCACTCTTGGCCCGGCCGGTCCGTCTTTCCCCTTGAAAGACCGGCTTGCTAGTCTAATGGGTATTTCGGGAGCGTTGGTACTCTTCGCAATAGTGATTGGAGGGCTATACATTGGAGCTTTCTCACCAAGCGAAGCCGGCGGGGTCGGTGCCTTTGGCGCTTTTATCTTACTCATAGTCAAGGCAAGGATGACCAAACAAAATTTGGCCAATGCACTAAGAGACTCGGCACGAACTGCATGTTTTTCATTTACCATCCTCATTGGAGCAATGATCTTCGGTTCCCTTCTGACGATTAGCGGACTCCCCGGAGACCTTACGAAGTGGGTAATCAGTCTTTCTATATCGCGCCACGTAATCCTCATATTAATCCTGATTATGTATGTTCCCCTCGGTGCTATTATGGATTGTTTGCCGATGATACTCCTTACCTTACCGGTTGTGTTCCCGGTCATCGATAGCTTGGGCTTTAGCCCGGTATGGTTTGGTGTATTGGTCGTTTTAATGTCAGAGATGGCATTAATCAGTCCTCCCGTAGGTATAAATACTTTCATAGTCCAGGGGGTAGCTAAAGATGTACCGTTGGAAGAAGTCTTCCGCGGTGTCATGCCGTTTATCGTTGTCATGGCAATAGGTGTAGCTATACTAGTCGCTTTCCCACAAATCGCCCTTTTCTTGCCTAGCTTGATGGAATGACGCGACATCCATACGCCGTAAATGAAAAGGTGTGAAAAAATTGAAATGGATCTAATGAATCAAGAAGGGTGAGAAAGTCGTACATGGGCATTTAGCCGTACCACGTCGGTCGAGGTTCTCAACAGAAGGTTCGTCGCATGAAAAAAAAGATGAGCGCGAAGGTTAGGATCATTGATAGCTGGGTTAATCCCTTTCCCGATAATGAAACGGCTGAAGCCTGGAAAAACAGCAAACCCTTTAGGCTCATGGCAAGTAAGTACAAGTCTAATATTTTGGAGATGCGTATCGAGCATCTGCTGGAATACATGGAGAAGTATAATGTTGATAAAGCCGTTCTTACTGGGGTCGATAGCATTTATTGGTACATATCAAATGATTGGGTGGCAGAGCAGGTAAAAGAACATCCCGATAAATTGATTGGGTGCGCAGCTGTTGACCCAGAGAAGGGCATGAAAGCGATTTATGAACTGGAACGAGCCGTCAAGGGTTTAGGTCTAAAGGGTGTCCTCATACTGCCCTACGCGATTCGTAAGCCAATAAACGATAAGATAATGTACCCGTTCTTTGCCAAATGCTGCGAACTCAATGTTCCGGTCCATATTCAGGTCGGCCATACTGCGCCTCTTTTGCCCTCTGACGTTGGGCGCCCCATTTATTTGGACGAGGTTGCCTTGTATTTTCCGGAACTCAAGATTTTGGCATCGCATATCGGATATCCGTGGACGGATGAAATGATCGCCATGGCCTGGAAACATGACAATGTCTATATCGATGTTGGGACACACTACCCGAAATACTATCAACCTCAATTTCTTAATTATTTGAATACGTATGGGCAAGACAAAGTTTTATTTGCAAGCTGTTTCCCGTTGACTGACTACGATAGACAGATAAAGGAGCTAAACGAGCTGGATTTGAGGCCGGGGCCTAAAAGAAAATTCCTGAGAGACAATGCTATGAAGCTGTGGGGCCTATGATTTCGAAACTGGAAGAATAGCGGAGTATTAGTTGGCCTGATAAAATCCATCTGGAAAGGAAAGAGAGGAGTTCAATTGTGGATGTAAAAATCCTGGGTATTGTAGGAAGCCCTCGAAAAGGAGGAAATACAGAAGTCATGATAGGTGCTGCCTTAGAAGCCGCAAGGAGTTTAGGAGGTGTTCAAACTGATATTGTCCTCATGGCTGGTCGAAACGTGTCTCCCTGTAAGGGTTGTTCCCATTGTTGGTTTCACCAAGGCGTGTGTGCCATCAAGGATGATGCCTATGAAATTGTGCAAGAAATGGTAGATGCTGATGGCTTGATAATTGGATCTCCCGTCTACTTTGGAAGTATTACTGCAACGTTAAAGGCGCTGCTTGAGCGGTGCCTGAGGCTGAATATCTTGAAAAAGCAAGCTGACACTATGGACTACGAAGAAATCAAGGATGAGGAAGTAGCTTTTCCTCTTAGGAACAAGGTGGGTGGGGCTATTTCTGTTGGGGGTGTTCAGTCAGGTGGTCAAGAGAGGGTTATTATCGATATCCATGGTTTTTTTCTTCTGAACGATATGATCGTTGTCACTGACGGTGGAATAAGGACTCCTGAGGTACACCCTCATTTTGGGGGAGTAGGGATTGGCCGGGGAAAGAAGCAAGTCGAAAAAGATCCTTATGGCATGGCGACTTCTCAATCTGTCGGACTACGCGTTGCAGAGGTGGCAAAGCTCATCAAACTCGGAACTCAGCTATCCCAAAGAGAGAAGGCAACATAGAGAGCTGCAAGAACCTCAAGAAAGGTAAATGAAAGATGTATAGTAAGGGTATGACTACGAACGACCTTTTTCTTAGGGCCTGTCACAGGCACCCAGACAAGAGGTGCTTAATCGACGGAATATACAGTTACTCATACAGAGAGGTGAATCAAGAGTCTAATAGGTTCGCAAATGCTATGCGAGGCTTGGGAGTGCAGAAGGGGGAGAAGGTTGCCCTGCTGGCAAAGGATCGCAAAGAATTCGTATTCGCGTATGTGGGCTTGTCCAAAATCGGAGCGGTAATGGTACCGTTGAATTACAGGTGTGTAGCAAGGGAATTAGAATACATGCTTAATGACTGCGAGGCCAAGGTACTGGTATTTGAGGCAGAGTATACTCAAACTGTAGAACAGATGAGAGATAATTTGCCGAGAGTTTCGCATTTCATCTCATTAGATGCGGGTGATTCGGCGTTTGTAACGCCTTATGACAACTTGGCCTGCTCATCAAGTAATGATGAGCCGAATCTGGAAGTTTTGGAAGATGACGAGTGCGCAATAATTTACTCGAGTGGAACCACTGGAAAACCAAAAGGCGCCGTTATCACTCACAGAACACGGGTAGCGTGCACGGTTAACATGCTTTTGGACGGATCTGTGGAGGAAGAGGCTGTCTCTCTGCAGGCGTCCCCCCTTTTCCATGCCGGAGCCTTGAATATAGGCCTTCTGCCCCATCTGGCACTTGGAGGAACAATCGTGGTGATTCCTCGTCTGCATCCGGAAGAGATTGCAAAAACGATTGAGACAAAACAGGTGACCCATATTGTTACCATTCCAACTCTCATAAACAGTATGTTAGAGATAGGGGCTTTTGAGAGTTTCGATTTTTCCTCGCTGCGCAAGATATATTATGGGGGAGCCGCAATTTGCCGCAGGGATCTGGAGATGGTTCTCAGCAAACTGCCAAAGGTGGAGTTTTTTCAAGGTTATGGTACAACTGAAGCCACGCAGTTGAGCGTTCTAAAACCCGGATATCAAATAAGCAAAATTGGGTGTACAGGGAAACCTCATGTCTTTGTTGATTTGAGAGTCGTAGACGAAAATGATCGGGATGTCCTTCCCGGGCAGACAGGCGAAATTGTCACTCGAGGCCCCCACGTTATGAAGGAGTATCTGAACCTTCCGGGTGAAACTGAGGAGGCCTTTAGAAATGGCTGGTTTCACACCGGGGATGTAGCTCGCATTGATGAGGATGGTTTCATAACGATTGTTGACCGGAAGAAAGATGTGATTATCAGCGGAGCAGAGAATATCTATCCTAAGGAGATCGAAGATGTTCTGCACAGTCATCCAAAGATCAAGGAAGCTGCTGTGTTTGGAATTCCGGATGAAAAATGGGGAGAATCAGTGTGTGCGGCCGTAATTCTGAAAGAGAAAGAATCTCTCAGCGAGGAAGAAATCATTGGCTATTGCAAAGAAAACTTGGCCAGCTACAAAAAGCCTCGAACGGTGAGATTCTACGAATCCTTTCCCAAGAATCCACTGGGGAAGGTACAGAAAGAAGAGCTGAAGAAAACGGTTTAGGGAAGGATGGAAAGTCTGGGAGGTTCGAGCAGCGAAGGTATCAGTTCCCTGATTATAGCCATCAATAGTTAACCTACAAGAGGACAGTTATACCGCTGAGGGATTAAGTGAGAATCATAAGGCATGAATTGGCACTGTCGGAGATAAGAGAAAGCTCCAAAATGGGTAATTAATCGAGGAGGATTTTGAGATGAAGTACGAAAACGTTATTTACGAGGTGGATGATAGGATCGCGAAGATAACCTTGAATCGTCCTGAGAAGAGGAACCCACTCAGCTGGCCCTTGTTGGCCGATCTGAGCGCAGCCCTTAAGGAAGCGGAGAGAGACAAGAACATTAGGGTGATCATTCTCAAAGGGGCGGGCCCTTGTTTCTCGGCCGGCCACGATCTGAGCGAGACAATGGGCGATGCCCCACTGCATAAAGGTGAGAAGACTTGGGATGAGGCACTCAAAAGCGATGATAGGTGCGGAGTCGGGGTTAGCATATGGGACAGCAGGGCTCATGTGCAGGGTCACATCGACTATATCCTGGAGATATGGAATAACTGGAAGCCAATTATCGCCCAGGTCCATAGCTATTGTTTGGGTGGTGCTTCAGGGATAGCACTGGCATGTGACTTACTCATAGTTTCGGAAGATGCCAGGCTTGGTTACCCTCCAGCAAGAGGTATGGCACCTGGCGATGAAATAGTTATTTATTCGTGGCATATGGGGCTAAAGAAGGCAAAGGAGCTGTCCCTTACGGGTGATAGCCTGACTGCAGACGAGATGCTGGACTACGGTGTGGCCAATTACGTCTTTCCAAATGAAAAGCTTGAGGAAGAGACATTAAGAATAGCCAAAAGGATAGCTAATATCGATCTTGAACTATTGTCGCTTTCCAAGAGAGTTGTGAACCGAACCTTTGATCAAATGGGATTCACCATCTCCATGCAATATGGTGCCGAATTCGATACCATGGGGCACTTTCTGGACGTTCAGGGTGAGTTTAGTAAAATGATCAGGGAAAAGGGGATAAAGGCTGCTCTGGAGTGGAGAGATGGCCCCTTTGGAGGAATAATGGGCAGATACCCCCCTCCGAGGAAAAGCAGGAAGAGATGAAGCGGCAGAGGCTAGCTTTCAGTTCCGGCAATAACTTTAGAAAGTCGTTCCATTTTCGCCAAGATTGGGTCAGCGGCGGAATTGTTGATGAGGGCGGATTCATACAGGGCAAAGGACTATCCTGACGTAATGCCAAGGATGGCAATGTATAGTAAGCATGGCGAGTTGGGCAGATGAAACAAGGCTAAGAGCTTCTGAATGTCACTTGGCGAAAGGAGTATTGTAGCATGGAAGATATGAATTACCAAGCAGATGTCCTGATTGTCGGCGGCGGTTTAGCCGGTCTGGCAGCTGCGATCAAGGTTAAGGAGGAACGAGGGGACCTAGATGTTTTGGTCGTCGATAAAGGAGGAATAGGCTGGGCAGGCCAAACGCCGCTAGGAGGAGGGTTATCAATCTACGTCTCGGAAGATACAGTAGACGAATTTGTCAAGTCTATCGTTGATAAGGGGCATGGCCTGGCAAACCGAGAGTGGTTGTATAATTTTGCCAGCAGCATAGAGCCATCCTTCGTGGATTTGTTGAACTGGGGCGTACCATTCATGAAGGATCCCGATGGGAAATTGTATTTGTCTGGCGGTGGTTATTGGCAGGCAAAAAACAAATTAACTTCCTTTGTACCCCATAAGGCCATCTTGCAGCTTAAGAAAGTCGCTACAGCCAAGGGTGTTAAGATCATGAGTAAGGTAGAAGTGGTCGAACTCCTTAAGGATGATCAACGCATCACCGGCGCGGTTGGGTTCAATATTCTCAGCGGCGAATTCTGTGTCTTCAAGTCTCGATCTACGTTGCTGGCAAATGGTTGTTGTAATTTCAAGGGGCGGGTGTGGTTTTCAATGACGTGCGGCGAAGGGGTAGCTGCGGCATATAGGGCTGGGGCCAAGCAAAGGCATTCGGAATATGGTCACCAGTATGACCCGGGGGATAAGCAATCCGGGATATGGTGGCGAGGAGAAGCTGCCGCCGACTATCTTAAAAACGCTCAAGGCGAACGGGTTTTTGAGAAGTATTTCCCGGGGCAAACGCGCCTGGGGTCGTGGGCATTAAGTTATGCCATGGGAGCGGAAGTAATGGCTGGTCGAGGACCTTTATATCTTGATGTAACGGGAGATTTTGAGAAATTCAGTAGCCAACTTGGAAAGGAAGACATTCGTTCATGGGTATTTCAGGAAGGAGGTTTTTTGGACCCTGAGAGACTCCACCGCGATAGGGGAGGACATGACCTGCAATCTCAAAAGAGCGAGTGGACCCTGCGATTTGTAGGGCGTATGGGGAGCGTCAGGGCAGACTTGGACTGCAAAAGCACAGAGCTGGAAGGCTTATGGGCGGCTGGAGACACCATAATGAACGGCTGTGCCCTGAATGGGGCAATGTCTGCCAATGCCTATGGCCGCTGGGGACTTCCCTTCGCCTTTGTTTCTGGACTCATAGCAGCTAAAGACATTGCCAAGGTTGTTCCTGAAACCCCGGAACCAAAAGCCAATGGGGAGGAGCAGGATAGGTTAAGGGAGAGGGTCTTCGCGCCTATGGCTGTCAAGAAAAAGACGTTTGAGCCGTGGGATGCTATCTCTAGGATTCAACAGGTGGTGATTCCAATCAAGTATAACCTTATCAGAGAGGGAAGCAGGCTCAAGGAGGGTCTCGGTATCATTGAAGAAGTGGAGAAAGAAATCCTACCGTTAGTCAAGGCAGAAACACCCCATGACTTGCTCAGATATCATGAGGCGGAAAGTCTGGCCCTCTGTGCCGAGATGGTCTTTAGGGCAGCCCTGTACCGCACTGAAAGTCGCGGAAGCCATGTCAGGGAAGATTACCCGGAAAGAGATGACAAGAACTGGCTGAAATGGACGATAATTGAGAAGGACGGGAAGCAGATGGCGTTATCCACGGAGCCGGTACCGAGAGCTAAGTGATAGGTCTGACTTGTACTGGAAAAACGAGGACAAGGCTATCAGACGAGGATTCAGGGATGGGTATCGCGATGCCGACCCAGTGAAGGTAACCCTTTACACAAGACAGGTATGGTTTGTTGAGCATTGAAGATACCGGTCGCTGCAACCGAGAGCCGAGATTTTTGGCCATCTCAAGATAGAATTAAAACTGAAGTATAGAGGTGTAACTCATGCTGGAACATCTAGACGAGAATCGGTGTACAGGGTGCAAAATCTGTGTGGATGTTTGCCCTGAGGACGTTTTACGTTTCGACGAAGATAGAAAGAAACCTTTTGTTGCATATCCGGAGGACTGTCTCGGGTGCGGGGCATGCGCATGGTTTTGCCCACGAAACTGTATTGAGGTATCCATAGATAGGGCCCGGCAAGAGGAAATGGCTTATTAGGGGACAAGACTTGGGCTTGGAGCAGGTTACCAGGTATGACGTTATGACGTAGAGATTGCTCCCACCTCCAACGTATTTAAGCAGGATCACCGGATCTGCGTGGACATCACCTCCCTGGATGTGCCGACAGGGGTGGCCGGTGACAGTGCCGCTTGCGTGTTCCTAAATTTGTCTATTCAAACCACCCTGCGATTGAGTAGTTGCAAAAGACGCAACTGCTCCCTTTCAGGTGATATCGTAATATAGTATAGTTTTGACGCTCAATGACCAGTTCACCGCACTGGGGGCAATATGTATTTTCTGCTGGGTGACCTGGGACATTTCCCAGATATACATACCTGAGCCCTTCATCAATTCCTATCTGCCTTGCTTGTTCCAACTTAGATATGGGTGTATACTTAAGATGAGATAATTTGAGATGAGGCACGAATCTGGTAACGTGCCAGGGGGTATCAGGTCCCATTTGATCTACTATCCAATGTGCCATGTCGTGTAGCTCGTCCTCGCTGTCATTATAGCCAGGTGTTAAATTGGTGATCAGTTCGATATGGAGGCCCCATTTGTGTTTGGCTGTTGTAATGCTATCCAATACTCCCTCGAAATCGGAGATATTGGCAATTTTTTGATAGGAACGGGAGGAGAATGCCTTTAAATCTACCCTGTAAGCATCTAAGTACGGTCCGATAAGGCTAAGAGCCTCTTCAGTTATGTAGCCATTAGTTACGTAATTCGTGAGAAGACCTCGATCCTTGGCTATCCTTGCGGTATCCAGGGTATATTCCAACCATAGAGTAGGCTCATTGTATGTCCAGGAAATGCCTTTGCAGCCTTCTTTTCCTGCAAGTTCAACTAGCTTTTCAGGGGGGATGTATTCGGTACTGCGGATTTCCTTGGCAACGTCTGCGTGTGAAATCTCCCAGTTCTGACACCCGGGGCACAGGAAATTGCAGCCCAGAGAGCCGAGCGACAGCCATCTACTCCCGGGATAGAAGTGGAAAAGGGGCTTTATTTCGATAGGGGAGACCCGTATTGAGGACACCCTTCCATAGATCAGAGAGTGTAGTTCTCCATGTACATTCTGGCGGGTTTGACAGAACCCCTTTTTTCCGGGAGCTATCTTACACCGCCTCCTACAGATCTGACACCGAATGCTGCCGTTCTCCAGTACCTTGTAAAGCAAACAATTTGAATCTGATATAACCATTATCTAACTATACACTTTATATTTCATCAGCAGCATCACTTTAACCGCAGTATAAGGTTACTCTATGGACGATCGACACTTTCGTCAACTCCTTGATCATTTCGGTTATTCCTGGAACGGCTATAGGAGGGTGCGAAAGGGGATCAAAAAGAGGATCACCAGGCACATGCAGGAGATCGGATGCAGGACCGTAGAGGCCTATCTTCAGGCCCTAGATGGAAATAAGACACTAAAACATCAGCATCAGTGTTTGATGTCCGTTTCCATTAGTCGCTTCTTTCGCGACCATCGGCTATGGGACATAATGGAGGAGCAAATACTGCCGGATTTGCTAAGAGAAAACACCGGTAAGGTGAAGGTCTGGTCTGCTGGGTGTGCTTGTGGTGAGGAGGTGTACAGTTTTAAGATGGTATGGGAGATGCTGCGTGCTCGTTTTAAGAATATGCCTGACCTTGAGATATGGGCAACAGACATAAACCGGGACTACTTGAGGAGAGCTCAGGGAGGTAAATATACCCTGAGTAGTCTGAAGGAGGTGCCGGAGGGTTTGAGGACGAAGTATTTTAGGTCTTGCAGGAATGAGGGCGTTTATGAAATAGCTGGCTCCTTGAAAAAGGGAATCCTGTGGACGGCTCATGATCTATTATGTCAGCCTTGGGAGCATAGCTTCCAAGTCATCTTTTTAAGGAATAATGTCTTTACCTATTATGAAGCTGAACTCAAGAAATCTGTTTTTCGAAAAGTGATGGGTAAACTGGCCGATGGTGGGTTCTTGATTATAGGCTCTCATGAAAACCTACCTTTCGAGTCGATGGATCTTGTATGCTTTGGAAGCCAGAGATATATTTTTAGAAGGACCATAACAACCCGGGTTGATGCTGCTACATTATAGAGGGTGTCCGGGTGTGTATGCGTGTTCCGAATTTAAAAAACTTTTAAATGTGGTTTAATTATAGAGCTGAAGTTTCACCGTTTTAAAAATTTTTCGGGCGAGCTTAAAGAAATTTTTCTCGTTCAAGAAACAAGCCACAAGCACTTGGCACGTAATTTGATATTCAATTTATATGCCAATTATTTCAATAGGT
>Ga0307380_10001789_pt1 | contig 30978 bp, 44 predicted proteins | sample UN3MG_FD_202239 | JGI IMG/M metagenome (GOLD analysis project Ga0307380, IMG submission 202239) | Soil microbial communities from Risofladan, Vaasa, Finland - UN-3 | ecosystem: Environmental > Terrestrial > Soil > Coastal area > Acid sulfate soil | place: Finland: Risofladan, Vaasa | collected...
ATAGTTCCGCGAGTTCTGGCCTGTTTTCTCGTATCCAGGGGATGCTTGCTTGCGTTAACTCCATCGGCTTGTGGCCCGTAGTCTGACTCCCAACGTGGTGGACATAAGCCCGCGAGATATAGTGCTTGCCGCCTGTCTGCTGGAGGTCGTAGCATTGGATGTCGTCTGAGTACCAATTGATCGGCGGGAAGTTTATCCAGGCATCCATTGTTATGTACGCAAAGATTGGGGCTATAACGTCCACCTCTATAATGCTGTTCTCTGAGGCATGACGTAAAGCGTCTCTATCGCCTTCGTGCTTGAACCTGATGTTCTGTATGCCTCTCGCATAATCAGACCGCGCAGCCACCCAACAGCGGTTCTTCTCGGGGATGATCTTGAGGTCTTCAGCCATAGTAGGCCAGGTATAAGGCGTTAGAACTACGTCATCGTTACAGACTAGGATGTCCTTATGCCCGTCATCAAACGCTTTTAAGACCGCCGCATTGTAAGCATCCCCAAAATTGTCCGCAGTATTATCACTTGTGATAGTCCTGTGTTTGGGCAGGATCATGCCTGAACCCGAGATGTAGACTGTAAAGAAGTCTGGCAGGTACATACTAATACTTGCCGCCAAGACTGGGAGGCACTTGCTGTTTTTGGTTGCGATTACGATTGCTGACATAGGTAGAAGAACTCTTGTTTAGGGCCGCGAACCTGTGACGGCCTGTCCCTCTTCTCTCGGGTGACCAGACCCCTCTTAAAACAGTACAGTAAAGTGATCTTTACAACAGTCTTGTCTAACTGGAGCAGACTTGCAATCTCGCCCGCGTTCCTGGCTTGGTCTCTGCAACAGTTCAGTATTTCGTCTTTCTTGCTCATCTCATCCCCAAAAAAAAGCCCGCGAGTGGCGGGCTAAGTCCCTGTGAGGGACGGAGGAGAAGCCTCGGAGGAAGAGGCACACTCAGAATAGCACACCACGAATCTAAACAGTATACCTAAGAACAGTCTACCAATTTATGTACCCAGCGGTTGTCTTTCTTCTTCCAGCCTATAACCCAGATGTTCCAGCCAGCTTTTCTTACTGGGCCTACTGTGTCTGATTCCGCAATCTTTTTGCATCTACTAGAAATGTTGTCCCAAGAAGTACATTGCACCGCAACAGTTTCCTCATCTTTAAGGGCTACGATGTCGCACCATCCCCAGAGGTCTTTACGGATGTTCGCGCCTGGAATCCACTTCTCCACTACTTCCGCTAGGTAACCCTGCTCTCTCAACCACTTTAGAGATAATTGTGTCGGGGACATAGCCATGTATTTCCTTAAAACAAGGGTTGCAGTATTTTCTTGCTCGTACCTTGCGGATTCTGCCCGCACATCTTTTGCACATTGTCCATTTATGTTTTAGAACGTACATCCACAAGTCCCCTCTCAAATAGCTCGTATATTGTTTTGCGCCACGCCCGCAGCCAGAGTTCTTCCCTCTCCCACTTCTGCATATCCTTGCCCTGGTCTAAGGCGTAATGGCACTCAGGACACAGGGCCGCAACGTACATATCGTGGGCTTTCATACCCATACCCTTGCCTGACCAACTCCAGTTGGCGTGGGCCGCTTGTGTGCCTTGCTTGCCGCACTCCTGACAGGGAAGGGAAGCCACGGCCTTCAGGAGTTTAGGATTGCGGTACATTCTTTTTTCTTGCTTCAAGCATTGCGTCTGCCATTATGTAAGCAGAATTGGCGCAAGTATGCTCAGAGTCGTTATCTCCGTCTCCGAGATAAATTCCATCTTCGTACTGGTCTCTAAGAATGGCTTGCATAGCAAGTCCAGCAAAGTAATCGCGCAAATCAACCATTTTTACTCTCCTCATGCTCTATGAGCTTGTCTATAAAATGCTTTGCTTTGTAGAGGTCTTGTATGCCTCCTTTGTCCCGCCACCTGCTTAGGTACTTTATTGCTGAACCCTCACAGTAACCGATATTGTTAGCAAGTATGTAGTCCCAAGGCTGGATCTGCAACTTCTTATAGTGATTGCCGCCTATTTGCCCTTCGTTGGCAGGTTCTTTCACATCCACAATTGTTGGTTTTCCAATCTCCATCAGGCCCACCGTACCTTTCTGCCATCTGCTGCCGTAAGACCTTGCATGGTTCCTGTCGCAAAATTCTTAGTCTGCATAGCCCGCAGTCTAGATTGAAGATCCCGATTGTCCCGCAGTCCTGACAATCCAAAGGGGTCTGCACAAAAGAACTGATCTTGTTTGTTAGAAATGAGCTTGTCGGAATAGCCAGTTGGGGCGTATCTGAGGTTTTTCTTCGTGATCTTGTTTTCACGGATTAGCCTGTGAAGGATTGGAAACAAAGTCCACTTGTTATGGCCTGTTAAGTCCATGATCTCAGCCGCAGACATAGACCGCGTAATTACTTGCTCTACCTCGTTTTCAGGTGTCATTTTCCCTCCTATATGCTTGTCGCATCTCACGTTGTTCCTCTTTATAAAATTTTTTGTGACAAGCCAGTTTTGCATCCTCAAGCCTCACTTTATGTTTTTTCATGAGCCATTTTACAAACTCAACTTTTCTCTTACCAAGGGGCAGCTTTTCCCAATTAGTCTGCATACGCCCTCCTAAATTTAGCCAGCTTCTCCTCGCTTGGCGTTGGTCTGTAAGTTAGTTGTAGGGAGTCAAAATACTGTGGAGCCTTCTTGCAAAGGTCTTTGAACTGGATAAGGTTGGGAGGTCTCTCACCAAGCATACTCAGGCCATACTTGATCTGCTCTACAGTAAAGCCTCTAAGGTCATCTGCCCACGCACCCTTTACTTCATCAAGTGGTTGATCGCCAAACTTCCGCGACCACTCCGACCCGTAGGTAACTAGCATCTTGTTCCAGATGGCATCTATCGCGGCTAAGTTCATAGTGTTAGCAACCTTTCTGCGGGTTGACCAGGCTCAGGCCATTTCCTGCCAGTCATCTCTTCCCACTTTTTCCTCTTTAACTGTTCATCCCTTTCCGCAAATGTTAACAGTTTATCTTCCTGTTTGTCTTTCACCCACTCAGCCTTGAACCCTCTCCAGCCGCGAGCCACGATCTCGGACAATGCCCTTTCTAAAGGCCAGCCCGCAAGATCAGCTTCCTTCTGGATTGTCTTTATAACCGTCTCGGTTACTACTGCCCGCGTCTTTTGCCTTTGCTGAACAAACGAATCCCACACCTCTAAAGACACGCCTTCAGGCGCAAGTAGTTTCTTTATTGGTTTATGGTTCTTGGTTATTGGTTCTTGGTTATTGGTTGGTTGAACGGTCGTTGAACGGTCGTTGAGCCTTCGTTCAGCAGACGCTTTACCAGCCCTAGAAGCCGCCTCAGATTTAGATCGAAAATGCGCAATTTCTTTTTCTGCCCGTTTGTTTGTCCACCCGCAATCTTGCAAGACAAAAAAAGTCTGCAAAACAAACTCAACCGCGTCTTTATGCTCTGCCATTCCTATCTGGCGTGCAACGGTCGCTGAACAGGCGTTGAACGGACGTTCATGAAGATAGTATTCGTCTAGTAACCTGCGGTAGGCTAGATCTTCAAACAGTCCAAGATTTCGGGTGTGACTGGCGTAATCGCCAATGTTGAAGGTGTAGTAGTACATAACCAATTCCCTTTAGGTCGGCCCGCACAGGGTGAGAATCCAGCGGGAGGCCTACATTGCGTATAAAACTGGCAGCGGGCCGATCTGAAAGGAACTGGCTACTGCCTCCACTTTGTGCTTCTCACGGCACAGATCATAAGATACCACAAATTTAACAAAGTTCAATCGAAGAATCGAAGAACCCAAACCCAGATATATTGGGATCTTCGCCAGTATTTTGGGATCTTCGCCTGAAAAGGGGAGTTTAGTCCCGCGTATTCCCCCCTTTTTTAAGGAGAAAATTGACAACCTATTTTTTCACCGTTTAGCGAACCCGTGAAATTAGGCTATTTTGCAAGACCTAAAAAATGCCTCGCCGTCTATGACTTCTACAAGCTCTGGGGGCAGCAGTACCCCGTTCCTAAATGTAAGCACCGCAAAGCCAGAAGCCCACATTACGGGGTTGTGTTCCAAGTAGGCAAACTGCCGCCCGTCCACATCTGCGAGCGTTCCTGTGTCCACCCCGTAAAACCTTTGGTGTCCGTAGCCAGCTACCGCAGTAATCTGTAGGCGATGTAAGTGACCAGTTACAACGTGCGCTCCCATAGCCCGCAAAGCATTGTTATAGGTCGCGTGGATACCGTTATGCCATCTGTGTTTGATAAGGGTGTTGCCGTTTATGTCTACCGCATAAGTTTGTTTCCAGCGTCCAAAGTAGTCAAACAGGTCTGTGTTTGCCATACCAGAGACTTCTGGGGCGTTTACTCGGATGTACCGCCATAACCTCTGGTCGTGGTTGCCTACGTTCCAAATAAGTGTTGAGTTCTTACTAGCGTCTTCTATCTCTGTCATGCGAGTCACGCAAGCCTCTACCTCTTCTTTAGCTGAAGGCGTTTCGTGCTTGTAGATAGGGTCGTGTCTTGAGACTCTAGCCCCGTCAAAAACGTCCCCGTTTGCGATTACAATAGCGGGTTTTAGGTTACTTACGACCGCAAGCAACGCCTGGTGCGCGATTGTGGGAGGCCCAGGCCAGTAGTGAGCGTCTGAGAAGACCACAACAATCCCGTCTTTAAGCTCGCTGTAAATCTTCTGCTCATGCGTGACGTTTGTGATCCGCGAATGTTTAGAGAACGAAAGAAGTTCTATCCCGTGTTTCTGGGTTAGACGATTTCGTCTCGCAAAGACGTTGCGGACAGAAACACCTAATGTTTCAGCAATTGCCTGGGGAGAACCCAGTTCTCTAAATAGTTTTATAAACTCTTCGTCACTACAAGCTGGTATTGCCATTCAAAGCTCCTTGGGGTCGAAACCCAATGTGTGTGAGACCTTTGCCGCGCAATCCAAGAAGGTCTTGGTGTGCTTATCCCAGTCGGGGTCTTTGCGGATGTAAAGGTGGAGGTGGATCATTTCGTGCGCCATCGTCCTGATACAAGTATCTAAGTGAGCGTGTTTAGCAGAGGAGAGGGTTATCTTGTGCGGCTCTGGCTCGTACAGGCCATACACATCTGGGAGATGCCTGACAGAGAAGATCAGGTCTTGAGAGGGAGGTAGTCTCCACGCTTTTATGGGGGGCAACTGGATAAGCAGCTCGTAAACTGCCACACAGGTTGACCGCGTGACTAATCTCATGTCGTCACCTTATCACGATATGTTTACAAAACAAAGACTTAAGCATGATTGTTAAACTGTTGCATATAAGCAACTAAGGGTTTCCCCTAATAACAATATCTTGCACAAGGGGGGAAAATAGAGTTGTGGTTAAACACAGAGGAGAAATACAAATGGCATACAAACTAAACGCCAAACGAGATGTAGATACAGACGAACCAGGCGTCTTTATCCTGAACCTGCCAGGTGGCTGGAGATTCAATCACGATCCAATGTCCGTGTGCCACACATACGCATACGATTCAATGAAAGAGTTGCGCCAGGACATTAAGCACTCAGTTGAACCATGCGATTGCGATGAGTGCAAGCGGATGATTGCCAACCACCAATGACAACCACGGGGCTTCGGCCCCAGGAGGATTTTATGGAGGACTATGATGCCGCTGGGCAAGCTCACCAAGAAGACCTGCTTAGGCAGTACAAGGCTGAAGAGGATGCTGGTTTGTTTTCGCCTGTTTATGTTTTACAGGGCGAGCGACTTACCGCTGAGATACAGTATTTCAAAAGCATGGAGGCTATCTAAATGGACTTAACCGTATATCACGCAGAAGGGTTATCCCTAATTCAACACAAGAAAGACAGCACTCAAACTCACTACACCACGCTTGTCATAAAACATAAAGACGGTGAGTTAAGGGTAGAGATGTTTTCTAAAGAACCACTTACATTCCAACTAGGAGAATCAGATGACTAACACAGGCAAGGTAAATATTAGAGGCAAGGAGTACCTCACAGTCGCGTATCGCATTAAGCAGTTTCGTGTAGACCACCCAGACTGGCAGATCCATACGGACATTGTTCACATGGATGACGACCGCGTAGTAGTCCGCGCAGAGATTTGTGATTCTGCAAGCGTCACCATAGCTACAGGCCACGCAGAAGAGAAGCGTTCCTCTAGCCAGATCAACCAGACCTCAGCACTAGAGAACTGCGAGTCTTCAGCAGTAGGACGAGCTTTGGCCTTTGCTGGTTACGGAGGCTCTGAAATTGCTAGTGCGGACGAAGTACAGAACGCCATCTACCAGCAGGAGAACAAGAACCCGCGAGTAGAAAAGATGACCGCAGCTGTAAACGCCTGTGGTTCATTGGAAGATCTTAAGGTGGTCTGGGGGGCCATGAATGAATCAGACAGGAAAGTAATGCAATCTATTTTTTCTAAGCGAAAGGAACAGGTATGTCGAACCACGGAGCAAATGTAGTCAGAATCACCGCCTTGTGTGCGGATCTCAGAGACTTAACCGCAGCATCCCTTTTAGAAACGAAAGAACTTGAGGAGGTAATCACAAGATGTATAGAAATCCAAAAAGAGGCGTTTCATTTACAGGAGTGGGCGATGTCTGCTTTAGATATGGAGTATGCGAAAGCCTTAGACGCAAGGAAGCACAGGCTTCAACGCTTGACGGACTTGGAACAGTAGCCGTCCTGATGCTTTTGTTCTTTGGGTTGATGTTCCTATGAACTGGCTTCTGGGGTTCACAATGGGCCTTCTATCTTGTCTTATTTATCACAGGGTAGAAGAGCCTGTCCACCAGTCCGCAGAGGTTGCAGATGTCATCCAAGCCTACAAGCAGGGTGCTAAAGATTTACTGCGACTGAATCCGATAGACGCTCGGCTTGAATCAACCTGTATCCAAATCTGGGGAATGAAACAAAATGATTGAGATACTGTTAAAATGTGAGACAGCAGACGAGGCCCAGATGTACCTAGAAGCTCCAAAGGTGCGAGGTGCTGCGGACGACTTTGCGTACTGGCTCCGCAATAAGATTAAACACGGAAGCCACACAGAAGAAGAACACGCCTTGCTGGAGGAGGTAAGTGAGGAATTTTATGACCGAGTAGGAGGAATGCTGTGAGAGAAGAAAACAAGTTACAAGGTAGTGGTGCGTGGTTTAACGCCCGCACAGGAAAACTAACCGCCAGTCGCATGAAGAACGCCATGAAGTACCTAAAAGGTGGGGGCGATTCTGCGGAGCGCAAGGGTCTGAAGATAGAGATTCTCTGCGAACGTCTGACTGGTGACATCGTAGACAAGTTCGTAAACCAGGCTATGCAATGGGGCATAGAGAAAGAACCCGAGGCTAAGGAGGCTTACGAGCAGCGCACAGGCCGTCTTATTAAGGATGTGGGTTTTGTAGACCACCCCAAGATTGAGTTCTGCGGAGCTAGTCCTGATGGCTTGGTGGACGATGGTCTGATAGAAATTAAATGCCCAACGAGCAGCACTTTTCTAAGCTGGATTCTTGCTGGAGTCGTTCCTGATGATCACAAGCCGCAGATGGCCCTACAAGCCGCCTGTACGGGTCGTCCCTGGGTTGATTTTGTAGCGTATGACCCAAGGATGCCAGAGCCACAGAGGTTGTTTGTACGCAGGTACACGCCTACTCAGGAAGAGATTGCGGAAGTGGAAGCAGAGGCAGTTAAGTTTTTGCAGGAAATAGAAGCTATGTTTGACGAACTTTCCAAAGTGGAGATGCTATGAGCTACGACAATACAAATAGTGGGATGCTGGCCCGCAACGACAAAAAAGAGACAGAGAAACACCCCGATTTTAAGGGGAGCATAAATGTAGATGGGGTGGAGTATTGGCTGAGTGCCTGGGTGAAAGAAGGCAAGGAGGGGGGCAAGATGGAGGGCAGGAAGTTCTTCTCCCTATCCGTTAGCCCGAAAGAGCAAGCTGCGCCTAAGCCCAAGGCAACATCTTTTGACCAGCTAGATGACGATATTCCAGGGTGGTAGTTGTATTTTTACCACAAACAGTCTAAACTGTAAGTACACCGCAGGTCACCGCAGCGCAGCACAGCGGCAAGCGAGCGACTGACATCCAGGGAACTGGTGAACACTACCTGACGAGGTAGGACTACTGCGGGCTTCCTAATACGACCAAACGGTAGGACGTAAGTCGTTATCCAGGTCGTCTAGGTGTATAAACCGCCCCTCACCCTTCTGCTGGACTCCAATGCCTGTAAATCCTACTTCTAGGGCTATTTTAAGCAGCCTGTGAGCTTCCTCGCCTCGTACCGCTACATCGGCAGCATGACCGCTTGCGTGTGCGCCAGGGCGGGCTTTCTTGGCCTCCAAGGGATGTTTGGCACATCTGTAACCTGAGCTGATACGCATAGGCCCAAAAATATCACGGGCCTTCTGGAGCCTCTCCATAAACTCAGGGTTCATTTCGTTAGCCCCGCAATGCTGGCAGTCAAATTCTTGTGCGGAGAAATTAGGATAGTCTGACCAGTTCACTTTATTCCCCTGGCTTTCTCAAACGTCCGTAATCCACCAAGTCCTAACATACCCATCAGAACAGTCATCAGAGAGGCCATATCAAACTCTGGCAGATCGGGAATAGGGTGGCCTAGATAGGTCATCACAAAAATTAGGAGGGGCTGTAGCACAAAGTGGTAGGCAAACGCAGTACCGCAAGTCCAGCCGATAAAAGGTCTCCAGCCGCCTCTAAATACGTCCTGCTTGGCTTCTTCTTTGTTGACATCTATCTGGGCAAGTGCAATTTCGTGACCATGCCTTTCTGCCATCGTAGCTATCTCTGCTGCTAATCTCTGCTTCTCGGTAGCGTCAGGGATAAACTTATCCAGTAAAGAAGCAACTGGGCCTATAAGAGCTTGGATCATCTGGTCTCCAAAAATAGATAAAGGGCAAGCCCCGCAATGCCAAGAATCGTGACCACTAGGACGATCATCCACAGGGTCAGCATAATGTTTTCTAGGAGTTTCTTTCTGCGGGCTTTCTCTGCAAGTTGTTTCCGCAGCACCTCGCGTTCCTCTGCTTCTCTGTTCTGTCTGGCTTTTACCCTGAAGGCTTGGAAGTCGTCCCAGAGGCCAGGACGACCCTGATAGATCAGAAGCTCTTTTAGTTCTTGTTCTTGTTTTCTGAGTTGCTCAAGGGCGAGAAATTCTTCCAGGTCGGAACGCTTTCTCTTTGGCGTTTTCTTGACTTCCTCTTCAATCTTACTTGTCGCGGAGAAGTAATCGACAATCGCCTTACCAGCAGACGCAATCTCTCCTGAGTTCTTTATAGCAGTCTTGATGACCGCGAAAGCCGCGTTTGCAGCGGCTATCTCCGCAATCACTACTCACCCTTGATAGACGAGACAATGCCAATCCAAATGGCTCCGACAATAGCAATAGCAACAGCAGCAAAGAAGGCCATCGTACCGTGGTCAGAAATCTTACGCAGCCGTTTCCCAAATCGTAGGTCTTGTCGAAACTCCTCTACAGACTCGGGGTTGTCTATGTTCACGCCGAGAATAGCAAAAGTTTTGCGGACAGCTCTATCTGCAATCTCAGCGCACTCTGGTTTGGTTCCACATTCCATCCGTTACTCCGGTTGCTCAGGCCAAGTCACATCCCACGGGAAACCCTCTTGCGCTGGTATATCTCTAAGAGCCTGTCGGTAGGTAGCCCATACTGCTTTATCTACTTGGGCATCTGCTACTTGTGTCCAGTCGCTGTCAGCTAGTCGCTTGTCTCTGTCTGTACGAATAGCCTTTGCTTGCTGGTCATCTATTCGCTGAACATACGCCGCTTCTTGCTCTGCCGCAGTATGGGTTACGCCTTCGTCATCTGTGTATTCTGTAAAGACAGGGCCAATCGTCCACGCCCACATCCACTTATCGTTCTTAAACTCGACACCATTTTTATTCGCCGTCTGATAGCGAGTGGTTGTGGGTGTAGGTGATTCAAAGATTGGGTCAATGCCCAAGTGGTTAAGAACAGACTCATCCCAAATGCGGGGAAAAGAGGTGTTGGGAAACATTTTACGGACGTCGCCTTGGGATTTGATTTCTCCCGTTGACTTGATTCGATACATGATTGCTCCTTATGCGATTGCCAAGAATATGTACGTGCCGCCAGTTGCATTCAATGCGGCAGGTGCTGCTGCGGTTACTTTAAAGCCAGTGGTGTCGGTGTCAACGTAGTTAGTGCCAGTGACTTCTACGCCTGCTGTATTCATTAATACATATGGATCATTACCAGATGTAATACCACGAACAGAATCCCATACATACCAATCACCAGTAGAGTCAGTGCGTTTAATCATTACAAATCTTGCGCCGCTTGTAAACCCACAAGCTACCGTCACAATGTTACTAGTGTTTCCACTATATGAGCCTACCTTAGAGACTTCGGGGCAAGTGGCAAATAGATAGGCGACAAAAGTATCCGCACTAGCATTTGTTGTGGTACTTGTTCCTACGCTAAAAACTGAAGATGTTGGTGTTGTACTATTCCATCTTGTTGCGCCTGTAGCTGCTGCGGCTGTGTCGTTTAAAACAAGATATTGCGTATTAGCAAGTGCAGAGCAATAAGTGTCCCAATTGTTTGATGCTGTTCTGCTTTTAACAATCATCAATTGAGGCACTGCGCCAAGATTGTGTGTAAATGTTGTATTGCTCCCTGTCCCCGTATAGCAAACCACATCAAGGAAGCTAGGTGCGCGGCGCATTATTTCATTAACACCAGCCCTGCTGGCAAAGTTTATTTGTGAATACGCTCTATCTCCAACAGAAAATCCATTTTGGTCAAATGATACTAAATCTTGTGTTGCACTTGATGCGGGAGACTGTCCTGTTGGATAACTTGGATATAAAAATTTAGCTCTACCTCGCAACTTGTCAAACAAATTCCAATCTTCTGCAGCTGCGGTTGTCTTGTTAAAAATTACGTCTGGTGGAAATCCAATTCCTGTAATACTAGCAGCAGAACCAGTACCAGTTCTTACATTTGTGCTAAACACACTTGTACCCAACGTAGGCACTTTCATAGGCCCACGGCGGATGGCGATGTAGATGATATTGTTGCCGTTTGTAAAAAGGCCAGCACCAAGTTTGAATCCGCTTGCATTTACACCAACAAACCCTGATGTATCTTCTGCACTAGACAAATTTGGAAACAACCTATTCCCGGTATTGTCAGCGGTCATTCCTCGCATAGTGTCTTGCATGTACCATTGCGTAACATCGGTAACGTTTTTAACTAAAATCCATTGAGGCTCATAGCCAAGATTAATTGTATTCCCGCTAGATGAATTGTAAGTAAAAGACCCACACGAAATCACATTCTCGCTACCGTCATCCCCAAACCCACCCGCATCGTGCGCCCATAAGTAGGCGACATAGGTTCCACCAGAAGCGTTTACTGTTGCTTCTGTGCCAAGGCTAAATACAGCGTCCGTTGGTGCTGTGTCGTTCCAGCGAGTATTAGAGTCTGCGGTTGCCGCAGTTGAGTTTAGTACAAGGTAATCTGTCTCGGGGTTTGCTGTGTTGGCTCGGTGATAGACCTGCCAATCGCCTGTTGTGTCCGTCCTCTTTACGATAATGCAACCCGGTACTGACCCGAGGTTATGTGCTACTGTTCTGTTTGCTCCTGTGCCTGTATACGTCACCACATCAAAAAACTTAGGTGCTTTGCGGAATGTCCATGAGACGTAGTCTTCAGTGTTTGTGTTGACTTTTACATCAGCACCGATTGCAAACCCATCTGAATTAAATGCCGTAAGCGTATCAGCATCAGTAGCCTCAGCCGCAGTAGTGTTTGACACTAAAATTTCTGTCGCACCACGCTCCGTGTCAGTAAGGATATGACTGTCTGTTTGATCTCTGTTCTTAATCCAAACCAACCCGCCTTCACCATCTAGGTCTATCCCGTTGGTGATCGTCTGCGTGGAGCCGTTACCCGTATACAAGTAAGTAGAGAACACATCCTCTATGTAGAGGTTCTCACCGCCAGCAGCACCAGCGGCGGCTTGCATCATTGCTGTTAAGTCTGCCATGTCAGTCCTTAAGGTGATTTAATATCTAAACCAGCAACAAACGCAAAATAAGTTGTGCCACCGTCTCTTGTTGTAAAGACTAGCTGGTCTACACCTGCCGCAGTAAGTGTAGGAGCAACCCCGCCAACAAAATCTACAGAGGCAGGGTATGTAATTACAAAAGCACCGCCGTTGGTTATCTCTAGCACAAACGCACCAAAGTCACCTGAAGCAGGGGGGTTAGAAAAGGTGAAGGTACATGCTTCGTCAATCGTAGCGGAGAAGAAGTTAGCTACCTCCATATCAATTGTTGCGGTTGCGCCTGTAGCACCGATAGCAGAGCCTTCAACGGCATAATCTTTCAGTATCGAGCGTGTAACAAGGTTATCCGCACACGCAGCCTCACCAGCTAAAGTCACACCAGTCAAGGTGGGGTTAGTTCCAAATACCGCTACGCCAGTGCCTGTTTCGTCTGTTAGTGCGGAGGCCAGGTTTGCAGAAGAGGGTGTGCCAAGGAATGTTGCTATCCCTGTACCGAAAGAGGTAATGCCCGTACCGCCGTTGGCAACCGCTAGAGTTCCTGCGATTGTGATTGTTCCTGAACCTGTAACTGGACCACCTGATGTCGTTAATCCTGTAGTTCCACCGGATACGTCCACCGAAGTTACCGTTCCCGTTCCCGCAAGTGTCGCAAACCCGACATTTCCAGATCCGTCTGTCTTCAGAACCTGATTTGCGGTTCCGTCTGTAGTCGGAAGGGTAAACGCAGTCACAAAACCTTGCAGGTTGGAATCATACGCAAGTACCGTAGACCCGATGTCTGTATCTACAACAACATTAGAACCTGCGTTCTGTAGCGTTCCTGTGAAGTTTGCTGTGGTGTCATCGTACTTGGCTGTGTCTACATCGTAAGCCTGAACAGTCGTGCCAATATCCGTGGAGACTAATAGAGTCTTGCTCGCAGGGATGGTTGTCCCGTTTAGGCTTGTAGTGGAGTTAGACGTAAGGGTTGTAAACGTACCCGCTGCAGGAGTGGCCCCGCCTACAACTGCGTTATCGAGTGTGCCGCCGTTTATATCTGCAGTAGTTAAGACCGCAGAGGCCACCGTCATCACGCCTGTAGAGTCCGCAATGGTTGCAGAGGCCGTACCGTCTTTCGCCTTTATATTCGTAACTTCTAACGTAGCAGCATCTATAACGCCCATGCTTGCCGTACCCGTCACGCCTAAACTAGACGATAGGATGGTTGCACCGCCTACAGTAAGCGCACCAGATAAACTAAGCGCAGAGCCTGTAACAGAAGAGGAAAGAATAACCGCAGAGTTAAACGTAGCAGTCCCAGTTACGTTTACGCCAGAAAGTATAGTTGCTGTGGTTACAACAATATTTGCGGACGTAAGGGTGTCACCAGAAGACCCATCTATAAACTCTCGTGTCTGGGAAAGAAAAGCCCTCAGAGAATTATTTACGTCAGAAGGAGCCATGCCTTCCCCGATGTTAATACCGTCTATGTCGATATTGTCACCAGGAGTAGCTGAATACTCCGAGTATTTTGTGCGTGGCATTTGTTACTCCAGTCCGAAAATTGATCCATAACCCATGTTGAGGGCCTTTTTCTGTAGTGCTTTGCTTAAAGGTTCAACACGCATAATTGAGGCTTTCTTCATAAGGTCCGCTGCAAGTTTTGGGTCTAACATTGCATCTACAAGCAGCTCTCTTATCTTGTCGTCTGTTCCGTTGTAAAGCCAGTTCAGCGGAGCCGCAAGTTTTTGCAAAGCAGGGTTGCCCTCACCAACAATCTGCCTACCAATAATTCCACCAACGATATTGGCTGTAGACAGGTTCTTAAATGTGTCTGAGCCAGGAACCTTTGCGCCTCTTTGCAATACGCCTTCATCTAGGTCACGGCCCACACGCTCTAGTACCGCAACCTGTGTTTTAGATAAAGGCGTGCGCGGGTCATCTTTAATTGCTCGAATGGCTCGGGTAAATGCTGGTTGAGATATTAAGAAATCACCCACTCGACTTGGATCTGGCGTGGTGGACAATACTTTAGACCTAACTGCTTGTGCCGCCTCTAACGATTCTATGCCGCGAGAAGATGCGGCATACTTGCTTAGATATTCTTTATATCCTGGCGCGGTAGCCTCAAGCACATCATCAACAGAGCGAATCACTTGCTCTAATTGTTTCTTGGCAAGACTAAATGCCGCACCCTCTCTATCTAACAATCCTTGAGCAGCATCACGCAAGTCTTTTCTAACCTCATAAAGTCTTTGCGGGTCTGTTCCGCGAGCAAGCTGATCTTTGGCAAACTGCATAGCTTTGGCTACAGTTCCCCTTGCTCCAGCAGGAGAGGCGAGAATGTCATCAATGGTTTTGTTTGCGGTAAGCGTAACAGCAGATTGAAATGTATCTGGATCAACGGTAGACCTAGCAAATGCCTGCTCACGCAATGGAGTAGTTACCTCATTGCGCTTTGCAATAGCTTGTGATAAAGCGGTTTCATCTTTGGCAAGCCTGTCTAATATAGCCATACGAGCTTGATTAGCCTCGCTTGTTTGCGCCAAGAACCGTCCACCAGTCTCCATACCACGAATAGGCGTTTCCGCAGAGATTAAACCTACATCTCGGGTTGCCTGTGCTGTTGTTGGGCGATACCCAGGGATAGATGGTTGATACCTTTGTGCGGCCCTCATAGCGGCCTCTGGGTCGGCAGATAATTCACGCAACACCTGACCAGTAATGACCTGTCTGCCAGCCTCAGTAAACGGCCTTACAGATCCTGTTGTTGCTCGTGTTAATGCTTGTGCCGTAGTTCCCGCTGCGCCAGGTGCAACCATGCCACCAAGAACGCCAAGACCTAATTGACCTAACGCGCCAGCACCCTCTTCCCTGCCAAGGCTAGCTGCACCAGCACCACCTAAAGCACCTGCGGCTTGTAAGCCAAGGTTTTCAGATAATGGGGCAGCCGCACGAGGGGCAAGCGTTTGGGCTAGTTTTGCTGTCGTTCCAACACCAGATAGGGCAGACGACACATCTTGCATAACACGCTCTTGTGCTGTTTCGGGTTGTGGCAATCCTGCGCGAGTCATTAGCTGTTGAGCTGACCGCGACACGGACGGAAACACTTCACGCCCTGCAATCATGTTTAACAATTGGTTAAGGGGGTCGCCAATAATAGAGGGTATGCCAGCCGCGCCAGTTAAACCTGCTCTTGCTGCCAACCCAAGCTGCCTACCAGTTGCTTCTAATGGTGGTCGATCACCAAACACCGTAGCCATTGCACCATTAGCTTGTTGTTGTGGTTGCTCTTGGGCCATACGGTTTGCAATCTCAGCAAGGCTACGAGCTGCTTCTACATCGCCAGCCGCATCCGCGTTGCGTAATGCTTGTATGACTTGTTCGTATGTAAAGTCATCCATGTTATTGCCTTGGAGTTAAAAATTTATTTATAAGCGACTTTTCGTCTTGCGTTTGTCGTATTGGGCCAGAACGTCCAGCGGGCTTGGGTTGCGTTGCAGATAAATTCAATCCCTCAAATGGATTTGTAAGAACTTTTTTCTCATCAAACCCTCTTTGTTGTGCAATATATTGGAACTGTGGGTACAACTGAGTATTAAACATTTGCTGTTGACTGCGGGCTAAATTTTTAGCTTGATTTAAGAAGTCCTGTCTTTGTGCTGGCGCGAGTTTTTGCCCATTTACTGCGGCATTGTATTGCGCCCTAACTTGATCTGGGATACCAGCAGCTTGAGCAGCGGTAGCAAACTCGCCCTCTCTAACAACCGACCCAGGATCAAGGATCTTCATAAAGGCAAAGATCAACGACACATCGCCAGCAGCAGAAGGAACTTTTGCCGCTTCTTCAATTTTGCGGTACGCCTGAGAAATGCTTATATATGGAGATGCTTCTTTATAAAAATCTTTTCTAAGAGAATCTTCTCCTGATGTCGTGTCTTTAGGATCAACAGTTTTTTGTATGACTTTTGCGGTGTTTAAGGTGGTTGGGTCTATAAATGCAATAGAATTTCCAAGATCTACTCGGTCATATTTAATTGGTTCCTCTGGCTTAGGCAGCTCAAACAAAACCTCGTTGCCGCGAACTACTACCTCACCAGGTTTTACAATCTTGGCCTCTTCAGGTTTTGGAAACAATACATCACGGGCCATTTCTGGGAAAGCAGTAATTCCTAAACGCTGCTCCTCAGTTAAGCCTGGCCTTTGCTGTAACTGTCTAAATGCCGCTTGTCTTTGTACTTCTGCCTGTTGCTTCCTTTGCATATCCTGTACCTGCTGTTTGCGTAACAGGTCTTGCAAGAGGGTGTCCATAGTCTGACGAGGTGCTTGTGTGTACGCCCCCGCAGCTTGTCCTAACCGCCCTAGCGTAGAAGTCCCTCTGGGAGCAGGTGCGCCAGCTTGCATAAGGGCTTGGCCTAATAGTCCTAACTCCTCAAACCCAGAACGCTGTCGAGCCTGTGCTATCTGCTCGGGTGTGGCTCCTAAGAGGCTTAATAGTTCTTCATTCATAACAATGATCTCCGATAACGCTCCGCAAGGGGGAGTAGTCCTACTAATGTGTTCTGATAAAGAGGCGAGAAATCTACACCGCGAGCTTGTCCACCGCCGCCACCACCACCTCCGCTAGCTAAAGGAAGTGCTGGTTGGCCGAGTAATGAGCCTAGCGCGCCAGCCGCTTGTAACGCGCTTATACCAGCCCCGCCAGCCGCGACGGTTGGGACTGCAAGGCTGTCTGTAGAAAACACAGCGTTGCCAAGTACGTCAGGATCGTTTACAAGTGATGTGCTAAAAAACCCGTCTTGCCCTAATGCTGGAACAGCACCAGTGGGAACCAGTCCTAACTGGCTTATCGTGCCACCAGCAACAGGAACAGTAATCCCCTGTGCGCCACCCATAGCAGACAATCCTGGCGTTGTGGGTATAGCCAAGCCCTCTGTTGCCGCTGTTGTGCCAAATGAGGCCGCTGTGCTTGGCACGTTAGATGCCGTTGCCTGTAAACCCTCAACAGGAAATTGTGCGCCCTCTAACAAACTAAGGCCAGCACCGCCAGCCGCAAGGCTAGTCCCCAGTCCTGGGGCTAACGTAAATCCTGCTGGAGCCGTTAAGCCTGTACCGATAGCACCAGCACCTATGCCTGTACTAGCCGTTCCAGCGGTAAGCCCTGTAACTCCACCAGCACCAGCAGTAAGCCCTGTTCCCGCCGCAGCACCCGTACCTGCCGCAGCACCTGTGCCAGCCGCAGCACCTGTACCTGCCGCCGCCCCTGTGCCAGCAGTTGCACCCGTACCAGCGGTTGCACTTGCCGCCGCTGCTTCGCCGCCCAGTAAGTAAGAGCCACCGTAGTAAAGAGCAGCAATAGTTATGGCAGTTTTTACCGCGTCTTCTAGGTTAATGCCAAATATTTTTGATGATGTATCTTTGTAGTAGGGCGTAAATACTGGAACACCGTTCTCTACCGCTATTCCATAGTGAGCCATGCCCTCGACAGATGTGTCAAATCCCCACCTGTCAAAAGATCCTCTGTCTTGTAACTGGATGTCCTTGCCAACATTGATGGCCTCTGGGTTTGTCTCCCAGTCAGACTTCAACCCAATCTTTTTTATGGGTTCGCCAGTTTGCTTGTTGATGAGAAACTTGGGAGTTACTTGCCTTTCCGCACCGTCCGATTCTGTTTCGGTATAAGGATCGCCCTCTCGTACTCCAACGTCATAAATGCTTGCAATACCATTTGCCGCTAACTTAGCTGCTTGTGCGCGAAAGATAACAGGTAAATCTTCTTCGTTTGGGTAAGCAAGGCCCAACTGCTTTTGTGCGGCATATTGGTCAGCTAACTGACCTGCCATAAAATCTGTGGCTTGGTAGTTAATCACTTAAGCAAACCACTTAAAAAGTTATAGCCAGTTTTAACGCCTTCTACCGCACCAGGAACCGCTTTAGCCACATTCAAAAACGCTCCTATGTTCTGTAAATCAGTATTGCTCTGTAGTTGTGGCGAGGCAGTACGATTAGCTAAAGGGGAACCGTAGATAGAAGAGATGTAGCCCGCAAGCTGGTTATAAGGAAGCTGTTCCCCGTACTCAAACCTACGGATAGCCTCTTGTAAGGGTTGGCCCGCAATTGCCTCTCGCTGTGCGCCCACACCCGCAAGGATTCCAGACGGGGCTAAAGCACCCGCAGTTACGCCAGATAAGTTACTAAGAAACCCTGGCAATGCGGTAGCTGCGCCAAACTGATTCTGACGCTCTTGTTGAGCAATCCGAGAGGTTACGTCACCGATTGCGGTAGCCGCCCTTCCCGTAGCCTTTGCAGTAATATCACCCATCGCACCAGAGCCATACCGCCCAGCCCTAGAAAACCCAGATTGGATGCCAGGAATAATGTCTTCTGTTACCGCCTCTGTAATGGGCCGCGTGATGCTAGAAACATAATCTTGGTACTCCTGGCTTTTCATGTAGTCAGGAGACGCAAGGTTAGCAAGTGTGCTTAGTCCACCAGCATAAGCACCAAAGACATCCTCACCCAAACCCGATACCGTTGTAGACCGCCCGAGGTTTTCTGCCGCCATGATTGCATCTAAAGTAGCGGTAGACGGAGAAACATACATCTGCCCTGGGTAAAGTTCTGGGCCTTCTCCAGTCAAAAACAAGTTCCTTGCGACACCCAATGACTCAGAAAGATAAGGAGCAATTAGTGGGTCTATGTTTGACTGACCTGTGGTCGGTAGTGCGTCTTGTGTTAAAGATTGCCTAGACGCAGCACGAAACGCATTTGTAAGTTGCGTCATGGGATTTGCCGCACCAATCACATCTGGGTTAGTACGCGAGAAGTTCAGCCAGAAAGAGATGTCAGACTCAGAAGGATCTGGCAACCCGATAGAACGATACAAGCCTAGAATGTCATCCCGAGACGCGCCTTGAAATCCCGCAGGAGGGGGCATATTAACGGTAGCACCTTGCGTTCCACCACCTGTAGGCTGAACTACGGGAGTACCAAAACTTGCGTCATACACAGACTTGACTGCCTGATAACCGCCATATTGGTCAAACTCTGAAGTGGGTACGCCCACAGTCTGCGAACGAGTTATTAAGTCTGCGGCAATATCTGGGTTTGCTGGTGACGTAAACTGTGAAACACTTAAAGGTTGCCCAATACCCGCAGTTGATTCACCCGCATCCCTTGCCCGAATAAATTCCGCAACGTCTGCTTCTACCTGTCGCCTTATGTCTGCTTCGCTCTGCGGAATATTGATACCAGTAGTACCCGCAAGATTAGCCCCGCTTGTAAGGAAGTTAAACTGCCCTTGGTCGTATTGGTCTGGAGCAGCCGCAAGAATAGCGTTTACAACCTGTTGCTGTGGGTTAGGAGAAAAAACCACATCAGGAGATTGTGCGTATGTCTGCGTCCAATACTGAATGTCTTGTGCGCTTGGAGGAGGTAATCCCGCTGCCGCGTAAGAGGCTTGAACGTCTTGTGCTGAAATTGCCATAAGTTACCCCACTAAGATATAGGCATAGGTCTTGTCTGCTGTGTCGTTGGCATAGTGACTAACCGTTGCCTGACCTTGAGACTGAGACGAAACAAAAATGTTGGAATACGCTAAAGGTGCTATGTATTCAACACTCATAACTTTGCAGGGCGTTTCTGGTCTGGTAGGACTGGTTTGCGCCCCCGTTGAATGAAAATTTACCGATGTGCTGCTTGTACTCCAATAGCTTTCAAAATAATCACCCGCATCCATTTCTTGATCTATATTTACAGACCCAACGGAATAACCATAAATAGATGCGCTTTTTCTGGCTGGAACCGTTACTAACCGATTGGAGTACGCAATATCAGTACCGTTCTTTTTATTCCAAATGCTTACTTCGTGTTGGGCATTGTCTGTGTTCTCTAACTGGAACGAGAACAAAAAGTTATAAGTTCCTGGGCTTGTAACGGTAATCTTTGTGCTATCCACAACCGTAATGCCACTTGAAAATGTTGTGGTGTTGTATCCCAAAGCATAGGCTGTATTTGCAGATGCGGCAGTCTGTCCAGCAGTACACACAAACTGACCGTAAGGTGCTGTGTCATCAAACGCCGCAGAACTAAACGGAAGAAGGACTATTTTTGTATCTACAGAAATACGAGCATCGTTGATCGTGGTGGACGTTGCGTTGCCAGTCTCTAACGTAACCGTACCCGTATTATTGGTCTTACCGTCCATCGCATTGTTTAGGATCTCCGCAATCTGCCTGGGAGTGCCGCCGAGTGTAGGTAGCCTACGAAACTGCATTACCGCATCCCTGCTTGCTGAATATCAACCTCAAATCCGATGGCGGTTGTCCAATTCCCAGAGGGAATGACCCGAACCCTATGATACCTGCCTAAAGACCTAAATCCAACCCTATTTTCCGCATCCGCAGCAGCTTCTACTGGAAAATTCACCGCCTCACTAAGATTAAACCTAGAGTCAACAGCTACGCTTGCAGAGCCGTTCTCAACGATAGGCTTAACAAGCGTCACCATAGACATATTGGAGCCACTCTCTAAATCCGCAGATGTAATTCTTGCAGTCTTGCTTTGTCCTGTAAACGAGATGATCTTAGCTCCTCGCACCCCCGCAACCAGATAGTACCCGCCAAGCCATTGGCGCGAGTCTAGGGAGGTTTCTAAAGCGTCTAGTGAGGCTGAGTAACTATCCAAGTCTTCTAGATCCACTTCAGGGGTTGTAATGTCTGCAATACGGTTTACGTTTGTCTCCGCAAATGACCACTTCTTTGTTGGTATGTGATATACAAGAACTCGATAATCGCCATCGTTAGATGGGTAGCCCCACATTACTAACGCCCTGAACGGGTCTATGGCTGTAGACATTTCAGCAATCTCAGAATCGCGTACCGTACTCCAAAAATAACGGTTAACTTTTTCCGCACCTATAGCTTCGATACTCTCACCGTTACAGGCATAGAAGCCATCGTCCGCAAGCCAGTAGGTTATGCCCTGCCATTGCACCACCGAGTTAGGCTCAAAGCACCCAAGGTTTCTAGCAATGTTGTCAAACTGAAAGATGATTGGGCTGCCAACGTAAGACATCCTAACAATAGAACGCTCTAACAATATCAACCCAAACTCACCACCAGTAACGCCTTTAATCTCACCGCCATCAGGAATAATCTGATTGTCTGACTGCGTAACGGCTGTGTTTGACCAGGTGTTAGGATTGTTGATCCCAGACCACACCAGCTGAGCAGACGATGTATTTGTATTGCCAGTTACTACAAAATCTCTAACAACCGTTACGAACTTAGATGTAGGGGCAGACGCATCTAGATTGGCAAACGATATTGTTGTGGTTGCCATATCTGCGTACTGCACTATGTTTTTACCATTTGCGGCAATCATATAATCGCCAAATTGCACGAACCGCCACCTATCTGTACTTGTATAAGTAGAACCCGAAACATCATTCAAAGACAAATCTGCGGAGTCTAGCAAGAACAACTTAGTAGCCCCGCTTGCAAATATCTTTACATCGCCGCTAGAGTTGACCCCTGCGGCTGTGTTATTTAAGTCTTCAGAGGCTGCGTCTGAGTAGTCCTCTTCTTCTGGAAACGCACCATAGCCAACAGCTTTAGGAAAGACGTTGCGAGCATTTGTTAACGCCCCAACAACACCAGGCTGGTCAGGCAACCACTCGGTAAACGTAACCTTGCTAATCATCGTGAGGTCACAGACATAGTAAGGGGAACACCAGCGTACTCTGAGGTGTTATCCGACTCCGCAAGGCTCTGTACTGCATTGCTGTATAACTGCGTCCACACAGTCAGTCTTGCATCGTTCATAAGATAAGGCTCTGCCTCTATTAAAGCACCGTATACAAGCGCATCTGGGCAGACCGTCATAAACACATTTGTGGTGTTAGAGTCAGACAAAACTGCGGGCTTTGCGTAATACAACATCTTGACCGAGTAGTTTGTGTCAGGAATGGGGGCAAACTCTATCTCGTCAGACTTCTGGGTGTAAAACACAGGAAGGCCCGACTCCGCAGCTCTCGCATCACGGGTAAAAGAAGAGGGTGATAAATAAGACAGGCTTCTTCGTGGGTTTTGGTCTATGTAGATGTCACGAATGGACAAGAAGTCAGCAGGAAGGGTAATCGTAGAAGTCCCGCCCGTGGTGGGCAAGGTGGCAGTTTCAAGCATCTGCCGCAGTCGTAACTGCCTAGCAAGACGAATCTCTGCGAGCGTAATAAAGTCGGGAATAACGCTAGTTAGGTCGCTTCTTCCTAGATAGTTTGCGACTGATGTTTTTAGGTCGCTGTAATTGGTCAGAGCCATCTTTTATATCCTGCCATGAGTAAGTGTACTGGCCTATGTGTCCTATTTCATTGCTCAGGCCGTGATCGACCCAAGTCTCAAATCCAGCGTCATGTGCCGCAATACAGAAATGCACATCCTCGCCCAGAGTCTTGCCGTTCTTTAGACTGTAAAACCAGAACCAAGGCTTAGGTGTGTCCTGAAAGACCTTTGCCTTGCAGAGCATCACACCACAACCTATCGCAGCCACCCTCTCCAGCCCCGTCTTTCCCTTGCTGTTTACAGGAAGCCAGGTACTTTCGTTTGCCTCAAAGTCGCACTCTAAGTGCTTGGCGGTAGGGCTTACAGGGTAGTTCCGAGTGGTAGCGTTTACGCCCACAATATCTTTATCGTGAGCCAGCAACCTCTCTATCGTTTGCTTTGGAAACCGCATATCAGCGTCTACCCAGAGGATGTAATCTGCACCCTCGTTTAACGCGGCTTCTGCTAGTTTGTTGCGTTGGTCAAATATCAGCGTACCCGCAACCGTATAAATAGCCTGTGCGCCATCCCTGAATCGGGAGTCATAGCCACACATGGTTGCTAGGTCAAACGCCGTCCCCATCTGCATATCCCCGCGTGAAGGGATACATATTGCTACTCGCATTAAATCCTCCCAGGTCGAGTTCTAAAAAAGCGATTGTCAGAGTCGTTTAACCAAGCCTTTAGTTTCTTAGGCTCGACTATGTGAAACCCCTTCAGTATCCCCTCCTTGTTTAACTGTTGTATAACAGTAAAGGGAATACTCGCAATATGTGTGAACTCTCCCCATCTGGCTCGTTCGTCTATACGAGCGTAGGAGTTTTTGTTCTGCTCTAGAAAAGGCGTAATGTTTTGTTTCGTCTCTAGGAAGAGACCGCCTTCACCGTCATCGTGTGCAATCTGTACCGTTTCGGTGTCCAGGTCTTGCGACATTAGTCGTTTCATATACTTCCTTGAAGTGGGGGGCAGTTACCCACCCCCCATTTTACAGCAGTTTAGTTCGTGTTGAGATCGGCAACGATACCGTGTGCAGCCTCGTTACGAACTTCCAGCGTAAGCTCTGCAAGCAACTGCGAACGCTCAGAGTCACCGCTTACAGCCAAGTCTTTCGTCTGGAAAGGACGCAGGTAAGCAAGGGCAGCGTACTCAGGATCGAGAATTAGAACGTCACGATCAGCAGAACGCATGAAGCGATCAGGAATAAGCTGGAGGACTCCAAAGTCTGACTGATACAGGTCAGCACCAGCAACCACGGTTACATTACCAACCGAGTTGTCGGTGTTAACGCGGTAGGCAGAGTTTCCTTGAAAGCCAGAAACCTTCTGCTTAAGCGCAGGACGCATAACAGCAAGAGTAGGCGTACCACCAGAAACGAACACCTTCTGAATAACATCCTTCAGGAGAGTCTCGGTAAAGGTACGAGTCGTACCGTCCGTACGGGTAGAAACGCCAATCGTTGTAGGATCAACACCAGTAACGGACGTACCGTTAACAGAGCTGTTGGTCTTGATGTACGACAGGAGTGAACCCATTACACGCGCCGTTGTAGCATCACCAGCAGACTGGCCTTGGTTGGCGGTAATAATAGTCTCTATGTCCCTCTTTATTTCTGCGGCGGCTTTAGCCATTTGATAGGCTTTTTCAGATTTTTTCCCTGCTTTATCAACAGCTTCGATTGTTCCGCTGACACGAATCGTCTTACCCACAATTTGCGTATAATTACCTATACGAGTTGTAGCCGTTACGGTTGCATCTGTAGCGTCAGCACCTTCTATCTGTGCGTTGGCGGTAGTAGCCGCAGCAAGGGAGTCAGTCTGCCACTCATGGAACACGGCAGTAGCTTTCGACTTGCCGATAGAAGACATAATGGGTGTGTCTTGGGGGGAGATGTCATAAATAACATCACTAAGGTCTTCACGTTGACCAATTACGGTAAACGAGGAATAGGTTGCGCTCATTTTTGTTTCCTTTTACAAAAGTCGTTCAAATAAAGCCGCCGCATCTCTAGCCCTTCCAGACTTTTTGAGACGGCCTCTCATGTTTTTTACTTCTTGACTTGTCCGCGTTTCAGGCGTAGACGTTCCAGGCTTTAGCATCCTTGGGGCTAAGTTCACCTTCTTAGAGGCTCCGCCCTTACCAGATACCAGTTTGTCGTATTGCATCGCTTTGTAGAGTGCTGTTACCGCACGAGAGTCGTAGACCTGAGCCAGTTCCTGCTCTGAGAATCCTAACTTCTGTGCATAGTTCCTAATGTCTGTGCGGATTGCTTGGCCCTTCGCAGGGTCAGAAAGCTCTGGAATCGCCTCAGCTAACTTTTGGGCTTCCGTAGCAAGGTGGGCCTTTAGCCTCTCGCCTTGTTCTGCCTGTTGTTGTTGGGCAAGCCGTTGTTGCTCTGCTCTCACCGCGCCTAATTGCTTATCGCGCTCTGATTGCTCTGCAACTCGTACCGCATAACCGATAGGGTCAGTCTCTTTCAGCGTTGCTAGATCCTCGCCAGCGTCTTGATTAAGCATCTGCTCAATCACCTGTAACCTCTGTGCGTAGGTATCTCGGAGCCTTGCCGCTTCCTCAATCTTAGACCTGTCCGCTTCTACCATCTTGCGGGTCTCTGCTATTTCTTGAGTCTTGCGCGTGTAGTCAGCAGTTCGTGAGTAACCTTTTAGAAGCTCATCCAAAGGAACATCAAGCTCATCCTTGCCTACTTTTACTTTGTAGGTGGGAGTTGGTTCCTCTTGCTCTTCTTCATAGTCGTCAGATTGCTCCGACTCCTCGTACTCTTCGTTTTCCGCAACTTCGCTCTCTAGTTCTTCCTGAACCTCGGGTTGGGCTTGCGCCTCCTGTGGTTCCATCATCCCTAAAAATGCGTTTGCTGCTTCGCTAACCGTTTTGGCACTCCCTTGTGGGTTGGTGTCCATTCACTACTCCTTAGTAACTAAAAAATCTTAAATCGCCTTTTCTCTACCAGCTTGTCATCCGCAATAGTCTGAAAAGACGCTATAAACTCATCCAGCACCCGCAGCTTTAGGTAGTTCATTTCCCTACCCTCTACATCCTCTGCGCTACTGTTAACAATGTTGTTAATATACAACAAGCGTTGTTTTTCCACAACACCCTGAAAGAACTCATCGTTTAGGTAGGCTTGCGCCCTCTCTGCGTTGTTCAAATTTGGAAGTCCCCAGGTACTTGTACGTTGCCGCTTATCTGCGCTCCAACCTTAGCCGCCTTCATTTGGGCCTCAGCCTGGAACTCCGCAATCTTCAACTGTAGGTTAGCCTCTGCCTTCTCACGCTCTAGCTGGATGGAGGCCGCAGCCTTCTCCCTCTGGAGTTGAATATCTGCCTGAGCCTTCTGCTGTTGTATTGCTATCTCGGACTGCGCTCTGGCCTGGTCTGACTGGATCTGGGCCTGAACCTGAGCTATTAGTGCCTGGGCCTGTGGGTCTGTCTGCGGAGCGTTCTGTTGCTGCATCTGCTGGAGTTGCTCAGGAGATACTTCACGGAAGAACTCTGCGCTATCTGCAAAACCAGCACTCTCGATAAATCTGCCAAGGACGGATCTATATTGTTCAATGCCAACCAACGCTTGACCAATGGGTGTGCCAAGTAGTGCCTCCTGCTTTTGAAGGATCATAGAAAGCATGGTTAACTGCTGCTCTCTTGTGCCAGTTCCTAGACCCACATTGATATAAACATCGTACTGAGACTTCCACTCACGCGGATCTACGGATACATATTTGCCCTGTAAACGCACAATACGGGCCTTATCTTGATACTTACCAAGTAAGTGAAGGATGTTTAGGAAAAGGTCTCGGACTCCTGTTTCTGCAAATGTCCGCGCAACCAACTCGACTCTGCCAGCCGCAGCGTTCTGCATAGCCGCAACAGCCGCCGCAGTCGTGTTCTGCAGGATGTTAGGGTCTAAGCCTTGTGAGTTTGCCGTAATCCCTGTGCGCTTTTCTTGAATCCTGTCTAAGTATTCCAACATAGGGAAAGACTGGCCCGCAACAGGGGAGACCGACAACTGCTGTACCGCTTGTGGGCTTTTCACCCTAACTACGCCCCCAGGTGTAACTGTTAACAGGTCATCTAGGTTTACTTGCCCGTCTACCGCCATGACTCGGGCGTTGTTCGTCAGGTAAAGGTTATCTAAGATCTGTCGGGTAATCGTGGATTTGATTAGCTGTAAGTCCATTGTTCTGTCAGCTAACGAGTGACCGTAAAACTTGTGCGGCATAGGAATGGGGCAGATAGAACAGAAGGGGACGTAATCTATCTCTTCGTTCTCTAGTATCTCGTTGCCCGCATAAACGACCTTACGCAGCTCTGCAATCCCGTCATCGTCATAGTCCGCATGAATGTAGCACTCAAAAACCTCGACCTCTTCCATGCTCTTATCTATGGCAGAAGTCTGATTTAGAGGCTGCTCACCCTGCGAGTACCTTGCCACTCTTTCGGGCGTGTACTCCAAGTCTTCATAAGTTGGCAGGTCTTCTACTACGTCTGCATCAAACCCCATCGCAATCAGTTCAGAACGGGTTGTGAGCTTCCTGTGGGCGCAGAAGGGCGAGTCTTTAATTGTCCGCGCCTTCTTGGAGATAATGAACTCCTCGGGAGGTACGTTCTCAATCCTGACCTGACCGAACTTCTTAACCTTGCGGATCTTCACATCATAGACAAAGACTGGCTCCATCCTTGGTTCAGGCATAACGCCCATCTGTTGAGCCGCCATCATCTCTTCTGGAGTAGGAGGAACAGGAACCTCACCCACCTTACGCTTGTCTTGCTCGACCACTTCTACGGTCTCATCCGCAAGCATCAGGGTTAGTTCGTCCTCTGTCAGGTCTTCGTACTCTTCCGAGTTAACCTGCTTCTGGTCGTCCCAGTAAACTTTAACGACCCCGTTCTTTTGTAATAGTGCGTCTTTGAACCAAATGTTCAGGATGGAAAAGCCAGGGTTGTCCCTGTAGAAAATGTAATTTAGGTAGGCCGTGATCTGCTTGGCAATCTCTTCATCGCCTGGGCCTTCTGGCTCCGCACGAACAATATCGTCACCTTGGGTAAAGACTCTCAGCAGGGCAGGAAGCGCAGCGTCTACAGCCTCGGCAACCTCACCCGTGACAATCGTAGACCGACCCTCGACCTCGTTGCCATAGAAAGCACGATTGTAGTAATTGATCGCCTTCCTGCGCTCTTCAGTCGTCTCCGACTCTATGTAGCCAAGCGCATTGTCTATCTCGCCCTGGACTACTGTTTTTAGCTTTAGATCATCCATTTACACAATCCATTTTGTCTTGATGTTTAGGGGTTTATCCCAGGTAGAGTTTGTCTCAATGCCCAAAGCAAGATAGCGGAAAGCGTCAGACCCATGACTGCTCCAATCATGCAAGGGCCGCGCATAGAAAACCTGTCTCTTCTCATCGTATTCACGCCTGTAGTTCCGCAAGCAATCCAAGCCCTGTTTAACCGCAGGAAGGTTGAACCAACACTTAGGCAGGAGCCTTCTCACCGCCTGGATGCCATCGTCTACGTTTAACCTGGGTATTACAGTACAGTCTAAGCCAGCCTCTCTTAAGACTTCTAATCGGCTCTTGCCTGTGGTCAACTCTCTAACCTGTACATCGTGGGGCAGTAACTGTGTGGCCTTGTGCCAATCTCTGTGGGTGAGTTCTCTAACGTACCAGTCTAAGCCCTGCCCATGATTCTCAATGTAGTCCATAACTCTGACCTCTTGGCCCGCGACTTGGACAACCCATATTGCCGTACTGTCGCCCATCCCCAGATCCCAGGCCGCAAAGGTCTTGCAGAGGTCGTCTCTTGGGATTTCCTTAAAGCGTTCTTCTGCGAGTTCGTTAAGTATCGTCCCGTAGTAAGAACCCTCGACCGCAGCGGAGAATGAACATTCAAACTCCTGAAAATACTTGTCATCCCCCATCTCTTTTCTTGCAGCCGCAAGCTCGGTTTCAGGCAGGATGTTAGTCTGCGAAGCCTTAAACTCCAGTAAAGCCCAGTCTTCCTCTGTCTCGGCACGATCTCGCAGTTCCTTAAAGTGGTTCTGGCCTTTCGGAGTCCCAATGAACAATGCCCACCCCATACGATCCGCAAGAGATGGCCTTAGAATTTCGTTCCAGATCTTAGGGTTCATATCCCCTACTTCATCCAGAACAACACCGTCTAAGTAGATACCTCGGAGACTGTCTGGGTTGTCTGCACCGTATAAGGAGATTCGCCTACCCATGAAGTCCACCCGCAGTTCACTTATGTTTACCTTGGGGTCTAGTGGCTGTGTGTACTGGGTTACATAGTCCCAGGCTACTCTTTTGGCCTGTGTGTACGTTGGACACACAACGGCATAGCGTGGATTGTCCCGTCCGCATAAAACCGCAGCTTTAATAATCTGGTTGATTGCCGCAACTGTCTTACCAAACCTGCGATGGCAGACTGCAACTGCGAATCTGTGAGAATCAACTGCATCATGGATTGCAAGCTGGTGTTCCCTCGGTCTGTAAGGAATGGTTATTACTTGATCCATCCAATCCCTATATTAAGGGGTTGGTCTGGGTCGCCTGTCACTTTCTGCTCTATCGGAGCCAGCCTACTGTAGAACCTGTAGAACTCTGTTTGGTGTTTAGGATCAGCTTTTGCCCAGTTCACCATCTCTTCTAAGCCACCTAGCTCATCAAAGACCGCAACGATGTTCTCTTTTACCTGTTTGGGGATCTTATTGGTAGCACCTTGTGGTCTACCTGCTCCTGCTCTGGAGCCGCCCCAACTTGATTTTGATTTCTCTAAATTTTCATGTTCCATTTGGTCGAATCCTCTACGGGGTGTTCGTAGTGTTGCTAGTTTACAACAGTTTACCTATTGATACTGTTATACAATTGGGTTAAGGAGAACTACTATGAACATACAAATTACCTTGCGATATGACCAGTCTGACCTAGTTGTTGAATTTAGCGATGACCTTATTGACTGCAATGATGAGCAGAGGGCTGGAATACTAGAAGAGTGCATCGCCGCCCTAAACTCGGAAATTAACCTAATCAAGCAGTCCTAAGTTTTGTTGTTGCTGTAGGTAATCGTAGTAACTATCTATTACCTGCTGGTCAACAAGTTCTGAAATTCCTTTTTTGCGCTTTTCTAGTGCGCCAATAGCCATCGCTCTTTGCGACCCCGTTTTGCCAGCCATCTCTTGCAAAATATTATCAAATGTTTTTGGCATCAAAGCCTCTACGGGTACGCTCTGCCCAAGGCTTCCCAAGTATTGGGCTGTGAAGTCAGTATTGTAAGTTGGATTGATAGACGGCCTTAGGTGCATCCCTTCATCACCAACCGCAAGAACCGTATTGCCAACATAGCCAGTAGGAAGTCCAGCTAACGCCTCGTCTGTGATGGCTCCTGATAGGTCTTCTATATTAAACCCAAACTTCTCTTGATTTGCTTTTAGGGCGAGTTTATTCATAACCGCAGTTCTGGCTTTTCCTGGGGTTGTATCAAGCCCCTCTCCAGTCAATAACTGCATACGACCCTCTTCAGTCATTATGCCTTTAAAGTTTTTTAGCCTTGGTTTTTTCTCTTTGTCGCCAGGAATAATGTAGTTTCTTACGCTCTTATCAAATTCTTGAATTGCTTTTTTAGTTGGCTTTGTAGCGTCTAAAAAGCTAAACATTGTCATTGTTGGCTGGACAGAAAAGAACTCTGAGTAATCCCCCATTGTGCTTGGCAGCAGAACAACCCTGCCAGAGCCGCCAGCCTCTAAGTTCTCTAATCTCGCTTGATTTGCTCTGTTTACAATTTTTTGAGCAATGCCAAGATTTGATGCCCCGCCAACTCCTTGCGCTATGTGGGCAATATCTCTTGCGTAATCTTGTCCACCATGAGTTACATAAGGCACAGCAAGAGGCTCATCAGAGATGCTTGTAATGCGGTAATTCCTGTTACTCAAGTCCCAAGGCAAAATCATTAAACTAGAGTCTTTTAAGTCTTCCATTCTGACTGGCGTTTTGTCCGCAAGCCCACCAACATATTCTCGCTCAAATCTCGTTCCCACAGATGGGTCTGGGTTTAGCGGGGTTGTTGGCCTATATGCTCTAGACAAAGGCAACATCTGGCCCGCAGCCTCTAACACAGCAGGTGCGGTAGCCTCTGGGTTTCTAGTAATAGCCCGCACTAACTGATCCGCAGCCTCGTTACTAAGCCTTGTAGTAGCCCTAGAAGCCGCAGGAACCGCAGGAGCCATGCCCAAGACCTCTGCTAGGTACTCCCTGTCCGCAGTAATCGGGATGTTGCTTTGTGTTGGCATCCTAAACAGCGGATCACCGTAGGAGAGTTTCTCTACTGTTTCGGCAGAGGGAAGCATAAGCTGACGCACCAAGCCCATCACATCCAAACTTTTAGGCAGGAACTCAGGAGCCGCAATATCGCCCTCTGTAGTCCGCAGCATTCTTGCTAGCTGACCTAGAAGACGATTCTGCTCTGGTGCGCGTAGTTCAGCCATTTTTTATGCCCGCAAACCTCAAGTCGTGAATGTATGTAGAAAAATGATGCTCTGCAAAATCCGCAAGCAAATCTTGAAAGTCTTCTGCCACTAGATTTCTATAATAGTCTCCGCAGAACGGAG
>Ga0307380_10001790_pt1 | contig 30968 bp, 23 predicted proteins | sample UN3MG_FD_202239 | JGI IMG/M metagenome (GOLD analysis project Ga0307380, IMG submission 202239) | Soil microbial communities from Risofladan, Vaasa, Finland - UN-3 | ecosystem: Environmental > Terrestrial > Soil > Coastal area > Acid sulfate soil | place: Finland: Risofladan, Vaasa | collected...
CCTCGCAAACGGCGTATGCGTGGCTTTGCGGGATATTGAACTCAGCGTCGCAAGTGTGCAATACGTCGATTCCCTGCGCCAACAACGATTGGACCTCGTCGGCGACCTCGGAAGGATTTCGCAGCCTAAGCTTGTTGCCTTTGGCTAACGGATCGGCGCAGTAAATACATTTGCGATTGCAGCCGCGTTTGGTCTCCAGTCCGCATTGTCCGCCTCGCTTGAAGTAGCTGCGGTTGTCGATGAAGTCACGGGCCGTGCCCAATGAAATCGGGTCGGGCCAGGCCGGCGGATTGCTGCGGACGTGGTTTCTCTCCTGCCAGAGAAGCCCCGGGACCTCCGTGAACCTGCGCGTCCCGCGCAACTGATGAACGAGCGGCGGTATGGCCGCTTCCCCATCGCCACAGACGCCAAAATCGACATTCGTGTATTCGAGGATCGCCCTGGGAAATATCGAATACCCAACGCCGCCGAGTACGATGGGGGCGCAGGTTTCCGTGCGGATGGTTTCTACAACGTCTTTCAGCCCTGGAACAAACCAGTCGGCGCTGGGCCAAAAACAATCGTCCGCATTTCGAAGAGAGATTCCCACCAATTCGGGGTCCCGGCGGCAAAAGTACTCTCTTAGCGCGTCCGCCGGTTCATCGGCCAGGCCCAGGTCGAGAATCTCCACCTCAATGCCGGCCTTTTGCGCTGAAGCAGCAACGTAATCCAAACCGATCGGCCCTATGAGGGGGGCCATTCTGTTTGTGTTGATTAACGCGAGCATCGTGTTTTAGAAAGAGAAAAGGCTGGTTTTTCACAACCAGCCTTCTCGAAGATATCAGGCAACTCACTCTGACAAAACATTTCAGAATTGATATTTCAGTCCCATGCTGACCCAGGTTTCGTCTTTGTCGGGGTTCACCGATTTGTCCATGGTGACCTGGTGATAAACGCCCGGGGTCAGAACAACGTTCTGGGCCAGGTCAATATTGGTCGAGACACCAAAAACCGCATTGGACCAGTCGTGATCTACGTTCGCGCCGTTCGGGCCGACGCCGTCATTCCAAACCGCCTCGGCATGAAGATTCAGGACCTGCTCCGGCGTGTCGGGCAGAATCCCCCCGACGGTCCACGCATAATCCAGCATGAAAATGTGCGCAAAGCCCGAAGCCGTGCCGCTTCCTGGGGACCGGCTTCCAACCATCGAGCCGCTCTCGGACGGCCACAGCTTCACAAGCACGTAGCTCGGAACGACCCCCGCCGAGCACATCTTCGGCAAGGAGAAAATCGCGTGCACTTCCTGCAGGTCCGCGGTGCCGGAACTGAGGTCCGGGTAGTTGTAATAGACCCACCCCAGCCTGTACTGGATGTCACCGTCGAGCATACTGTTGGCATAATACAGGTTGTAGTCCCAGCGCTCGCCCTCTTCGTATTCACTCGAATTGGCGCGGTGTCCGGTGACATTGACACCGAGACCGGTGCCGAACAGATTCAGGTCAACGCTGGGGTGAATGGCGCTCTTGTCCCCATAAATATCGAAGCCCCGCCAGACGTACTTGCCCGACCAGGTCACGTCCACGTACCCGTGCAAATCGGTGTCCTGCGCCTGGGCCAAACCTCCCATGACCAACAACGCTACGACCGTCACCAAAATTCTCTCTTTCATAGTCATCTCCTTGATAACAGTACCTTATTTCAACACGTTTACCTTCGATACATTGCCTTGAATGACGTCGGCAGTCAAGGCCGCAACCGGTAATCTCACCACTTGCCGCTCTTTCTCATCTCTGCTTTTGGCAGGTTCTTGAGCTCGGCCGTGTACTTTTCCAGATCGGCATCCGGCAGCTCGTAGTCGGTCAGCTTTCCGGACAGGTACGCATCGTAGCCGACAAGGTCCATCAGGCCGTGTCCGCTGTAGTTGAACAGTATGACTTTTTCCTTGCCTTCTTCTCTTGCTTTGTTGGCTTCATCAATGACTGCTGCAATTGCCTGACTGGTTTCCGGGGCGGCGATGAATCCTTCTGTTTCGGCCCACGTTACAGCCGCCTCATAGGATTGCAGCTGATGGTACGCTCTTGGCTCCAAAAGCCCCTCGACGATGGCCTGGCAGACCAGCGGCGCCATGCCGTGGTACCGCAAGCCTCCGGCGTGAATTGGAGGCGGCACAAAGGCGTGTCCGAGCGTATACATGGCCAGCAGCGGCGTCGTGCAAGCGGTGTCTCCGAAGTCGTAGGCGAAGGGCCCGCGCGTCATCGTGGGGCACGCCGTCGGCTCGACCGGAATGATCTTGATGTCTGCACCGGCGATCTTGTCGGCCACGAACGGGAAGGACAAGCCCGCAAAATTGCTGCCGCCTCCGGCACAGCCAATGACCACGTCCGGCAGCTTTTCGCCGGCTTTCTCGAGTTGCTTCTTCGCCTCAAGGCCTATGATCGTCTGATGGAGCAGGACGTGATTGAGTACGCTGCCCAGAGAGTAACGTGTCTTGCCGGTCGGATCGGTTACCGCCGCCTCGATGGCTTCGCTGATGGCGATCCCCAGGCTGCCCGGCGTATCGGGCATTTCTTTCAGCACTTTTCTGCCCGCGTTTGTCTCCGGACTCGGACTGGCTACGCAGTTGGCTCCCCAGACGCCCATCATCATTTTTCGGAATGGTTTTTGGTCGAAGCTTATTCTGACCATGAAGACCTTGCATTCGAGCCCCAGCAGTTTGCAGGCGAAGGCCAGCGCGCTGCCCCATTGTCCCGCTCCCGTCTCGGTCGTGAGTCTCTTGATGCCGAATTGTCTGTTGTACCAGGCCTGGGCCACCGCCGTATTTGGCTTGTGACTTCCCGGCGGGCTGACGCTCTCATCCTTGAAGTAGATGCGCGCCGGCGTCTTGAGGTGCTTCTCCAGATACACGGCCCGGCGCAGCGGCGTCGGGCGCCAGCGATAGAGGATGTCAAGTATTTCTTCCGGGATATCAATCCACCGACTTGTGCTGACTTCCTGCTCGATCAGATTCATCGGGAAAACCGGTGTGAGCATATCGGGTGTGACGGGTTTGCCATCCGGGCCGAGCGGTGGAAGCAGCGGCGTGGGCAGGTCCGCCGCCAGGTTGTACCATTGTCGGGGGATGTCACTTTCATCGAGCAATATTTTTACTGACTTCATTGCTGTGCTCCTAATAAAGGAATTGTAGGGTGGGCTTTAGCCCACCGATTCAACGATGGTGGGGCACTCGTCTCGGCGAAGGCCAAGCCGTCGCTGAAAGCCCCACCCTACGACACGTTTGTTCGCAGGTCCGTACAATCGGCGCGATACTAATCCGTATCCGAAGGAAGGTCAAGCATAATTAGCCGGACCCGGCGATTTGCCGGTTCACGTCCGCTGAGGACATGGAACGACAATAACCTACCTGGGCGATAGGACTGGCAGTAATAGCCCCTTAAGGTCCGAGAATTCCTATGCTTGCAATCAACTGAGGCACCGAACCCATAGGCAGCTTCTGCCCCATGGATTCGCAGCCGTCCCGGCTCGGGAATCTTACGTCACCAGTGGGTTTTGACGGCAGGCGATTTTCCGAGTCACTGGACGACTCTCGGCCGATTGAATCGGAGCGCCGCGGGACATGGTTTGCCGAGCGGCCGTGGCGGGCTCCATCCGGTCCGGCGTTCGCGGTGGTCCATTTCCGACCGGACGGCTGGTCTCCGCCTGCTTGCGCCAGTCGGTGTCAAGAAAAGGCCGATTTTTTCGCTTTTTCCGAAGAAAAATGTTTGCTTATCGAAATGTCACTCGCTAAAATACGTCGAATGTCACATGAACTATAAGTCCGGTAAACATGAAAGGGGGCACACAATGGCAAAGAAAAAAGCCATTAAGGGGCTGTGGACGAAGAGCGATTTGAGCCTGCTCAAGAAACTCTTTCCCAGCAACCCTACTGCTAAGATTGCTGCGAAGCTTGGCAGGCCGACCGATGCGGTAAAGAAGAAGGCCTCCAGAATGGGACTTCGCAAGGCCAAGAGATATATGAAGTCTCTCGGCAGAGCGTAGGTTGCATAGCTTGTTCTTCAGCAGTGAAGTTGACAAGATATCCAGCTTTTCTGGTGAGTGCGGCGCCTAATCTATGACTAAGCCTGGTGCGGCCGCGGGGGGTCTGTACGTACTTCAGGGCTATGGGTGTGCCCGTTCGCGTCCGAATCCTTGACATTCGCGTCCGCGGATGCTATTGTCGTAGGGGTCGTTTGCCCCCGTGTCTTCTGACGAAGACAGAAACGGGGGCGGTTTTTCCGTCTCGGATATCAGGAGGCTGACTTGAGAGTACTTTCGGGCATACAACCGTCCGGCAAGCTTCATGTGGGCAACTATTTCGGCGCCATGCGTCAGCACCTTGCCCTCCAGGCTGAGCACGACTGCTTTTATTTCATCGCCGACTATCACGCCCTGACCAGCAATCCATCGCCCGACGAGGTCCTCGCCCACACTCTCGACGTTGTCATGGACTACATTGCGCTGGGCCTGGATACCGGGAAAACCATCTTCTGGCGCCAATCCGACGTGCCCGAGGTCACGGAGCTGACCTGGTTGCTCTCCTGCGTGACCCCCCTGGGGCTGCTGCAGCGCTGTACGAGTTACAAAGACAAGGTGGCCCAGGGCCTCAGCCCCAATCACGGTCTGTTTGCCTATCCGGTTCTGCAGGCGGCGGACATTCTGCTTTACAACAGCGAGCTTGTTCCCGTCGGCGCCGACCAGAAGCAGCACATCGAAGTCACGCGCGACATTGCGATCCGGTTCAACAACGCCTACGGCGAGATTTTCACCGTACCGAAGGAGCATATCATTGAATCGGTCGCCGTCGTTCCGGGCGTTGACGGCCGCAAGATGAGCAAAAGCTACGGAAACACCATCGAAATATTCGAGCCGGAAGCTGGCGTCAGGAAGAAGATCATGAGAATCGTGACCGATTCCACGCCGGTCGAAGAGCCCAAGGATCCTGACAAGTGCAACGTCTTTGCCCTTCTGAAACTGGTTGCCTCTGCCGAGGAGTTAAGTCAGTGGGAAAGCAGGTACCGCGGCGGCGGCCTGGGTTATGGTGAAGCGAAGAAACGCCTTGCCGAGCTGATGATTGACTACTTCAAGCCGTTTCGGCAGAGGAGAGCTGAGCTTGCGAACAATATCGATTATGTGAAGAAAGTCCTTGCCGACGGGGCCGGGCGGGCACGAGCCGTAGCCGTCGAAACGCTCGAAAAAGCGCGCGTGGCCGTCGGGTTGAGGAGGTGATTATGGCCGACAAACTCGTTGTGATCGCGCAGTTTTCGGATTACATTGAAGCCGAGATGGCCAGGCAGACGCTTGCGGACGGTGGCGTCGAGGCCGTCGTGACCGGCGCGAATGCGTCGAGCGTTTATCCGGTGCCCGCTATCGAAGGCCCGGAATTGCAGGTCCGAGAAAGCCAGGCTCGCAGGGCCCGCAGAATTCTGAAGTTTCATCAAGGGCAGGAGTTGTAGTTGGCTGATTATCGTGTCAATCTGGATATATTTGCGGGGCCTCTTGATCTGCTCCTGTATCTTGTGCGCAAGGAAGAAGTGGATGTTTATGACATTCCCATCGCGAAGATAACGGACCAGTACATCTGCTACATTGAGCTGCTCAAGAGCCTTGATATCGATCTGGCGGGTGACTTTCTGGTGATGGCTGCGACGCTCATGCAGATCAAGTCGGCCATGCTCCTGCCGAGAGCGGAGCCCGACCAGTTTCAAGATGAGGACTTGAGCGATCCTCGAACGGAGCTGGTGCGTCAGCTTCTCGAATACAAGAGATTCAAAGATGCCGCTAATCTGCTGAATGCCGCGGCGGATGAACAGCAGGAGCGCTACCCGCGCCCCGGCACGCTGATCGAGCGTTTGAAGCCCGACACGGAGCCCGAGCTTGACATTGAGCAGGTCAGTATTTGGGACCTGCTTGAAGCCTTCGACTCGGTCTGCAAGGCTATCGGCACAGTCGCTGACATCAGGCATATTCAGGATGACACTCCCATCGATCTATATCAGATCGAAATACTGCACCGTTTGCAGACCGAAGGCCCGCTGACGTTTGAACGGATCTTCGAGTCGAGGACCAATCGCGTTGCGTTGGTTGGTTTGTTTCTTGCCCTTCTGGAATTGGTCCGGGAGAAACTGATATGGGCCGAGCAGCCGGCCCAATCCACCATTTATCTGCGTTCCTTGACAGAAGCACCTGCGGAGGAGGCGGTGCGAAACGCGATCCTTGCCACCGAGGCCGGCAGTGATGAGCCGGCTCAACAGGAGCGGAAGGAAGAACCGCCTATTCCCATTACCGAAGTGCCTTCCAAACATAAGGCGCGTGTTTCGAGCGGCGCTCAATCGGGGGAGCCTCTGGCCATACCCATCTCTGAATTGCCGGCCAAAACCGAACCTGCGATTTTGCCTGGCGAGCAGCAGGAACAGGGACTGCCGGCCCGCGAAGACCAGGAGCCTCAGGCCGCGAGCGCCCCCCAGCATCTCGAATGAGCTTGCGCAATTTGCTTTTGGTGTGTTTTGTCCTATACTTTAAGTGGTAGGGAACAGACACCGCCGGCTCATCCGGCGAATCGGCCAGATCGATCCGTCGTTACAACAACTTCAATTTTGCAAAAGTTCAGTTGAAAGAGCTGGCAGGCAAATGAGTGCGAGCGGAGGCCGAATACGGGGGTTTTCACATAAACTTCCTTGCCGTTTACGTCGATTAAGTCATGTGGCCGGACTGCGCCGGACCTCGATGGGGGTCCTGTAAGCAGCCCGGCCGAGGCGGCCAACGCCATAAGGGTGCGAGAATACATCGTCTGATAAGAATCTGTTGCACGCATCTGCTGCTACTGTTAATGACCGCCCGCGACACTTTATTTGTTTTGCGAGGAGAACAAAAATGGGTCCGAAAGCAGACAGAAATCAGCGTCGCCGGGGGGTGTCCCTGGTGGGTACAATGGTCGCCGTTGTTATCCTGCTGATAGCACTTATCGGAACGTCCAGCTTCAGATACTGTGCGGCGCTGGATGCCAGGAGAGCGGATGCACAGACGGCGGCGGCAAGAGTCGCTTTGATGCTCTGCGAAAGCTGGTCCGGCGTCGATGGCGCCGTCACTTACAATCCGGTGATCCAGTTGGGCACCGATCTGGTCGTTACAACCAGCACCACCGGTCCCGCCACGCCGGCGGATTTTACCCGCCTGGGAACCTACAAAGTGGTGTTGAAGGATTATCACGGTGTGAACCACTATGCCACGTTGTCCTGGAAAGACGTTCAACCCGGGCTAAGGGCCCTGAACGTTGTTGTGGCCTGGGCCCAGCGAGGTGCGGGCGCCGACGGAATCGAGAACGTGGATAAATCATTCAGGCTCACCGTCCACACGGCAACCTGGTAACCACTCAGGAGGACGAAAATGAACAGAAAAAGACCGAGGGCATCGCAGGGCTTCACCCTGGTGGAGCTGGTGATAACCGCCGCGATTATGAGTATCATCGCGCTGGCGATCGGGGTGGTCATCGTTGACAGCCAGTCGAGCTGGAACGTCATGTATGACCGTGTCAACAGCGACGTCGTCACCGATGGCTACGTGGCGAGAAAGAAGTTTGACGCCGTGCTGCGACAGGCGAGCAGAGAGAAGCTTGTACTCGGTGACGCCGGTGGCTCGGTCGAGGTCTATTACTATGCAGACGGCTCTTCGGCTGTTGTTGACCGGTATGCCCGTTTCTACACATCGGACGGCGACTTGAACTTCGAGTACGGCCAACTGGAGCCGCGGGTGACGCTGGGCGTGGAGACGATCTGCGCAAACGTCTCTGCCTGCACGTTCCAACAGGCCGGCCGATCCATCCAAATGATCCTTGCACTGAATAATGGAATACAGACGAATACCGTGGTTTCGTCGGCCGTGGCTCAGAACCAATAGAACCGTTTTCCTGCGGAAGGGGGAGGACAAGATGAGTACAAAGATGAAGAAACTGCTGCAATCGAAAAGGCGAGGTTCCGCCATAGCGTTGGCCGTGATCGCGATCCTGATATTGTTTGCGGTGGGTGTGGGGTTAATGGGCCTCGGATTCAGCGGCCGCGTCTATTCCCACCGGACCGCCTCGGATATCGCAGCGCGGTGTGCTGCCGATGCCGGGCTGGCCATGGCGTTGTTTGAAATGAACCAGAAGCTGCAAGTCAAGCCTTTCACAGAAGGGACGCTGCCTCTGGCAACAGACGTCAAGCTGCCCTATTCCGACCAGGTTTGCAGTTACAAAGTCACGGGCAATCCGGGCGGTGGTTATACGATCGAGTCCACAGGTGAATCAGGCGGGGCCACCAGAACGGTTCGTGCGATCATCGGATTGCAGAGTGCCTTCAGCCACGCCATTGTAACCAAGCAGACTCTTACGCTGAAAGCCGGTACAACTATCGACGGGTACAACTCCGCGGACCCCCTCGATAAGGATATCGACGTGGGTATTGGCAGCCAGAGCGCCGCAGATTCGAGCATCATCTTGAACAACGGTACGACCGTGAAGGGGGACATCTTTGTGGCCGGCAATGTGGACTCGGCCATCAAGGATCTGGGCGCAACGGTGACGGGAGACAAGTCAATTTCCGCCCCGGATCCCTTGCCCAAGGTGACCGCCCCGGCCCTGCCGGGTAAGGGAGCCATTAGCGCCAAGGGTACCACCGTGACCATTACCGCTGCAGACAGCGGCACTTATACCGGGATTGATTTGAAGACAACCGGCAAACCGGGGATACTGGAGATAGATGGAGATGTTGTCTTGCATGTAACCGGAGATATTGCACTGGGCCAGTCCTGTGAGATTGTCGTAAAAGATGGTTCGTCGTTGGTCATCTATGCGGATGCAAACATCAACTGCGCCAATGGCAGCGGAATAAACACCAAGAACCCTCCAGAAGAGGCTCATACCCTGCAGATATATGCTACGGGTTCAGGCGCTCAGTATCTCGACATTAAGGCCAAGAGCCAGTTCACCGGAGTCATCTACGCCCCTGATGCCGACGTCGTTCTCTATGCCAACGGAGATGCCTATGGCTCTGTCGTGGCTCATGGCTTTGAGTATAAAGCGGGAGGCAATTTCTACTACGACGAAGCGCTGCAGAAAAAGAACACTGTCAATGACGAGGGCGTCCAGTTCGTGGTCACACGCTGGTCTGAAAGTGCCCCCAGTTTCTCAACGTCGGATTCAAAGGGCGTCCTTGCGGAGCCTGTGTTGGTGGTAGAACCGTTGCAGTAGAGCATGTGGGAAGTCGGGCATTCTTGCCCATCCCTTAGTTGGAATGAGGGCGCAACTGTCTAACGATCCTGCATGAACGGGGGAACACGAAAAGGCTACTTCAACCAACCGGGAAGTTACAGGAAACATCCTACAATGCCACTTCCGAATAAGAAGCCGGGTTATACTTCAACACGATTTCGGGCACAAATCCCGCCGGGACCTTGGTTAAGCCGGAGCGATTGAAATAGAGGTCGCTGTTGCCCCAGATCGTCATGGCCTTGTCCGCATAATTGATGACAGAACCTCGTATCTTCCCGCCGGCGTCGCCAAAGAATTCGACGCCGTTGGCGGCGATGGCGCCGCCGAGCGTGTCCATCGTCCCTCCAAATGACACGGAGAAGCCCGGCGCGATAATGAAAGTCCCCGTCTGACTTTGTAGTCCGGCAAACTGGGATTCCTCCGGCAACAGGGCAACCGAACGGTTCGCCACATGGCCTCTGAATATGAGCTGATTGGTTCCGGAGTCGTCGGTCGGACTGCCGTTGGTCACGATGACACCCGTGATGATCACCCCGCCGGTGAACTCCACGACGTTCGGCGATTCGATGAGAACGACCCCGTTGAGGGTGGCCTCGTTTGAAAACTTCGGATTCATACCGGCCGGGATAAGGATATTCGTGAGCGTCACGGGCTTCTTCAGATCCACCGAAGGAGTCAGTACGTTCGTCGCATAACTGTAGAACACGGCCGGCACCATCTCGGGGAACTCGACGGCGGGCGCGCCGATTTCGATGTGTTTCATGGCGTCCGCGCCGGTCGCGCCTCCCACGCCGGCGTTGGCCCCGATGTCGGTCCCGGCCACGGGATTGACGATCTTGACCGTGCCGGCTATGTGCGAATTGCCGATCATGGTCAGCGCCAAGAAGCTGTTGAGGCTTTCGATATAAGCATTGGACTCCACGGCCACGTTAACGCCAGCGATCGTGATGTTGCCCTTGGTCGTCAAGGGGCCCCTCGTGGCCACCCCAAAGTCAAAGACATTGTTTGCTCTTTCACTGAGATTGTACCTGGCCCTGATGGTCTTCGTTGTCGAGCCATAGACGCCGGTAACGTCTATCTGGAGTGTCTCGGTATCGAGGGGCGTGATCGCCGCAGAGAAGCTGCTCGCGCTGGCCGAATCCAGCGTGACGCTCGGGATGCTTATGGCAGAGCTGCTATACGAGGTGGTGACATTCGTGATACTATTGGCGGTCAGCTCGCCTTGAAGCGCGTCTGCAATTTGATTGAACCTTTGGTCGGGGGACGTGGTCCCGGATATCGCAACCTGGCTTAACCAGAAGCGAATCACATCGAATCCCGATTCGGCGCAGGCCCTCGCGCGATTCGCTTTGCGTAGGTTCTCGGCCACTTGAACATTTGTGCCGGACATCGTAGCCATCGACACGGCCAGCGCCGAAAACACGAGCACGAAGATCATTGATATGATGAGGGCAAAGCCTCTGTGCCGACAGTGATCGGATTTTCTTGCGTGTGACATTTTCTCTCCCCCCGGACAGATCCCATATAGAGGGGCCTCCAGAACCCTCTCTGTCCTGAATAAAGCATAGAAAATGTCTTATATGGAGACAAGCGGAGGTTGGAAAAAGTCTAAGAAGAAGCCCCGTACAGTAATATCTGGGCCACACGATGTCCGGCCTGTCGCGACTTCGCCCCAAAAACGCCGATAAGATCCGCGTCTGCGGACAGTGGGGCGTCGAGCGGATAGCCTGTTTTCCTCAAAGCCTGCAAGCTTATCCCTGCCTTCCGTATTGCTGCAATCCACAATAGGACTTGACGCGAAGTCCGCCATGTGCAATAATCCCGGCTCTTTAGAGATTCAAGGCTCAAGAAGGGATTGTCTTGGCCCGTATCCAGGAGGGCACAAGGTCGATAAGTGCACCGTTTTTCGGCTTGTAAATAGAAGATGGCCAGATCGAAAGAAAAGGGTTTGTCCGGGATTGCGGCTGTTTTGGCCAGACACCCCGCGGAGCGGGCAAGCTTGATTCCCGTTTTGCAGGATATACAGAACGACCTTGGCTACCTGTCGCAAGACGTGATAGACGAGCTGGAACGGCGGATGGGAATATCGGCCAACGAAATATATGGCGTGGCTACGTTCTATACGCAGTTTCGCTTCAGTCCTCCGGGCGAGCACACCATCGTGAGCTGTCAGGGGACCGCGTGCCACGTCCGCGGCGGGCTCCGGTTGCTCAAAGAGCTGGAGCATCGCCTGGGAATTACCGCCGGCCAGACCACCGCAGACCGCAAGTTTGACCTGGAGCGGGTGGCCTGCTTAGGCTGCTGTGCGCTGGCGCCGGTCGTCGCCGTGGACGGCAAAGTGCACGCTCAGGTAACCGCAAAGAAAATCCCGTCCATACTCTCTCGATACGCCGGAGAAGGGAAAAGTCGTACATGAGCTCGTTGCAGCAGCTTTACAGCACCGCCACGGCCCAATGGGATAAACTCCAAGTTAGTGAAGCGCCCATTTTCTTTGTGGGCGCCGCGACGTGCGGCCGGGCCGCCGGTGCCACGGAGGTCTTGCAGGCGCTGCGCGACCGCATCGAGCAGGACAAGCTGAACGTCCTGGTCGTTGAAGTCGGCTGCCTGGGGCCGTGCTCTTTCGAGCCGTTAGTGATCGTGCACAAGAGCGGCGCACCCCGCATCTGCTACGCAAACGTCGGACCCGACAAGGTCATGGCCATACTCGAAAACCACGTCCTCGGTGACGATCCCTGCGCTCAATGGGCGTTGGGAAAGATGACGCCGGGCAAACTGGACGGCATCGAGGACTTCGGCGCGCATCCGATGATGCGCCCGCAAGTCCGCAACATCCTGCGCAACTGCGGGCTGATAGACCCGGAAAACGTGCATCATTACCTGGCCCGCGAGGGATATCGGGGATTCCTGAAGGCCCTTGAGTTCGGCCCGGAGAAGACCCTTGACCAGGTCAAGGCTTCGGGGCTGCGCGGCCGGGGCGGGGCCGGATTTCCGACCTGGCGCAAGTGGCAATTCTGCCGCAGTGCGCCCGGCCCGACGAAATATCTGATATGCAACGCCGATGAGGGCGACCCCGGTGCGTTCATGAATCGTTCCCTTATCGAGGGCGATCCGCACGCGGTGCTGGAAGGCATGTTGATAGCCGCTTTCACGCTGGGGGCTTCGCAGGGCTATATCTACTGCCGGGCCGAGTATCCGCTCGCCTTGCAGCGGTTGGACGTTGCCATCACTCAGATGCGCGAATTAGGATTGCTGGGCAACGACATCCAGGGTTCGGGCTTCTCTTTCGATTTATCCGTCAAGAAAGGCGCCGGCGCCTTTGTCTGCGGCGAGGAAACGGCCCTGATTGCTTCCATTGAGGGCCGGCGGGGAATGCCGCAGCCTCGGCCGCCCTTTCCCGCGGTCAGCGGTTTGTTGGGAAAGCCGACCGTCATTCAAAACGTCGAAACGCTCGGTAACCTGCCTCTGATTCTTCGCAACGGCGCCAAATGGTACACGCAGTACGGCAGCGAAACCAGCAAGGGAACCAAGACCTTCGCCCTGGCCGGAAAAATTACGCGGACCGGCCTGGTGGAAGTGCCCCTGGGCATAAAGCTCAAGGACATCATCTATGAAATCGGAGGCGGCGTCCCGGGGGGCAAGGCGCTGAAGGCCGTCCAGACGGGCGGTCCCTCAGGCGGCTGCATCCCCGCCGAGAAAATGGACCTGCCCGTGGACTACGAGGCCCTCACCGAGGCCGGCAGCATCATGGGCTCCGGCGGCATGATCGTGCTCGACGAAGATACCTGTGCGGTTGACATCGCAAAATTCTTTCTGTCATTTACCCAGGAAGAATCCTGCGGCAAATGTGCTCCCTGCCGGGTCGGGACACGAGCCATGTTGAGTATCTTGGAGCGAATTGCCGCCGGCCGGGGCGAAATGGCCGACCTCGACAAGCTCGAACAAATCGCCCAAACCGTCAAGGATGGCTCGCTGTGCGGGCTGGGCCAGACCGCGCCGAATCCGGTGTTGAGCACGCTGCGATATTTCAGGGCGGAATACGAAGCACATATACGCGAGCGAAAATGTCCGGCCGGTGTTTGCCCCCAGTTGCTCCACGCACCGTGTTCTAACGAATGTCCCGCCGGTGTTGACGTTCCGTTGTATATTTCGCTGATCCGCGATAATCGCCTGGAAGAAGCGCTCGCCTCGCACTTGGAGCGGAATCCTTTTCCCAATATATGTGCAAGAGTTTGCCCGCATCCGTGCGAAGGAAAATGCCGGCGCACCCAGCTTGATGCACCGCTCTCGATCCGCTCTTTGAAGCGTTATATGGTGGACACGGCCAAACGCATCGAACCGCACCAGATGGTACGCGAGAATCCTCATTGCCTCGACATGAAGATAGCCGTAATCGGCGCCGGCCCGGCGGGCTTGAGCTGCGCTTATTTCCTGCGCCGTTTGGGCTATCCGGTTACCGTATTCGAGAAGCAAGAACGCGCGGGTGGGATGATGGCCTACGCCATCCCCGAATACCGTCTTCCTCGCAAAGTCCTGCAGGAAGAAATCGACTGGCTCCTTGGAACCGGTATCGAACTGAGACTAAACACCGAGGTGGGAAAAGACGTAACGATTGATCAGTTGAAGACCGGTGGATACCAGGCCTTCTTCCTGGGGGTGGGCGCCTGGAAGGGCATGAGCATGGGCGTGCCCGGAGAAGAACGGGCGGGGGTCATGCAGGGGCTGGATTTCCTGATCGGACGCAACAAGGGCGAGGAGGTCCCCGTCGGCCGGAAAGTTGCCGTTATCGGCGGAGGTGACGTAGCTATCGACTCGGCCCGGACCGCTTTCCGTATGGGCGCCGACGTGACAGTAGTATATCGCCGCACGCGGGAAGAAATGCCCGCGATCGAGACCGAGATTGAAGAGGCCCTGGCCGAAGGTATCCGTTTTGAGTTCCTGGCGCTGCCGGAGCGTATCGAAGGCCGGGGCAAGCACGTGGAAAGACTGACCTGCCGCCGGATGAAACTGGGAGCGTTTTCCCTGGACGGACGTCGGCGCCCCGAATCGACCGAAGAAGTTTTTCAACTTCAAGTTGACACCGTCATTGCTGCTATCGGGCAGCGCGTTGCGGCTGAGACCATCGCCGAACAGTGCGGTCTTACTTTGAAAAAGTCCGGGCGCATCGAGATAGATCCGTTCACCCACGAAACCGAAGTAGCAATGGTTTTCTCAGGCGGTGATGCGGTTACCGGACCGAGTATTGTTCTGGAAGCTGTCGGAGCGGGTGAAAGGGCGGCGGTCAGAATAAATGAAAAACTCTCGCGACGTCTCGCACCGCAGGACCGCCCTGAACCGTTCTGGCGCCGAACCCTTGCGAACGACACGGAATTTGACCCTGAAGCCGAACCGGTTGACACCCCTCCGCTGAAACAGAAAACTCGGCCTCTCGATGCGCGACGCAATTTCGAAGAGGTTGAATTAGAAATTCCTAAGAATAAGGCATACCAAGAGTGCCTTCGGTGTTTGCGGTGTGATTATCGTGTTCGGGAATGACTTCTAATAAGAAAGCGACGAACTGTCCGGATGCAGGCGGCGTAAAGAAAAAGAAAAGACTCACTAAACAAAAGGATCGGTTGAAGTGAAACTGACGATTGATGGAAAATCCGTAATCGCCGAAGAAGGCCGGACGGTCCTCGATTGTGCGCTTCAAAATGACATTTCGATCCCGCATCTTTGCACGCATTCGCATTTGTCGCCGTTCGGCGCGTGCCGGCTGTGCGTGGTCGAAATCGACGGGGTCCGGGGCTATCCGACCTCGTGCACGACACCCGCGGCCGAAGCGATGGTTGTGCGGACGAATACGCAAGCCCTGCAAAATCTGCGCCGAAACATTCTGGCGCTGATGATGCTCGAGCACCCCAGTGCGTGCCTTGTGTGCGGGCGGCGGGAGCTCTGCGAGCAGTTCCGGCCCGAAGCGGAAAAAACGGGTCGCACGACCGGCTGTCACACGTGCAACAACAAGGAGGTTTGCGAGGTGCGGGCGTTGTCCGAGGAGCTTGGGTTTGCCGATCTGGCCGTGCCGCCCGCGTATCACGAGCGGCCGGTGGAGCGCTCCGAGCCGTTTATGGACCGCGACCTCAATCTTTGTGTTCTGTGCGGCCGCTGCGTGCGCATCTGCAAACATCATCAGGGCAGGGCGGTCATTGATTTCGTCGGCCGCGGCAGCCAGACGCGGATAGGTCAGGCCTTCGGCAACTCGCTGCTCGATGCGGGCTGCCAGTTCTGCGGCGCGTGCGTCGATGTCTGTCCGACGGGCAGCCTGGCCGAGAGGTACGCGAAATGGTACGGCCGGCCGGACGCTGTCACGGAAGCGACGTGCATCTTCTGCGAACAGGCGTGCGCGTTGGCGCTCGGGACCAAGAAGGGCAAAGTCACCGCGGCAGAGGCGGTCAACGAGAATGTCCCCGTCTGCGTGCTGGGCAGGTTCGCCATTCCCGAATTCCTCAACGGCACCGACCGGCTGAGCGCGCCGCACGTCCGCGTGGGCCAGAGGTTGCGTCAGATGCCGTGGGAGCAGACCCTCGAAACGGCCGCCGACAAGCTCAAGCAATTCCACGGCGATGGTTTCGCCTTAGTCTGCGATGCGACGAGCACTCTTGAGGACCGCCATATCTTCAGGAAGTTCACCACCGAGGTGATGAAATCGAAAAACTACATTGAGATCGAGCCTGATGCGCGGGGCATCTCACGCGGCTCGCTTCCGGCGGGCGTCAAGGCCGCGCTGCTGACGGGCAACTTTGTCGATGCTGCCGCTCTGGAAAAGCTTGAGCTGGTGATTGTGGAGGACTGTTACCCGACGCCCGCAAGTCAGTGCGCCGAGGTCGTGCTGCCGGCGGCGGTCTTTGCCGAGGTTGCCGGCACTATTCTCGACCGCTCAGGCCAGAAACGGCCTCTGCACAAGGCGTGCGAGCCGCCGGGCCAGGCAAAGCCCGAATGGTGGATTATCTGCCGGCTGGCTCAAGCGATGGGAGCCGAGGGCTTCGAGTATGAATCGGCCGATGAGATCGCGCGCGAGCTGGGCATCTCCAACACCCAATTATGGGTCGAGCGGCAGGAGGCTCCCCCCGCTGCGACGAACTTCAAACTGCGGCTGACTTTTTTCCGGGGACATCGCATCGACCAGAAGGTGCGGGGCTTGCAGCAGTTGCCCATCGACGAGCCTTGTGCCCTTGAAGTGACGCAGGAGAAACGCGAAGGGGCATTTGGAATCCTCGAAAAACGCGAGATCGCGCCGAACGTGCATGAACTGATTATCGAAGCACCCGAAGTGGCCAGGAAAGCCCTCGCGGGACAATTCGTGATTGTGATGGTTGATGAAAAGTCCGAGCGAGTGCCCTATACGCTGTGCGGCTGGGATGCTCAAAAGGGCACAATCACGCTGGTCGTGCTCGAAAAGGGCCAGTCCAGCCGCAAGCTTGTGCTGCTGAACGCCGGTGATAAGCTGGCCCACGTGGTCGGGCCGCTCGGCGTTCCGCTGGAAGTCAAGCAATACGGGACGGTGGTTCTCGCCGCCGGATGCTACGGGATTGGCGGGATCGTGCCGATTGCCGAAGCGATGAAAGCCGCCGGCAATCGCGTGGTCGTTGTCACCGAGGCTCGCAGCCATTATCTGCACTACTACAAGAAGAAGCTCCAGGGCCTCTGCGACGAGTTTGTCGAGACGACGATTGACGGCTCTGTGGGGATTAAGGGACACGCCATCGACGCCGTGGTTCAGAAACTCAAAGCCGGCGAGAAAATGGATTGTGTCATCGCCATCGGATGCCCCTTCATGATGATGGTGACGGCGCAGGAAACCAAACCCTTCGGCGTCAAAACGTTCGCAGCGCTGAACCCGATCATGCTCGACGGGACCGGCATGTGCGGGGCCTGCCGAGTCACCGTGGGCGAGCAGACTAAATTCGCGTGCGTGGATGGGCCTTTCTTCGACGCCCACCTTATCGACTGGGATGAGCTTCGCGACCGGCGTGCGGCCTACAGCGCCGAAGAGATCCACTCGCTTGGCCGGACCGAAGCGGTCGTGCCCGGTCATGGCAAAGGGTCCGCCTGCACGTGTTTACATTAGCCCAGTAGAGACTAACGAATGGCCAAAGAAAAGATTCCAAGACAGCCGATGCCGGAGCAGGCCCCGGAGGACCGGGCCAGAAACTTCGAGGAGGTCCCGTACGGCTACTCGGAGGAAACGGCCATTCTGGAAGCCAGCCGCTGCCTCAAGTGCAAAAAGCCCCGGTGTGTCACAGGATGCCCCGTTGGTATCGACATCCCCGGTTTCATCTCGCTGGTGCAGGAAGGCAAGTTCCTCGAGGCCGCCTGGAAGATCAAGGAGCAAAACGCACTGCCGGCGGTGTGCGGCCGCGTATGTCCCCAGGAAGAGCAATGCGAGAAGCTGTGCGTGTTAGGGGTCAAGGGCGAGCCGGTGGCGATCGGGCGGCTGGAGCGGTTCATTGCCGATTACGAGCGCAACAGCGGCCAGATCAAAGTGCCGGATATTCCCGCCAAGACGGGTAAGCGCATAGCCATCGTGGGGGCCGGGCCTGCGGGGCTGACGGTGGCGGGCGATCTGATAAAACTCGGGCACCATGTGACCGTTTTCGAGGCCCTTCAGGAAGCGGGCGGCGTCTTGACCTACGGCATCCCTGAGTTTCGTCTCCCGAAGACAATGGTTCAGGCGGAGGTCAATTACCTCAAGAAGCTCGGGGTCGAATTCGTGATGGACTACGTGGTCGGCCGCAATAGCACGATCCGCGAGCTGATGAACGACGAGGGCTACAACGCCGTGTTCGTCGGTAGCGGGGCGGGATTGCCCTCCTTTATGAGAATCCCGGGCGAGAACCTGGTCGGCGTCTATTCCGCCAATGAGTACCTGACGCGATCCAACCTGATGAAGGCGTACCTGTTTCCCGGGTATGACACGCCGCCGATAAAGCGCCAGTGCGTCGCCGTGGTCGGGGGGGGCAACGTGGCGATGGATTCGGCGCGAACGGCCCTGCGATTGGGCGGCGACGTGACCATCGTTTATCGCCGGGCGCGAGAGCAAATGCCCGCCCGCGCCGAGGAAATCCACCACGCCGAGCAGGAGGGCGTCAAGCTCATGCTGCTCAACAATCCCACGCGCATCATCGGCGACGACCGCCATCGTGTCGTGGCGATGGAATGTATCAGGATGGAGCTTGGCGAGCCGGACGAGTCGGGCCGCCGCAGGCCCGTCCCCGTCGAAGGCTCCGAGTTTATCATGGAGCTCGATACCGTCATCGTCGCTATCGGCAACAAGCCCAACCCGCTGATTCCGCAGACCATGCCTGAGCTGGCGACGACCAAATGGGGCACCATCGTCGTGGACGAAAGCACTATGCAAACCAGCGTCCCCGGCGTCTTCGCCGGCGGCGACATCGTCTCCGGCGCCGCCACCGTCATCTTAGCGATGGGCCAGGGCCGAATCGCCGCCTCCTCGATAGACAAATACCTCAACGGCGCACAAGCAAAGTAGCTCAGCTCATCGGAACGTTCAACCGCGGATTTCGCCGATTTTGAGGGATTTTGTTCTGTATCCCGTCTTCTGTCGGAACTTCGTGACAAGCAGACTCCTGTGTGCTAATCTTAAGCCTATGGGTGCCGTCCTGAATAAGCCCAAGCCCTGAGCAAGGTTGAAGGGCCGATCGAAGGATTGATGCGTCCGTTGGGAGAGCCCTATGCGAGACACGAAAGGATCTTGATGAAACGGAGAAAAAAGAACGTGTCCATGGATTTGCGAAGAAAGAGGGCAAAAAAGCAGTCCACTTCTAACTGGATCAGCTTACTCGCTCTTTTAGTTGCAGCTCTTTCCGCCCTGTTCAGTTGGCAACAAAACAGGACAACCAATAGGTTGGCGCACCTACACATCATGCCGGAAGTCAAGTGCCTCTTCGATTTTCCAGTTCAAGGAAATCCAATAGTCTCGGTATCCAACATAGGGGACATTCCAGCAACATCGCTTTCCGTTATCCATAACTTGTACGTATACGATAAGCAATCTCAGTCTATCACCTCAGCCGCCAAAGCAGGTTATATGTTTACTGAGAAAATGATATACAAAAAGTCATTAGAGCCAACGGAGCATGTTGAGCAGGAATTAGTTCGGGTTGATCCAGTTGACAGAATTATCGCAGTCTATGAATTCCTGATTCGCTTCTATCGCGTAACAGACATGAAAGAAACTGATAGGAGAGAGTTGTTTTTTGTTGATCAGGGCAAAGTATATAACCACGCTGAATACGTGGACGCTGAAGATTATCTCAAAATCATGAGACGCATTGAGTCGGTAGTAATACCGGAAATGACATATGATCCTGGCAAGCTCAAAACTGTCTTGGAAGCCCTGAAATAAGATAGTACGCACCCCATTTATTAAGGCAAGGGCTTCATTCATGGCAGCCACCGGTTTTTTATAGCCTGCCTTACGTGGTATATGGCTTCACTTGCAATGATAAGAAGGACGGTGGGGCAAGCCGCCACCCTACGTTTCTTCATTCCAATTTCTAATTTGCTGCGGCGTCTGTGTCAAACCGTCGGCTGTCCGTCCGGCGTCTTGCTGCTGGATCTCGCTGCGGGAAAATCCACGGCCACCATGATTAGAGATTGGTGATTAGTTGGAGGAGTGCATTTCTTCGTGTCTTCGTGGTGAATCCAAAACTGTATTCATCTGCGTTCATCGGAGATTTCACTTGACGGCCAGGCTGGTCTTTGTACAATATATATCAAACTAAATGTTAGAAGAGTAGATAGTTCATGGTTCGTAGTTCATAGACAACGAGGGGGACGGCGGGAATCAGGATTGAATATCGAATACTGGACAAGGAACATCGAATGTAGAAGTGTCAATTCGTGTCTTGGTGGTTTTGTGGCTGTGAGTCAATTTTGAAAAAACAAACCCAAATGCCGACCTTTGGCGGGAAATCCTAAGCACGAAACCCTAAATCCTAAACAAGATGACAACCTTCAAGGGGCGCGATTGGCAAGCCACGATTCTGAAAAACAAACCCAATCTGGCAATGGGCCGAATCAGCGCAAGCGTCTATATATAAAGGGCGTATGGAAATACGGCGGCTGCGGCAGTCCAAGAAAACAAAGCCAATTGCCAGCCGTTGGCTGGAAATCCGAAGCACGAAGCTCGAAACTTGTCCCTTTAACTCCGTTCAGGGCAGGCTCTGAGCGCAGCCGAATGGATCCTACACAACAATGACGCGCTTTGGAAGGGCGTGATTATGCAAAACAAAGCCAATTCGTTCCGTCATCTCCAAGGGATGCCGGACCTTGTTTGCCAAGGAGTTGGCGGACAGGTTTTCTGGGGCCTGATTATGCGAAACAGAGCCAATTTCAGAAGCCCCCCAGCGCAGGCAGCCGCGGTGAATTCGACCATGAAATGAAGAACAAAGCCAATTCTCAGAGCCTATTGTATAAAACAAAGCCAATTTTAGGAAGGTCGTAACGAACTTAACCTGCTTCTTCAAAGAGGGTTATGAAAATGAAGGCGTCTTGTGGCTCCAAGAAAACAGACCCAATTCCCATCGGTGCGTTAGCTCATCGGCCGGAGGAGCCTTGGTTCTCCGAAGTTCAAGAGCACCCGCTTGGTGTTTGACAATCAGCCTACTGTTTAGTATTATCCGGGCCTTTATCGTTGGTGCGTGCTTGAGACTTCACCCTTGACGCTGGTGTTCGATTCCGGCTGAGGATTGAGACGGAAGCTGCAAAACGTGAAGGAAAGATATGCAAGTTGAGCCGTTCAAAGCATTTAGGTTCAATGCCGAGGTCGTCGGCGACGCGGGCGGGTGCATTGCGCCGCCGTATGACGTTATAGACGATGGCCAGCGGGAGCAGCTCTACGCAAAGAGCGAACATAACCTCGTTCGTATCACCAAAGGAAAAACGACGGCCGCCGACAACGAGCGGAGCAATCCATACACACGAGCGGCCGATTTTCTGCGCCGCTGGATCAAAGAAGGCGCCCTGAAGCAGGACGAGGCCGAAGCGATCTACGCCTACGTGCAGGATTTTGAAATGGCCGGCACGCGATATCGGCGCCACAGCTTTATCGCCCTGGGCAAGCTCGAAGAGTTCGGCAAAATCGTCAAACCTCACGAGCAGGTATTCCCCAAGCCGATGATTGACAGGCTCAGTCTCAAACGGGCGACCTGCGCGGATTTCGGCCTGGTTTTCATGCTCTACGAGGACAAGCAGAAGGTCGCCGACCGAGTTATGGCGAAAACCGCCCAGACCGAGCCGCTCATTGATTTTGTGGATGAGCAGCAGGTGCGGCATCGTCTGTTCGCGATCACCGCCGGCAAGGACATCGAGCGAATCGCGAACATGATGAGCGACAAGAGCTGCATCATCGCCGATGGCCACCACCGCTACACCACGGGCCTGACGTATTCCAAGGAAAGCAAGAACCCGGCGGCTAAGTATCAAATGCTTGCTTTTGCCAACATCCACCAGGCCGGGCTGATCGTCCTGGCCACCCATCGCCTCGTCGGCAATCTCGAAAACTTCAGTATGAGCAAACTCATAGCCGGGCTGGGCGAGAGATTTCAGATGACTAAGCATGGATTCGATTCGCCCCAGGCCAAGAATCGGGCCAGAGAGAAAATGCTCAAGCAAATGAAGGCCGAGCACGAGAACGACAAAAACGCCTTCGGCATATACGGGGCCGGTGGCGCTTTCTACTGCGCTGTGCTGAACGACCCTGACGCCATGGACCAGCTCGTGCCCGACAAAAGCGCGGCCTGGAGGGCGTTGGACGTTTCTATCCTGCACAAGCTCATCATTGAACAGCTATTGGGCATCGACGAGCAGAGGCTGGCCCGGGGCGAGAATATCGAATACGTCAAAGACACCGCCAACGCGATCGATGATTCCATCGCTCAGATCGACGCGGGACGCAAACAAGCGGCCTTTTTTATGAACCCGGTCAAGATACAGCAGCTCAAGATGGTCACGGATGCGGGCGAAAGAATGCCCCAAAAATCAACGTACTTTTACCCGAAAGTCTATTCGGGTTTGACAATAAACAAGGGTTGATCGTTTTTTTGGAGAACTTATATGGCAGACTGGAAGAATCCACCGAGATTATTTATTCCCGGCCCCGTGAAAGTCGATGACGATGTCCTTCAGCAGTTGGCGCGCCCGACGCTGGGACACCGCGGGAAGGAATATTCTCAATTGCACGGTGAGACGGTCGATATGCTCAAGAAGATCCTCTTCACGAACCAGAATGTTTTTCTCTCGACGTCTTCGGCGTCGGGCATTTGGGAGGCGGCCATCCGCAACTGCGTGGGGCTCGACGAGACCGTTCTGTGCACCTGTTGCGGCGCGTTCAGCGACAAGTGGGCCGACGTGGCCCGAAGCTGCGGCAGAAACGTCGAAGAGCTCAAAGTCGAGTGGGGCCAGGCGACGACGCCCGAAATGATCGACAAGAAGCTCGCGTCCGGCAAATACGCTGCGGTTACCCTCGTCTATAGCGAGACGAGCACGGGCCTGATGAACCCCGTCTATCGGATCAGCGAGATGATGAAGCAGAAGTATCCCGATGTGCTGGTTTTCGTCGATGCGGTCAGCGCGATGGTTGGCCTGCCTCTGCACTTTGACGATCTTGGGTGGGACGTCGTGTTCGCTTCGGTTCAGAAGGCTTTCGCGATTCCGCCGGGATTTGCCGTCGCCGCAGTGAGCAAGAGAGCTTTGGAGAAGAGCAAGAGCGTCCCCGGGCGAGGCTACTACTTCGACTTCCAGGCGTTTGCCAAGGCGGCGGAAAAGAACCAGACGCCGACGACGCCGAGCATCCCCCACGTCATGGCGCTGAACTACCAATGCAAGAAGCTGCTCGAAGAAGGCATGGAAAACGTCTGGCAGCGCCACAAAGAAATGGGGGATTACGTGCGGGTCTGGGCCAAGGCGCATTTTGATATCTTCTGCGAGGAACGGTACGCTTCGAACACGCTCACCACGGTTAAGAACACGCGGGGCATCAACGTGGCCGAGGTTATCAGTGCCGTCCAGAAGAAACACAATACGATTTTCGGAAACGGCTACAGCAAGCTGAAAGAGCAAACGTTCCGGATCGCCCACATGGGGGATATTACCCTCGACGATATCAAAGAGCTCCTCACATGGATCGACGAGGAACTCGGTTAGAGTCTCGCCGTCTCAGTCTTGTGACCGGGCAAGGACTTCATATTCAGCCCCCGGGTTCTCGGGGGCTTTCTTGCAGCAGCACGGGCAAAGTGAAGGCTCACGATATTACGTGATAGATGAAATCGAGAATCTTGGGCTGGACGAGCTTGCGATAATCATCCATGCTCATTCGAACGGCCTTGTCATGGGCGCCTGCCTGGAACGTGATGTGATCGTCCTTCTCCAGTGCCTTGTCCATGATTGTCTGCAGGTCGTACAGGTTCCCGAAGGGCGGCTCCGCGCCAAGCTCGCAGTCGTCGAACAGTGCGCCCGTTTCTTTTTCCTCGGCCAAAGCGATCGATTTGGTGCCGAGCTGGCTTTTCAGCGCGGCCATGTCGATCCTGTAACACGCTGCGAGGACGCACATCAGGTACTTGCCGTCGGCCTTGACGATGACCGGCTTGGCAACGTATTTGCCCGGCTCATGCTCGACGGCCGCCATCTGCTGCGCCGTGAAGGCGGGTGGGTGTTCACTGAGCTCATAGTGAACCGCTGATTTGTCAAGGAATTCGATCACTCGCATATCAGACCTCCCAAAAAGCGGTTGTCAGAATGGTTCTGCCGACATGATACAAAAGGTTTCTGCAAAATTGAAGTCAGGCATACTTTTGGAAAGAAAAAATCTTCGCTTTTGATCGATACAAAAAAAGGGAGGCACGGGCAATCACGAAAAACGAGTTTTAGGGCCTGCCTCCCTGCTGCGATGTGCCTGCGTGCGCGTTACCGCGGGTAGCGCCATGGCGAAATCGTCGAACTGCACTCGCAACAAACATATTATAGAAAGAAATGAGGCTTCCTGTCAAGTGAATTGTTGCCGGAATATGAATCTTGCAGAAGGCCGGCTTAGTGAGACAAGTTCTTAACGAAAGCACCACGGCTCGGACGCGGCCGTGGTGCTGTATTGGACTGGTACGGGCATTAGTCGTACAGATGCGTAGATTCTGTCTTTTCGACGGGCCGAGTGAGTTGATCGGCCTGCATGATGACTTTGAATCGTACATCTCCGGCCTTTACGGCCTCGACAACCACGCGCCAGGCAGCCGTGGCTTTCGGCGCGAGCGTACCCAGCGGGAAGAATCTCACGGTCCGGCCTTCCGGCGAGCCCGCGGTGGCGCCGGCCGATGAAATGTATCGAACGTTCTCTTCCAGGATCGTGGCGATCCGAATGTTCGTGGCGGTTGCGGAGCCCTGATTCTCCACGCGTATCACGTATGTTGCATAGGACCCCACTCGAATCGGGTCTTCGACGTCAACGACTTCCATCAGCAGTGCGGAGATTCCGGTCACTGAAGTTCTCATCGACGCGTTGACGGCCGCCGCACAGTAGGCGGTTGCGCTTGCGCTGTTGACCAGGATGCCGGCCTTGGTCGGAACATAGGATATGCGCACATCTCTGGAGGCGCCGGGTTCAAGCGTGCCAAATTCCCAGATGAGCTTCGATCCGGCAAGTTTTGCGCCGGCGGTCGCCTGCACGGAGGTCACTCCGTCGGGGATAGTTTCTTCCATGACCGTGTTTTTCGCCGACACGTCTGATCTGTTGGTGACCTTTATTTCATAGGCTATCGGACGACCGATGTACTGCTCATCGGGCCCTGTTTTGCTTATTCCCAGCACGGGCAGGCCCACGGCGGTTGTTACTGGGGCGGATTCAACGCTCAGGCCGGTGGTTGAGTTCGCCACGGCTTTGCCGACGTACTTGCCCGTGGCAGTAGCCCTCAGTTCCGCCGAGAACTGCCTGGACTGGCCGGCCATGAGAGTGCCTGCGTCAAATACCAGCTCGCCCTTGCCGTCGGTTGTCCTCAAACCTGAAGGAAGAGTTTCGACAACCTTGACGTTCTGCACGGAGCCCGTTCCGGCGTTGATCACCACGAACCTCACCGGGATCAGGTCACATAACAGAACCTCAGCCGGCGCGGTCCTTGTCAACTTCAACTCGGGTTGGATCACCTGGACGGTGGCACAGGCTGGAATGACGGGTGTGATGACGGTCGTGCAGTGTTTGAGCGAGTCGATGTAGGTCGCCATGCCGGAAATCGTAAACTGTTTCGTGTCTTTTGGTCCGAGCGAAGCTATTTCCCAAACAAGCTTGTTCGCATCTTCTCTCGCTGCCGGCACGGCGCTCATGAATTTGAAATGACCGGGAAGTTCTTCTGTGATTATGATATTGGTCAGAGTCGTATCGGTCAGATTCCTGAGATGGATGGTGTAGTTGAAAGATCTGTTGAGGCCGACCTCGTTGGGCATGGTCTTGTCCAGCCTCACGATCCCGCACTCGGGCCACGGATAGGCCCTTGAGACTACAGACGATCCGGAATCCTTCACGGATACCATACCCGACTGTACGGCGATGGGCTCTGTTCGCATTGGAGTTGACAGGGGCTGCGCTGCAGGTATCGCCATGGAGGCGGGCCAGGCAGACTGTTCTCTAAAAAGATCGCTGGCGCTGAGACCGGGTTCGGCCCTCTGGCTCTTCTCCGGGCGGGACAAGCTTTTGCAACTGCCGGATAAGGCAACCACCAGCACGAGGACCGAGATATTCAGAACTCTCTTTATCATCATTCATCTCCTTTCGGATATTCACACAGCACGAAGGAACAAGACCATCCGATAGATGATTGATCCTCCCTTTGGTTGCTGCGCCGAAACAGGTACAACTCTTGCGGCATTCACGTGTTATATCGGTACATATTTTGCCTAAGTTAACAAGAAAGCCCGTGTGTAATTTTCCTATATTATACCATCCTGTCGAGAAGAATGGAAGTCTTTGTGCGCGAGAATATCTCAGGAGTAGCTCCCGGTGAAGGAAATCTGCGTAAGACCTATAAGAACGGGGCTCAATAGCCAATAGCAGGGGTGTGTTCGAGGTCTTGAGATGCTGCTTTCTACAGCGCGCCTCAGAATTATGCTGATATCGCTTGGAATCTGTCAGGTTGGCAGAGCACGGGGCGACGGTGGGAGATTTTGGCAGACTGCGGAAGAGCTGAACCTTATCCATAAATCCCTGCAAGATAGAGGCTTACGCAAACCTTGGCCCGTTGGAGTTGTTTGGCACGATTTTTGCATGTTCGCAGGGAAGGAATGTACGTATATGGTGTCCAATCTATCAAGATTAGAAGAAGTCAACGTATTGGCCAGCGACGCGAACTGGGCGTGGCCCGAGGCGCTACGTTGCATATTTCGGCCCAGGGGTGTGAATCTGCTTGTCGCCGAGAGTGCGGCGGAGTTCGTCAACATTATCGAGTGCAAACGGATCCATGCGACCATAGTCGATATGGACTGCGAGCAATCCAACGGGCTGGCGACGGTAAGAATCATTCGCAGAGGGTATCCTCTGGTGCCGTGCATCCTGTTGGCCAGTTCCACCGGCGAACGCCTGCTTGGAAAAGCGCTTCGGCTTGACGTTTTCAGCGTGATTGACAAGCCGGTTGATATGCACATTCTGCGGCTGCAGCTAAACAGGCTGTTCATCAAGAGGTACGACAGCAACATATTCCAGTGAGACGGACGTGGCAAAATGCTGAAATCCAAAGTCTCAGGTGCATTTGATGTATGAATGAAGAATACCAAGAACGTAGAGAAAGAAGTCATCTGAAAGGAGTAAGTACAAAATGAAGATTCGACCATTAGCGGACAAGGTGCTCGTTCAGCGTCTCGAGGCGGAAACCAAGACGGCCGGGGGGATCGTCCTGCCGGACAGCGCCAAAGAAAAACCGCAAAGAGGCAAAATCGTCAGCGTCGGCGAGGGCAAGATGCTCGACGATGGAACAGTGAGAAAACCACAGGTGAAAAAGGGCGACACGGTGCTTTTCACGAGCTATGCCGGAACAGAGATAAAGATAGACGGCAAGGAATATTTGATTATGAGTGAGTCAGATATTATGGCCGTCGTTGAAAAGTGAGAAGGGCAAAGAGAGTTAGCTACAGATTAGGAGAAAAATAAATATGGCAGCTAAAAAAATAGCTTTTGGTACTGATGCACGCGCCGCTATTCAGAAGGGTGTCAAGAAACTGGCCAAAGCAGTCAAGATCACCCTGGGGCCGTGCGGCAGAAACGTAATTTTGGAAAAATCGTTTGGTTCGCCGACGGTCACCAAAGATGGTGTTACTGTGGCCAAAGAGATTGAGCTGGAAGATTCATACGAAAATATGGGCGCCCAGATGGTCAAGGAGGTGGCTTCCAGGACATCGACCGTGGCTGGCGATGGGACGACGACTGCCACCATCCTGGCCGAGAGTATCTTTGACGAGGGCCTCAAGAACATCACCGCCGGCGCTAACGCGATGCAGGTCAAACGCGGCATCGAAAAAGCGGTCGAGCAAATCGTCAAAGAGCTTGCGAAGATGAGCACGTCAATCGAGTCCAGCAAGCAAATCGAACAGGTCGCGACGTGTTCGGCCAATCAGGATGCTGAAATCGGCAAGAAACTGGCTGAGGCGATGGAGAAGGTCGGCAAAGACGGTGTCATCACCGTCGAAGAAGGCCAGTCCCTGGAGACTACGGTCGAATTGGTTGAGGGTATGCAGTTCGACAAAGGGTACCTGAGCCCGCACTTTATCAACAATCTGAAGAATATGACAGTCGTGCTGGAGAAGCCGTATATTCTGGTCCATGAGAAGAAGATAAGCTCCATCAAATCACTTGTTCCTCTTCTTGAGAAGGTCGCCAAGCAGGGCAGCCCGCTGTTAGTGATTTCCGAAGATGTCGAGGGCGAGGCGCTGGCTACGCTGGTTGTCAATAAGCTGCGGGGCGTGCTGCAGGCGGCGGCCGTCAAAGCGCCGGGCTTTGGCGACAGGCGAAAAGCGCTGCTCAGCGATATTGCGACTCTGACCGGCGGCGATGCCATCTTCGAGGACCTCGGACTTCAGTTGGAGAACATTGAGCTTCGGCAGCTCGGCAGGGCCAAGCGCGTGACCATCGACAAGGACGCCACCACGATCATCGAAGGCGGCGGCAGCACAGACGCCATCAAGGGCAGGATCGAACAAATCAAGAACGAGATTGAGATCACGACCAGCGATTATGACAAGGAGAAGCTGCAGGAGAGACTGGCCAAATTAGCCGGTGGTGTAGCACAAATCAACGTCGGCGCCGCCACAGAGGCGGAGATGAAGGAGAAGAAGGCCCGTGTGGAAGACGCCCTTCATGCGTGCCGGGCCGCGGTGGAAGAAGGTATCCTGCCCGGCGGCGGCGTGGCCATGCTTAGAGTACTGCCGGCCCTGGATAAGGTGAAAACGACCGGCGATGAAAAAATCGGCGTTGATATCGTTCGACGAGCGGTGGTCGCACCGATCAAACAAATCGCCGAGAACGCGGGCCTGGATGGGTCGATCGTGGCTCAGCGAGTCATGGAGAGCAAGGACAAGAACTTCGGCTACGATGCGCTGCGCAGACAGTACGGCGACATGGTTAGGTTCGGGGTCATTGTGCCGACGAAGGTCGAAAGGGCCGCGCTGCAAAACGGCGCTTCCATTGCAGCTCTGCTGCTGACGACCGATGCTGTTGTCAGCGAGATTCCCGAGAAAAAGGAGCCCGCTCCTGCGATGCCTCCGGGCGGCGGAATGTATTAGCAATGCACCGAATGACAAGCGGGTTCCATACGGGAACCCGCTTTTTGTTTTATCGAGAGGTGCGGCATGAGCTTTCGTTTTTACACAAACGCAATTTCCCAGGCATCGCGAAACTTCGCAGCCGGACTTTTTATCGTAGGGCTGCTGCTCATCGGCTTCGGGTTTCTCGTCTATATCCTGAGGGAGTTGTTCGCCGTACTTGCGGCTATTGTGTTCTTTGTAGCCGGGATTGGCTGCGGGATCACCGCCGTCAAGATCTTTTGGGCACAGAGGAAGTTGGACAAAATCAATTCCGACGATTCGCCGCCCTACAGAGAAAACGTGCAAATTCACATCGAAGAACATCACGGCGAATAACTGGTTCTCGTGTATCGTATCTCGACGAGCCAAGACTTCATCGGCATCTTATTGCCGTTTTCCAGTTTCCGTCTGCCGCACTCTTGCCCGCCCCTGTCACGGCGATTGTGTGTGCTTCAGCTTCTTTTCCTCTGCTTCAATCTCCGCCCACGAGGGGGCGCGCCAGAGGTGGAGCTTGCCTTCCGAATTCGCGGCTGCCAGCCATCGGCCGTCGGGGGAAAAGTCCACAAACGAGAACACGGAACCCTGTCCAGGAAGTGTCACAAGCTCGCGGTAAGTTGACAAATCCCAGAGCTTGACGGCGTCGCGGCTGCCACCACCGGTGGCCGCCTGTCGTCGTAGCCAGGAGCTCTCCGGTCTCGGCGTTCTGCCAGCGCATAGCACCCGCGGCGTCCATCGGGCGAGACATCTCCCACCCCAGCCAATTCCCCCACAAAGGTTCGGGCGGGTTGCCACGTGAGCGTATCCCACAGGATTACGTTTCCTTTTGCGTCAACAGAGAACAACCGCGTGCTATCTGCCCGGAAGCGGAACATGAGAATTGATTCCTTGTGGCCATCCAGCTCCCGCAGCAGGCGGCGCTCAGCACAGGACCACACACGAATCTTTCCACTTCGACTTCCACTGACCAACAGAGTCCCGTCCGGGGAATAGGCGACCGCAGTAACGCCGTCGGTGCCCATCGCGGGGAGCTGCTCGATTTCTCTAAGGGTGGCCAAATCGAACAGGCTGATGGTCCCCGCACGCGGCGCCGCTAATACCCGGCTGTCCGGAGCGAAGGCGGGCCAGAATCTGCCCAACGGGATCAGTCTGGGCGACTCTTCCTGTGGCCCGGGAAGAGCACTCCAGAAGGCCACGATGCCGTCCTTGCTGGCGCTCGCCAGCGTGGTGCCGTCCGGCGAAAGCGCCAGTCCATAGACTTCGTCAGTGTTGCCACGGAGGGTGGCCAGACACCCGCGCTGCCCTACATCCCAGATCCGGATAGTCTGGTCGGCGCTGGCCGAATACAGGCGCAGACCATCCGTGGAGAAGATCAGCTTACAGATCCAGGAGTTGTGCCCTTCCAGCGACCCGAGCGGTTGGCCGGAGGCAGCATCCCAAAGGCGGATCGGACCACCTGAATAACCGCTGCCACTGGCGATGATGGAACCGTTCGGTGACCAAGCCACGCAGGTTATGCCTTCCGAGTGGGCCTCCGGGATGTTGACGTCCGTGTTTCCGCTGGTGAGATCAACCACTCGAAGCTGACCATCGGCATCCCCGATGACCAAGGCCTTGCTGTCCGGTGAAAAGTCCAGCCTGCCTTCAAACCAGCCCGCACGCCTTGCGCCGTGAATTCTACGAATGACGGCCCATTGGTCGACCTCCCACACGGTGACTTCATCCGGATGACTCAGGCTGGCAAGCCGGGTCCCATCGGGTGAGAACTTGAGGACGCTGACGCGACCGGGAACGGCGAGTTGGCCGACGAGATTCCAGGGGCCGGTCCGCCAGAGTCGAACCTGGTTTCCGGCGTCGGTCGCCAGCAGACCGCCGCGCGGTG
>Ga0307380_10001795_pt1 | contig 30927 bp, 19 predicted proteins | sample UN3MG_FD_202239 | JGI IMG/M metagenome (GOLD analysis project Ga0307380, IMG submission 202239) | Soil microbial communities from Risofladan, Vaasa, Finland - UN-3 | ecosystem: Environmental > Terrestrial > Soil > Coastal area > Acid sulfate soil | place: Finland: Risofladan, Vaasa | collected...
AGTCACCACCAGGTGGCCCGCGCGGAAAAACTACTCAACGAACGCCCCCGAAAACGACTCGGCTACCGAACACCCCAGGAAGTCCTCGCCAACAAAATGCGCTGCAATTGATTCTTGACAGCGCCGAATGTCTCGACCACACGTCGGCATGTCGAGTGATAATCCTGGAACGTCCGCAGCGAGATCTCTCCAGCTTCGGCTTGTCGCTTCTTGGCGGTCAGGAGCTGGTTTGCCAAGTCACGCACCGTCAACCCGTCGCCGCTCGCCCGGGGTGTTCGTCCGGCGTGCAGGTCGTCTCGTTGGTCGAGGTATCGCTGCAGCGCACCCTCGGGATCGTCCCAGCCGCCGAAGTGAAGTAGTGAAACTTTCCACGAATCTTCTTCGCCCATCGACGGGTCAGGTGGGAGTGACCGAATTCATGCGGCCCCGGCAATCCGGCTCCGATGAATCGGGCCACGACGAGCCTTCGCGATAAAATGCCAAAAAATTGGCACCGCTCCTTGACGAACGCCGACAAAGAGGTTAAAAACTTGGCTGTTTGGCGACACGGCCTTTGGGAGTGATTTCAACCGGGGCTGGACATCGCAAAAGGATGCTGGATGGACGAGCAGAAAGATCTCAGCCGGCGGGAACGGCAGATCATGAGCGTCGTGTACGCCCGCGGCGAGGCCTCCGCGACCGAAGTCTGGCAGGATCTGCCCGACCCGCCCTCGCGAACGGCGGTCCGCACGTTGTTGCGGATTCTGGAGGAGAAGGGACACCTGCGGCACGAGAAGCGGGGCCGCGAGTTCGTTTATCAGCCGGTTCGGGCACGTCGTCGGGCCGGCCAATCGGCCTTCAAGGGCGTATTGCAGACGTTCTTCGACGGATCGCTGGAGAAGGCGGTGGCCGCCCATTTGGCGCAACCCGATTCGCAGATGCGACCCGACGAGTTGCAGCGTTTGACGCTTCTGATCGAGGAGGCCCGCAAGAGAGGAGCTTGATCATGGCTTCCGCGTGGTTGCCGATCCTGGTCGACTGATCGACCCAGCTCACAAGTTCACCCGCCGCCGATTCCCGGGAAGACGTCCAGCCGCTCGCCACCTTGAAGCGGGTCGGTTAGCCTGGCGGCGCGGTTGTTGATGAACATGACGCGGGTCTGACCGACCGGGACGTTCAATTGGCCCAGGAGCTGTTCCACCGTTTGCCCCGGGGCGATCTCGACCTCGACGACCGCGGCGCCGCCGACGTATTGGCGTAACGTTGCGTACAAGCTGACTTTGACTTGGGGCATTTCTGGCGAGCCTTCTCGTACTTCACTCAAGCCGTAAGTGTGGGAGCCCGAAAATGGGGACTGGCTCCGTCGAGATGTCGTTTTGCAGTGGTATTTCGCGTTGCCGACGGTGCCTGTCCCCTTTTTCGGGCGGTCCACTCGGAAAGCCGTCGAAAAAGGGGACAGGCACCGGGCCGACATACGTTCTTCGCGATTTTGGAGTCGAAACACGGCCCGGAGCCAGTCCCCATTTTCGACTCGCCGCTTACAGTTCGAGTACTTCAGTCCGGTGTCGTGGCCAAATAGTCGCTGAGGACTGCGATGTTCGTGATAAACGTGCGGCAATCGATCACGCGGCGGGTCGGATCGTCGGGACCATGATACTTCAGCGGTCCCTCTTCCACCCAGCGGCCCCGGTCGTCCATGGCGGCAATGACCGCGCGAACGGCCGCGATCTGTCCCGGCGACGCTTTCGCCGGGGACTCCGCCGGTTCGGGTCGCAGCCGGCTCGGGTCGAGGCTCAGCAATCGCTGATACTCCTGCTCGATGCGGTCGATGCCGTTGCCCACCTTGAAGGCGTAGTGCGTCGGCACGTCGGCATCGCTGTAGGTCAGCTCGTAATCCTTGGTGAAGTAGAGAGGCCGGTTGGTCTTCAGTTCGTAGAAGCGTGCCAGTTGCCCGTCGGGAAGCCGCGAACGGCGGAAATAGGCGATCGCGCGGGGAATCGGCTCGAGGTATTTTCGCTCGCCCGTTTCGCGATAGAGCCGCATCAGGGTCCGCATCACGCCCTGCGACTCGCCGCCGGTGACCGAAGGCGGCTCGAACTTCCTCGCCCAGGCCGGGTGCATTTCGGCGTCGTACTGCTGTGCCCAAGCGGGCTGCGGCTCGGGCATTTGGGCCGCCAGGATGAACCCCCCCGCCCTTTCGGCCGCCGCGCGATACTTCTCTTGCCCGTACGTCCGCCAGGCCCCGAACATCACGTCGATCACGTCGCCGATGGCGTTGTCGTTGAACGTGTAATCCTGCGAATAGCTCCGCCCGGGATACGCCCGCGGCCACGAGTCGGGATAGGCGGCCTGCCCGGGCGGGAACTGCTCGGCGTCCGGCGGCCGATCGAACCGCTGCGGCCAGGCCCCGATGGGATACTGGACCTGAAGCAGTCGGGAAAGGGCATACTCGGCCGCCTCGTGGATCCTCGCGTCCTGGAAATCGAGCACTTTGTCCAACCGCATCAGCAGCCTCAACGCGGCTTGCGTCGTGTCGTCGTCGAGCGTGGACGTGTTTCTCCGCCCGTCGTCGTCGGTGCCGACGTCGGTGCCGACGTCGGTGCGATAGGCGTAGCGATTGCGGCGGTCGGGGTCGAACTCGATGCGATAATCCCATCCGCCGCTTCGTAGTTGGCCTCGCACGAGACAATATCCGGTTTGCCGCGCGGCGTCGAGGTAGTACCGATCGCCGGTGGCCTCATAAGCACGCAGCAGCGCGATCCCGACCGAAGGCGTGCCGGGCGGCTGGACCCAAACGGTCGTGTCGGATGCCTTGCCCTCCCCTTCACGCGTGGCCAGGTCTTCGCTGTATCGCCACAGGTAGCCCCCCTCGGTGGCGACGTGGTTGCGGAAGAACTCGCAGGCCTTCCGTAGCGAGTCGGCCGCCCGGCTGCGGAGTTCGGGTTCGCTCGAACGGGCAGCGGCAGCCGGCAGGGCGCATAGCAATAAGACCGTCAGGAGGCGGGGTCGCATGACGGGGGCTCCTTGGGTGCGAAACGGCAAGCGGCTCTTGCTCGAAGAAACTCTTCGCAGCTTTACTCGACGAAGTTGTACATCTGGTCCAGCTCTTCGTCCGGCACGTCGAACGTGACGTCGTGCGGGGCGAGTTTTTCTTTCTTGCAGAAGTCGGGCACGCGATCGTCCGCCGCCGAGAACCCGGCCGCCGTGTTGAACTTGCGCTCGTGCCTGAGCGTCGTCCGCCCGATCGCCAGGTAGTCGTCGGCGGTGAACTCGCAGCCGTACATCCCCCCGAGCATCTCGCAGATCCCCTCCAGGCACGTCGGATCGTCGAGCACGGCGAAGGCCACGAACAGGCACAAACCGGTCGAATCGATCGCGGCGGTGGCGATCTGCAGATTGCGGCTCAACTCGACCTGGCCTTCCGACTTCAGCGGATCCACCTTGCCGCCGATGCCCAGCACGTTGGACGCTACGGCATAACCGGCCGTATGATCGGCGCCCATGGTGGACGTGGCATAGGTCACGCCGATCCCCTTGACCGCCCGGGGATCGTAGGCGGGCATCGCCTGGCCCTTGACCGTAGGGATCCGCGAAATGCCGTACGCCTTGCCGAGCACCTCGGCGCCGGAAGCAAGGAGGTGACCCAGCGGCGAACCTTTGGCGACCTCCTTCAAGAGCCCAATCGCGCCCTGGGCATCACCGAACGGGATGATTCCGGCCTCCATGGCCACGCCGATGGTCGCGCCGAGTTCGATCGTGTCCAACCCGAAGTCGTCATCCAACCGGTCCATCTGGGCGATGGCGTCGAGATCGTCGATGCCGCAATCGGCTCCATGGGCCCAAATGGTCTCGTATTCGGGTCCCTTGGTCACATACTCGCCCTTCTCGTCGACGTAAGTCCGCGAGCACTTGATCGTGCAGCCCTTGTGGCAGGCGTGGGCGATCTGGCCGCCTCGCTCCAGGATGATGTCGTGCTGCCGCTCGCCGCTGATCGCTTCGGTTCCCTCGAACTGTCCTTGCTGGAAGTTCCGGGTGGGATAGCCTCCGGCGGCGTTGATGACGTTGGCCAGGACGTTGGTTCCATACTTGGGCAGTCCTTCGCCGGTGACCGGGTGTCTCTTCAACGCGGCGTTGAACTTCTTGGCACCCGCCTTGAAGGCTTCCGAATCGACCGGTTTCGGTCGCTCGCCTCCGCGGGGATCGATGACGACGGCCTTGACGCCCTTCGAACCCATCACGGCGCCGAGTCCGCCACGGCCGCAGTGCCGCGTGGGGCGTCCCTCGACGTCGGTCACGGCGATGCTGGCCGCGGAGACCCTCATTTCGCCCGCCTGGCCGATGCTCAGGCAGCAGACCTCGTTGCCGAACTCCTCGAAGATCTTGGCCACGGTGTCGTAGTTACCCAATCCCGCCAGCGAATCGGCCGGCTCGATCTTGACCCCTTCGGCGTTGACGACCAGCCGGTGGAGCTTCCCGTCGGCCGGTTTTCCCTCCAGGATAATCGCCTTGACCCCCAGCGTGGCTAGTGCGATAGCCCCCATTCCGCCGGAGTTGCTTTCCTTGATGGTACCTGTCAGGGGGCTCTTTGCCCCCGCCGAGAGCCGGCCGGAGCACGGGGCGCCCGTCCCGGTGAGGATTCCCGGGGCGAAAACCAACTTGTTCTCGGCGGCAAGCGGATGGCACGTGGGCGACACCTCGTGGTTGATGATGGCGGAAGTCAGGCCTCGGCCGCCGGTCTTGAGATATTCCTCGCTCGGCTCCTCGGCCGCAACGGAAAGGTCCGACATGTTGACGCGGTAAATCACGGCCATGATGACGCATCTCCTGACGGGTTCGCGGTGACGGATTGAATATAGTAGCCATCTCGCTCCGCGAGATGTGGCTCCGCGAGATGTGGCTCTGCGAGATGTGGCTCGAAAAGCTGGGGATGTTCATTGGCCACATCTCGCGGAGCGAGATGGCTACTATCTGGACGTCATTCCCATACGGGTCCCAAGATTAGGTTACGGGTCGAGATGGCCTCCTGTCAAGACACCCCCAGAAATGGGTATTCCGAACTGTTTCCATTTTCGCCGCTGATAAGATATGATGGCAATGTTGCCCCTAGCCCTCCTTAATTGCGCGGCAATGCCAAGAAACCAAAAGAAAACCGCCCGAAAGCCCGCCACCAAGTTTGCCCACCTGCGCAAGAAGATGGAGAAGGCCCGAGTCGCCTCGAAACCGGGGAAGAAGACGAGGCCGGGCCGATCTTCGCCGGCGCGCGGAACCACGTGGAAGCGTGACGGATAACGTTCGGACTCGACAATGAGTTGCGTTAGTTTCAGTGCATCGGTTTAGCGGGCGGGCTTGCCCGCCGTTGCCCGAGCAGAGAAGCGCTGCTTCCACAACGGCGGGCAAGCCCGCCCGCTAAACGTCGAGTTCATGCAGTCTTGTGCTGCGGGATCAAGCGAACACGAATCTCACAACACCACCGAGGATCGTTCCATACGAAGGAGACACGTCATGAGGAAACCGACCTTGTGCACCCGCCGCCGGTTTCTCGAGGGAACGGCGGCCGCGATGGCGGCGCCGTACGTCGTCACGTCCACCGCGATGGGTTTCCAGGGGCCGGCGCCCAGCCAGCGGATCACCACGGCGCTGATCGGCTCCGGCAGCCGAGGGCAGCAGATCATCGTCGGCGGCGACAAGGTCGTGGCCGTTTGCGACGTGGACGCCAACCACCTCGCGGCCACGAAGGCCAAGATCGACGGGATGTCGGGAACCCAGGACTGCGCGGCCTACGGCGACTTTCGCGAGGTGCTCGCGCGCGACGACATCGACGCCGTGGTCGTCGCCACGCCCGACCACTGGCACGTGCCCATCGCGCTGGCCGCGATCAAGGCGGGCAAGGCCGTCTACGTCGAGAAGCCTCTGTCGCTGACGATTCGCGAGGGGCGCATCCTGGCCGACACGGTGCGGCGCTATGGAGCCATCCTGCAAGTGGGCAGCCAGCAGCGCTCGCCCGAGTACGAGGCCTTCACCCGAACGTGCGAACTGGTGCGCAACGGTTACATCGGGGAACTGAAGACGGCCCGGGTCAAGATCATCTCGCGCGGCGGCAGCAACAATCCCTGGGCCCCGCAAGCGGTGCCGCCGGAGTTGGACTACGAGATGTGGTTGGGGCAGGCGCCCTACTCGCCGTATCACCCCGACCGCGTCCACTACAAGTTCCGTTTCGTCAGCGACTTTTCCGGCGGGGACCTGGCCAACTGGGGCGCTCACCACCTGGACATCGCCCAATGGGCCATCGGGGCCGACGGCTCCGGACCGGTCGAGGTGGTCGGCAGCGGCAAGCGCAACATCAACGGGATCCACGACACGTTCTACGATCCTAACGTCGATTTCCTCTACGAGGGCGGCGTGAAGGTCGAATTGCGCAGCCTCGACGGGACGGGCAGCGGAGGCGTGCGTTTCGAGGGTACCGAAGGCTGGATCTTCGTCGGCCGCGAGGGCATGTCGGCCCAGCCCGAGTCGTTGACCACCGCCCGGCTCGGCCCCGACGAGATCCGCCTGGCTCCTCCGGATCGCCCCAACACCCACATGGGGATCTGGCTGGAAGCCATCCGCAGCCGCAATTCCAAGATGCTCAACGTGCCGGCCGAAGTCGGCCACCGTTCGGCCACCGTGTGCCACCTGGCCAACATCGTGATGACGCTCCAGCGCAAACTGACCTGGGACCCGGCGGCCGAGCAATTCGTCGGCGACGACGAGGCCAACAAGATGACCTGGCGGCCGATGCGCGAGCCGTGGCAGATCTAGGGGAATCGTTGGCGAGACCACAACGCCCCCGGACTGCGTTCCGGGGGGAGGGAAGCGCCGGGAACCCCGCCGAACGCAGTCGGCGGGCGTTTCGAGAACTTCGTGTGGCACGTAACGAAATGCCAAGCCAACCAAAACACACCGACTCGAAGGAGAACGGCCGATGAAACCACCGGAGAGCAAATGTTGCAGCCGGCGAGAGTTCCTCCGGCACGCCGCCGCGGTCGGTGGCGTCGTCGCGGCCCCCTACGTCATCACCTCGAACGCCCTGGGAGGTGACGGGCGACCGCCGGCCAGCGAGCGGGTCGTGACCGGCTACCTCGGCACCGGGCCGCGAGGACTCCTGAATATCCGCGAGCAGCTCACCTGCCCCGAGGCCCAGATCGTGGCCGTTTGCGACGTGTGGCAACACGTGCGCGATCGGGCCAAGGGCGTGGTGGACGCCCACTATCAGAACACCGATTGCCGCTCTTACGTCGACTTCCGCGAGGTACTGGCCCGCGACGACATCGACGCGGTGGGCATCGCCACGCCCGACCATTGGCACGTGCCGATGACCATCGCGGCGGCCAGGGCGGGCAAGGACGTCTGTACCGAGAAGCCGCTGGGAATCAGCGTCGCCGAGGATCAGGCCTGCCGGGAAGCGATCCGGCGCTATGATCGCGTGTTCCAGTACGGCACGGAAGCCCGGGCGGTCGACGCCTGCCGGTTGGGCTGCGAACTGGTTCGCAACGGGCGGATCGGCGAAATCCGCGAGATCCGCGTCAAGTCGCCCAACAGCGTCCGCGGCGGTTCGCGCGAGGCCAAGCCCGTGCCCGACGGCCTCGATTACGACCTGTGGCTCGGCCCGGCGCCTTGGCGGCCCTATTCGGGCTGCCCAAACAATGGCCCGAGCTGGTACCACGTTCGCGACTATGCGCTGGGTTTCATCGCCGGCTGGGGGGCCCATCCGCTGGATCTGCTGCAATGGGCCTTCGACACCCACCTGGCCGGCAACTGGGAAGTCGAGGGAACCGGCTTGATCGACACCCAGGGCTGCAACGACGCCGTGCGGGATTGGGACGTACGCCTCCGGTTCGCGGGCGGCATCACGATGACGTATTGGGCCAGCGGTGTGCCGAAAGAGGAACCGCCGCAGCTTGCCAAGTTGGGTAACTACGCGCAACTGATCGGCAGCGAAGGGTGGATCGCGATCTACTATGCGAACATGATGTGCGAGCCGGTGTCGCTGGCCGCTGCGCCTTTGGGACCCGACGACGTTCGCCTGCCGATCAGCCGCGGGCAGGAGCGGAACTTCATCGAGTGCGTCCGCACCCGCCAAACGCCCGTCAGCCATATCGACGACGCCGTGCGCAGCGACGTCATCAGCCACCTCGGCGACATCGCCATCCGCACGGGCCGGAAGATCGCGTGGGACCCGACGAAGGAAGTAATCCTCGGCGACGCAGAGGCCTCGCGGATACTTACGCGGGCCGTACGCGAGCCGTGGCAGTTTTAGACCGAGTTGAAGAATAGTAGCCGTCTCGCTCCGCGAGACGAGGCTTCGTCTCGCGGAGCGAGACGGCTACTGAGGGGTCGCTGGAAGGAGGAAACGGTATGAAACGAGCAACCGACCCACGCCACAATCGGCGCGAGTTCCTCAAACACGCTGCGGCGGCGGCCGGAACCTTCGCGGTGCCGCTGGTGGTTCCGTCGCGGGCGCTGGGCCAAGACGGCGCGGTCGCGCCGAGCAATCGCATCGCGCTCGGTTTCATCGGCGTGGGCATGATGGGGCGCGGCCACGTGAGAATCTGCTCGCAACATCCCGACGCCCAGGTGCTGGCCGTTTGCGACGTCGACCGCTGGCGCCGTGAAGACGCCAAGACCACGGTCGAACAGGCCTACGCCGCCCGGACGACCGGCGGAACCTATCGCGGATGCGACGCCTACAACGATCTGCGCGAACTGCTCCGTCGCGGCGACATCGACGCCGTGGTCGTCGCCACCGGCGACAACTGGCACGGGCCGGCCACGGTGATGGCGGCCAAGGCGGGCAAGGACGTCTACTGCGAGAAGCCGATCTCCAAGACCATCCGCGAGGCACGGGCCATGGTCGAGACGGCGCGGCGCTACGGCCGCGTTGTGCAGAGCGGCCTGCAGCAGCGGTCCACGCCCGAGTTCATCAAGGCCAGCCGGCTGGTGCTCAACGGGGCGATCGGGAAGGTCAAGATCGTCTACATCGCCTTCCCCGGGACAAACAGCGACGTGGACCTGCCCGGCCAACCGGTGCCGGACGGGCTGGACTGGAATCTCTGGCTCGGGCCGGCTCCTTGGCGCCGGTTCAACGGCCGCTTTCACATCTACGGCCGGCCTCCGCACGTGGTGCCGTGGCATTTCTGCCGCGATTTCGGCGGCGGCAATTTGACCAGCAACGCCGTCCACTCCTTCGACGTCGTTCAATGGGCGCTGGGCATGGACGAAAGCGGCCCGGTCGAGATCGTTCCGCCCGGGACCGGAGAGTATCCGGCGCTGACCTACAAGTATGCCGACGGCACGTTGTTGCAGGTGGTCAACTGGAAACTGGACCCGCGGGAACACTTCGTGCCCGAGGGCTGGGACGTCAACACGCGTCTGCAGAACTTCGGGGCGCTTTACGTAGGCGAGAAGGGCTGGATCCACGTCGGCCGCCAGGGATACCTGACCGGTTATCCCCGGGAGATCCTCGAAGAACCGGCCGGTCAGCCCGACGGGTCGCATCCGGTGGGCGGTCACCACCAGAACTGGTTGGATTGCATCAAGACGCGCCGGGAGCCGGCCTGCGACGTGGCGATCGGCTGCCGCTCCACGATCGTAGCGCACCTGGGTTGTATCGCCCATTGGACCGGTCGGGCACTGAAATGGGACCCGGCGAAAGAAGAGTTCCTCGGAGACGACGAGGCCAACCGCCTGCGATTTCGGGCGATGCGCGAGCCCTGGAGAATTTGAGTCGAGAATCGGCTTCGGTTAGAATCGGGGGATTGCACCGGGCGAACATGACCGGGAAATATGATACAATCCAGCAGGACACGAACCACAGGAGAATTCCGATGATCCATAGCCGATTGACCCGGCGAACCTTTCTGCGCGGCGCAAGTACTGCCGTGGCAGCACCTTACGTCATCACGTCCACGGCCCTCGGCCTGCAAGGCCGGCCCGCGGCCAGCGAGCGGATCACCATGGGGGCGATCGGGTTGGGCGGCCGAGGGCAAAGCGACATGGGCGCCCTGATGGCAAACGACGACGTGCAAATGATCGCCATCTGCGACGTCAAGGCCGACCGCCGCAACGGGGGAAAGGCCGCCGTGGATCGCAAGTACGGCAACGAGGACTGCCAGACCTACATCGATCTGCGCGATCTGCTCGCCCGCGACGACATCGACGCCGTGCTGGTCGCCACCGGCGACAACTGGCACACCTGCGCGTCCATCCTGGCGGCCAAGGCCGGCAAGGACATCTACTGCGAGAAACCGATGTCGGTCGCCGTGACCGAAGGCCGGGCGCTGTGCGACACGATGGAGCGCTACGGAACGATCTTCCAGTGCGGCACCCAGCGCCGCAGCGTGCCTCGGTTCCGCTATGCGGTCGAACTGGCCCAGAGTGGAAAGCTGGGCGAGTTGAAAACGGTCTATGCGGAGAAAGCGCCGCCCGAGTGGTTCAAGTATCACCCCTACGCCACGTTGCCCGCCCAGCCGGAACCGCCGCGTGAAGTCCTCGACTGGAACATGTGGCTGGGGCCGGCGGCCTGGCGCCCCTACAACGCCACGTACGTCTCGCGCGGATTCTGGATGGCCCACATGGACTTTTCCGGCGGCATGCTCACCGAATGGGGCAGCCACACGGCCGATCTCTGCCAGTGGGCCAACAACGCCGACGACGCCACGCCGGTCGAGTTCGAATTGGCCGAGGGCACCGTCATCGGCCGATACGCCAACGGAGTGAAGCTGGTCTTCGAGAACGGCAAGTGGCCCTTGCACGTCCGTTTCGTGGGCAGTGAAGGGATGGTCTACGTCGACGACGACGGCAACATGGAAGCCGAGCCGAAGTCACTGCTGGAGGGATTGCAGTTCGGCAAGGGCTATCCGCAGAACAACCACGTGCGGAATTTCCTCGACTGCGTCAAGTCGCGCAAACGGCCCATCGCCCCGGCCGAAGGCGCCCATCGGGCCAACGCCACCTGCCAAATCGCGAACATCTGTGTTCAACTCGGCCGGAAGTTGAGATTCGACCCGGCCAAGGAGCAGTTCATCGACGATCCGATGGCCGACCGCAAGCTGGCCCGAACGATCCGGGAACCTTGGCAGCTTTGATACCCGTCGTACTAACCGAATCGAACGAACACTCTCGAGGACAGGAGAAACCCACGATGATCCACAAGGCGTCGATCACACGTCGGCGGTTGCTGCGGCAGGCGGCCGCGGCGGGCGGTGCGTTGGTGGCCGCTCCTTACGTGATTACTTCCACCGCGTTGGGCGCCCCGGGAACGGCGCCGGCCAGCGAACGGGTCACCATCGGCCTGATCGGCTGCGGCGGCCGGGGAAGCGGCGTGTTTCGCGGGCTCATCGGAGCCGGCGGCCAGCCGATCGCCTTCAGCGACGCGTGGAAGGACCGCCGCGAACGCTGGGCCCAACAGACCGGCGGCACGGCCTACGCCGACTTCCGCGAGATGCTCGCCCGCGACGATCTCGACGCCGTCTGCATCGCCACGACCGACTGCTGGCACGTCCATCACACGGTGGCCGCCGCCAGGGCCGGCAAGGACACGTACACGGAAAAGCCCCTGAGCATATGTCTGCGAGACGACCTGGTCTGCCGCGACGTGGTGCGGCGCTACGGACGGATGTTCCAGTACGGCACGCAACAACGCTCCAGTGCCCATTGCCGCTTCGGCTGCGAACTGGTCCGCAGCGGCAAGATCGGCGAGGTCAAGGAGATCCTGGTCGTCGCCCCGGACAGCAACCCGGGCGGGTCGACCGCCCCGCAGCCGGTGCCGGAAAATCTGGATTACGACATGTGGCTCGGCCCCGCGCCGTGGCGGCCCTATTGCGGACAATCCACCGGCGGCGGAGGGTGGTGGCACGACTACGAATACGCCATCGGCTTCATCGCCGGCTGGGGCGCCCATCCGCTGGACATCCTCGTCTGGGGCTACGACACGCACAAGGCCGGCCGCTGGGAAATCGAGGGCACGGCCACGATTCCCACCCAGGGCCGCAACAACGTGGTCATGAAGTGGGACGTCGATATCCGCTTCCAGAACGGCGTGACGATGAAGTTTCGCCCGGGCGGAGACTACACCGAGTTCAAGGGCACCGAAGGCTGGGTGGGCATCTCCCGCGGCGGGATCAAGGCCGACCCGCCGTCGCTGCTGGAGATCAAGCTCGGCGCGGACGACGTCCACCTGGTCCAAAGCGGCAACCACGGCGGCAACTTCCTCGAAGCGGTCAAGACCCGTCAGGACCCGGTCAGCAATATCGAAGACGCGGTCCACTCCGACATCGTCAGCCACGTCTCCGACATCGCCATCCGCTGCGGACGCAAGCTCGTCTGGGACCCGGTCCAGGAGGACTTCGTCGGCGACGAGCAGGCCTCGCGGATGCTCTCCCGCGCCCACCGCGAACCGTGGAGACTTATCTGATACCCTCTCGGAAACCGCCTTGGGGCGGGCCGGGTTCCGAACCAACCATCGCATCAGGAGAACCGAAATCATGCAACACGACCGGCAGCGTTTCAACCGGCGCAACCTGCTCAAGGCAGCCGCGGCCGTCGGGGTGCCTTACCTCGTTGCGTCCTCGGCCCTGGGCGCCGACGACCGTCCCGCCGCCAGCGAGCGAATCACCATGGCCGGCATCGGCATGGGCGGACGAGGCTCCGGCGACCTGCGGGCCTTCATGGGCCACGACGAAGTCCAGGTCCTGGCGGTCTGCGACGTCTACAAGAGCCGCCAAGAGGGGATCAAACGAGACGTCGATAACCGATACGGCAACAACGATTGCGACATGTACACCGACTTCCGCGAGGTCGTGGCCCGCGACGACATCGACGCCGTGGTCATCGGCACGCCCGACCATTGGCACGCGTTGGTCAGCATCGCGGCCATGAAGAGCGGCAAGGACGTTTTCACCGAGAAGCCACTGTCGTTGACGATCAAGGAAGGCCGGGCGATGGTCGACGTGGCGCGGCGCTACGGGCGGATCTGCTCCAGCGGCAGCCAGCGGGTGCTGGGCGACTACGGCAAGCTCGCCCGACAGGTCCAAAGCGGCGAACTCGGCCAGATCCACAAGTGCTACTGCGACCCGGGCGGCCCGCCGCGGGACTGCAACCTGCCGGAGGAGCCGATCCCCGACGATCTCGACTGGGACCTGTGGCTGGGTCCCGCCCCGTGGGCACCGTACAATGCGTTCCGATGCGGCAGGGCCTACGGGCTCGGCGGCAAGGGGTTCCGCACCTGGCGCGACTATTCCGGCGGCATGATGACCGACTGGGGCGGCCACAAGTTCGGCGGGGCCATGTTCGCCCTGGGCCTCGACGAAACCGGACCCACCGAGATCTTCCCGCCCGACGGAAAGGAGCACCAGTACCTTACCTACAAGTTCGCGTGCGGGATCGAGATGGTCGTCGGCGGCGGCGGGCCGAAGTACGAGGCGGCCGAGGGCAACGTGCCGGGACTCACCTGGCAACCGCCGACCCACCTGCTCGAACGGGACTACCGGGGCGATGGCGGACTGCCGGGCGACGTGCTCCACTGCATCAAGACGCGAGAGAAGCCCTTCCGCGACGTGGGATGGGCCCATCGCGTGGCCACCGTTTGCCATCTCGGCAATATCTGCTACGAGTTGAACCGCCCGCTGAAGTGGGACCCGGTCAAGGAGGAGTTCCCCGGCGACGAGGAAGCCAACCGGATGACCTGGCGCCCGATGCGCGAGCCCTGGAGGCTTTGATGTCCCGATGCAACGCGAGCCGGCACGGTGCCGGTTCGCAAGTTCTCGACATTCTTGGTAGAATAGGATCGATAACGACATCCTAATGAGTGAGAGTTTTCCTCTGAATGTAATTTTCAATCGAAAGGAGCGAAAAGAAATGGGTAACAAGTTTCGCATGATCGTCGGCCTGCTGGTAGCAGTCGCGTTGCTCGGTCTGGTGCAGGTTGCGTCGGCTGACGAAGCCTTGGACAAGGCCATGGAAGAATTGAAGGCCTATGACTGGGGGACGGATCGAGCCGTCTTGAACCCGATCGACCAGGCGGTGGCCGCCTCGCACGGTGACGCCGCGGCGCAAAAGGCCCTCGAAGCCAAACTGGCCGGCGTGCTCGGCAGCGATGCCACCCGGGCGGCCAAGGACTTCGTCTGCCGTCAACTCAGCCTGATCGGGTCGGCCGACTCGGTGCCCGCCTTGGCGGCCCTTCTGCCCGACGAGAAGCTCTCGCACATGGGCCGCTACGCGTTGGAACGCATGGGAGGCGATGCCGCGGCCAAGGCGCTCCGCGACGCGCTGGCGAAGGTCGGCGGGCTGCAGAAGGTCGGCGTGATCAACTCGCTGGGAGTTCTGCGCGACGCCGACGCCACGGGTGCCCTGACCGCCTTGCTGGCCGATTCCGATGCCGAGATCGCCAGTGCCGCGGCGGCCGCTTTGGGTTCGATCGGCACTTCCGAAGCGGCCAAAGCCCTGGGCGATTTCCAGAAAAGCGCCCCCGAGGGACTCCGCCCGGCCGCGGCCGACGCCTGCCTGACGTGCGCCGAACGAATGCTGGCCGCCGGCAACAAGGCCGAGGCCATGATGATCTACAAGACGCTCAGCGCCGCCGACCAGCCCAAGCACGTCCGCCTCGCGGCGATGCGGGGGATGTTGGCCGCCACGGGCAAGAATTAGTTGGACTGTAGGGTGGGTCGAGGAACGAGCCCCACGCCGAATAGACCGTAGGGTGGGTCGAGGAACGAGCCCCACGCCGAATAAACCAGCAGGAGAAAACCGTTGAAGAGGATTTGGAATAATCAGACTGCGCCCCGTTGCTTGCTCTTGGGTCTCGCGGGTCTCTTGTTTCTGCCGGCCGTTGCGTCGCGGGCGCAAGATGACGACGTCAACGAGGCGCTCCTCCAGATGGTCGTCGACCTGGTGACCGGCGACGACGCGGACATGCGGACGCTCGGGTTCCAGCAAATCCGCGAGGAAATGCCGGGCGCAGCGGCCACCACGCGCTTCGCCGAACTGCTGCCGAAGTTGCCGGCCGAGGCCCAGGTGGGTCTGCTCGACGCCTTGGGCGATCGCAGGGACAAGGTCGCCCGGCCGGCGATCCTGGACGTGCTCAACAGCCCCAAGGACCGAGTCCGCGCTGCGGCACTTCGGGCGTTGGGGGCGCTGGGAAGCGAGGCCGACGTGCCGCTGCTGGTTCAGACGGCCGCTCCCTCGGATCTCGAACAGGACGCCGCCCGGCAAAGCCTGATTCGGCTCCGCGGCGAAGAGGTCAACGCGGCCATCCTCACGGCCATCGCCGAGGGTGGGCCGAAAGCCCGGGCGACGCTGCTGGGAGTGCTGGCCGCCCGCAACGCGACCGAAAACCTGCCCACCGTGCTGCAATGTGCCCGGGACCCGAACCTGGACGTACGACTGGCGGCGCTGGATGCGATTCGATACCTGGCCGACGAGAATCAGACCGCGGAGATCGTCGACCTGCTGAAGACGGCCGAGGACGAGACCGAGCGCCGAAAGGCCGAGTTGGCGCTGCTGGTGATCGTCAGCCGCGGCGGGGAGGCCTGCGCCGAACCGATCATCGCCGGCTTGGGCAGCGCCGACCCGGCGTCGCGTGCCGCCTTGCTGCGCGCCTTGGCGCGGGCCGGCGGGGCCAGCGCCCTGGAGACCATCGTGGCCCACTCGGAAGATGACGGCGGGATGGTGCGCGACGAGGCCATGCGGATGCTGTCGATCTGGCAAGACCCGGCCGCCAAGGACCGTCTGCTGATGATCGCCCAATCGGCCGCGACGCTGCAATACCACGTGCTGGCCGTCCGCGGCCTGGTCCAGCTCGCCTCCCCGCAGGAGGATAAGCCCGCCGACCTGGAAATCCTGGCCGACGTGATGCGCTTGGCGAGGCGGTCGGAAGAGAAGTCGCTGGCCCTGGGCATCCTCGGGGGCGTCGGCTCGCCGGAGGCGTTGGCCCTGGCGACTGCCGCGCTGGACGACCCCGTTTTGGCGAACGAAGCCGGTCTTGCGACCGTAAGGATCGTGGAAACGATAGAGAATGGCGACAAGGACGAACTGCGAGCGGCCCTGAAGAAGGTCCTCGATCGTGCGACGAACCAGCAGGTTCGCCAACGGGCCCAGGACGCCCTGGCAGCACTTTGACCGTCCGTTGCCGTGATAGTAGCCGTCTCGCTCCGCGAGACGAAGCTTCATCTCGCGGAGCGAGATGGCTACCAAGCAAGACGCGAAAAGCCTCAAAGAAATGGAGAGACACTCGTGAAGCGTTTCAGGCACAATCGATATGTGCAGTCGGTCCTGATCGCGGCGATGATCGGCCTGTTGGCGGGCTGCCCGAAGGTCGAGCCGACCGGCACCCCGACCCAAAAGTCCGCCGCGGCCAAGGAGAAGGCTTCTTCGGCCGGGAGACCCCAGTTGGTGTACGTCTCGCCGAACTCCGCGCCGACAAAGACGCCCCACCTGGTGTATGCTTCCCCCTCGACGACCGTGCCGGGTCTGCCGCCGGGGATGGTCTATGCATCGCCCTCGACGACCACGCCCGGTCTTCCGCCCGGGATCGTCTACGCGCCGCCGTCGACGACCACGCCCGGCATGGTGCTGCCACCCGGTCTGATCTACGCTCCCCCGTCGACCACCACGCCCACGTCCCTCCCGCCGGGCGTGCTCATTTACATGCCTCCGCCGCCCGGCCCATCGGGACCGAAGGTAGACGTAGATTCTCCGCGTACCACAGTCCCGATCGCTGTGGCCAGGCCGCCTGAGACGGTAACCGAGCCTCCCGATGAACCTCCCGTCTGGAAACTGGCTCCGGTCAAGATCGACCTGCCGGCCCCGGCCTTCCGCGGCACACCCAAGCCGCAGGCCGAGCCGAACGTCGAGATACCGCTGGGCAAACCCCGCCCCGACTTCCTCGCACCCCAAGGCACCGTCAACCTGGCCCGGGGCAAAAAGGTCACCGGCAGCGATCCGGCGCCCTCCAGCGGCGAGTACGACCTGGTGACCGACGACGACAAGGAAGCCACCGACTTCGGCTACGTCAAGTTGCGCACCGGCACGCAGTGGATTCAGATCGACCTGGACCAACGGGCGACCATCTACGCCGTGCTCATCTGGCACAACCACGCCGAGGCCCGGGTGTACCGCGACGTGATCGTCCAGGTCAGCGACGAGCCCGACTTCCTCAACGCCAAGACCGTATTCAACAACGACTACGACAATTCGTCCGGCCTGGGGATCGCCGAGCAGATGGGCTACGTCGAGACCTCCGAGGGCAAGCTGATCGATTGCCGGGGCGTCGAAGGCCGGTACGTGCGGTGTTACAGCAAGGGCAACACCCACGACGAAGAGAACCACTACACCGAAGTGGCGGTCTACGGCAGGCCGGCAAAATGAAACGCGCGGTCCCGTTCGCAGCCGTCCTGCTGGCGATCACCGCCGGCGCGGCGGCGCTGAGGCTGGTCGACTTGGACAACCGGCCGATGCACTGGGACGAGGCCAACCAGGCCCTGAAGTTCGGCCGGCTGCTCGAACGGGGCCAGTACGAGTACGATCCCGAGGACCATCACGGTCCGAGCCTCAATGACCTCACCCTGCCGATCGCGCGACTGGCCTCGGCGGAGGATCTCACGCAAGTCACCGAGACCCATCTGCGTCTATTGCCGGCGATCTTCGGGATCCTGCTGGTCGGTCTGGTTTGGCTGCTGCGGGACGAGTTGGGCCGCCCGGCGGCGGTCTGGGCCGCGGTGCTCACGGCCGTCTCGCCGGCGATGGTCTTCTACAGCCGGTATTACATCCAGGAGATGCTGCTGGTTTGCTTCACCTTCGGCGCGATGGCGGCCCTTTGGCGTTGCTCGAGAGCGAAGGCCGCCGCCGAAGAGAACGAGCCTCGCATCCGGCGCTGGGCATGGCTCGTTCTGCTGGGCCTGTGCATCGGCATGATGCACGCCAGCAAGGAAACCTGCGTAATCCCCCTGTTCGCGATGGGCCTGGCCGCCGTGGCAACCATACCCGGGGTGCGGCGGATGCTGACGATCCGCGGCCTGAAAGAAACGATGGGCGTGCGGGGCGTCCTCTCGGTCCTCGTCGTGCTGATCGCGGCGGCAGGCGTCTCGGCGCTGTTCTTCTCCTCGTTCTTCACGCACGCCCAGGGAGTGGTCGATTCGGTCACCGCGTATTCGATCTACTTCGACCGCGCGTCGGGCCAGGGCAGCGCCGGTTGGCACGACCAGCCGTGGTATCACTACTTTCACCTGCTGTTTTGGTGGCAGCGCGGAGACGGTCCCCTTTGGACCGAAGCGTCGATCGCCGTTTTGGCGCTGGTAGGGCTTCTCGCCGCCGCCTTGGGCAAGGGGATGAAGCCCGCCGCGGTTCCCTTCGCGCGATTCGCGGCCATCTACACGCTCGTCATGATCGCGGTCTACTCGGCCATCTCGTACAAGACGCCCTGGTGCGCCCTGGGCTTCCTGCACGGCATGATCCTGCTGGCCGGAGTGGGCGCGGCGGTGCTTATCGGTCTGTCGCGGGGATACGTGTGGAAGGGGATCACGACGGCGCTGCTGATCGCGGCCGCCGGACATCTGGCCTGGCAGGCCCATCGAGCAAGCTTCGAGCAGTACGCCGATGTGAACAACCCTTACGTTTACGCCCATACGACCGAGGACGTTCTTCGGCTGGTCCAACAGATCAAAGAAATCGCCGCGGTACATCCGGACGCAGAGGCCATGCACGTCCAAGTGATCTGTCCCGACTATAGCTTCTGGCCGCTGCCGTGGTACCTGCGCGACATGCCCCGGGTGGAGTTCTCCGCAGAAATACCCGCCGGGCTGCCCGCCCCGCTGATCATCGCGCCGACGCAGATGGAGATCGCTGTGATGGAGTACGCGTTCACCAGGCCCCCGCCGGGCCAGCGGCCCTTATACAACCGGCTGATGACCGAAGACGCCGGGATCTGGGAACTGTCCCCGGGCCTCTACGTGACCGGCTACCTCCAATCGGATCTGCTCAACGCCTATCTGGCCCAACAGCCCGAGTAGGCTTCTTCTCGGAGCGCCAACGGCTCTTGAGCACCGGGATTCCCAGGAAAGAAACAAGACCGCCGGAGCGAACTCCGGCGGTCTCTTGTCTTGGCGATTCTCTCGACCTTCAGCCGCTTCTCGGCTCCTCCGGCGGAGCATCCGCCGAACGGGTGGGGCCGGCCGCGGGGGTCAAGCAGAAGGTGCGTCCCGGACGGGCGCTGATTACCCGGCCTTCTTGCGATCCTTGTGTTCGCCCTTCTTGTGTTCGCCGTCGCCGTGCTTGCCGAAGGCCGCGGTGAACTCTTTCAAGGTCACCTTGCCGTCCTTGTCCGCGTCCCATCGCGCGAAGATCTCTTTGGCCTTGTCCTTCAGCCGGTCGCTGGCCTCGAGTTCTGACAGGATCAGCGCGCCGTCGGCATTCGTGTCCAGCTTCTTGAAGATCTGCTCGGGGGAGGGTCTCTCCCTCTTGGGAGCGTCCTGGGCGTAGGCCGAACCAACGATCGCCACCACCATTCCAAATACCATTGCGAACCACAGCTTAGACATACTCAATCTCCTTGACTTGACGATTAGGTCACGGCCGGTCGCGCCTCGAAACAACGGGCGCATAACCCTACCGGCCAGACCTCCAACCATTGAACCCCGTAGAGGGGGCAAGGTTTCGCGAAAAGAAAAAATCTTCGGATTGGTGGGCCGGCGCATTTTCTCTGGGTTTTTCCGCTTATTACGCACCCCCCGTGAGGTCTCCAGCGCCCGGCAACACGAGCTTCAACGCCCAATCCGCGCCCGCCCGGGCTTCCCCGTCCGGGAATGCCGGCAGGCGGATCTCTCCCGCCGCGTCGGCCCTCAACGTCCCGCCGCCCGCCTCGATCCACCCCCCCGTCCGCGGGTTGAACCACTGGGCCTCGTAATCCCGTTCAGGCAGCGCGCCCGAAAGGACCGCCCGAGGACACTCCTTCTCGAAGTACACCAGGAAGAGCCCCCCATCGGCCGTACGGGCGCAATAGGCCCAGCCGACGCAACTGTCCGGTTTGCCCGATTGGTTGGGCGAGATCAGATCCACCCGAGGCACCAGGTCCTGGTATCGCCGCCCCTCAGAGAGCACGAACGTTTTGAGGTGCCGCATCTGATCGGCGGATTCCCACCGGATCACTTCCCAGATCGGCGTCTCGGAGGCCTCTTCCACCTCGCCGCTCCAGAGGCCCCCGTTCCAGCCGCCGGCGCCGTAAATGTGGCCGCCCAGCCCGCCGGAAAGCACGCTGCCGTACATGGCCGAACGACAATACAGGGCGCAAAGCTCGGTCCCGCCGGGCGTGTCCAGCATGCCGGCGTAGTAGGGCTCTCCGTTGATGCCGGGCACTGGCGGCGAGGCGTTGTAGATCTCGGTCAGGTAAGCGTACACATCGTGGGTCCGCCGGTTGCCGATCTGGTGGAACGAAAGCCAGCGGGCCCGGTCCACGTGCCCGTACATCTCCAGCGACGATGGGTTCGAGTTCGTGCCGGCCGGGGTCCCGAACGGCGGCGGCCCGTACTTCTCGATCACCCGGTTCGCGGCCAGGTTCCAGTCCTCGGCCGGGATGCTGCTCCCCCGCGTGTCGAAATGGATCGGGCTGAGCAGACAGATGTTGGCCTGGTACCGGCTCCAGACGTATTGGATGTAGCGCGTGTAGGAATCCGGCCAGCGATGGTACTTCTTCCAACCCTGGCCGATATCGCGCCGGGCGACCTCGATGAACGGCACGAAGCCCTGGGCGTTGAGATAGTCGATCTTCTTGTCGAGGATGTGGAAGTACGCCGGATTGATGCGGTCGAGGTCCGGGAAGTACTGCTCGTAGCCGGGCACCTTGCCGGGGAACAGGAACGGGCGGCGGCCGGCCTCGTCGGTCATGTTCTTCGCGCTGTCGGTCCCGGCCTGACGCCACGCCGAACGCAACACCAGCCCTTCGGCCGTCTTCAGCGTCGCCGGTTTGTCGTCGTTGGCCCAGTTCGGGAAGGCGGCGATCATGGCGATGCAATTGTAGCCTTGCTGCTTGCGGAACCGCACGTAATCCTTCAACCCGGCTTCGGGACCGATCGGACGCGGCCGGTCGTCGTCGTACCACCGGTAGCGGAACGTGGAGACCGGCCACCAGGTATCGCCGACGAGAAAGAACGGCGTGCCGTCGGCCTGTTCGAACGCATGGCCGTTGCCCGTGGCCCGGATCATTCCGCGCCGGCAGAGGTTTTCTTCCCTTTCGGCTTCCGTCCACGCGGCGGCGGTGAAGGTGCCCGACTTGCCGACCAGTCCCGGATCATCCCGATTGGCCCCGCTGGTCCAACGCCACGTGCCCGGGGCCGTGGCCAAGACCCGCACGCGGAAGGTCTTTTCGCCGTCCCAGAATCCGTAGCATCGCTTCCGGAAGTCGGGCCCGTCGAGATCGACCCAGACCTCGACGTCCGTGTACGGGCTGTCGTAAGAGTTCTCGGCACTCAGCGTGATTTCCACCTTTTCCCACACGCGATACTCGTCGGCGAGAAGCGCGGGGCAGGTTCCCAAGGCGGCGATCGTCAGGACTGCGGTTAACAAAACCGTTCGGCCGGTTCTCGACTTTCGGGCGGAAGGTTGCATGATCTTGCTCCTGATTCTAGTAGAAGTAGGCCGGAACAAGCGCAGCGCAGTTCCGGCAAGTCGTGTCATGTCGCCCCTGTGCGCCAAGTCCACATCATATGCGCCCCAAATGCCGGAACTGCGCTGCGCTTGTTCCGGCCTACACGTCTCTATTCGCCGCTTGTGTCCAACCGCACCGGCTCGGCGTTGAGCGCCCGGACGGTAAGGCGTCGGCCGGCGGCGGGGTCGATGATCCGGAGCGTGCGTTTCTGGCCCGGGGGCATGTCGAAGAAGTTGTCTTCGAACACCGCGCCGGTCACGCCGTCCATCTCGAGTACGACCTGGGCGGCGAACACGTCGGTGGACAGTTCGATCCTGTCGCCCGCGGCCCGCGCCGTCAACTTCGCCCGGGGCAGGTGCAGGTAACGCTCGCCGTAGAGCCGATAGGTGACCTCTCTGCCGGCGAACGTCGCGTGCAGGAATTCGTCCCGCAGGAAGATCGGGCCCAGATCGGTCGTGTCCAGGCAGCGCTTGGACTGGCCCGGCTCGAGTTCCACCTCGGTCTCCAACCGCCCGCGGGAGGCCCCGTCGAAACGTCTTCTCGAAACGGTCAACGTCCCGGAGACCGGCTCGGGCGAATCGTTGACGACCCAGACGGAAATCCGGTCATTGGTCCGCTCGAAGGAAACCAGCACCGGATCGTACGCGCGGCGGAGGTAGTAGTAGGCGATCTTCGGCTCCAGGTAGTAGTCGATCACGGCCCAGTAGATGATCGGCCAGGAGTCGTTCAGCCGCCAGACCATGTTGCCCCAGCAGCGGCGGTTGCCGTCGGGGGTTCCGTCGGGCACGCCGCGGCGCTCGCGCTCCACCCGGTCGCGGAGATAGTCGCCGTGGGCCGAGCCGAGCACGCGGATCAGGTCGTAGGCCGATTTCGGCTCGCAGTATTGCTCGATCCGGCCGATCTTGTCCCACGCGCCGCCGATCGAACGGTACTCCCACATCGGCGGCCAGGCCTTTTTGCCCGGCGTGGTGATGGCCGGATCGTAGCCGGCCGGCCAGAGTTCCTCCTCGCTCATGAACCGCCGCATACTGTTCAGCGACGGGACGCTCACCCGGCCGACTTCCGAGGCGTACAACGGGACCGACGCCTGCGGGCTGAACTTCAGCGTGCTGTAGTCGTGCCAGTCGCCTTCGAGCGGCCAATTGGGCTCGCGGCCGCCGTAGGGCGAACTGGGATGGAAGTGCCGGTCGGGATCGAGCCGGGCGACGGCCTGGGGCATGATCTTGTCGAACAGCTCGTTGCCGATCTGGGGCATCCCGCCGTGGCCGAAATCCCAGCCCATGTGGTTCTCGTTGCCGCCGACCCACAGCAGGATGCACGGATGGTTCCGCAGCCGGCGGATCATGCCCTCGATCTCCAGCCGGCAGTTCTCGTCGAACGCGGGGATGCCGCTGGGGTGCATGCCGTAGCCGAACATGAAGTCCTGCCAGATGAAGATCCCGCGGCGGTCGCACTCGTCGTAGAAGGACTGCGGCGGGATGTTGCCCTCGGCCCAAATTCGCAGCACGTTCATCCGGCCGTGCTCCATCAGGTCCAGCAGCTTCATCGCGCGATCGTGGTTCCAGCAGTGGGTCGGCCCTTCCAACGGCGCCAGGTCGGCCCCGCGCATGAAGACGGGCTGGCCGTTGACGTCGAAGCGGAATCGTTTCTCGCCCGTCTCGGGGTCGGTGAGCACGGGCTTGACGTCGCGGATGCCGAAGCGCACGCTGCGGGTGTCGAGCCGGCCGTCTTGGTCGGAGAGGGTTACGTCGAATTGATACAGCGGTTGCTCGCCGTGGGAGCGGGGCCACCAGAGCTGCGGATCTCTCAGTTCGACGTTCACCGCCAGGGCATTGCCGATGGTCGGGTGCTGCCCTACATCCATCTTCTCCCCCGCCGGGTCCGAGAGCACCCATCGGGTTGTGGGAGGCGTCTCCGACGCCGAACGGACGCCCTCGGCGGTCCCGGCGGTCTCGACCCGCAGGTGGATCGTTGCCTGCCTGCCATCGTCCGAGAGTTCCGGGCGCACCCAGACGTCTTCGATCCACGCTTTCTCGGGCAGATCGAGCCAGACGTCGCGGAAGATGCCCACTTTGGCCGAGTGCGGCTTGGCGCCGAGATAGGAGCCGAAGTCGCTGTGGCACTTTCGCAGGTAGTGCATCTTGCTGACGCCTTTCAAGTGCGGCGCTTCCTCGACCTCGCGGACGGCACGCAACGGCGAAGTGAAGACGATCAACAACACGTTGTCCTTGCCGGCCGCGGCCAGCTTGTCTTTCACGTCCACGGCGTACTGGCGATACATGTTGTCGAAGCGGCCGACGTGCCGGCCGCTGAGATACACCTCGGCCAACGTGTCCAGCCCGTCGAAGTGCAGCAGTACGGGCCCGTCGTTCGGCGGCGGGCTGGGGAAGGTGCAGGCGTAGGCCCAATCCTTTTCGCCCACCCAGGCACACTCCGCGGCGTTCTTGCCCACGCGGGGATCGGGGATCTTGCCCAGCCGCAGGAGCACGTCGTGGACCTGCTCGGGCATCCGGGCGGGCAGCCAGGAGTCGTCCGGCTGGGCGGCTTCGCGCGTCAGGGCCGCGACGTCCGGCCGGTCGTTGTCGAGCTGTTTGACGTGCCAGTTGTCCCTCAGCACGATCCTGGTCCGCTCGGCGGCGATCAGCGGCGCGGCCGAGAGCAGCAGGAGGATCAGGATTGCCGCGGTTGGACATGAGGCCGTTCGATGGCGTGTGTGGATGCGTGTCATGGGTCTTTCTCGCGCGGGCTTTGTTAGCACCAAACGGTTCTTGGCATCGTTGCCGTAAACTTGGGGGTGGCACGCCCTGAGGAACGAAGGGCGTGTTCTTCCGACGTACCACGCCCTTCGTTCCTCAGGGCGTGCCACCCACCGCGTGTTCCTCCGACGCACCACGCCCTTCGTTCCTCAGGGCGTGCCACCCACCGCGTGGGCTTTGATGGGATGGCTGCGACTGTTTTCAGACGCGGCGAAGCCGCAAGCGGCTATTGGCGTTGCAGATGGACCACGATGTAGGGCATCTCCTTTTCCAGGTCGGGATGAATCTGCCCGTTGCCGTGGACGTCCATGACCTCGATCAGGTACATGAAGTCCCACTCGGGCACGACGTGCTCGCCGGGCACGACGGCCTCGTAGCGATCGTCGCCGACGGGCACCATCTCGAGCGTCCGATAGTCCTCGTACTGATTGACGCTGCGATAGCGGAGCCGAACCCATTTCACTCCGGAGGGATCTCGCACAACGGCGGATACCTTCAGCGGCTTTCCTACCGGCGCGGTGGCGATGGGCTCGTGGGTCACGATCGGGGCCCGATGATCGTCGGTAACGTCTACGGTGATGCGATTCTTGGGCGCCTCGGCCGGATAGGCCGCCTTCCGACCGTCCAGCACAACCGCCTCGATGAAGTAGCTCATTCCCGAAGTGACCTTCTCAACGGGGATCGTCGCGCGGTAAACGAACATGCCCTTCCGCTGCATCTGCACGTAACTGCTCGCGCCGTCGGGGTAACGGAGTCCGACGTGCACCTCGGGAAACGGGTCTTCCCAATCAGAGACCGTCGCGCGGAGTACGAGGTCTTTTCCAGGCGCCACTTTGCGCACGGGCACATGGGCGACGCAAAGGACTTTTTCTCCAGAACCGCGACGGTAGTTGTCCCTCTCTTCTTGGAGCTTTTCCACCCCGGCCTCCAACTTGACCAACTCGTCCTGCCAGTGACCGGAAAGACCGGAGCCGCGGCGGCCCATCATGATGTCGTCGTGATAGACGTCGCCGGCCGCTTCAACCATGGTGTCCCAGGCAATCGTCGCTCTCATTTCATAATGAATGGCTTTGTCAAGCGCCGCGAGATCGTTCGATCGCTTGTACAGGGCCCAATTCACGCCGGCCTTGGCGCGCCACGCGTGATACATCGCCAAATGCGCCAACATCTTCAGGTCGACCATCGTCGAGTCGAACTCCTTGTTGCGATGTTCGCCGATGAGTCCCTCCGCCTGCCTGACCAGTTCGAGCACTTCGTTCGCCGTCCGCTGGAACCAGGCGCTCGACTCCCACGGCGTCCTCTTCGCCGAGTCGATCCCTTCGAGGATGTTCCTGGCCGCTTCGTCGGGGCTGAGGAACTGCTGCGTGTCGCTGGGCAGCGATTGGGCGTAGACGGGCAGGTCCTCCTGACGCTGGCGCTCCACCCAGCCGCGCGTCGTGGGGAAATGGTTGTACGGATAGCAGTACGCGACCGCCATGGGCAGAATCCAACTGGCCCGGTGCAACGCCTGCTCCACGTAAGGTGCCGCCGCCGGGCCGAACCGCCGCTCGAACTCCCGCCGCCAGACCTCCGGCGGCGTCTCGGGGTTGTAGCCGATCCGGCCGAAACACTGGAAGAAGTGCCAGTACCGCTCGAATTCCCAGTCGTAGTATTGGTATTGCGGCCTGAGCAGCTCGAACGGCTCCAGCTCGTGCGGCTGGTCCTGCATCTTGGTGGCCATCGGGGCGGTGATCTCGAAACCGCCGCCCGGGTAGATCAACGTCGAAGCAGCGATCCGCCGCACGTACTCGGGATCGCCCCAGAGGAACACCCGCGTGGTGCCCCCGCTCCAGATCCGCCAGTGCATGTCGTAGCGCTTCGGGTAGCGGAGCATGTCGGCGTATCCGTGGCGGCGGTCGTGCTGGTTGGCCGGGTGGACGTGCGTGGGATGGAACGGCAGGCCCATCTGCTCCATCCAGAACTTCGTGCAGATGCGGATGGGCACGCCGATCTCCAACGCCCGATCGATCAGCGAATCGGGAAAATTCTTCGCCCGGGCGTCGAAGCGGACGTCGCCGCCGTGTTCCTTCATGATCCGGTAGACGTCGGTCCAGAAGCCCTCCATCTCGTCGCGCCGCAGTCCCGATTCGCCGTGCATGCGGAACTGGATGGCGTCGACGTCGGGAACCTCCTGGAGGAACTTCGCCAGGGCCGCCTTGGTGTAGGGCACGAGGTTCTCGGCCGTCACGCCCCAGACGATTCCCGGCGTCGGCTTGCCGGCAAGCTCGGTCGGCCCCTGCACGCCGCCGCGATAGATGTGGTCCCAGATGCCGATCGTGATGCTGAGCCCGCGATCGTGCGTCATCTCGATCAGCCGGTTGAGCGCCCGGAGGTTCTTCTGCTGTTGCTCGGCGGTCAGCCCGACCACTTGGACGTCCGGATAGCCTTCGACGTCGAAGAAGTACGGATAGGGCGGCGAGAAATAGCCCCAGTTCTCGTAGCCGAACAGCAGCGCGAACGTGTTGAAGCGGTTCGCCGCCAGCATGTCGAGGTAACGGGCCCAATACTCTTCGTCGTAGAAGAAGCTCTCGAACGTCTTCTGGTGCATGGTGTAGATCGACAAGGCCCGCTCGGGCATGTACGGCTTTTCGAGCGTGTCGCGGACTTCGCTGATGGGATTTTCGGCGTCGGTTGCCCAGCCGATCCGGTCGGCTACGTCCAGCTCGGCGTACATCAGCCCGCGGTCGTCCCAGCCGAGAACCAGCAGGGCCGGCTTGTCGTCGAGTTCGATGTGCCGAATCGTCAGGGCTTCGGCCGTATCGGGCACGGGTACGTTTCCGACCTTGGCCAACTCGGCGGCCGGCCCGGAACCGGTTGCCAACCCGGCCACGATCACGATCTTGCCTTGGGCCGAGGATACGGCGTCGGGGCGATCCACGTCGATTCCCTTGGCCTGAAGGGCCGCGACGATCTTCTTCAGCCCGTGCGTTGCGCCGAGGCCGGGCGAGGAGTCCGCGACCACCGACACGGCGACGCCGGCAGCTTCCACTTGGGAACCCATGGCGGCGAAGCACATGACGACGACCGCGGCGAAGATGCTGCCGACGAAAACAGACTCCACCGCTATTCTGGAAAGAGACCCACCGAACCGGGCGAGCACGCTCGTGTGCAACACGCGAGTGTCATCCATCTTGCTTCTCCTCTGGCTTGCTTCTCCTCTGGGGTCCAACGCGAGACATGAACTGCCGCAGATCATGCAAATGCTACTATAGCGGAGAATTCGCCGCGGTGCAAATCGCGGCACGGATTCGGGCGAGAGAGTTCAAGCGGTCTGCTTGACCCGGATCGGCATGCCGTATAGAGTTCCTTGATGTGGCTTGGTGATAACTCGAACCGTAAGCGGCGAGTGGAAGATGGCCTTTTTCCAGGTTCTTCAGTAATTTCCGTGCCCTCAATTCCCGGTCCTTCGAAGCTGACGACACGGACGAGTACGGGTTCCTCTTCTCTGATTCCACGTCTTCGAGCGTCGTGAACAGAGAAGAGGAACCCGTACTCGTCCGGCAATCAACGCCCGAAAATGGGGACAGCCCATGACGAAGTGTGCAGGGTGGATTGGCGCGGCGGCTTTGCTGCTTTGTTTCACAGCGGCGGCCGGCTGCGCCGCGGAGATGGAAGATATGTCGGACTCTCCCTTTCCCAAACGGTTGAAGGTGTTGCCCTTTCCCGACGGCTTGAAGTGGATCAACACGGCCGGGCCCATCGAGCTGAGCGACCTGCGGGGCCGGTTCGTGCTGCTGGACTTCTGGACCTACTGCTGCATCAACTGCATGCACGTCCTGCCCGAGTTGAAGAAGCTCGAACACGCGTATCCCAAGGAACTCGTCGTGATCGGCGTCCATTCGGCCAAGTTCGAGAACGAGAAAGACAGCCAGAACATCACCGACGCCGTGCTCCGCTACCAGATCGAACACCCGGTGGTCAACGACGCGGAGATGGTCCTCTGGCGGCGGTTCGGCATCCAGTCGTGGCCGACGCTGGTGCTCGTCGATCCGCAGGGCTACGCCGTCTGGGGCAACAGCGGCGAGACCACCTTCGAAGAACTCGACGAGGTGATGAAGAAAGCGATCCCTTTCTACAAGCAGAAGGGGCTGCTGAAGGCGGAGCCGATCCAGTTCGACCTGGAGGCCCGGCGCATCGAACCGACCCCGCTGCGATTCCCCGGCAAGCTCCTGGCCGACGAAGCCACCGGGCGGCTGTACATCGCCGACAGCAATCACAACCGCATCGTGGTCGTGCAACTCGACGGCTCGCTGCTGGGCACCATCGGCGCGGGAACGGCCGGCCGTGCGGACGGAGATTGCGACACGGCCCAGTTCAACCAGCCGCAGGGGATGGCGCTCGACGGGCAGTTCCTCTACGTGGCCGATACGGAAAACCATCTCATTCGCAAAGTCGACCTCCTCGAGCGCGAGGTAACGACCGTCGCCGGACTGGGCGAGCAGCGCCGCACGGTGCCGCCGTTCGGACGCTCGGTCGACCCGCTGCAGACCGCGTTGAGCAGCCCCTGGGCCCTGTGCATCCACCGGCGGGACCTGTTGATCGCCATGGCCGGATCGCACCAGATCTGGAAGATGCGGCTGGACGAACCGGGCCTGGAGATCTACGCCGGCAACGGGCGCGAGGACATCGTCGACGGCCTGCGGGTGCCGCGAGAGCCGTATCAGACCGGTTTCTCTTCTTTCGCCCAGCCCAGCGGATTGGCCTCCGACGGCACGTGGCTCTACGTGGCCGACAGCGAAGGCAGCTCGATTCGGGCGGTCCCGCTGGATCCCGGCGGCAAGGTGAAGACGGTGGTCGGCACGGCCCACTTGCCCTTGGCCCGGCTGTTCACCTTCGGCGACGTCGACGGCGACGCCCGGCAGGCGAGGCTGCAACATCCCTTGGGCGTGGTCTATTATCGCGACAGGCTCTACGTGGCCGACACGTACAACAACAAGATCAAGGTCGTCGATCCGGCCGACGGCACCACGCGGACGCTGGTCGGGACCGGCAAGCCCGGCCGAACGGACGACCCGGCCACGTTCGACGAGCCGGCCGGAATCACGGCGGCCGACGGGAAGCTGTTCGTGGCCGACACGAACAATCACCTGATCCGCGTGGTGGATCTGGAGGACGGGAACCGGGTCTCGACGCTTTCGATCCCCTCGGTCCTTTCTCGTACACGTCAACCGGCCCGTTCCAGCAACAGCAGCAGCTCGGCTGCGTCGTCGTAGTCGAGATTCGGGTCGTCGGCCAGGGCCGGATCGCGATTGCCGGCCAGGACGGCTTGCAGTGCGGGGATCAGGGCTTTGGCGTATCGGGGCAGGTCGGGCCGGGTGGCCAATTGGGTCAAGGCGGCTTCGCCCTCTTGCGTCTGGTTCTGCGCGATCGCGTCAGTAACCATTCGGCATAACTGCGGGCCGAGGCCCGAGTGATTCTCTCCGCCGGCGCGGCGGTAGTCGAGGAAGGCTCGGACGGCCTTGGCCCGGGCCTCGGCGGCGGCCTGCGGGTGGCCCGTGGCTTGTTCCAGGTCGTAGAGAATGCCCCAAGTCTTCCACGGCTCGGCGGCATGGCCGTAGGGTTCCTTACACTCGATCGCCCGCTCGATTTCCCGGCGGGCCTCGTCGTGGCGGCCGAGCTTAATCAGCGTATCGGCGGCGTTGTTCCGCGTGCGACCTTCGTCGGCCATATCTCCCAGTTCCACGTACTTGTCCGCGGCCTGGCGGTAGAAGGCGACCGCCTCCTCGAGCCGGCCCATGGCGTCGTAGAGGTTACCCAACTCAAGCAGCGAGGAGGCTTCGCCCGCGGTGTCCTGTCGCTGGACTTTGATCGCCAGCGACTGGCGATAGGCCCGTTCGGCCTGGTCGAACTGCCCGGCCTCGCGGTGAACGATGCCGATCTGGTGCCAGATCACCGCCACGGTGCCGGGCTCGCCGAGGGCCTCGAAGGTCTTTTTGGCCTCGTCGTAGGCCGCCAGGGCGTCGGCATGACGGCCTTGATTCATACGGACCGTGCCGAGCTGGCCTTTCGCCACGGCGGCGCTCCTCTCGTCCCCGATCTTCCCGAACCTCTCACCGGCCTCTTCGTACGCCGCGGCCGCTTCGTCGAGCCGGCCCAAGGCGCGGAGGCAGTCGCCCTGCTCGGTGATCGCGGCGGAGGCCATCCGCTCGGCCTCGGCGATGCCCGAGGCGGCCAGCGTCTCGAAGCGTCGCCGGGCCTCGGTCAGGGGCTTCAGGGCAGCCCCGGCCGCTCCGCCCATTCTCAGCACCCGCCCCAGGCGCCAATGCGCCGCGGCGGTGTCGTATGCGGCTTCCGGAAAAGGCTTTCTCGCTGCGGCCAGGCTGTCGTTCAGCAGCTTCCGGGCCGCCGTGTGGGCCGAGGGCAGGTCGCCCGCGTCCAGCAGCCGGTCGATCGTTTTGGAGGCGGCCTGGAACCGGGCGTGACTCCACTCGCTCAAGCCCTTGGCGGCCGCTTCCCGCACCGCGACCACCTGGGCCAAGGCCC
>Ga0307380_10001797_pt1 | contig 30902 bp, 36 predicted proteins | sample UN3MG_FD_202239 | JGI IMG/M metagenome (GOLD analysis project Ga0307380, IMG submission 202239) | Soil microbial communities from Risofladan, Vaasa, Finland - UN-3 | ecosystem: Environmental > Terrestrial > Soil > Coastal area > Acid sulfate soil | place: Finland: Risofladan, Vaasa | collected...
GGGGAGGCCGCCCCGAGACTTGGCGTAGTCCCTGAGAAACCTCCTCATCCTCCTCTCGGAGTCCGTCGGGCCCCTGATCCTGAGCTCGTCCCTGCGGCCCGCCACGTAGAGGAGGAAGCCCTTCTCGGTGTACGCTGCCGAGATGGCGCCTCCGCCGGCTTAAAGACCGATAGGCAAAATAATCTAGATCTTGTGGAAATGATTCAAAACTATTCAATACGGGCTTGTAACTATTCATGCACGCACCACAAACAGAAGCCGATCAACTCCCGGGGCACTCAATTCACGTCCACCTTGTAGTATCTGGAAGAGGAGCCAAACGATCCTCGCCTATCCGACCCCACACACCCACCCCACCAGCGCCGCCGCCACATAGCCACATGAGACCAGGGCAAGCAGCCACAGGGCCAGCGACAAGAACCAGCAGAAACACAGAGAGGGCGGCGTCGGAAAATCTATGCCTTTAGGGATGGGAAGAAGGCGAGTTCTTAGAAAGTGTTATTATAAATCAAGAATTAATATTTAAGAAAGAAAGTACGGAGAAACTGGAAAAATGCCAAGAAGCAGCGAGAAAGGCTTGGGAAACAAGAAAGAAGCGTGAAGATCATGAGTGAATACGACCTAAAGAAATCTACAAAAATTGGTCAACTATACCCCGTCCTCGTGGATGCGAAAGGAAATATTATCGATGGACTTCACAGACAAGAAGCAGATCCGAGTTGGCGTACAGAGAAAATTCCAGAAATAGACACGGAGGAAAAGCTTCTAATCGCAAGGTGTATAGCAAACTGGCATAGAAGACCCATATCCAGAGAAGAAAAAGAACAATGGATTAACGACTTAGCACGACTTTATGTAAAACAGGGATATAGCGTTTCTGGACGAAGGGATGGTTCATCTGGAGCACCACCCAATGAAATCGTAAATAAAATACATGAAGAAACAGGCATATCAAAAAACACGATAAGAGGATATTTGTCTAAAGAATTTATCAGAACAGAATATAGGGGTGGTTCAGAACCTATAATCCCTGCATCTCAACGAATTGAAACTGAACTTGGTTCAACATATGTAGAGCGTCACCGTGAGGAAGTTCGAGAGGAAATTCTGGATGAGGTTAAAGAGGAAGCAGTAGAAAGAGCGAAAGAAGAACTCTCCCAAGATATTGATTTCATAACTGAAACCATTGAAAAAGCCCCTGAAGTTGTACCAAATCTCCCACAGAAAACACTTGAACGTGCAAAGAAGGTACTAAAACCAAAGAAGGAAATGGGAGTGAAAGAAGGCACAATCTACATAGTAGGTGAGTATGAATGTCCACACTGCAAAAAACATTATCTGATAAAGTGCAACGGGAAAAAAGATTGGGTGGAATAGAACTCTTTAAAGAGCCTATTCCAAACATAGACGGTATTATTGTTTATTTTAGTAAAACTCCATATGACATTGTATGCCCTCATTTTTGGGAATTAAGATGGGCTTTCGGATGCCCCTTTGATTGTGCTTATTGTTATCTTCAAGGGACTGGTAGAGGAAATAAAAAACCACGATACAGACCAGTCAACAAAGTTGTTAGGGCAATCGACAAAGCATTCAAACACGAATATTTCTTGAAACACCCATCGATCTTTAACAGTGGTGAATTATCCGACTCTCTAATGAACCCGATCTATATGAAACAGATTGCCGATTTCTATGAAACCCAAGACGATCATAAACTCCTTTTACTAACAAAGTCCCATAGAGTCAACTGGCTAACTGAAAAACCTAAAGAACAAACGATAGCAAGTTTCAGCCTTAACAGCGATGAGGTATATCGAAGATGGGAAAAGAGAACTTCACCGCCACAACAAAGGATTTCGGCAGCTAAAGAACTTGCAGAAATGGGGTATGAAGTTCGATTAAGAATAGACCCAATCTTCCCAGTAGATAATTGGAAGAAACAATACAAGGATCTTGTTTATACTGTTTTTTCTGAATTACCATCAGACCCGACTAGGATTACATTGGGAACGCCTAGAGGGCTAGCGAAAACTCTCATTTTTGCTAAAGATAGATCATGGGAGAAAGTAGCTTTCACAGACGATCCTGAAAAAACAGGATGGGGTAAGAAAGCACCTAAAGCTATTAGAAAAGAAATTTACGCCTTTTTCTACGATAAACTAGAAAGTTTAGGATTTGATAAAAAAAATATTGCGATGTGTAAAGAAACAAAGTCAATGTGGAATGAGCTGGGTCTTGATTATAAAAAAATCAAATGTAATTGTGTGTGGTAATTATGGAATACGAAGGCATATTAAAAATAAAACCTCACACACTAAAGAAATACAATATATTACGGAAATATCTTCATGTCTGCAAAGTATTCAACGATAAATATCATAATTTTGTATATGTTGATACACATGGTGGAAGCGGTAGAGTATCACTCGAAGGAAAACCCGATGAATATCTTGATGGCTCGCCCCTCATTGTAGCCCACTATGATGATACTTGGCCTTGTCACATATGTGAGATTGACCCACAAACATACAAAGCTCTAGAAGAATCTGTTTGCGAGTGTGAAAACGTTAGGACTTACTTTGGAGATAGCAACGATATAATTCACGAAATACTGGGAACTATCGAACGTGGAAAAAAATTTGTGTTATTCTATGTAGATCCAAGTGCGCTAATTTATACTGGATCAGATGGAGCATCATGTGACCAAGTACGAGCTTGTACAATCAAAGCCATTACAGAATTCCCAAGAACTGAACTCCTACTAAATTTCCCACTTATGTCGATATTACGTTGTGCTGGAGACTTTTTTAGCAATCCACATGAACCTAGAGCAATATCGAATGGAGACAGAGTTTCAACTTTCATGGGATCTGAATCGTGGAAAGAGCTAACGGTTCGAAATAGAACGCCCAGAGATTATCTTGAAGTATTCATCGAAGAAATGTTAGAATCTTACAATTTTGTAGGAGCATATTTAGTAAGGAGTACCGAAAAAAATCTTCCTCTTTATTATCTTGTTTACTGCACACATAATTTTACTGGAGCGAAAATAATGAGAGATATAATGAATAAAGAAGATGATTTTCCGATTCACTATAGTTTTGATTTAGGAAGATTTCCAACTTTTGATGAGATGTATCCATTAGGTCAATTTATTTTTGAGAAATAAAGAATAATGATGTGTGGTAGTATAACATGATCCATATTTCGAATCAATTAGTGAAACAACTAAGAAAAATAATAACAGATTCCGATGAAATTAGAGATATTAAAAATAAAATTGAGATCGTCTCTACATCTTTAGATATTAAACCAGCATTTTTGGATTTGAACTCTGAAAATAAGTTATTTCCTTTAAGGAGATTGTCCTCGTTGTTTAAATTAAAATATATGATTACTGATCCTATCCCATTATATTATACAAGGAAACCAGATGTTAAAGAAAGTTTCATGCGGGCTTCATTGGAGGTTTGGAATAGTAGACGGCCAATCTGGATTTTTTCGGATACTAAAGTTGAGGCAATAATTTCAGAATGTATTCAAGGGGAGAGAAATCCAGGATTTCTTTTAGGATATCCTGAATGCTGTATCAATTGGCATGAAAAAATTAGGGCATCTGAAATTGAATCTGTTTTTCAAGAGGTTGAAAAAGCAATCATTGCAGATCTTCATTTATTGAATGGTTATCACGGGGGGTCAGAAGAGGAAATGTATAAACATATACTCTCTCAATGGAGAATACCTTTTCCAAACTATGCATCTGAAACACATAGGCTATACCCTTTTGTCCCTCATTGGGCTTGTCCTTCCTGCTTAGAAGGTAAATCAAAAGGAACTGAGAAAATTAACTCTCAATATAAAAAAGTGGCAATGCAGTTGGATCCCGAATATGTTCATATTATCGAAGATTCAGTTTAAACGATCATCGTTTAGTAAGGCACTTAGTGGTAATGTAAGCAATGAAGAAATAGAAAAACGGTTAAGGAAATTTTACAGAATTGTGAGTGATTCCTTTTTCATCAGCAACCGCTTTTTAACAACCGCTATTAACAACCCTTAATTAAAAAGAACCGAGTTCCCCAAGCCGCATATATCATTAGTAACTTAGAAAGGGAGGAAGTAAAATAGAAATGGTCAGAATTACAGGCGATTTATCCCAAAATGGTTCAAACACTGAACCCTTTGCCGAATTATGATCTGGGTCTCAGACCTTCGCTCTCACACGATACAAGGTTTAAATCGAGTCATCTCAAACTTTAAGCTCTGAGCTTATGCTCCACGTGGAGTACTAGGCTTTGTATCCGTGTGATTTCCAGCCGGGGAACCTGTAGCCTGGCCTGTAGATGGATATGTGGCGCCAGCCTAGGAACTCCTCGTGCTTCCACTCCAGGCCCCGCTCCTCCAGGATGCGGCTGAAGGCGTCCTCTCTTCCATCGAAGAGCCGTTCATCGTGGAGCATGAGGTGCCAGCCGGTGTCGTCAGGGTCACCCGGGTTCGGAATGTTGGTGCAGGCATCCCCGCCGAAGCCCAGCCTTATCCCGGCGTCGTTGAGGGCCTCGAAGAGCTCCCCGACCTCCTCCATGTTCATGCCTGAGCCTTGAAAAAGGCCTCTATTAACTGAGACGCAGGGAGGTAAACCCGAGAGACAGCCGAGAGATGAAGCAGGGCGTCGTAGGCGTCTTCACGGCTGGCGCCTTCAAGCCCAACGAGAACGTGATCTTCAAAGACGGGTCGACCATAAACCTCACACAGTACGCCTCACGCAGAAACCTCCAGCTCATCACGGCAGCCGACCTGAACAGGATGCTCCGGGAAAAGGGATGCTCCAAGGAGGCCACTGTCCAGAAGATATGCCGCGCAGCCCGCGACGAGGCTCAAGTCAGGGAGACCCTGGATGGGTTCTGGGAGAAGCCCAAGGAGGCCACCGAGGCCCTAGGCCGGCTCAGGCGAGACAACGAGGACCTCTACAGGTTCGAGGAGAAGCTAGAGGCTAAGGAGAATAAGCCACGAGTCAATAATGTATCAAATTAAGCGCGCACATTCATCGATTTTCTGATATCGCTTTTCTTGTTTCCTGTGGGTATTCTTTGAGCAGCTTCCCGATTATGAGGCCCGCGATGTGTTGTTTGAACTCGGTTTCGCCGTACTTCATTGTGTATACTCTCTGGTAGCCTCCCTTGCCCGTGATCTCCGTGTAGATGAGCAGGCCTTCGTCTACCATGGCGTTGAGATAGTTGATGACGCTGGCCCTGCTGATGCTGCCCTGGAGGCTTTCGTTCACGTTGACCCAGACGGATCTGCTGTTGGCGCCCTCGGGCTGTACCCGCCAGAGGTAGCGTAGCGACTCTACCTGATAGTCCTTGAAGAACATGTCCAGGTTCTCTTTTCCTGTGTCGAGCTGAAGAGGCATAAAGGATCAGATAGTTATAATTTTTATTTAAAATTTGTCTGGGAGTTTGTTTTTTTTATTCTACGTGGAATCATGGAGCTTGAGTTCTCCTTCACTTGAACACGAAGGATTAAAAAAGTTCCTTCAAAGAAGTATGAACCGGTATTTACGGAGCACGTCGATTTTTAGAGGGCTAGAGAAACGGATTCCTTCAGAAAATGGATTCTCTCTCAATATGCCTTTTTACCTATACATGCTAACAAGAACCATGGATTATTGGCTGAACTTCGACTTATCCACAAGGATCGCTAAGCTACACGAGGAGACATGCATCTACTGTAAACTCTATGATCAGCACACTAAAGGCATCAACGAGATGAACAGCGGTGGAGGGTGGTTCAAGTTCGAGTCGCCTAAAGGAGCAGAACAGTATTACCGAGGTCTTGACATCAAGATATTCTGGCAGCCTTGTAAAGTCTGCAAACCAGAGTAATATACCAAACCAACAAGTATATCGTTCCACGTGGAACACTGACTATTGCGGCTGTGTGTCGGAAAACAGGTCTATTCTGGGTTACAAACCTTACATGGCTGCCAAACAGCGTCTTTGTTATTTCTTTTAAAGAATTCGTAAGCCTCTTGAATGGAAGAAAACTTGAACCATCCTCCATTTTGTTTCATTTCTTCTTTACCTTTGAATTCAGTATCTTGGGGTTTAGCGTGTCTGCATGATTCTCTATGGAGTTTCCAAATATTGTTAATTTTATCGACGTTGAGCCAGAACATACAACATATTTGCAAACATTGCTTCATAACATTTCCTGTTAATGTTTTTATGAGTGCCTCATGGAAACTTAAGCGTATAATGTCACAGCGGGTGAATGCTTTGTTACTTGGAACAAATCGAGAAATATTTCTAAAATTATAATCTACCTGCAACAAGGAATGAAATTAGATTGGTGTGGAGAGTGGGTTTCAAACCCTACCTCACGTGGCGATATCATCAGACACATTCCCTTATTTTTTTATCTATCCATATTCGAGTACATAGCTGATATTTGGGCTCTCTTGACCTTATCCCTTTTAATCGTAACCCAAAACGAGTCCGGAAAAAAGAAACGAGGGCTCCCGGCCAAACCCGCTCACATTAAGCCCACTAAAAAACGTACATCAGAGCATGTAAATTGGCAGATAAGATATAAGACAATCAAAGTAATTCATTACTGGTTTATGTCCTGGAATATTGAAAAGCTTAAACGTGTTATCGAGGATATGGATCAGAGTTCCAGAGAAACATAGAGAGTCCCGTGACAGAGGATTAGATCTTTTTCAAAAAGGCAAACCGGATGAAAGACTATGGCTTCACTGGGGCATGATCCTTGTGGCGTATCCCGTTTTTCTGGATATAGTCGTCATAACTGGGCGTTTACTCGGGCTTCAAGGTGAAGTCACCTCTGGGCAAATCAGGCGGGGAATAGTGTCTGAGTGGGGGAACAGGACAACATTAACTAGAAGCGTGAACCGGATACTCCAATCAATGAGGGACTGGAGGGTATTGGTGAAAAAGGGGAATAATAAGCCTTACACCCGGTCAAGAAAAATCGAGTCGGATAACGTGGATGTGAATCTCTGGATAATTGAAGCAATAATAAGGGCGGAAGATGCGCCGGCTCAACCCTTGACACGGCTGGAGAGGCACCCTGCCTTATTCCCGTTTAACATCAAGCTAAGTCGATCCGAATTATTAGAGTCAAAATACTTCGAGCTATCCCGACAAGGACTAAACAGACAGATGGTTTCTCTTAGATAGTGTTCTGTGGTTCAATTGATAGTACACGCATGTTTATACTCGAAAACCTAGGCTTCACAGGTTGCTGACCACCATCTTGGGTATGAAACCCTGGGAGCAGGAGCCCGCCTAGCTGGGCTGGTACATTCTCCCTGCAACGATTTCCTCGATATCCAGGATCACGTGTCTCCATTAGGCCCCTAGCCCTCCCCACCAAAACAGGGGGCTAATCGCCGCTTAAAACTTACGAAGGGAGTGGCCCTGCACCAGATGAACTATGCCCATAGAAACCCACCAACGTGATAAGGGCGTCAAGATCATTCTAGAGTGTTTCAGATTGTTAAAAACTTCGGTAACGAAGACTCCATTAGGCCCCTAGCCCTCCCCACCAAACCATGGTGAGCATCATCGCTTAAACCTTATGAGATCGTTCTCGTCCCACCACAGAGTTTCAGCGCGCGAAATTTATTTTTCCTTTTTTATCTCTTTAATATTATGTCTCTTTTCTGACTCGTCTTTAATCCAATTATATAATAATATTATGCATTCAAAGGATAACAGAATAATAATTGCAATACTGCCTAAACCTATATTTTCACCAAATATCCATGTTTTATAAAAACAAAATCCAATAAAGTTCATTATTAATATTAATCGAGCGCAAAAAAAAATATTTTGTATTATGATGTTCTTTACCAATTCCCAATTTTTTCTTTCTATATCTGAGCCATCAATTTTTTCGGTTAAGATAGTAAAACCTCTTTTATTTCTTATAGTTGAAATCGACCATGACAGCGCAATAATCGTTAAAACAATAATGAGTAAAACCGATATTTGGCAGAATAATTTGATGGGCATCAACTTTTATTAAACCTCTTCACATCTTCTCGTTCTTTCTCATCACGATTTAATCCAGCACGCGCGAAAATTACTGCACCACTTACGGCTCCTAGAGGCCCGAGAATAGCTGAACCTAATAAACCACCGATTATTAAGCCAGAAGTCGCTGATGAGACGCCAGCATCAGCCCAAACCTCACCGGAATAGTAGCAATTTATGTGTCCCTTATAACAGTTTAATTCAAAAGAGTAAGGTAATTCATATCGTGCTTTAGCTATTGTATTAATGTAAATTTTCACACCGCATTCTTTGCAAAGGACATAGTACTTCATACATTTTTCACCTGCGCGCGCCAGGCTGTTGCGATATTCCTGGAGTTAACATTTCCGTGCAACAAATATCCGAGTATGGTTTAGACTCAGCTGAAGATGGAGAAACATGAGGACGTAGCATCCATCCTCTCCAAGCTGAACCTCCACGACATAGAACAGACCATATCCCAGCCATACCACAAGACAGGCCCAGGAAGACCACCTAGAAGCCCCATGGGCATCTTCAAGGCATTATTTGTGAAGCAGCTTAGAAACATACCCAGCGACCGGGAGCTATACAGGCGCCTCTGGAACGACGAGGCCCTCAGAGAGATCTGCGACATCGAGGAACATGAGAAGCCCTACCACCCATCCCAGCTCACAAGGTTCAGGAACAGGGTCGGCCCCGAGAGGCTTGAAGCCGTGATGAACGGCCTCCTGGAGGAGCTCGTGGAGGGCGGCATCATTAAAGGCGAGACCCTGGCCCTGGACGCCACCTTCATCAAGGCCTGGAGCAGGCGAGACACGGCGGACGACAGCCGCGGCCTCTCTGACCCTGAGGCACGGGTGGGCAGGGACGGCAAAACCTATGACCTGGGGTACAAGGCTCACGTGGCTATGGACGTGGGGTCCGATATGCCGGTGGCTGTGGTGGGGGCCTCGGCCAACGAGAACGAGAAGAGGCACTTGGAGACGCTTCTGGGTAAGGCTTCCACGGTGGTTGAGAAGATTAAGGCTGTGGTGGCTGACCCTCAGTACAGCAGCAGGCGTGTACGAGACTGCATCTCAGAGTTTGGGGCTGAGCCGGTTATTCCGTTTCCGTCGAATCATAGGCGTGGTGAGCCTGTTCTCAGGGTTGACAGGTTCTTCAGAACCAGTGGGTCGGCTGTGGAGAGGAGGGTCTATGGTTTGGGGAGGGCTTCTGTGGAGAGGGTTAACTCCCGGTTGGAGTTTGTGGGTTTGGAGTGTTTGAAGCTTAGAGGTTTGAGGCGTGTCATGGTTCACGTATTGCTCTGTATAATCGTGATGTTGCTTGTGGCTGTGGCGGCTATTAGGTTGGGTAGACCTTGGAAGGCTAGGTCGTTGGCTTCTTTCTGGTGGTGAGTTGATTTAAATATGTAATTTAGCAACACGCTGGCGCGCGCGAGTCAACTGATTCTGACCCACCAAAGGATAATTAACCACTTTTTTCTTTGTGTTACAAACGTAGAACTATCGGTCAACTTCGTGCGGATTTTGTGAGCGCGCGCTAAGTTTGGATGGGATTTGAGGCTATCCCTCTTTTCGGAAAACACTCGAATTAAAAAGTCTCCAAAAAGGGAGAAAACGTCAATGAGGAATAGTTTTATTTAACATAAATTTACATTTAACATTATGAACTCTCGATTTGCGATTATTTTTCTAACCCTATTTTGTATATTCATTCCAGCGGTGAACGCTGATCCCGATGATATATATATGGAAATAATATCTCCAAAAGAGGGTTTTTCATTTTCAGATAAATTAACCGTTGAGTTTTTCATAGAAAATCGAGGAGACACAACAATCGTTTTTTCTCGAAAAAGTCATTTGGCGTTAATGATCCAAAATGAAGACTTTAACCCCTTAAATGGACCCGCTTGGATCACACTTGTTGGGGATTACGAGATAGATCCAGGAGAAAACTGGAAACTATCTGTAGACTGGTGGCCAACTGAATTATGGTATTTCAATGATATCTCGATTTCATTGGGGCATTACCTTGACTCAGAGACTCCCGCCCGTTCTGTTACTTCAAACAGACCAGGAGAGTATGGAACCACAGATTCGATTTATGGAACCCATTATCCAAGCTCTAGACAACTTGCTGATTTTAAGAAAATTGAGACAAGAATTAGATTATTAGACAAGTCGATAAACCTTCGTACTGTAGTTGGTCCAGATCCGAGAAACCCAGAAAATTGGGGAGACGTATCACCGACTTTAGAAATATTTGATGGGAGTTGGAAGAAGTTTGAAGAATCTTTTGAACTCATTTGTAGTGCAGAGAAGGGTACTATTGAACCGCGTCAGTGGTTACATAACTATGGTTACACAGCACCAGACTATGAGACAACTGATACCATTACTGTGAGTTTTCCTGGAACCGAAAAATATGTTGCCTCATCTTGTACTGGCGAAGTTAAAGTTTTGGAAAATATCTTTTTGGATAGATGGGATGTTGATTTCTGGGTGAGGGTTCAAACTGTTGAGCCTCATTTCATGGTTAATGTTTCTAGTCCTAAACCATTCACTGTCTACAAGATTGTTCTGGGTGGGATTGTGATCAGTGAAGAACGTTTCACTGTTGGCGGAGATTTTTCTGATCAGATAATTGTGAATAATATGGATGAGGTTTTTCGAGTTTCAGGTCTATCTAGGGTTCTTGAGATTTGGGTAGTTGATGCTTATCGGAATCCTGGTTTCCATCGTTATCTAAATAGTGTCGGGGCGGATGGTCCGGCTGAATGGGAAAAAATGGAATATACACCTCGAATAATTGTTGATGAAGATCCTGTATTATATCCTGTGTATCGAGTTTGGGATTTTATAACAGGCGTTTACACTGATTTGATGAACTGGATATTTGGATGAGCTATCGTGCGCGTGCGCCCGTAAAAGAGGATAAAGCGCCCTAACCATAGACGAATAATATAACTAGCTAAATGATAAACCAAGCCAACAATGGAGTGGACAATATGAAAGTAGACACCTTTTTAGTAGAACGCTGGATGAATAAATACGAAAATGGGTATACAAACTCAGGGGTAGAGTACAACGAGCATCCTGACCATTGATGATCAACTTTATGAATATCTTTTGATCTATTTATGGATAATATTTTTTTTAGTGCGAGTTTGCTAGAAAATTAACCCTCATCGGTGAAAAAAGACCAATATTTAATATCTGGGCCCTTCGAGCGAAAACGTATTTACTAGGTCAAGTAAAACCTCTGTACGAACATTTTTGCACGCGCGTTGAATTAAACATGTAATATCGCAACACGCTGGCGCGGGCGGATTAAATAATTGGTTTAGAGTGGTGTTTTTCGGGTTATCTTCATTGATTTATGATTGACTACATGTTCTTATATCATATCAAAGCCTTCAGAAACCTGAAAAAAATGAGTCAAAGAAGAAAGATAAACCACTTAATCAGTAGCAGCTGAACAGCATCCTCTAGCATTACCCCACCCATCCTCGACTATTCTAAGCAAAGTAAGCTACACTCTGCCGGAGCTCAGGCCTACCCAGACGGTGAGCCGCGATACACACAGCGTAAGCCACCATCAGCACCAGACAAACGTGAATACAAGCATTCTCCAGGCCCTGCCAGGTAAGCCTCTGAAGAGCCAGCCTGCTCTTCACCCTGCCGATCAAGCCCTCAGCAGGAGCCCTCAACCTGTGATACACGCACCTGAGGTGCTCGGGGCCCTCCACATCGATCCTGTCCTTCACCGAGAGCACCTCAGGCGGGTTCACCCTTCGCCTCATCCTCCTCCAAGGGATGACGGGGTCTATCCTCAGCCCCTCGAGGAGCCCGAAGATCTGCGGGGACTCGAACTGGCTGTCCCCGGCGAGGAGCTCCACTTCAAGGTCCTCGCCCAGCACCCTGTCTAGGAGGGAGCCGACGAGCTGCTTCTCGTTCACGTTCAGAGGCGCCTCCACGTGGCCCAGCGGAAATCCTTCGATGTCGACGAGGAAGAGGCTCTGGTATCCGAGGAGGAAGCCCTTCTTCCCCCGGCCGACACGGGCGTCGGGGTCTCCGAGGCCTCGCCGGGTGTCGTGAGGGTCTCTGCTGCTCCATGCGGGGAGGTCTGTGCCGTCGAGGCCGGCCGCCTGGACGAGGCCCGTGGCTGACAGCGGCTGGCTTCTCCTCAGCTTGAGGGCTTCCCTTCGGAGCCAGGCCTCTATGATGCGGAAGCCTTCGACACCGATGCGCTTTTTCATCTGGGTGAAGTGGGCCTCGCAGGGGACGTGGCGCCCGTATCCGCATACCCGGCGGAGGTACGGGTTGCGTCTGAGGCGTTTCACGAGGTCCTTGACGTAGGGTATCTAGAGGAGCTGGCGGAGCATCAGGGCTTTCAGGTCCCATTCGGGGTCGTATTCGACGGGTCTGCCTGGGCCGTCTTTGTGGAGGTCTGTCCAGAGGATGGGTTGGATCGGTGTTAAATCCAGGTTTTTGAATAGTAGCTTGGGGGAACCGATCTTCTTTTTTCCCATCAAGAATCAAGAGGCCGGGGCCCCCAATAAAACCCGAGAATTATTGAATTCGCCTGCGCGCGCGGGTGGTGAAATTGGATGCGATATCAAAGAAGGAAAAAGAACTATACTTGTAGCTCATGTTTGTTCTAAATGTACTAAACGAGAGAAAGAAAAACTTTTCAAGATCTTGAATAAAGGAAGAGATAAAGTTACAAAAGAAGATATCAGTTGGGTCATAGACTTATACGGAAAGTACGGTTCGATAGAATATGCCAGACAAAAGGCACGACAATTGGTTGAGGAGGGAAAATCAGCGATAAAGGATTTACCAGAAAAAGCAAAAGATATTTTTTCAATAGCTAATTTTGTCGTCGAGAGAAAAATATAAAATTTATCGTTTACATGAAGATGGATTGATAACCCTATTATTATCTATACGGTTATTTAGTAAGCAGCTCCCGTAAAGTGAGGTTTTTAAGTTTATTCTTAGGAGCGTCTTGCCACTTTAAACCTATTTTCGTTAGTTGATCTTGTGTCAATCTTAAGAATTTTTTTCTTAATCGATAAGACGCATTTAGTTTTTCATTAAGAGATCTAAGCTTTTCATCATAAGCTTCAAGCGGTTTATTTTCTTCCATATGCTCCACAATCGTTTCAGCGGCTTGTAACCCCGAAAAAATTGCTCTTTCGATCCCACCTCCGGTTAGAGGATCACATGTCCTGCCGGCGTCACCAACTAAAAGTACGTTACCAAACTGACGTTTTGGTAATGGCGCCGAAGTAGGAATGAACATTTTAGTCACTCTGATGATATCTTTTACCTTTTTATCCCTATGTAACATTATGAATCTATTTAGAGCCTCAAAAGGTTTCTTATCAAGTGATATTCCTAATCCTATATTTGCTTCATTTTCTCCCTTTGGAAATACCCAAGCATAAGAAACATTGGTTATTTTCTTGTTAATATAAATCTCTCTACATTTTTTTTCTACTGGTAGGTTTAACATCCAATATTGTACGCCAACAATATAGCTTTCATAATTGCTCAAGTCCAAATTTATTTTTTCTTTATATTTTCTTATCAAAGAACGTCTTCCATCAGCCAATATAATAAATTTTGCTTTTATTTCTTCAGTTTTATTTATCATTCCAATTTTGACTTTTACTTTTTCGATCGCATTTCCAGAAAAAACGAAATCTTTGGCAAGTGTGTCTACTAGAATTTCGCATCCTAAATTTATAGCATCTCTAGCTAGCTCCTTTTCAAACACCTCTCTATTTAGAATAAAATAGGTAGGATGCGGTATCTTAATAAGGACGTTTTGTGGAAACACGAATTTTGTATATTTTATTTTATTGCATATGGCTTTGGAATAAGGTACGTTTAAATCGTCCAAATCTTTTTTCCACTCACCCTCACCGCAATTTACAGGTTCTCCAATAGCTAATTTTTTGTCTATTAGAAGTGTTTTTAACCCTCTTTTTGACGATAATCTTGAGGCAGCTAATCCTCCTGGTCCAGCTCCTATGACTAACACATCAAAAATTGTTTCCATTTTATCACTTCCACTTTATCAGTGTTCCTAGTCCCCTCTCTCTTGGTAAAGCTCTTTTTACAATTCCAGGTTTTGTCGCATTTACAATCTCAGATTCTATTCCTTTCTCTGCTAATATGAGCAATTCCTGAACTTTTTTTATCCTAACTTTGCTAAGAGCATTAGGGTGTTTGGTGACAGGACGTTCAAGTAACGCGCGAATTATGATTTCGCCATAAGCAGAGCTAACGCATGTTAATATTATTAAATCCTTCAAAGCAATCAGTATATCTTTAAGCAAATCTTTTTCTGCCTCCATACTTCCCCACATGCTCATATCTGTAGCTTTTTTTTAAATAAAACCTCTCGCTTTCATGAAGAAGGGGGGAGGTATTCTAGCCAAACTTAACCTTGGCGCGCGCCAGCGTGTTGCTAAATTACATGTTTAAATCAACCCCCTTACCACCAGAAAGATGAAACAGACCTAGCCTTCCAAGGCCTACCAAGCCGAAGAGCCGCCACAGCCACCAACAACAAGGTGACCATACAGAGAAACATATGAACCAAGGCATTCCTCAAACCTCTAAGCTTCAAACAACCCAAGCCCACCAGTTCAAGCCTGGAGTTAACCCTCTCCACAGAGGCCCTCCCAACCCCGTAGATCCTCCTCTCCACAGCCAACCCACTGGTCCTGAAGAACCTGTCCACCCTGAGCACAGGCTCACCACGAGCCTGATTAGACATATAAGGCACCACAGGCTCAGCCCCGTGCTCCTCGATGAGGCCTCTAACCTTCTCGCTGCTGTACTGGCTGTCAGCCACAACAGCCTCGAACCCATCAACCACCAACGAAGCCTTATCCAAGAGTTCTTCGACATGCTTCTTCTCGTTCTCGTTAGCCGAAGCCACGACCACAGCCACGGGCATATCACTGTCAACATCCACCGCAAGGTGAGCCTTATAACCCAGATCATACGTCTTACCGTCCCTGCCAACCCGGCTCTCAGGGTCAGAGAGCCCGTGGCTGTCGTCCGCCGGGTCACGCCTGCTCCAGGCGTTGATGAAGGTGGCGTCCAGGGCTATGGTCTCACCTTTGATGATGTCTCCCTCGGAGAGCTCCTCCAGGAGACTGTTCATGATGTCTTCAAGCCTCTCTGGGCCGACGCGGTCTCTGAACCTGGTGAGCTGGGAGGGGTGGTAGGGTTTCTCGTGTTCCTCGATTTCGCATATCTCTCTGAGGGCTTCATCGTTCCAGAGCCTGCGATAGAGTTCCCTGTCGCTGGGTATTCGGCGTAGCCTCTTCACGATCAACGCTTTGAAGATGCCCAGCGGGTTTCTGGGTGGTCTGCCTGGCCCTGTGCCATGGTATGGTTGGGAGACCGTTTCTTCTATGTCGTCTAGGTCTAATATGGAGAGGATGGATGCTACATCCTCATGTTTCTCCATCTTCAGTTAAGGGTGAACATCTGTTGCACGTAAATGTTAACTCCACGAATTTAGCAACACGCTGGCGCGCGGACAAAAGCGGTTACTAAAAAATATGGTTAGATCATATTTGCTTTTACGTGAGTAATTAATTGTTTAAGGAATTGGTTAGCTGAAAGATCGGACGCTGGTACGTTATAATTATCTTTTTGATTAACTATTTTTTCTTCTGATAAGACGAAGCAAGCTGAGTTGTATTTCCGTTCTAAAACAAGTTTTCTGCATAATAGTTCACATCTTTGAGCGAATGAGGTAGTATTAAACTCGTTTAGAACCTTGAAATGAGGCTCGTGGACCATTCGGGTTTTATGTGTTTTAGGTCCATCCTCAAGAAGGAATAAGTAACCTAACCATGGTTGAGGTGAAGAACCAAACGCACCTTCCCTATAAGCCGTCCATAGGTCTTCAGAATTACCAATTGCTTCCTCAACTCGATTATTATAGTTCTTACCAAGATCCCCTGTCAGAGATTTCAACTCAACAGCAGCAATGAGCCTTCCATCAGATACAACAAGCAGATCCCATTTTTTACTTGGCCTGTAAAACCCAGGGATTACTATCTTTCTATTCGTAAAAATAACCGATGAGGGTATATTTGCGTTTACAAGATGTTCAACTATTGCCTCAGCGAAACCGTCCATATGTTTCCCTCCTGTAACCTTAGCTCTCGTTCCGGTATCGGAAACCCCTCTGTTTTGTTGGTCAATTCCCTGTTTGTTTCTTACCCGCCAATAATGTCTTACTGCTTCAGCGAAAACTGCATTTCTCTGTACTGATGACATGCTGTTTAAAGTAACAGATAAATTATATAATGCCTCTGGGATTGGAATCTTTTTTAGAATTGTACTTTGGAGTCGGATGCACCCATTTGAGGCTCGTTGACAGTGTTGGTCTAACCATTCCAGTACAAAATCTGAATTAAGATATTCGAACAATTTCTCAAGGATCGATTGGTTTTTTGGAACAATGTAATAAACGCTGTGGCGAGGGAAGAATTTTCCAGTGGAATCAAGCCAGAACTCGGCTTTGACCGATACATCTTTGCATAGTATCTTCGGTTTAAGGATGGATTTCATAGGGGGATTTTCATGGAAGGCGTACCAGGGCTTTTTTTTGGCGCAAGTCCTGTTCTCCAGTGCCTCCTTTATTTCCTGTTTTTCTAGGAACGTTTTGAGAGGACCAAGGTCGTCTAGGGCTCTGAGTTTTCCTTCTTTGTCGTAAGGCACGAGTATCGAATATCTTGGCTCTGGTAATATCTCGCCGTACTGTAACTCTCTTCCTGAGATCGAAAAGTGGGTGTATGGTAATAAATCGTCTTCAAAGCGCTCTGTTTTCTGTATGAATATCCTATCTGCTCCAGTCGCGATGCCGCAGCTAATCCGCTCACAGATATCTACCAGGTAATGTTCCGAAGATTCCCTCTCTTTACCATTGAATAAAGGAAGCCACGAGCTCCCATCTTTGGGTATAGTTACTCGTTTGACATCTCCTTTTCTTAGTTTGATTATGGAATCAGTTTTGGCGTCTATGTTATCAATCGTAGTAATCGTTGGATAAGTTGTCATTCCTTGAAAGACATTCTCACCAACATGCTCGATTTCAGTAACTTGGAAACCTGAGATAATCTTCCTTAATTCCTTAGCTGTGTTGACATACGTATATTTTTCAGGTGTGATGAACACGAGCCGTCCATTTTCCCCGAGTAATGAAAGTGATTTCTCGAAAAATAACATGTACAAATCGAATCTTTCGATAGCTGACTTGAAAATCGGCTTGTACAGGTTTTTTTCTTCATCTCCAAGAGCCGTGATCTGAACATATGGAGGGTTACTTATGATATACTCGAACTCAACTGATTCCCATAACAAGAAATCTGCATGGAGTATCGTGATCTGAGGTACGTTCTCATATTTTTTCTGGGCAACCTCGAAATGAACCGGGTCCAGCTCAATACCTGTAATCAAGGGGAGCTCTGTTTGATGGGCCTTGCACCATCTTAGAATCCCGTCAATGAAATCTCCCGGGCCACATCCAGCATCGAGTATCCTGTCTGTTCTTAACGGGAGTCTCTTCTCGAAGAGCTTTGCCACCATGTAATCGACGGTTTTTTTTGGCGTCTGGAAGTATCCCTTGGCTATCAAATATGGTTTCCATTATCTATGGGTGGTATTTAATCATTACAAGGTAAAAACCAAAATTACTATTCCAGTTCAGAATGTCTTTTTAGAATAGTATTAATTGGTTTAGACTGGCTTCGCTTTCTTTTTGGTTTTTCATCCAACGGAGCAAAGTTATTCTTAATTGTTGAATAGACACGTGAAGAGGAACACAGGGACTTTGCATCTTCACAGAAATCAGCTTGAATTAGATAGAACGAGGTAGAAGGAGCTTTATGCATTATGGAGATTGTTCAAAAAGATGTGCTGATCGACTTTTCATTGTAAAGATATTATATGCACTTGACATTTAATATTAATATGGGTAAGAAAAATCTTCTCCTATTTCTTGGTGCTGGATTTTCCAGTGATGCGGGATGCCCACTTCAAAACAATTTTTTTGAACACGTCGAACAGAGATTTCCCGGAAATTTATCTCTTGAGTCTTATATGGGCATAACAGCTGCACAACATTTGGCTCTCTCTTTTAAAAAATTCGGGAATAAACCTACAATGGAAGATGCATTTTGCGTATTAGACTATGTATATTTTATGAAACCTGACAATTATCAACTAGCATGTAATACAAGAGAAGGATTCAAAAAATCAGAGGAATCAGGTTTAGGCGTATCTAAAGCACGAGAATTTTTTCTAAAGGGTTTAAGAGATATATTTTACTATAATCGTGCACCAAAAAGATACTGGGAATTTGAATTATATCACCGTTTTTTTACAGAATTAATGGAGAAATACAATATAGCCATCATCACGCTTAACTACGATTTAGTTTGTGAATCAATTTTAAAGAATATTCCCCAAGTTCACCCAATGACTTTCCCCGTGATTACACCCGATTTTTCCGTTTCTCCAGTCCCTCTGTTAAAATTACATGGATCAATCGATTGGAGAGAAACACCTTTTGACCCTCCTAACATAATTCCGCCTACGTGGAGTAAACGCATCGATAGATATGGGAAATATCATCATATTTGGAACGAAGCTGAAAAAGCAATTTTCTATAGTGATAAAATATTATTCATTGGGTGTTCAATGCCCTCCACAGACCAACATATTCATTATTTGCTTCAATTTGGATTAGCAAACCGTTTTGATAAAACAAGGAAAAAGGATATCTATGTTGTAAAGCCGCATTGGAGATGTTCAGATAAATTAAATTATAACTATCTGGCTGAAGAAAAAGAATACAATGTGAATTCAATAATTCCAATTGAGAGCAAGTTCAAGGAATTCGTAAACTCCGATTTCATTACTCTAATTCAATAATTATAGGGGCCCTAAATCATTGCGCGCGGGCTAATTCAATAATTCAAGTTTAATTGGGATAGCTACCTCACATCATCCTGAGAAAAGGTGAAAGAGGCAGGTTCTCCCAAGCTACTATTCGAGAACCTAGATTTAACCCCCATTCATCTCACCCTCTGGACAAGCCTCCACAAAGACGGCCCAGGCAGACCCGTCGAGTACAACCCCGAATGGGACCTCAGGGCCCTGATGCTCCGCCAACTAGAACAGATACCCTACATCAAAGACCTGGTGAAGCGCCTCAGGAGGAACACCTACCTACGCCGGGTTTGCGGCTACGGTGACAAGGCCCCCTGCGAAGCCCACTTCAGCCAGATGAAGAAGCGCATCGGCGTCGAGGGCTTCCGCATCATCGAGACCTGGCTCAGAAGAGAGGCCCTGAGGCTGAGACGGTCTCAGCCACTATCAGCCGTCGGCCTCATCCAAGCCGCCTGCGTGGACGGCACCGACCTCCCCGCCTGGAGCAGCAGAGACCCCCACGACACCCGACGGGGCCTCGGAGACCCCGACGCCCGGCTAGGCCGGGGCAAGAAGGGCTTCCTCCTCGGATACCAGAGCCTCTTCCTCGTAGACATAGAAGGATTCCCATTGGGCCACGTCGAAGCTCCGTTGAATGTGAACGAGAAACAACTCGTAGAGGCGCTGCTGACCCGGGTGCTGGGAGAGTGCATCGAGGTGGAGCTCCTCGCCGCCGACAGCCAGTTCGAATCACAGGCGGTCTTCGACCTCCTCGAGTCCCTGAAGATCGGCTCCATAATCGCCTGGAGGAGGCTCAAGAACCGGGAAAATCCGCCTGATGTGCTCACGGTGAAGGACCGTATCGACGTGGAGGGCCCGGAGTGGATGAGGGTCGTCTACAAGAGGCTGCGGGCTGTGGTGGAAGGCTTCAATGGCAAGGCGAAGAGCCGGCTGGCGTATCAGCGGCTGACCTGGCAGGGGTTGGGGAACGCCAGCATCCACGTTAGCCTCGTCTTGATGGTGGCTTACGCTGTGTGCATTGCCGCATACGGTATCGGGAGGCCAGAGCTCCGGCAGAGCGTGGCTTTCTTCTCCTGAGGGTGGAGACGGAGGAGGGGTTGGTTAGAGGATGTCATGTGTCTGTTGGTGTCGGGGAGGCTGTTTGCGGTGTTGGTTCTCCTCGGTTGATGGTCATCGTATGAGTCTTGAGCTGGATGTACTTGGGGATGGGGGTAGTGGCTAGCTGAAAAGCGTATCATTAGCCCAAAAAACTCAATTATTGAATCCGCCCGCGCTAAATTGTTCTTGCGATGGGCCTGCTCGCCGGATGAACCTGATCGGCGGCGTAGACAGCGAGGACCAAACTGTGGGTACTCATTGACGTAAAAATGTGACGAAACCTTCAGTGTCTCCATTAATTGCATATTTAAGTAGTCTTTCAATTTGAGGTCCATCAATTACTCGAAAAATTGTAGGGATCTTTGGAATCTGAGTTTTTTTGGGTATAAAAATAACTGGAATGATTCTTGGCTTACCAATTTCATTTTGAACCTCTTTGCAGATTTCACATATTCGAAGGAGATTTTGTATCTTTTTTTGGTCTACGTGATTAATGTCACAATCTACTACAAATAAATATTCATTTTCCTTATAAGCTAAGATATCTGCGCTAAGATTACGCCCATAATCCAAATGAATAATTTCTTTTTCCCCAAGCCTAACTACTGATAATCCACCTATAGATAGTAACCAAGAAATTGCCTCTTCAAATAGCCAACTTGGATCATGACGTACACTCTTTTTTAGTGGAGTAGTTTCCTCAGGATTGAGTAATTGATTTTTTAATTGGTCAAGATTATAGAATTTTCTAAATGCATTTATTAGTGGCTCTAAAGTATTTTCAAGTGGAGGAAAACTACGTTTATAGTCAATTTTTATTTTTGGGAACTTTACACTTATTAATCGAGCTTCTATAAGATCATTTGGTTGAATTTTATTAAATGTAACTTTATCAATATACGAGACAGAATCATTCTTGTCATTCTGAGATGTTAATAGTTTAAAGCGTCTTTCATATGTTTTATAGAAATTTCTTTCCTCTTTTTTGTTGTATACATTAATTTGTAAATTAGATAGATGTTTATGAGCTTTAATATTAAATGTTACTTCATTTTCTTTAATTTTGAGGTCAATAATCTTTCCCTTTATTGGTAACCCAATAAAGAATGAATTCTCATTTCCTTTTCCATATCCTTCAATTTTGAGAGTATCATTTATCCATTGATTGATATTATCAAAACCCATCGAAATAATTAAATCCTCGATTTCATTAGATGATTCCCAACCTTTATGTCTATGCAAAAGTTGATGATCAGAAGCAGCCCCTAAGAGTTTTCCTTCAGAAAAATGCCCGAGATAAGGTGGATGTTCAGTAATTTGTAAAAATTGGGGATTAAAAATACCCATCGTAATGGCTTCTTCTTTACGAGTTATGGTGTCATAGATACGGAAAACTCCACCTCTACTTAAACCGGAAGAACGGGATCCGAATGTAGGGCTTTTATCAGTAAAACATAAAAGATGAATGTTTTTCGCTTTCGGTATGTATAAAGATTTTTGTATTTTTTTAATATTTTCTACTGGTTCTTCGGAGAAATACATGGAACTAACAAGATTAATCCATTGATAGTCTCGCCCGATCGGAAGTTTGAATGCTAATATTCTTAGGTCAAATGAGATAAAGTAATCTTTGAAGGCATTATATACTTCTGAGACATTTACCGACATTCATTATTACCTCACATTAATTCACGATCGTGATGATTCGCATATGTTTAGTTAAATTATCAGGTTATATTATCCTTGCCATAGGCCTCGATGACGGTGGTGGAGCCCCTTCTGCGGCGTAGACGGCGAGGGCAGAGACCGGAATCTGTCGTCGATGATCTTATGTGGGCTTGGCGCCTTTCATGTTTTCTCTGGCTATCTTGAAGATGTCTTCATAGCCAAGCGTCTCGAAGTACGGCGGCTCGTCTATGTCTACGAACAAGCTTAACGCTTCTTCTATGCAGCCTGGGGCCCACCTCTTAACCAGCTCTCCCACCATGCTGCAGCAGACGGGGCATACCGTGCACTCCCCGAAAACGGTCTCATGTGATACGCTGCACTCCGGCAGCGGCCTACCGCACCAGTCGCACCTGGGCCAGTACTCTTCGGGTACGGTGCCTTGATCAGCTTCCCGCCCCATATCCATACCTCCGGGTAGAGTGATCAACGAATAGACGCGAAGACACGCCCTCACACGACATACGCGACACCTCTTAGGATATCCTGATAGTACACGTTGTTCAGGAGGTATTAAATATATTGTATGGATATCCATAAGATAAAGGGGATGATGGTTCCTGCCGATTCAATTTGAGATGAGCGTCGTAAAGGTTGGGAACAGCCTGAGAATGACCATTCCGAAGGAAATCGCAAAAGCAATGAACCTAGTAAAAGGAGACACGCTTCTAGTCGGCATGAATAACGGAGACATGATAGTAAAAAAGAAGGTTTGATTAACAGCTTCATATCATTAAAAGACTCCGACGACACCGGCTGGCACCTCAGGCTCCACGACAGAGGGCTCCTCGATGGAAGAGAGGACGCCTTCAACCGCATCCTGGAGGAGCGGGGCCTGGAGTGGAAGCACGAGGAGTTCCTGGGCTGGTCTCACATATCCATATACAGGCCAGGCCACAGGTTCCCCGGCTGGAAGTCACATGGATACAAATCCTAGTGCTCCACGTGGAACGTGGGATAATAGTTTAACCTATAACAATTTTTTTCATGAAAATAGAGCACCCATCGAAGCCCAGCCGATTCTTCGAGGCCTCCAAAAATTAGGGAGTGCTCCACGTGGAGCACTGAGACTATTATGTCTCTTCCTCGGGTTGAAAGATGCTTTTATCCCCTAATATCGAAGCCTTTTTGATTCTCCAAGTTCTATAAAAACAGGTTAACTATAAAGAAAAAGTTTTTTAAAATTATAATAGTAACTATATATTGTGAATAAAAAGGAGTTTAACAACAAACGATAGTAGATAGAGCTCCTCATTATGAGAGCCCCTTTGAAAAATTAGAAAAAGTATATCCGCTACACGCTGAACACTACAGTAGCTTTAAGTACATTTTTCGATACTTAGAACTAGTAGAATATAGATTTAAAAAAGAAATTGAAGATTTTAAAAAAATACAATCTGAAAGAGAAAAAGCCATCTCATATGAGGATAATATTGAAGTAGGAAAAAAATTATTTTGGATAATTGAATTAATACAACTCGATATAGAAAGTTTTTATTTGTTTGCTAGAATCCTTTATGATAGAATACCGTATATTTTAATGCCTTTAGAATATTTAGTAGTGAAAAAAGGAGGTGAACCAAAGAGGGATAGTTTTCACAGTTATTTAAATTGGTTCCAAAAACATAAGGATATAGTGTTAGATCCAGATTATATTGAATTATTGAATAAGATTAAAGTTTCTTTTATTGAAAATATTAAAAAACCAAGGGATGAGATTATTGTTCATCAGAAAAACAGATCATTTATTCAAGGTATCAACATGGAAGGTACTGTAGTTCGTCAGGAAATCAAGGACATTAATAAATTTGAAAAAAACAAAGATATTCATAAATTTGATAATGTTAGTTCCCTTGTGCATAAAATACTTGATAGCTTTAATGTTTTAGAGAACTATTATTGTAAAAAATTGAGATCAAGCTTTGATATATGCGCATGACCAACTTAATTTCTTCACTTCTTCTTCCTGTCTCTGGGCAGCCTGGGCTTCAGCCCTAGGGCCTCGGCGTGTTTCTTGATGTCGCCCCGGACCCGGCTCATGCCAGCCCCGTGTAGTTAACCGATCCCACTCCTTTGCCGAGCTGGCACGAGGCTAAGATGAATGAACAGGAGCTTAAACAACATTTAGCGAAACTAGTAAAAGAGAAGTTAGATGAGATGATGTAACATCGTGATATTCTTGTAACATGAGAATGACTTGAATAAAAAGAAGAAGATTTTATATACCTAAAAATAAGTGAAGTATTTTGACTAACATGAGTGATGTCAGGTTCGATCTCTCACCAGTAGAAGAAAAACCATCAAGAAAATACAGGAAGGGAAGCAAGTATGATCCAATCATAGACGCTTTTCTAGAATCAGAGGACGACCTGGTGACAGTAGAGGTTGAGGGCAAAGACGCTAACTATCTTCGTACACAGCTCAAGAAACGAATAGATGCCAGGGATCTTCAGGACAGGATCGAGGTCTCAGTAGTAAACAACAAGGCGTACCTTGAAAAATAAATACCGATCTTCATATTTTCTCATTTATCAAGATATTGAGTGTAGAATAAGTTATGTTATACTTGTTGAATTGCTGTCCTTGTTCCTTGCTGATATTCTTTGAGCAGCTTCGTGATTATGAGGCCTGCGATGTGTTGTTTGAACTCGGTCTCGCCGTACTTTATGGTGTATATTCTGTGGTGACCGCCCTTTCCCGTGGTCTCCGTGTAGGTGAGTAGCCTTTCTTCTACCATGTCGTTGAGATAGTTGATGACGCTGGCCCTGCTGATGGAGCCCCGGAGGCTCTCGTTCACGTTGAGCCAGACGGCTCTGCTGTTGGCGCCCTCGGGCTGTACCCGCCAGAGGTAGCGTAGCGACTCCACCTGCCAGTCCTTGAAGAACATCTCGTAGCCCGTCTTCGACAGGTCCATTTCTAGAGACATGAATGAAAACATCACCCAGATCAGATATTTAAGTTATATCTTTCTCTAATTGATGGAAAAGACCAGTTTAGAGTGGAGCCAATCGGATTACTTCACAAGTCATTTAACCCGGGTTAGAGGCGGGGATCGAACATAGATTTACTGGTAAAAAACAAGTTCACTACCTAAGGGTCGGCTGTGATGAACTGGTGTCCTTTGAAACAATCACCTACTTAGCGTAAGCTGGCCAGGAACCTTTTTCATGTTTCAACACAAGCAACACGTCAGCGCCCCACTTTTAACGCCTCACCTCACATAAAGTATCCTGAGTTATACTCCCCGACTCGCCTGAGGTAGAGGCCAGCCATAACCCCGACTAACATTCCCACCAGGTGAACGCCGTGCGCCACCCGGGACGGGATGAAGAGGCCGGTGAGGTCACCTAACGCCCACACGGCGGCTGCAGCAACCATGGGAAGAGGCACCATGCCGTAGAAGTAAACCACCCTGAAGGGCTCCAGGACCGCCAGCGCGCCCATCACACCATAGATGGCTCCGGATGCCCCCAGCACCGGCACCAGAGGGCTACCCGCCGTTAGGTAGTAGCCTACGTTTCCTACGATGCCGGATACGATGAATAGTGTGGCGAAGAGCCTGTTGCTGATCCTTCTCTCCAGGGCTGATCCGAAGAGGAAGAGGGCGAACATGTTGAAGAGCAGGTGGGAGAAGTCCAGGTGCAGAAATATGGATGTGACGAGGGTCCACGGGTAACGTGTGGCGAGGGCAGGCGTGAAGGCGAGGTACACCCAAATGCGTGTCCCCTGCTGGAGGAGGTAGACTATAGTGGATGCTGCTATGAAGACGAAGGTCCATTTGGGTTGATGCTCAGCCCACATGGTATTGCTGATCCCGACGCGTGCGGATAAACAATTAGATGGGTTGTTGCGGCTCCCCTGTCTTCAGGTGGCGCGACATTAACCCCATGGGGCGCCTCTTTACTCTAGGCTCCTTGGTTTGGCGATGATCTCCCTGACCACCATGTCGAACAGGTTATGGCTGTAAGCCGACTTGACGCCTGAACTAGACCATTTTGTTACTCTCTTTTTCTCTAAATAGGGATAGCTGTCGCCGCTGCTCAGTTGTTACCACCAGTTCGCTGCTTCGCTGATGAGGATAGATTATGGCTTCATCCCAGAGCTGTTTTCTCACACTGGTAGCTATCCCAATTTTTACTCTGCTCCTCTCCAGATCAGGGACCAGCCTACCCATTTTGAAGAGATGGACCTGGCATATTACTAGAGGCCTTGTTTTCCCTCGTGAGCTCTCAGCTGCACTGTCAGGCCCGGACAGGACCAGGTAGTAGTCGGCTAGCTTATCCTTGTTGCTGTCCAGGAGGTTCTCCTTCTTGCCGTAGAGTTTGATATTTACCGTCTTACCTCGGAGTGGTCCATCTTTGAATCGCCCGTCTATTCCTTTAGAGGTGGCGCTCTCATCTAGTTGAATATTGAATATCTTTGATGCTATGTACTCCCCGATGTGGCTTGTTAGCGCGGGTCTACTAATTATCTTGGAGATCCCGTCTGATAGCTTGTTACGGTGATGGATCAGGGCCGCGAGCTCCTCCAGACTCACAGAGTCAATACCTCTCCCTGTTCAACCTTGATGACGTTGCTGAAGTGGCTTTTAAGTTGGTCCGGGTGTTCTGTGTGGATGGGGACTATCTTCCTCGGGTTTATCGCCCGGATCATCTCCACGATCTCTGTGCCTGAGGCGTGCCCCGACGCGTGAAGACCGTCGTCCCCTGTCCTCCCGTACTGTTTAAGGTCGAAGAGGCACAGCCAGTTATCGATCCTCCTGGCGTCCAGCTCCATCTCCTCGTCGAAGGGCTCAGTGACGCTGCGGATGTACACGCTGCCCGGGACGGGCTTGACGTCGATGAGCTCGTTCACTTGGAAGTAGTTACAGTAGAAGATGTACTCCGACTGATCTTTACTCAGGTCAGTGTAGCAAACGGTGTTGCCTCGGTCCAGGTACTCCCGCTCCCACGTATCATAATCCTGCTGGCATATGTTCTCAGGTATGCATAGCCCCTCGATGCTGGATGGGAGGTTTGTTCGGCCGGCTGTGCCCCACCCCTTCCTCTCCGCGTACAGGCACAGGTGCGGGTCATCGAGCCCGGGGTAGTCGTCGGTGATCTCTGCGAACAGTTCCAGCTGGTATGCCTGCTTGAAGCCGATCACCAGCTTCCTGCCTGTGGCCTTTGCTATGTTGTGGAAGGTTTTGAAGCGGGCCAGGTCACGCATAGGGTAGTTGACCACCGCCAGCCCTTGGGTGCCTTTAATGATCTCGGAGGCTCTATGGTAGACGTCTGTCTCGGTGGTTCCCTGTGACTCAGTGATACGTGTACCCTCAACCAGTAAGAGGTTAACGTCCATTCGGCTCACCTCCTCCACCATACTGCAGGTATCCTGTCCACGGTACCCGTGGAACCTAAAGTCACCCGTATAGAGGATGGTTCCCTCGCCAGTGTGGATAACATAGGCCGTAGCTCCAGGCAAGCTGTGGTCAACCAAGTAGGGAACTATCTCAACGTCGCCTATCCGGGTCTTCTTGCCGGGCTCGACTATTCTTAGCTTCCTCTGCTGGGTGCCCTCCCGTTTGGTGACCTTGGTGTACCCTCCTCCCCTCTCCGATGGCCGTATCTGGAAACTAGGAGTAAGCTCCAGGTACTCATTATACCCTCCTGAGCCGGTCTCTTGGAGGGTCTTCAGGACGGCGTAGGTTTCCCGGCTCATCACCAGCTCTATGTCGGGCCTGAGGTGGTGTACGTATGCTGCATGATCCATGTGGCCGTGGCTCAGCAGCACCGCGTCCACTGTACGCTCCTCTTTTCCTTTACCCATGTGGCCCAGGTAGTCTGTCCTGTAGACTCCAGGTATGTCAGGTAGCAGGCCTGTCAAGAAGAAGTCGCCCAGCCCGTTGCATTTCCTGGGGCCGAGGAACTCGCTGAAGTAACGGCCTGACTGTCTGAAACTCATACCAAAATCAAGGAAGATCCGGGTGTCCTGGTCCTCAAGAAGGATCTTATTTCCTCCAATCTCGCCGACACCACCATAGAAGGTAAGAGAAGTCATGAAGCCAGATATATCTGCAAGCCACTATAACTTTTTCTTTCACATAGAAATATCCACTTAACCCGAGGTCTGAAATAGTTACCTGCAGATAATTGTTTGAAACTGTAATGGACGCATCGCTACTTCAATGGTTAAGACAGAACAAGGGACGACAGTTTGCATCCCCACGAGGCATAATATTCGGGAGAAAGCCCCAGGATATCATTCTTGAGGACGTCAGGGAGGACATACAGGAGATCCACATATCGTTCAGTAAACGCAAAACCCTCGCCTTGCCATTACATTTCTGGATGTTCGACAGAGCGCTCGGTTATCTCAGGTTCTACCGAGAAAAAGCGTTCCCAATCGGAGCTGCGATAAGGCCACCGTATCTGAAAGATTCCATCGAAGGCGAGATATGGAGGGAGCCTAGACCTCATAAGACCCCATACAGGGTTGCACCGTTCATACTTGACTTCTTGGTGCTAGCAGGACTGGCAGAGTACAGATACGTCCAAAGCCTTGACTCAGGTAGAAAGGTTCAAGGAGTCCAGTTAGGACTTGGTGCACCAAGGCCTGGCCCACTAGGTGCCACACCTCTGCCGCCGCCTTCACCTATGCCTCCTAAAACAGCTTTCCTTGACAAATACAAGAGCATAATAGAGGAATGGACTGAGCAACACAAGGAGCAGATCATCGAGAGCCGCCTTAACTATACGTGGCAGCGCAAGTCTAGGTTTGATTGTGAGCAGTCAAGGAATCAGGTATCTAGGGAAATCATAGAATCTAGGATCAGGAACGGTGGTGCATTGGACCTTGAAACCCTAGACAAGGTGATAGAGTGGGGGTTCAACAGGAAATACCCTGACAGGGACCCGTTGAAGGCTCTTGAGATAACCAAGAAAGCGTTTGACTACCTGGACGACGGAGATCTGAAGCAGGCCACTTTGACCCTTCTTGGCGTAAGAAACGTTGGCATATCCAGGGTCTCCAAGATCATAGGTCTCTACGATCAGGAGAATCTGTGTATATATGATAGCAGGGTGGGCTATGCCCTACGAACCATGAGGCATGAGGAAAAACGAATCATATTGATACCGCCCTCCCAGGGCCGGGACGGAGATGCACTCGTTTCCTATAAGGTGTGGGCAGAGCAATATGAGCAAATGATCTGGATAGCTGAGGTGATGCGTGATTATATGAATAGACAAGGATGCACCTATCGGTTAGCCGATGTTGAAATGGCTCTTTTCATGGTGGGAAAATGAAAACGCTTGTAATCGTTCCATGTGGAAAATCAAAGATATGGAGGAAATATCCTCATCATGGTCCAGTTGAAGCTAAAAACGTCTACACTGGGTCACCATTCATACTTAATCGAAGATACGTTGAACATTTTAGAAATGATTGGGTTATTCTATCAGCAAAATATGGGTTAGTCCAACCAGACTATATGATTCCTGAGGACTATAATGTAACCTTTAACGATCCTGATTCCAACCCAATTTCCATTCAAGAATTATCTAATCAGGTAACAAAATACTCCGATTACATGTGCATCGTTGCCCTTGGAGGAAGAACTTACTCTGACATTGTTCGTGAATTATTCAAAGAGAAGCAGGTAATTTCACCAACTTTTGGTCTGCCAATCGGAAAAGCGATGAGCAAAGTGAAAAATGCAATTGAATCAAACACACCTTTCATATGCCCCGAGAAATAATCAAACACATGGAAAGGGATCTCGAAGAATTAATCCACCCTGAAAAATTCTACTCTAGAGATGAAGTACTGCAGCGAAATGGACCTGTGCCAAAGGCTCCAGGGGTTTACGCGTGGTTCTTCAAAGAAACACCATCAAGGGTGCCTCTTGAGAACGGTGTTATTCACGACGGGCTTCATCTGTTGTACGTGGGAATTTCTCCTTCCAAGCCTCCGAGACAGGGAAGGCTGAGCAGTCAGAACCTGAGTAAGAGGATAAAGAATCATTATAGAGGCAATGCAGAGGGCAGCACCCTTAGATTAACTCTTGGTTGTTTGCTTTCTGAGAGGCTTAGTATTGAGCTTCGTCGGGTGGGGGATGGTAAACGTATGACCTTCTCAACGGGGGAATCCTTGTTATCTGATTGGATGAGTGAGAACGCTTTTGTGGCTTGGGTTGTTCATTCCGAGCCCTGGCGGCTAGAGGATTATGTAATTAGTAGGTTGTCACTTCCGTTGAATCTCAAGGGTAATGAAAAACATCCTTTCCACAGGACTTTAATCTCAGTTAGAAGGCAGGCAAAGAGGAGAGCACGAGCTCAATCAATTCTGCCTAAGTAAAATGCTAGTAAATGCGCGCTCGTACATCAAGTTTAGTTAATATATTAACTCAACAAAACATAAGATTAGAACCAACCATTTTAAACGCGTGTATCGCCCAAGGATAATACAACTTTTAACTATCTTTAAACGTAAAAAACGTGGGGATGGGTTTGTCTGACGCATATCCCTTCAGGCATAGTACCACCCATCCCCACATTATCGAGGCTAACAATGTTCCAGAGGGTGAATGAGAGAAAAATGTTCACAGATCTCATTAAAGGCTTGATTATCGGTTTCGGCCTGAGGTTCTTCATAGGATCAATACTCGGCTACAGAATAGGAACATACCGAGAAGAATAATGCTCGTTTTCCAGAGTAAGTGATGCTAAAACTCTTTAATTCTACCGTTAAGAGGCTCTAAAAAGCCCTAAAAACCTAAAAGAAGCCAATTAAGGCTGACTCTCCTCCAAAACAATGGTGAATTCACCGCTTAAGTGTTACGGGTGTGTGACGCAACTACATCACCGCTTAAAGGTTACGAGCACGCGCGCTTCCAGGGGAGGAGATGAAACCTCGTCTTTGTTTTTCTCATCACCATATCCATACACACTGGACACGTAATATCGGGACTTGGGTCCTCTATTCTTTCCCAGTTTCCTGAATAGGACATGTACTTTCTCCTACAGAAAGAATAATATCGCTTAAATGATATGCGGGGCACACGCTC
>Ga0307380_10001798_pt1 | contig 30897 bp, 26 predicted proteins | sample UN3MG_FD_202239 | JGI IMG/M metagenome (GOLD analysis project Ga0307380, IMG submission 202239) | Soil microbial communities from Risofladan, Vaasa, Finland - UN-3 | ecosystem: Environmental > Terrestrial > Soil > Coastal area > Acid sulfate soil | place: Finland: Risofladan, Vaasa | collected...
AGCTTGCATAATCTGCTGCCCAAGCTCGATGATTAATAAATACTAAATAGAAATCAATCGCAGTATCAAAATCTGTTGCTACAAGTATTTTTACTATTACAATTATTATCCCAACTAATCCGCCAATGAACATTGCTAATCCAACTAAGCCAAAGTTTCGAGGGAATTTTTTGGAGATTTTATCTTTAGGTTGAGATAAGATTATTCCTAAAACACTACCAATAAAAGAAATTGCGAGATATGGAAAAATTGGTTCCATTGGAGCAGATAATGGGTTTAGAAAAGGTGCTCTAAATATTTGCCAAAAACTCTCAGTACCTATCCAAGGCATAAAGAGTTCATGACCACTAGGATATAAACCAAAAGGATAACCAGGGACTAACAATCCTATTAGATACCAAATTGGTTGTGTTAATCCTACTACTATTACAGCTAAAATGATGTAGGAAATTATCATTCTTTTGGTATTTTTCCAGTTTCCTTTGAGAGATAATAATCCTTGAATACAACCATTGATGATAAGACACCAAGCAATTGTATGAATAGTCTCAAAGAAATTCCAGCGCCAAAGCATTACAGTCCATTCAGTATTCGCTATATTATCTAATGACTTTGCGAAATTCCCCATGAGTCCTTGATATCCTATTAGACCTTCGCAAAGCATAGCAAAAATAAGAAGAAGTAATCCACCTATAACCTGTTTAAAGACTAAACTCTTAATCGATTTTCCTTTTTCTAAGTCTCTATAAATACTAACCATATTTGCAGCTGCGGAGATAATTAAGAAAAATCCTGCTAATCCCCCAAAGAATGGTATTAATACTAAAGCGAATAAATTGATTAAAGCGACATTATTAATGTTGGCAAATAATTCTTCCATATTCAAAGTTCTTTGAATTATGTGGAGAAAAAGCATAACAAAAATTGCTAGACCACGAGCAAAATCAAGAGAAAAAAATCTTTGATATTTAGAACCATTCGTAGTATCCATTACTTTAGTATTCATTTTTTTACCCCAGAATGTACAAACCTCGTAAAATTAGTTTCAGCTACTTAATAATTTTTGGAGCTTAATAGAAAAAAGCATTTTTTTCTTTCATTTACAATATTGGGTAATAGTGGGGTAAGATACTCCATGCTTTCCCTCATCAATATATCACTCGCCCATTTCTTTTGACTTTGTTGAGATAAAGATTTTAAACACAATTCACATAGATTTCTAGAAATTCACTAAGGTGTATTAGAATGACATACACAATTACCGGATCAGGTTTAACAATTGAAGATGTTGTAAAAGTTGCACGACATAATGAAAAAGTCGAATTGCATCCAGATGCAATTAAACGGATGGAAAAATGCCGTGAAATGCTAGAAGAAAAAATTGTAGCAGGAGAAATTATGTATGGAGTAAATACTGGGATTGGAGAATTTTCTGAAGTAGTATTAACAGATGAACAAGTTGGACAATTTCAGAAGTATTTAATTTATAATCATGCTGCTGGAATAGGTAAACCAGCTCCAATTGAACATGTTAGAGCAGCTATTTTAGGAAGAATTAATGTTCTTGCTCATGGAAATTCTGGTAATAGACCAATCATTGCCCAAACAATGGTGGAAATGCTGAATAAAGGCGTTACACCAGAGGTTTGTGAAAAGGGTTCAGTAGGTGCTTCTGGTGATCTATGTTCTATGTCACAAATTGCACTATTGCTAATGGGAGAAGGAAGAGCTTACTATAAAGGTAAACTGGTACCTGGAAAAGAAGCTATGGAAAAAGCTGGAATTGAAATTCCTGGATTAAAAGCTCGAGATGGTTTAGCAGCTATAAATGGTTCCAATTTTCTAACTGCTATGAGTGCTCTCTGGTTATATGATGCCTTACAATTTATGAAACAAGCTGAGATTGCTTGTGCTATGACAATTGAAGCGTTAATGGGAAATATGAAACCTTATACACCAATGTTACATGAAATTAGAGGATTCCCAGGAGCAATAAGATCATCAAATGCATTATCTAAACTTTTCAAAGGTGGAGATTTATACGAAGCTAGATTGAAAGTAAAAGTCCAAGATGCTTATTCAATGCGTTCTGCCCCACAAGTTATTGGTGCTGCTCATGATGCATTAGCATGGGCTCGTTCTCAAGTTGAAATAGAATTGAATGGTGTAGGTGACAATCCAGTATTCTTTCCAGATAAAAAATTACAATTGACTGGTGCAAACTTTCAAGGTACACCCGTTTGTTTACCAATGGATATGGCAGGAGCTGCAATTACAATGGTTTGTGTAATGTCAGAGCGAAGAATGAATAGATTAAATCATCCTGCTTTGAGTGTTGGATTACCTCCTTTCTTAACAAAAGGTGCTGGATTAATGTCTGGTTTAATGTTAAGCCAATATGCAGCAGATATGCAAATTGTTGAAATGCGAATCTTATCCATGCCTGCAAGTATTCAATCCATCCCTGCAGCAGCAGATCAAGAGGATTTTGTTTCGATGGGAATGAATACTGCTCTAAAGAATAATCAAATTCTTGATAATGCTTATGGTGTTCTTGGCATAGAATTCATGGCTGCTGCTCAAGCATTAGACTTCAGAGATTTCAAATTTGGTGATGGAGTAACCAAAGCTAAAGAAGTAATTAGAAAACATGTTAATTTCCTTGATGAAGATAGACCATTATTTGATGATCATAATACTATGAAAGCACTTGTCAAATCTGGTGAAATTCTCAAAGAAGTTGAAAAAGAAATTGGTAGTCTAGATTAATAAAAAAATTTTGAGTAGGTAATAATGTTTTCCTATTCATCTTTATTTTTTATAAAAAATCGGATTTATTATCCATCAAAATATTTTCTTCGTTCAATTAAAGATTTAGCAAATTTAGTAACAATTTCAGCATGTGTAGTATTATAATCAACAAAACCGATTACTTTATCAGGATTAACTTTATCAATAATTGCTAATCGATTTACTTTTTCATCATGCATTAATTGATCTGCTTCTTCAATAGAAGCTGATCTGAATATTTTAACAACAGGTTTCACCATAAATTCTTTAGCAGTTATATCTGGAGATATAATTCCTGCATCTCTTAGAATTAACCTTTGTATATCCCTATCAGTTATTATACCAATTAATTTTCCTACTCTTGTAACAAAAACGCATCCTTTTTTTGTTTGTAATAATTTCTTAGTAACTTCAATTAGGTTAGCATCATAATCAACAAAAGCCGGTTTTGACATTATAGTGTCAATAGTTGTAGATCTTAAAAAAGGCAATTTATTTTCCCCTCATTTTTCTGATGACTTCTAAAACTTAAATAATTTAAATTTTTGTTTGATTTTGCAAATAAACATAATGCTAATTAACTAACATCTTAAAAGTTCAATCTTTAATTTTATCGTTTCTTTAAAAGAATTACAGGTAACAGATTTAATTCGATTTGATTCCAAAAAAAAGGAAATAGTTAAATAAAGGATATTTTGTGTTTCCTTAGGTGGAATTTTAATGTGGGATAGTTTTCACATCAAACAATAAGAAAATAATTTTAGTTTATAATAGATTTAATCCCATACCTGAGAAATTTCTTTCAATTAAACTTAAGAGAGAACTTACAAAAATAAGAACCAATTCTAATAACGCGAAATTGAGGTATTTCATATGACAGAAGAAGAAAAGAAAATCAAAATTGGAAAGCCAGCTGGCTTTAGAGATTTCTTCCCAGAGGATTTTGCTAAAGTGACTTTTGTATTAGAAACGATGAGTCGAATCTCTAAGGAGTTCGGTTATATACAATATGAGACTCCTGCTGTGGAATTCCTCAAACTTTACGAATTAAAATCCGGTGAAGGTTTAGTGAAGGAAACTTTCAAAGTACAAGGACGAAGTGGACAAAAAATGGTTCTTATACCAGAGTTAACACCAAGCCTCACAAGGATGCTTGCTGAACGACAACAATATTATACAAAGCCAATTCGATGGTTCTCACTTCCGAAATGTTACAGAGACGAAACACTACAAAGAGGTCGAGTAAAGGAATTTTGGCAATACAATGCAGATATTTTGGGAATGGAAGAAATTTATGCTGATGCAGAGATTATAACTATTCTAACGAAAGTAATTAGTGAATGTGGTTTAACAAAAGAACAATTCGTTGTAAGAATAAACGATCGACAATTTATGCAACAATTTTTAGATAATCTTGGAGTAAAAAATTTCTTACCAGTAATTCAGAATTTTGATCGGAAAGAAAAAATCTTGCAAGAACGAATACAAAAAGAGCTTAAAGGTTCTTTTTCAGAGGACGAAGCAAAAGATATTTCCCTTAAATTACGTCATGCTAAAAATATTGATGAGTCTGTTTTTAAGATAATACCTCAAACTAAAGAGACTGAAAAAATAGTCGAAGAATTTGAAGTAATTAGAAAAGGTACTTTGATAAATTCATTATTGAAATTAGGTCTTGCAGAAAATCAAGCTGAAATTTTGTTTGAATTATCTGAAATTCAAGATTCACCTGAAAATTTCATTAAAAAAGTGAAGAAAATTTATCCTGGAAAGAATATTGATGAAGCATTGGAAAATTTGACTGAATTAGCAAAACTACTCAAAAGCTTTGGAATAAGTGATTATATTGAATTTGATGGAAGTCTAGCTAGAGGATTGGATTATTATACTGGAATCATCTTTGAGGCTTGGAGTAGAGAAGGTGTTCTTCCAAGAGCGATAGCTGGAGGAGGACGATATGCTGATTTAGTAGCTACGTTAGGTGGCCAACCATTGACAGGAACAGGTTTTGGTTTTGGAGAAACAGTACTATTGGAATTAATGGAAGAATTTAATGTAAAGTATCCTAAAAATGAGTTTTGTGATGTTTATATTGCTCCAATAAAACTTGAAAATAGTTTACCTGTTATTGAACTTTCAAATATTCTTAGAGCTAAAGGAATGAAAATAATTCTCAATCTTTTTGATTGGAAAATAAAAAGACATTTCGAGAATGCTGAAAAAATGAATGCAGAATGGATGATCATTGTTGGGAACAAAGATCTAGAAAAGGATTCCGTGACTTTAAGAAACATTATTTCTGGAGAACAAGAAATAATTCCTCTAAAGAAAATAGTCAGCATTTTACTTAAAAAATTGAAAAAATAGAAAAAGTTCCACAAAAAGTCATACTCAAGTAATACAAAGAACTATTAGAAAAAGTGATTCAATAAAGGTAGAACTATTAATGGTTCTACCTACTAACATAGTAGATATTTTGTTATTAAGGAAGGTTTGTGAGTACTTTTGGTTGAAATGAGGACCGAGCAAATCCGATGTATTCTTTGTAATAAAAATTTAGATGTCTCTATACAAAGTGGAAAGGAGATGCTCATCTGTGCAGAATGTCAAGCATATTTTTGTCCTGAATGTTTACAAGCAATAAAGAATTATTCATTTTGTCCTGCAGCAAGGTTATTAGGAGTAAAAGAACACGAATTGAAATTTATTAAATTACTTCCACCAAAAACAAATTTTGACTTAAATATAAGTGATGAGAATAGGAAAGCTAAAACAATTAAAATTCTTCCAAGTAAATCTGTAAAAGTACTTGAAGATAGTGATAAAAAAAAGCAGAAGAAAAATTAAAGAAAAAAAATTTTCAACTATTTTGAGGAATTTGAAAAGTGCAACTAAAACCATTTATTTCAACAACTGCTGGGGATATCCCAATTACTTCCACACCAGTAAAAAGTGGTGAAAAATTGCGTTTTCTTATTATTCCCTCACTAGATGAAAAATTACCTATAAATGCTGTTAGTTTAGAAGTTTACAATCCCTTAGAAATGCGAGTAGTAAATTCAAATCTTCCTGTATTTGATTCTAGTAAAATTGTTTACATTGATATAATAATACCAAAAAATTGGATTAGTGGTATTTATATTGGAGCAGTTTTAGATAATAGAAAAAAAATAATTTGTAGTTGTTACTTTTCTTTTTCTGCACCAAAATCAGCTCCTCTAATTACAAGAAATTTGATTCCAAAATGGCGAATTAACTATGGAATAACTGTTTATAATCCAAGTGATAAACCAATTGGAAATTTTTTAGCCTATATTGCATTACCAATCAGCATTCAACCTCAACAAATAGTAAAAGACATGCAAATGAATCCTACTACATTGAAGATATCGACTGATATTGAAGGTAACCATTGGACTAGAATGGAAGAAGCAAGAATCAATTCGAAAGATAAAATATCAATGAATTATACTGCTTTAATTGAAAATAGGCCCTTAATTATCTCGAGAAATTATTCCCATATTGCTGGTACAAATCCTTATGAAAACAATTTTCTAAAGAAATATCTTGAAGCTGAACCTCATATTGAAAGCGATCATCCATCAATTGTAAAAATGGCTTCAAAAATCACTAATATTGATCCAATAGTAAAAGCAAAGAAATTTGCTAAATTAGTTCAACAAACATTAACATATGAAATACAGCCAGGTGAATATGGTGCTGCTTTTGCAATTGAGAATAAAAAAGGAGATTGCACCGAATATTCAGCTCTGTTTGTTGCTTTATGTCGTGCTGCTGGTATTCCTGCAAGAACAAACGCAGGATTTGCTTTAACCCAAAATTGGGAAAGACATGCAATAGCAGAATTTCTAATAGGTGGAAGGTGGATTCCCATTGATCTTACAATACTTAGAGGAGGAGATATTGTTTTAGGAGCAATTCCTACATTTATAACAGTAACTCGTGGTAATTGGATGGGCGGAACACTAACTAAGGAATTTTCTTACAAATATCAAATAATTAATCCAACTCAGAAACTAGATGTGCAAATTAATTGGAACATCTCACCAGAAAATGGAAATGCTATTGATTCCAACAAATTCAAATCAAAGAATATTCGGATAATCGAACCAACTGTAATTGATACACATAAATCCTCAACTCAAGTGATTGAGAGTAGTAAAGTAAAAATTCTAAATGTTGAAGAGAAAATACCCTCACATAAGGATATTGTGCTTTTAAAGAAAAAGAATATTACAACAGAGAAAAAGAAAGAGAAAAAATCGCTCGAGATATCTATTGATATGCCTGATGTTGCAAAAAGAGATTCATTATTTCAACCAATTATTAAGTTGAAGAATAATTCCGAAAATGTCATTTCAGGTAGTTTTGAAATAAGAGAAACACAAAATGATATACTGAAATTAATAGCAATTTATGGTAAAAAAATTTCAGCAAATTCGCAAGTAATAATTAAACCTAAGATTAAACTTGCTCTGAAAGGTACAAATGAATTGGAATTTGTATTTTTAAATCGAATTGGACGAAATTTGGCAAAAGCAAAAAATACAATTAGTATTTACTAGAATAATATCCAAAATAACACTAAAAATCTGAAAGGGAAAAAGGAATTCAATAGCTTTTGATTTATAGTATTACTATTTGATAAATTGAAAAAATTTGCTCCTATAATTTCTCATTCCAAATTTTTATAATACAGTGTGCTTATTCAACTATTATGTTAATGGTTTTAATAGCTTTAATATTAGGTTTGATTTACGGTATTTTAGCTCTAGTAGTCATGTTAGTAGCTCGTAAAGAATTCTCTGCAATAGTCTTTCTCGTATCTGGTGGAGTTTTCTTGGGAGGCTTTCTAGTAATATGGCTTGCATTATGGTTCTCATTACCAGTTGTTGGTACTATTATTGCTATGTCATTATTATTAGCAGGAATTGGCATAATTGTATTATTACGGTATTTTTCAAGAAATTTTGGCCGAATTGGAAGAGATGTTGCAGCAATTATAACGCTAGTATTTGCTGGTGGAATGATTCTAACACCGGTCTTCTTTTTTGGAAGTAGCGCAATATACCGAGGATATGATACTGCTCGCTATTTTGATACCATTATAGAATTTACTGATGCTAAAATGCCATTCAATAATATTGTTACTGGAGACCACTTGAGAGTAGTTGATAGTGATCTTGCTGCTGAGATAATTCAGAAATCATCACCATTTGGTAGTAACACAGAGATACAAGAACTACATGTGGGAAAAATAAACGGAAAACTAATGTGGATAGGCGTTATAGGTTCTGATTCAATAAAAATAGGAACAGATAATGCTGGCCGGAAAAGAAATTCTATCTTTGGATTTGTTGGTGTCGATTTAACTGATCCATCAGAAGAAGTTGTTGTAATTAATCAAACTGGCACCATTGGTAGCTATCTAGCCAGAACAAAAATGCTTAGTAGAGTATTAATGAATTTAAATCCAAATTACATACCAGGTGATAACAGCTATTATTCAATGAATGAAGCAGGATATATGCGCTTACTTGTACCTTATTCCGTCTCTACAAGTTGGAAGATAGAGAACACCAATGGGATAGCAATGACAACTTACCTAAATAAAATGGGTGGGGTATTAGAGTTTGACCTAGGAGGAAATCTAGTTAAAGATTATAAAGTTCTTTCCGAACTTCCTGAATATGCTCAAATACAATGTTACCCAGAAGATTGGTTAGAATACAATATTAATAAATGGGGAAGACATCGAAAAGGAAATCATGAATTCCAATATTTCTTTACTACTACAGAACAATTAGGAATTGGTTGGAGTGATGACATTCGCGTTATCTATGATGCAAATACGGGAGAAACTTCTCAATATGTTATGCTTACTCAACCTGAATCAGAAAGTCAATTACTTCGTGGTGCAATAAAAGCAAATGTTTCGGGCATTTATTTCTTTGATTGGTCAGATTTACAACCCAAACCCATTGATACTTATAATGCTTTAATCCATTGCAATACTAAAATTGAAGATCAAGAAGGTTATGCAGCTGAGAATTATTATCCAATTCTACCATTATTATATCCAATAAGAGAACGATATAATAATATGTCTGATTATGCCTATATCGTACCTGTACAGTTTGATAAACTGCGATTTGGTGGAATTGCCATAACAAATCCCTATGATCCTGGTGGGGCGGAAACTCATTTTGAAAAAGTTATTACCGGTGATACAGTTGAGACTGTTCTAGTACGGGCATTAGATGAGTACTTGAATCTAATTGGTGACGAAGGTAGTGCTTCGGAAAATTACACTGAGACATTGGAAATAGCTGATCTTACTTCATTTGAAAAACAAGGTAATACTATTTATGTTGCTTATGGTAACCTAACCTATTTAGAAGAAGGAGAATCGATACCAACTAGCGAAAATACTACTGTCTGGTTCACACAAGATTATCTCAATGTAACTCAATGGCAATTGGTTTTGTTCTTGGAAATTGGAGATACTCTTAAATTAAATGTAGTCTATCTCAATGAAATTTTCTTCTGTAGAGAAATAATTTCAGTGAATTAGCAAAAATAGAAGGAGTTTTCCCTTATGAAGGGAAATCTCTAATTTTTTATTTACAATCTAAGTTGATTTACTTTTCTTTCTTTCAATTTTTCGGATAATAGCATCTGCTACTTTTACTAAAGGATAGATCGTTTCAGATACTGCCGGTGCGTAGCAGAAATCAATATCCATAATATCATATACAGTTAAACCTGCCTGAATTGCTATAGCAATGTAGTTAACATTTTCATCTACTTTTTCTTCACCAATAGCTTCTAAACCTAATATTTTTCCATCAGCAACATTTGCAATTAACTTTAGAGTTATTTCCTTACTATTTGGCATATAATGAGGTCGAATGTGTGCAGAAAGTTTTGCTGTTATTGGTTCTATACCGATTTCTTTTGCTTGTTCTTCATTTATTCCTGCTAATCCAACAATGAATGTTCTGGAAGATACAATAAAGGCATTCACATTACCCGGATAGCTAGCATTGCCACCTGCAGCATTTATTCCTGCTACTCTTGCTTGTCTTACTGCTGGTCCTGCTAATTGAGCTAAATTCTGATCTTTGGTAATTAAATTGTTTACTGTAACACAATCTCCTGCAGCATAAACTCCCTCAATATTCGTTTCCATTTTTTCATTTACTTCGATGGCTCTGAATTTTTCATGAACCTTCAATCCGATATCTTTTGCTAAATCAGCATTAGCTCTAACGCCTGTTGCTAATACTACCACCTGTGCATTAATGGTCTCTTCTACATCATCAGAACCATATTTAATTTTTTCAACTGATTTTTTACCAATAATTTCTTTTACAAGCATATCTGTTTTGATTTCTATTCCTGTTTCTTCCAAATATTCTTTTACTGATTTTGCAAAACCACTTGAAATCTTAAAAGGCATAAGCTGTGGTTCCATTTCAATGATTGTAACTTTTTTACCAAGATGTATTAATTCAGATGCAACCTCAATTCCAATCGCACTTCCACCAACAACAACTACTTCCTTAACATTTTTCCCTAAAGCAGCTTTCTTTATGGCTTCTGCATCTTCTGCAAATTTCAAGCTAAAAACATTATCTAAGTCTCTCCCAGGAATAGGTGGGATAAATACCTTTGATCCTGTGCAGACAACTAATTTATCATACTCTAAAGTTTGTTCTTCTCCAGATTTATTTTTAACAACTACTTTTCTTTCTTTTAAATTTACATCAGTAACTAACGAACTTTTTAACAATGTTATTTTATTCATTTCATAATTTAGATTCTCAATTATAGACTCTATAGAAGGTAAATATCCTCCAATAACAAAAGGCATTGCGCAAGGATGATAAGTATCATAATCCTTCGTATCAATTACTGTAATTTCTGCTGATCTATCAGTTAAACGTGCTGCTCCTGCTGCACTCATACCTGCTGGCCCATTACCTATTACAATTATCTTTTGGCTCATAATTCACACCTTGTTTAAACTGCTAGCTTGTTAATTTGACAAAAAAGCAGTTAAGTTTCTTACTTTTTAAATACTCAGTAATAAATGAAAAAATAAAAAGAAATGATTTTAGATTTCCAATTGGAACGCCATATCAGCTGCGTTTTTCACTGCAATGCTAAATCCTGGTTGGAATCCAATAATTGCTGTATCCAAACCATTAGCTTTAACTGCTCGAAGGATGGGTGCACATCTCGCATGCCTACTAGCAATTATCACGATATCAACATTTTTAGAAAAAACGTTATCCATGATTTCAATTGCCATTCTGATATAAATATCCGCAGTAGCAACAATTGGTTCATAACCACTATTTTCAATTGCTTTTAACAAATTCTTTGGTGCATGGCGATTTAAGATAACTTTCGCAATTTTAATCTGCCCAAATTTACTAGCAATTTTTTCAATATCTTCTAATCTAATTTGTCGATTATTAACTCTACGAAGAATATTTGGAGCATCTATAAAAAGAGCAATTTTCTTCTGTTTTGAAAAAATATTCTTAACTGTTTTAAAGCTTAAGGTTCCACTCTGATCTATTTTTCCACTTCTTGAAGCTGTTTGTGCAATTGAATCCTCTAATTCTGAATCATCATTATTTTCTTCATCTTTGTCTTCTATTGTTTTGTCTGTAGATTTAGCCAATAGTAGTCCAACCTCTTCATGTTGCGAGAAATAAGTCATTTTTTAATCTATGTGTAAATTTAGACTTTTCTCGTTAATTTTTTTATATTTTATTTTTCCCCTAGTTTTTAATTAGTACATCATCTTTGAAATTAATAGTATAAAACTATTTTTTAAAATAAAAAAATAAGAGAGATTTAAACTCTTGAAACAAATGTTTTATTCTCTTTCTTTGCTACTTTTACTAATCCGTCTTCTTTCAAATCATCAACAATATGTTGAACAACCTCTGCTGATTGCCCAACAATCTTTGCTAGATCTTTAACTACAATTTCTCCACCAATATCCTGAATAGCTAAGAAAACTCTGAATTTTGGTACACCTTGTAGAGATTTAGTTAAACTTTTAATGAGTGTATCTTTTTGTTCTACAGATTTTTCTAACTCAGAAGTTCTTGTTTTGAGATTTTCAATTTGGACCATTGTTTTATCGCGTTCTTCTTGTACCGCATCACGATCTTTTTCAATAACATTTTGTGTTTTTGAAATTTCAGCGATTGTCTTTTCTTTATCTTCAAGAGTGCCTTTAATATCTCGTAATTCCTTTTTGAGATTGTTTATTTCAGCTTCATTATTTGTTTTTTCTTTCAATAATTCATTGATTCTTGTTTCTTGAGATGATTTTTCAGAAGTAACACTTTCCTTAGCGTCAACTAATTGATCTTTTAATTTTCTAATCTCTTCATCTCTGGTATCAAGGGATTTTTCTTTATCTAGTAATTCTTTCTCAAGAGTAGTGGTTTTCTTTTCCATTCTTTCTAAAGTATTTTTGGTATCAGTGAACTCATGTTCAAGAGATTTGAAGTCATCTTGGAGTTTCTTAATTTGAGCATCTTTTTCTGTAGAAGCTGAAGCAATATTTGATTTTGTATCGGTTATCGTTTTCCTTAATCTATCAATCTCCTCATCTTTTTGATCAATTGCTTCTTTGTAACTACCTATTGCAGTGGAAGCTTCTTTCAAGCGTACCTCTAGGTCATCTGCTCTTTGTCTCTCAAGATTTAGAGTTTCTTCTAAACGACTTGTTTGTACTTCAAATTTCTCGGTACTAACCGATTTCATTTGATTTATCCTTTTCTCCATTGATTCCATTTGTTCTTTTAGGGAGGAAATATTCTTCTCTTGTTCTGTAATAATCTCTTCTTTCTCTTGAAGAAGTCTTTCCATATGTTCTTTTCCTTGTGATTCATCACCAATTTGCGATTGAAGGTCTTCTATCTCCATTCTTTGTTGAGCTAAAGCTTCGCCATGTTCCATAGCTTGTTTTTCGTACATATCTATTGTACGTTTTTGTTCATCTACTTGCTCTTGCAGGCGATTCATATCATCTATTTGATCTTCTCCTCGAGCTCTAATTTTCTCTTGTTCTTCTTCAAAGATTTTACTTTTTTCAATTATTTCAACTTTTAATCTGGTATTTTCTTGTTCTAGTTCAGCAATTCGATGAGTCGCCTCACCGCTAAAACTAAGATTACCTGACATAGCACTACTCAGAGTATTGCTCAATATTTTGCTTCCATTTCCAGAAGCATTTGTAAGAATATTTTTCATGTAATCCATTTCTAGTGATTTTATAGTATCAAAAATTGTACCAATCTCGGTAGGACTATAGTTAGCTTTAGAAGTAGCTAGAAAATTATTTTTCTGTTCATCAAATCTAGAGGAGAACTCAAGCTCAATTTTTTGCTTTAAATCTTGCATTTCTGCAAGGAAACGAACAACAGATTGTCTTTTAATTTCATCAACATTAGGTGGTTGAAGTTCGGACATTTTCAGACCCCATCAAAGTATTTTAGATTATTACTATTTAATTACTTTACAAGTAATCAAGATAAGCGTTTTTTCCTTTATTAACCATTTAGTTTGGTGTATATAACACCTTTCTACTGTTATTAAATCTATTAAACATCTAGAGAATATTATTTTTTCCTTTTGGACAACACTCATTTTTTCAGAGAAAAAGCTTTTTTTCACTAAATATTAATTACAATTTGAAAAATGTCTTCAATATATAAGTAGAAATTTTGGAAAAATGATCGAAGTTTACTAAAGGGGACAACTGGTACTTGCTCATAGAAGAATACTTCATCATCTAACCAAGTAATTACTAGTGGTATAAAAACTATCTTTTTCCAATTCCTTATTCGAAGTTTTGATTGCAATTTTTCAAGATGAGCAACAACAGCTTCAACTCTTTGAATTTGCTCTGTAGCAGCATTTCTTAAAACGGATTGTTTCCCTGTACCTCCAAAATGCTTACAATCAATAAGTAAAACATAAGGCTTATTCCTTAGAATAACATCAATCTGATATTTCCTTTCTTCAGTTGAGAAATTTAGTCCTGTAGAAGCAGCATATCCAAACTCATCACCAACAAAAGTTGTTAATAGCTCAAATTCTTGCCAGGTTAATTCTTTGATTATTTTCTCAAAATCAAATCCGTTTAAAGCGCCTAAAATTACCAATCTTGCTCTTTGTTCAGAAGTGATTGTATACCCACCATCAATTGTTGGTTGTAATATAATGCCAAATCCTTCTATTTCTTTGAAAAAATTCTTTACTCGAGAATTGCTGGTAGTTTGAATTAATTCATTAACATCTACAAAAGGTGCCTCTTTAGTGAATTTCAAAGTTAAGAGTAGTAATTCTCTATCCAAATGGTTAATCTCCGTGCAGAAATTCGTAAACTTTCTTAAAAATTATTTTGGTTAGAATTTAGTAAAGAAAATGTTTTAATTTAATAACTATTGAGATGAATTATAACAAGAAACAATTTGCTGGTAGTTCTTCATGGCTAAAAAAATATTAGTAACAGGTGGATGTGGTTTTATAGGTAGTAATATTGTGCAGAGACTAATCACTGAAGGTTATCAAGTAAAAATTATTGATGATCTATCTGCTGGGAGAAGAGAATATATAAAAGAATGTCTCGCGAAAAAAGACATTTGTCATTTTGTAAAAGGGACAATTACAGATCAAAAATTCATTGAAGAAGAAACAAAGAACATTGATATGATAATCCATGAAGCAGCAAATCCAAATGTGAGAACAAGTGTGGAAAAACTCTTTTCTGATTTTAAAATAAATGTTCAAGGAACATTAAATATCTTACAAGCAATGGTGAAAAATGACATTCCAAAAATTATTTTCGCTTCTTCTTCAGGAACAGTCTATGGTGAGACTGAAGTAATACCAACACCTGAGAATCATCATCTTGCACCAATTAGTCATTATGGTGCCTCTAAAGCTGCTTCTGAACAATATCTTTCAAGTTTCTCAAGTTTATATAACATCGAAGCAATATCTCTTCGTTTGGGAAACATCTTTGGTCCTCCCTCAAATCATGGAGTTATGTATGATTTCTTCTGCAAATTAAAACAAAATCCTAAGAAGTTAGAAATTCTTGGTGATGGAAAGCAGCTAAAATCTTATCTTTATGTTGATGATTGTGTTGATGCACATATGCAAGCAATGAAATTTTCATTTGATGGATTTCAGGCATTTAATATCACCACTTCTGAGGGAATGACTGTCAATGAAATTGCTAATTGTATTATAGAAGCAATGGGATTAACAAATGTTGAATTTTCTTATACAGGTGGAGAAAGAGGCTGGGTAGGAGATGTTAAAAGAGCAATTTCTGACGTATCAAAAGCTGAAAAAGAATTACAATGGAAACAAAAAATTACAACAAAAGAAGGTATTAAGAAGTATATTTCTTGGCTTGAAAATTACACATAACAATAATTATTCTTCTTTAAAAATTGATAAAACATCAATTATTGAGTTAGTATGTTTCCAAATTTCAATACCATATTTCTCTTGATCCAACTTTTCTTCACGAAACAAAACAAAACGGACATTAGCATTATTTGCTGCTTTTCCATCAACCCAAGAATCACCAACTAGGATTACTTGTTCTGGTTTCAAATCTAGCTTTTCTAAAATGAGATCAATGCCTTCACTATCTGGTTTCATTTGTAAAACATCTTCTCGAGCAACAATGATTTGAAAGTATTTTTGCATATCATGCAATTGTAAAACCTCTAAAGTAGGTTTTTTCGCATTGTTAGTAAATAAACATAGAATAATCCCTTGATTCTGTAAATTTTCCAATAAAGAGAAAACATCACTATCAATTGTTAAATCTTCCATTCCCTCTCTCTCAAATTTTTCAACAAGATTCCAAAGCTGAGTTGCAAGATTAGTTCCATTTTGTTCATCATATTCCTTTACTTTTTCAATGATATTTCCAGCTGTGAATTTATGAGGGATTTCTTTTTCTTCCCCAAAATCCAATCCATGTTTTTTTGCTTGTTGAGCCATACTTATCTTCATAGATGGAAAATCAATATGAGATTTCACTAATGTGTTATCAAAATCAAATATAATCGCTTTAATTTCACTCAATTTTAGAACCTCAATATTATTTTTTTGAATTATTCAAGTAACGAATCCTTAGTTATTGCTGAATGTGATGCTATCTTTGTTCCCTTAGAAATCACTACATTTATTGAAATAATTGTTTTCCCACCAATTATGACGAATTTATCTATTTCATCACGATTTCTAGGTATGGCTTGATTTATTTGTGTTATTTCGCAAGGAGAAATTTTAGTGTTTGCTCCGATCAGAGTTTCTTCACCAACAATAAGTGAAGAAAGATTACAATTTTTTTCCACGCGAACCATATCCATAATAATTGCTTCTTGAATTGACGAATTTGCTTCAAATTCACAGTTACGACCAATAAAAGTTCTAGGACCAATAATTGAGTCAGAAACAATTAATGTTCCTTGCCCGATTGAAACAGGACCTTTAATTTTAACACCTGAAAAATTAATTTCCGTTTCCGCATCAAAGAATAAATCTTCAGCTGCTTTGAATCCTATATCCCCTCCAGCATGGAATTGCATGGAAGATAATTCATCTGAAGGAGGGAAGAATAACTGGGCATTAAAAAGATCAATAGGATTTTCAATACTCATCCAAGAATTAGTAATAATTGCACCTACTGTTCCTTGTTTTCCAAGAAGGGAAATCGAATCAGTAATCTCATATTCTCCACGAGCAGAAAGAGGAGTATTCTTAATTATATCAAAAATCTCTCTTGTAAAATAATAAATTCCAGCATTAATGTACCCTTGCTCATCACTTACAGCTGTAGCTTGATCTTTCTCTTTAATATCGAGTACTTTACCATCATCAGTAATACGGAGCAAACCATAGCGGGAACTTTTACCAGGGAAAACAACCATAGAGCATTTTGCATCTAATTTTTCATGATGAGAAATTAATTGAGGGATAATCTGATCGAGAGGAGCTAAAATATCGCCATTCATAATTAAACAGTGCTGAGCATTGCCAAGAAAAGGTTCACCTTTAGCAGCAGCATCAGCAGTTCCCAAAGGAGGATCTTGGATAGTCACTTCAACCTTAGAAGTATATTTTCTCTCAGAGAACAGCTCTCGCATTTTTTCTTCTTGTCCAGGGGAGACAACAAGAATTAATTTCTCCATTAAACCAGATTTTTCTACCATATCTGCCATACGAACCAATAAAGGTTCATTTAGAATTGGCAAGGAACCTTTAAGACGGGTTTCTGTTAACGGACGGAGTCTTTTTGCTTGTCCTGCTGCAATAATAATAACAATCATGAATTAATCACCAGATGTTAATCCAATAAGAACAGTTTACCGATAGCATCTTAGTTTTTTAATTCTACTATCAAATATCAATTTTAAAAGAAAAATAAGAAAAGAAAGAAAAAAAAGGAATAAAAACTCATTCTAGCGTTTCTATTCATGACTCATTAATACTACTAATTGTATCTGGGTACGGGTTCGAAGGTATTCCTTAGCAAAAGTAATCGCAGTAAGATCTGCCCAGTGGAACTTTTCTTCGATATCAAAAATTTCTTCTTCAAGTTCTATCTTGCGCTTCTCGAGATATTTCTCACGTTCAGAATGACGATCAAGACCTGATTTGCTTTTCAAACCAGCTTTCATACGATTAATTTCATCATCTTTACTTTGTAACACTTCTTCAAGCTGAGTTCTCTGCCTATTGTAAACAGCAATAGCAGAAGCAGGTTTTGCTTGAGCAGGAAGTGCTGCACCTTTCTCTATCAAATGACGAGCTGGTCGTAAAGGTTCACGAGCAAATAAGCCTTTAATAGAATTAGCTACTTGGAAGAGATGGTAATCAGGATTCCACTTCTTGACAATCCATAAATCAATAATTTTTCCTTTAGTAACTCGAGGATGGTCAACCTCGGAAATCATCTTAACAAGGGGAGGAGTGGCTGGAAAACCATCGAGCATTTCAATCTCAACAGTAAAGAAACGATCAGAAAATTCACCTCTACCTGGGATAAGACCACGCCAACGAGTCATATCACCTTGAATAGGTTCGAAACCACGACCTTTTTCATACATCCAATTAGCTTCTCGAGCGAGAATAATATCATGAATATTCTTCATTTGACAACAACCGACTTTAAAACTTCTTTAGAGTACTTTTTAGCTTCTACCTAAATAAACCATTTTATTTGAACTACGAATGAAAAAAGGAAAAAGTGTTGGTAATTTACAACAACTAAAGGATCACTTTTGAGTTTTTTTCTCATTGTTATATTCACTGCATTAACAATTATTGAAATAGCAATGAAAAATGCAATTTCACAGTGTAGTGATTATTCTTGTTCAATTTCAATTCTCTTTAACATTATCTTTGCTTTCTCATTATTTTCATCTAATACCACCAATTTGTTGAAGCATTGCTTTGCTTCGTTTAGTTTTCGATAATAATATAACAAAATACCAAAACTTGAAAGAAGGTCGTGATACAAATCATCAATAGCAATTGCTTCTAATATGAAATCGTAAGCATTTTCAAATCCCTTTGAGTAATAAAGAATACCAACAACTGAATTAAAAATTCCTTTATACACTTCTCTTTTAAATTTTGAAGAGTTACAATCTTTAAGAAGTTCATCAATATCGAAATCAGTCTTCGTTAAAGTAAAATTCCTATAAATCAATTTATCATCGCTGAGAATCAAACTTTCACCATCTGGTGTAAAATAGAGATTTTCTTGATATTTTTCTAATCTCCATTTATCGTTCATATAAAGGTACAAATAGCCATTGAATTGTCCCAACCCAAAATAATATTTCAATCCATAGGAAGAGAACTCATAGATTCCCAGATGTTTCTTCCAGGATTCCTCATTTGGTCCAGGTTGATCATTTGGTCCATCATTATATTTGAGAGTTCGAAAGTTTCCCTTTGATATAAATTCTATAAATTTCGCTTTACCTTGTTCACCCAGTACAAATTTAATTTTATTATTGTCTTCAGTTAAAAATTCCAAATCGTTTTGAGGATACAACAAATATCTATTACCTTGAGTGTCATATATTACAAGTTTTCTATTTTCAATACTGGCATAATGCATATTTGTTCTATAAGTATAATAAGAACCAATTAATCGCTTTAACTTCTCAAAAGGAACCTCAACAGCTGAAGGTTTAGATTTCTCTTTCACCATCAATTCAAGAGCTTTTCTTGCTATTTGCAATTGTCTTTCATTATGATGCATGTCGTTTGTAAAAACAATTGCAGCAAGACCGTATTTTGGCACCCAAGTATGCTGTGTTAAATAACCATACCCTCCTCCACCATGAGAGTAAACTTCTGCATTATTGATTGAACTTTCTTTATATAATCCTAATCCAAAAGGTAATTTTATTCCATCTTTTTCAAATTGCGATTTATACATTTCCTCGAATAATTCCTCAGTTATAAGCTGTTTACCTTTGACCTTTCCTTTGTTTAAATGAAACATGGCAAATTTTGCTTGGTCATTCACGGAAATGTAGACTCCACCAGCACCCAACATTGGCACTTGAACTGTTGGTGTTTCAAACTCACCAATGTGCCCTTTTGCGAAGGTTTGTTGTCGTGCTTCCTGAATATCTAATGTTGCATTTACAATCCCTAAGGGGTGAAAGAGTTCATCTTTAACTACTTCCTGAAAAGCCTTTTTTTGTATTTTACCAAGAACATAAGCAGTTAAATCTATACCTAAATTGGAATAAGCAAATTCTGAGCCAACTTTACTTCGTAACCAAATATTGTTAATACTAGCTATATGTTCCTCGAAAGTACAGGGAGTATCATCATAATTGCTTCCAATAGGAGCTTCATGGGTAAAACCTGCGAAGTGGCCCAACATCTTTCGAAAAGTAATCTTTGCTATTTCTTCCTCTTTATCACCAAATTTCGAGTTGACAGTAAATTCAGGATAATATTTCCTTATTGAATCATCAAGGTTAATCAATCCCTTACTTGCCATAATCATAAAGGTAGTAGCTGTTATCGTTTTCCCCATCGATTGAGTACTAAAGAGAGTATTTGCTGTTACTTCTTCTTTTTTAGTAAAATCAGTAAATCCAAAACCTTCTGACCAGATGATTCTTTCTCTATCCACTAAAGCAATAGCTAACCCACAAATTTTATCCTTTTCCACTATATCTTCTATTTCAGTTCTTAATTCTTTGATAACAAACTCGTAATTAGGAGCATACATCAGAAATACCTCACTATTAATGGTTTTTATTATTGGATAATGATTTCTTCACTTAAAAGAAAAACTCACTCTTTGAAGTCTCAATATGTGTGTAAAATTGGCTTCTCTTACTTTCCCTTAGTGTGATTTATGTTGTTAATTAATCCTTTATTCTATTGGCAGGTCACCGTTAACATTGTAGAATGCTGGCATTAAATCAGTATTTATTCCTTTTTTTTCCTGGTAATTTAAGAGCAATTGTATTATTTATTGTGTCCATTAATTATTTCCATCTTAAATTGAAAACTTTGCTTCGGAAGAACTCACTCAGCTCTTCTAGGTCACTTATTCTATTATATTCATCTGGAGAGATTATCCTTCCAACTTCCATCCTTATGGTAGTATTTTTCTTTTTGAAGAATTCTTTAAACAATCTAAATGTTCGCCAATGAGGATGGATTCTTCCCAAGAAATGAAACAAGAAGCTATTAGTTCCCCAAAAATATACTGGTAAAACAGGCACCTTGGCTTTATTTATTAGCTGAAAAACGGAAATCATCCATGGTTTATCGATAATCTCTTTTGATCCCTTGTAATAAGTTGCTACTCCTCCTGCTGGGAACAAGCCTACTGGATGTCCTTCTTCTAATATTTTTAGCACTTCCTTCGTTCCTCCCATCGGTATGTAATCAGCTCCCTCCATAGGATTCACAGGGATGAACACTTCTTTTAATGGTTGTAATTGTGCTATCAAAAAATTTGCTGTAATCTTGTATCCAGAATATTTTTCTCGTATCAATGCAATCAAAATCATGCCATCCAATAATCCAAAAGCATGATTAGAAAGTGTAATGAACGGTCCCTCTGGTAATCGTTCAATGAATTCTAGATCTACATCAATCGTTATTTTTCTTGCTTTCAAGGCTTTTTGAAACAATTCAACATGAGTTTTTACTGGGAGAAGTGATCTATAAAAACGATTCAATTTTGAGATTTTCATAATCTTCATTGCTATAGCTGCTAGAAAAGAGCTTATTTTAAATCCCTTGACTAATGTTTCTTTTGGAATCAATACTACTTTTTCTTTCTTCATTGTTATTTCCATTTTTGTAATTATGTTCTTTTCTTCATCAATAGATTCCCTTTTCAGAAAATAACTTTTTAGTGAAGATTTAAACATTTATGCTTTTTTTTTACTAAAAGGTCATTTAATTTTTTTGAAATAGATTCAACTACCAATATAGTTAAATTAAAAAAAATTTTCAAGATTCAGATGTGGGAAAAAAAGGTTTGTAGTAAAAAAAAAAGGAGAGAGATAACTTAAATCTCAAATTCTTCCCCTGGTTTTATGACTATTACTTTTATTTCTGGATATTTCTTTTCTACATCTAATTTAAATTTCTCAGGATCTTTATCCCGCCAATGCATTGGTATAACCATTTTTGGTTTAATTACTCCGACAGCATCCATAGCTTCTTGTGGATCCATAGTATATTTGCCATCAATTGGGAGCATTGCAATATCAATGTTTTTCAAATCCTTCATTTCTTCGATAAAATCAGTGTCACCAGCAAAATAAATTCGTTTACCTTCTGCTTCAATGATAAACGCTGTTTGAATTTCCCTTGGATGGAATGGTACATTTGGACTTCTAAAACGTCGAACATTATATCCTGGAACACCATGAATTATTATTCCTTCTACTTTTTGTTTTTCTCCAGGATCGATTGCTGTTACTACTCCTTTAATATTATTGCAATTTTTAGTTGAGGTAAAAACTCTGGTATGTTCGTCTCTAGCTAGAGCAATCTTTTTTGGATTTGAGTGATCTCCATGTTCGTGAGTTGATAAAATGATATTTGCTTTTTCTTTGTATAAGGAATCATCTCCACCATCTGGATCGATATAAATGATTTTATCACTTACTTTCATCTTAAATGATGCGTGACCTAACAATTGTATTTTTATTGTCATAATCATCTCCAAATTAATGGTACTCTTCTCATAAATTAATTATTTTGGGTGATACTTAATCGATAATTTAATCGGAAGATATTTTATTTATGAAGAAATCAATATTTGAAATATTAAAGAAAAATTAGGTTTGTTGAAAAATATGATTTCTGAAATAAATAGAAAAGAGCTTATTGATCTTTTGGGAAAACTTGTGAGTTTCGATACAGTAAACGATTTACCAAAGAATAAAAAATTAACCAAAGATTGTCCTGAATTTATTGTTAATTATCTCAAGGAGAAAGGCGTTAAAGCTGAAATTTTTGATGAAGATGGTTTTTATTCGGTATTTGGTAAGATCGGGGATGGCAAGTTTCATTTACTTTTAATGGCTCATTTTGATGTAGTTCCTGTAAGTGATGGATGGGATTCAGATCCATTTAAGATGACTGTTAAAGAGGGTATTGCTTTTGGTAGAGGAACTATTGATAACAAAAACAATGTTGCTTCAATAATGACCATTTTACCTGAGATACAGAAATTAAATCTAGGGGATAAGATGTCCGTTTGTTTTGAGCTTTCGGGAGATGAGGAAATCGGTGGAGTACACAGTGCTGGGAATTACCATAAAAAATTCGGAAGAATGCCTGATGTAGTTATGAATTTAGATGGAGCTGGAACAGTTATCATTTCAAGAAGAAGGAATGCAATGGGAGCTACTATAACCATACCAAAGAGGAAAACTAAGATTAAAGGCACTCTAGTTAAGAAAACTTTTACCTCTGATCAATGGGGAAGACATACTGCTTATCAGAACCCCGGTGGGGATGTTCACTGTATGATTCGAGCTTCCAGGGAAGTTACTTTTAATGCATGGAAGGTCGCAAAATGTACTGGAAAGTTCATTAAAGGAAATGTTGTACCAGATGAAATATCACTTGAGATAATTTCTCCATCAATGGAATCCGATGCTAAAGAATACGAATATGATGAAGGATTGACTGCTATATTTGAGAATTTACGCTTCCTCATTCGAACACAATTTCCAACTGAATTCTCTACCTTTGGAATAACAATTGGACCTAATGTTCTTTCTGAAAATAATGGTAATTGGGAACTTTCTCTTGATATCAGAGCCATGACTCAAGAATATGACAAAGTAGAAGCCGCTCTTAGAGAAATGTGTGATGAATTATTTGGTGAGAAACAATATCAATTGGATTTCAAACCAGGACAAGGAATGGTTAATACTCCCAAAAATGCAATGATAATGGAAGTAGCAGTAGATTTATCGAAAAAATATGGTTTTCCAGCAAAAATTGTTGAAATGGGAGGTGCATCTGATGCTCGCTATTTCTCAAGAGAAGGTATACCAACATTTGATTTTGGCCCAATAGGTGGTGGAGTCCATGCAAGCAATGAATGGTTAGATATGGAATCCTTCTATAAAGTGACGAACTTTTATCTAGAAGCAGTGAAGAGAATAATGGAAAAGGTCTAACTAAAATGGTTAAAAATTAAAAATTGGTAATTTAAAGTAAATTCCTTTAGCAGATAATGCTTCTATTAGTGGTTTGAAAGCATATTCGATTCCAGGATAATCATGCATTAAAATAATATCACTGGATTTACTGTAGTTCAATCCACAGCACCCTTCTGGTTCATCCTCATCCATCCTTGCTTTCAGTGAGTCAAGGCTAATATATCCACGTTTAAACCTTTCATCGCTTTTATTACTACCTAGGAGATAATCACATGTGTCATATGTCCAATACACACCAATATCCAAATGTAATTTAGCATCATTGTACCAATTATAAGAGATATTTTCAAAAATAGGTTGACTATATCCAAGTTTTTTCAAGTAATTTTGAATACCTTGCATGAAAAGAACTTTCTCATTATCCTTTGGCCATCCTAATTCAGCATCTAAACCTGAACCTTTATCACCGTAAGGAAATCGGAATAGTTTTGCAGGTCTAGGTCTATCTGCTTCTTGATAGATTTTCTCAATGATTTCATCAGTATTTCTTATTTGCTCAAAACATTCTTTTAGAGAAATTTGTGAAAAATGAGGGTGATTGAATGAATGATTACCAATAACAAATCCTTTCTTGACAGCATAAATAGCATCATCTTTTCGTTTTAGTAGTAGGTCACCTCTACAAAAGAAAATAGCTGGAAATTGCTTTTTAATCAAGAAATCTACTTTATTCCTAAAATCCTCTGTTGGTCCATCATCAATAGTTAAATATCCAACCTTCAACATCATTATTTTCACACGAGTCCAAGTGCTAATTAATAGTAATTTTTAGAATTTTAAAAGTTCCTCGAAAAACCTAGAGAAAGAAATCTCTATTAGTTGAAAAAATGACCACTGAAAATAAAATATTAAGAAATCTTTAAAACGAAAGCTCAGTAGAAATTTTCTAGATTTTAACTTGCGGGGGTTGCCCAGCTAGGTCAAAGGCGCTAGACTCAGACTCTAGTCTCGCAGGAGTTCGCGTGTTCGAATCGCGCCCCCCGCACCAGTTCTTTCTAATTTTTTCATTTAAAATTCAAGAGCTAACAAAAATTGTTTATTTTAATCTAAATCTCCATAGTCTGAGGAGTTATTATTGGATTTAAAACAGGAAATTGATTCTCTTATCAAATTTAATGATATTAATCCAAAAGATATGGCGAAAGAAGATTGGATAGAGGATTTTACCAGTTTATATAATATTCTGAAAGAAAACTATCCGTATTTTTATGTTAAAGAACGTATGTTAGGATACAATTGGTTAGACTTGAAGGATAACTATACTAAAAGATTAGAAGAAGCAATGGAAGTAAAAGAGTACCTTGAAATTCTTTGTGATGCCGTCGTTGCATTACAAGACTCACATACATCCATTCTATTTGCTCATACCTTAGATTATTTCTTTAGTGAAGGTAGTTTCGCTCAAGAATACATTCAAAAGTTTGCGACATTTAGTAAGGTTTTTTCTAATGAATTAAAAGAAAAAAGTGAATATTGGAAACCAATTATGAAAGAATTTTACTCACAAAGATATAATCTTGATTTTGATGTTCTTATTCTCTATTCAAAAGGTGAATATAGAATCTATGACGGAATTGGTTCTTGGGAAGAAAAATATGGTTCCGGAAGTGTTATTAAAGCAGTAAATGGAACACCAATAGATGAAGCAATCAAAGGAACTTATGAGAAAGACTATTTGTGCTGGGATGTAAATCGAAAGAAACCATATCAATTATATATTGATCCGAAAATGTTTGGTTATGATGCAAAATTCACCATTGAAACTGTAGAAGGTGAAATTAAAGAAGTTATATTCGATTCTTCTAAGGATTATAATTATTCATTGTTAAATTATCCATCTGAATTAATATCAACGAAAATTTGGCCTGGGAAAAAATTCGCTTATATTCGATTTGCAAATTTTGAGCAAGAAAACTATGATGAAGAGACTTTTAAGTATCTGAAAGCTTTTTATGAGAAAGTTAGAAACTTTGAACACCTAATAATAGATATAAGAGGAAATGGTGGGGGGATGCACGAAGTTTGGGTGGATAATATTATAGCACCGTTAGCAAAGAAAAAGCTTACCTCAAAAATGTATGCTGCATATCAAAAAGGAAAATATGTTCATATGTTTAGAAAAGATAGAGGATATAAAAAAGAAATTGATAAAGAAGAATTAGTCAATTGTCCGCCTGAAGCTCTGACTGATGATTATGCTATCTATGATGCTACAATAACTGTAGAACCATTGGATGAAATAGCATTTAATGCTAATATCTCTCTTCTTGTTGATTCTATTACCTATTCAGCAGCAACTACTTTTACTTTATTTTGTAAGGATACTGGTTTTGCAAAAGTTTATGGAACTCCAAATAAAGGTGAAGGAGTTTGTTCTGGGCCAGCATTTTATGTCCTACCAAATTCTAAAATCCTAATCAGATTCTTCTCAGGACTCGGTATTGATAGTAAGGGAAACGCTTGTGAAGAAGTGAAGGTCCAACCTGATATTTATTATGAATCTGAACTACGTAACTTCGATGAGTTACTTAATTTCGTTATTGATGATCTGAAGAAGTAAGAGTTGAAGAGACAGGAATGATAAATGAGTATCATAAATTATTTCCTTTAAAGATCTAATTTCTGATTTTATTCTCACCTCACGCACTAATCTTTTTTAAAAAAATATTTAATTGTAATTTATTTAAGATATATTTTAGAAATTTTGGGAAGTAGACTCTATGAACAAAATAAAAATTGAATCTAAATATTCTCCTTTTCCAAAACCAATTGCTTTGATTGGTTGTTTAATCGATGGAAAACCAAATTTCATGAATATTGCTTGGTTTAATAGAATGAGTATGGAACCAAATCAATGGATGATTTCAATGAATAAGAATCATCATACATTTCAAGGTATAAAAGAAAACAAAACTTTCAGCATGAATTTTCCAAACAATGAACTTGTTGAGAAAACTGATTTTTGTGGATTGGTTTCTGGAAGAGATTTCGATAAATCACAATTATTTACGATTTTTTATGGCGATTTAAAGACAGCTCCACTCATTAGTGATTGCCCAATTAGTGTTGAACTTGAAGTTATCGAATTAATTGAGAAACAAAATCAAATGATAATTATTGGATTAGTTAAAAATATCTACAGTGAAGAAAAATATCTTACAAATGGTGAACTAGACCCTAAAAAAATCCAACTTCTAATCTTTGTGAAAGCAAGTCCTGATGGATTTTATTTTAATTTAGGGGAAAATATTGGTCAAGCTTGGAAAATAGGTAAAGATTACAAAGTTGATTGATTAAGGTAATTGATTGACTGATTTCCTGTTTTTAACATAGGAAATTTATATTTCGTATTATATCTTTCCTCTAAATATTTTTGTTTGTCCCCACAAATATTTGATAAATTATCAATTGATATGTTCGAAATAAACATAGCAATTATCATATGACTATTTATTTGTAAAGATTGCTTATGTAATCCTTATTCTGTAAAAAAAGTATTAGCGTGTTACAATCACGCTCCTCATACCAATTATTCTTTTTTTAACCTTCATTTATTTCTTTACCAAATTTGGATGCTTTTCTTCTGCCAAGATAGAATGGTCTTGTGATTTTTATCGTATTGGATATTTTTCCCCCTGCTGCTTCAACTTTAGTGTTCATATACTTGAGAGCTTTTTTACCACTGAAACGTGCAGTAGTAAATGTTGCCACTTTTTTGTCACTGAGGTTTCCCATTCTGGACATTATTTCATTAAAAGCATTAGGTGGTTCATTACCATAAGTTGGCATACCAATAACAATTAGATCATAAATTGCTACATCAAGAGCTTTTAACTCCTCTTCTACAGCGGAGAAATCATTCTTCTCATACTTGTCAAGCATTTTTATCTTTTCAATAAAATTGCCTTTACATTCAATTGGGATAAAACTTACTTCGTAATTTGTAAGAGAACTAGCAATAGCTTTTGCCGCTCTTTTTGTTCGTCCTCTCATAGTAAAATATGCAACAAGAGCTTTCATAATTTTAATGAAGTATTACCTATTAATGAATGTTTGTTGCTAAAATTAACTAATTTTAATTTTTTAATCTGTTTTCTGGTTTATCGAAATATTTTTTATTGAGCAATTTAAAATTTACTTGGTTGCAAAAAATGATTAGCACCAGACATCATCTAGAATTCGCTTGGCGCGACTGGTTTTAACACCTCCTAGATGATAATAGGTGATCTTGCAACTGTTTTGATCTTTTAGGAGGTTTTTCAAATTACAAAGCAAATGAATTTGAGTATTAATACATTCGCTGGAACGATTTCCGATTATGAACGAGCTATGTCTGAATTTGGTATTCAAGACATTAGTGTGGTAGTTGACTCTCTCGAGAAAGATATGCTTCATAGTTATCTTCGAAGAGGAATTATGTTTGGGCACACAGATGCTCAGAAAATTTTTCAATCTGCAAAAGAGAAGAAACCTTTTGCTGTGATGACAGGTATCAAACCTACTGGTCAATATCATATTGGATCTTTAATTACTTGTAAAGAAGTTCTTTATTTTCAATCATTAGGTGGGAAGGTTTATTTTTGTATGGCAGATATGGAGTCCTTTTTACATAATGGAGTTTCGTTGAAGGAAGGTCATAAAATAGCTATTGATAATATTGCTGATATTCTAGCATTAGGATTAGATTCTGAAAAATCTTATATCTACAAGCAATCTGAAGAAAAAAATGTTCTTCGATTAGCATCTATGTTCTCTAAGAATGTAACCTATAATATGATGAAAGCTATTTACGGCAAGCAAAAGTTTGGTGCATACCAAAGTGCACTCATACAAGCAGCAGATATACTTTTCCCACAACTAGAACAATATGAAGGACCAATTCAAACAGTAACACCTGTTGGATTAGAACAAGCACCACATGCACGATTAACTCGAGATTTAGCTAAAAAACAACTCTATCGCGAAGAATTTGGTTTTATTATACCATCTTTTACTTTTCATCAAATATTAGGTGCTTTGGATGGAGGTGAAAAAATGTCGAAGAGTGCTGGGAGTACCTTTATCTTAACCTTATCAGAATCAGAGAAATCTTTGAAACACAAAATTGCTGCTATTGTTACTGGTGGTAGAGATACAAAAAAGGAACAATTGGAACTAGGTGGTCAACCAGAGAGTTGTCGAGTATTCGATTTATACAAGTTCTTCTTTATGACAGATGATAAAACATTAGCAAAGAGGAAAGATGAATGCAGATTTGGAAAAATTATGTGTGGAGAATGTAAGCAAGATTTGCAAAAACGAGTAAATGAGTTTATCCAAAAACATCAGGAGAAAAAATCAGATAAATTTGATTTAGCAAAACAGATTCTGGAAAATTAATGTTGGTTTAGAAGATGCAAAAGTTGAAAAGAAAAATCATTTTTACTAATAAAAATAAAACGCCAAATTGCTTTATGTACCTTACGAAATTAGATATTTAGTCTTGAAAGATTTATCTTTTTCTCTCTTTTCGAGAGTGACTTAAATTTAGATAATCATCATATCTATGACCTCTACTTCCATTAGAATATACTCCTGTATCACCATGATAAATTTCTCTCTCGATTTTTGTATCACTAATTCTTTCAACTTCTGTGTTAAACTCATCCTTTGTAATATTAAACCAAGCATAAATTCCCTCTACTTTAGTTACTTTTTCAAGTTCGATTGGAACTATCAAATCTTTTCTAAATCTTCTATTAACTAGAATCATTGCATACGGTTTGTATTTCTTGATCGTTTTACCAAGTAACCTCTCAATACGAATGATTTTTCCTAATTTATGACTTTCCTTATCAGCCGCTATTTTCCCTAATAAGCTGTTTAAATCCATTAAAGCACACTCAAGTTATAATTTAGTTATTTCAACTATTTATTAAATATTCATAATTTCGTAGATTTATCTATTTCATTATCTGAATCTAACGATGATTTCAGACCATTTTTCATTGCTTTTGTTTCTAGAATTACTGTTATTATTATTCCTCCTGCTACTAAAAGCATGCCAATAAAAGCTGACCAGTGAGGAATTTCACTGAAGAAAGCAATAGCCAATAATGTTGAACCAAACATTTCTCCCAAAGCGGTTACAGTTATAACTGGTGCTCTAACATATTTTAAACTATAATTATAGAAAGTGTGCCCCATACATGAAGGACCAATTGCTAATAAAATAAAGAATAGAAATTGTTGCCATCCTAATCCTGAAACAATATTATTTCTTGTAACTGGGTAAGCTAAAATAAAAATCAAAAGAAAAAGTGTACAAATACCATATACTATGGTTGCATAGGAGAAAATATCCAATTTCTCTCTTTTTTTCCTCCCAATGATGAAATAAACTGCTACAGAAATTCCTCCTGCGAGAGCTAAAAGATCACCATAAAGATTACCAAATCCTTCTTGATTGATCAGATCAGAAATACCTACTATCACAGCTCCTGAAACCGATAAAACAATTACCCCTAATTGTTCCCAAGAAAATTTTTCTTTAAGGAAAATTACTGATAGAATCAAAGTAAAAATTGGCATTAGGTACATTATTGTCATTGAACTTGCTACACTTGTTAATTGTAAAGAGAGATTCCAAGTTGCAAAGTGAATTGCTAGCATTAATCCGGAAAGCGTTAATAATGGAATATCTTTTTTAAATTCTACTTTTTTAAATTCCTTAAGATTTCTTGTAAACACTGCTCCAATAAACATGAAAATAGTAGCAAAGAGAAGACGCCAAAAAGCAATCACTGAAGCATCTGCTGGTTCCAATCCAAACACTACTGCATCTCTTCCTGCATAACGAATGAGAATTGAAGCAAAAGAGGTTACAATCATAGCAATTACAATTAAAATATAGACATGTCTAGGAATTCTCTTCGAAGTACTTTTATCTATTGTTTCTTCAGTAGTCTTGGTGCTTTCGTCAAAATTCTCTGTCAAGGGTATCTGTCAATAAAATAAATTTAGAATTTAATAATTTGCTTATGCTATTTGAATAAAATGAGAAAAAGAAAAAAAGTGATTGGTAAAAATCGCAATCTAATTTTCAGTCAATTCCTTGAAAGAAGCTGTCATATCTTTAATATGAGTATTAATTTCTTCAGAAATATCCTTTGTTCTATCAATGGAAATATTAGTTCTTTTACCAAAGCTTTCAATCTGTTTTAGCATAACTTCTTCTAAATCATCCACTGATTTTAGAAACGCTTCAGCTATTTCATAATTACTCTTATTCGATAATTCGAATTGC
>Ga0307380_10001801_pt1 | contig 30877 bp, 26 predicted proteins | sample UN3MG_FD_202239 | JGI IMG/M metagenome (GOLD analysis project Ga0307380, IMG submission 202239) | Soil microbial communities from Risofladan, Vaasa, Finland - UN-3 | ecosystem: Environmental > Terrestrial > Soil > Coastal area > Acid sulfate soil | place: Finland: Risofladan, Vaasa | collected...
CCGCCTGGGAGCTCACCGAACCGATGTCCACCCCGGCGCTGATGATGTCGGCCTTCTTCCAGTCCATGCCCTCGTCGTGCCAACGGTACTCCTTCCAGCGCCAGTATTCCTTCTTCTCGCTCAAGGGTCCTGCCTCCTCATCAAGGCCAAGCGTATCAGTTCGACTGCCCCTGGGCCGCCAAAGCCGCACCCAGCGCGCCGATGTATTCACAGTCCTCCGGTACGTGCACGTCCATCTCCAGCCCGCGATTCATCGCCGCCACGAAGCCCGGGTTCAACGCCATGCCCCCGATCAGCATCACGTCCTTCTCGAACCCCACCTTGCGCACCATGGAGATGATCCGGCTGGCCACCGCGTCCAACACCGCCCGGGCGATGTCCTCCCGAGGAGTCTTGTTGTGAATCAGAGTCACAACCTCCGATTCCGCGAAGACCGCGCACTGGGCGTTCATCTGAACGGCCTGTTTCGACTTCAGCGACAGCGGGCCCAGCTCTTCCAGCGACACCTGCAGCGCCCGGGCCATGCCCTCCGCGAACGTCCCCGCCCCGGCCGCGCACTTCTCGTTGAACGCGAAGTCGATCACCTTGCCCTTCTCGTCGCAACGGATGCTGCGACCCTCCTCCGCACCCACGTCCACCACCGTGCGGCAGGACTTCAGCCGGTTCAGAGCGCCTTTGGCCGCGGCGCCCACTTCGGTGATCTCTTGATTCTTCAGCACGCACTCCTTGCGCCCGGTGCCGGTGGCCATGACGTTTTCCACCTTCGCGCTGTCCAGCCCGGCGGACGCCAAAGCCTCGTCGTACGCCTGCTGCGTCGAGGCGCCCGTGTCCATGCCGGCCGGCACCAGGCTCTTGCCCAACACCTTGCCGTCATCCACCAGCACCACCTTGACGGTCTTGGCTCCAATGTCGATTCCCGCGGTAATCATCCTACGTTGACCTCCAAAAGCTGCGGCCGTTGCCGATTGAGAATTCAATCTCCAGTCTACTGGTCTCCGTCCTTCGTCACGCCCAGCGTTTCCATGAACGTATCGAAACGCACCTTGACCCGGGCCTCGTCGAACTCGCGCTCGTCGCCCATGTTCCCCTCGAAGGCCATCACCGGGTAACCGGCCTCGATCAGCCCCAGGCGGTTCTCCGCGATGCCCACCGAGAGACCCTCACAGCCCCGGTTGTAGTGCAACAGGATGCCGTCCAGGTGCCACTCCTTCGCGATCCGCACCATCATCTCCGTCTTGATGTGCGGCGAGTAGAAGTGCTGCCACTCCGGTTTGGCCAGCGTCCAGTCGGCGTACAGACGCAAAGCCTGATCGCGGTCCTTGATCTCGATGCCCTGCTCCATCGGCGTCGTCCGCGGGCCCCACGAACCGTCCGGCTTGTCCTCCCAGATCCCGATCAGCCCGAACGTGTACAGCGACCCCACCGACATCGCCCCGTACTCCGCCATGTACCGGAAGATGCTCAGGAAACCCCACGGCGGCTGCGTGTCGCTCATCAGCCGACACCGCTCGTTGGGAATGGCCGCGATGCCCTGCGCCACGCGATCCGCCACCTCGTCCCGCAGCTCCTCGTAGAAGTCCGCCGTCGATCGATCGTGCTTGTTCAGCGTACCCAGCACGTAGAGCGAGTAGAGCGTCTTCTCCTCCAGCGGAGCCGGAATGGCCTTGTTCAGGGCGCAGATCGCGGCCCAGGTCGAGGTGGCCCGGAACTCGTTCTTCACCGCCTCGATCAGAAGCTCGTCCCGGTACTTCCGCCCGGTGGTCTTCTCCAGCCACTCGATGCCGTCGTGCATCTGCCCCACCAGGTAGTCGATCTTGTGCGGTGCCACGTCCTTGTACGGGCCGGCCGCCACGTCCATGCAAAACTGCGGTATGCCGCCCTCCAGGTCGCTCACCACCTGATACCACTTGGCGTGGCTGCAACAGATGTGGTCCTGCCAGATGAAATCCGGCTTGGGGAACGCCCCGCCGTAGGCGTACTCGTTCAAAATCACCGAGCCCCAGTAGTTCCGCATGTACGCGCACAGGTCACGGGCGTAGCCGGCCTTCTCCGACGCCTCCATACAACGCAGCGAGAACTCCTTGTCGTGGGCGATGCTGGCCGCGTACGGCTCGCTGGTCAGGCTCCACAGGTCCTCACCCAGACCCGACGGAATCGCGCTGAACGTCCACGCCCCGCCGGCCCAACGCAGCCCGCCGCGCTCGTGGGCCTTGGCGTAGTCGTCATAATATTTCAGGCGCAGCTCCTTGGCCTTGTTCCAGCACTTCAAAGGAGCCGTCTTATACTTCGCTTTGGTCGCCATCTTTTTCCTCGTCGCAACGTGCAAACCTCGGAACCGCCAATCCCCAGTCCGCAATCAGAACAGATCGTCCTCCTGGAACATCTCCAGGAAGGCCTCCACCCGAACCTTGAACTGACCGATCGGCACGGTCACGTCGAACTCCAGAAACAGCGTCTTGATCCCCGCACCCTTCAGGGCCTTGGTCAGCGCCGGGATGTCCAACTCGTGCGGATCGCAGAACTTCTGCTGCATCACGATGGCCCCTTGCACGTTGTAGGCCCTGGCCAGCTCGAGCACGTGGGCCACCCGGGTGCGCTCCGGCCAGTCCTTCGTCGGGCAGGGCACCCGCTTCACGTAACGCTCCGCGATGTTGCCCAGGTGGTTTCCGGCTCCGTCCAGCTCGACCTTGTTCCAGAAGTACCGCGTGCCCGTACAGTGATCGTCCACCACGAACGTCGCCCCGCAGGACTCCACCATCCGGATGAACTCCACGTCGTCGTCCTCGCTGCCCAGGATCATCAGCCGCGTCCCCGTCGGGCGGGCGATCTCCCGTTTCGACAGCCGCGACAGCACCTTCTCCAGCACCGCGTTGTGGTCCTGCTTGTCCACCATCTGCGACGAGAGCACCATCTCCATGGCCTCCTCGCCGGTCAGCGGCGGCGTGTCGCCCTTGCGCAGCTCGTACACCTTCCACAGCAGATCGCGGTTCCGGTTGTAGACCTCGATGGCCTCCTCGATCGCCCGGTCCTCGATCTTCTTGCCCAACCACTTCTCCAGCGACTCCTTGAACACCTCCAGCTCTTTCGTCAGAAACGGCGTCGCCCGCGGGCTCTGAACGTGGTGCGGCATCGGCAGGTAGTAGCTGTAATCGGTCGGAACGTGCTTCTGCCAACTGGTGAACGCCTGCCGGATGTGCAGGCAAGACTGCGCGATCGTGATCCCGTCCAGGTAATCGAACCGACCTTTTAGCCCCTGGGCTAAACAGTCCCGGCAGAACGGACAGAACATCGCGAATATGTGCGGCTCCGTCACGTCCTGAACCTCGTGGCTGCCCAGCACGCGCACCGGCAGGATGCCGGCCGCATACATCAGTTCCTCAGGGGCATACGTGCAGAAATACCCCATCACCTTGCCGCCGGTCCGCTTCTTCCACGCCTTGGCGTAATCCGCTCGCTTCACCCGCCAGTTGCGGAAGGTCTCGAACGTCTCGGCGTCAAGCACTGCCTGACCTGCCATATTCGTACCTCCTGTGCCGGCCGGGGACGCTCCCGCCCCTCCAGCCATCCATTGACTGGCGGGCTGACCACACGTGTGGCAGTTGTACGACGAGCAGTCCCCACCGCTCACTTTACGTTCCTCCTGTTGTGGCGTCCGAGGCGCCGGCCTCTTCCACCGCATCCACGTCCGCCATGCCGTTTCCCGTCGGATAGCGCCAACCCGGAAGTTCCGCGTCGGCGCACGAGTAGTTCATCCGCGGCGCCCGCGCCCCGCGATCCAGAAGCGCCAGCAGCCCCGTGCTCACAAACGGGTTCTTCCGGGGGTTGAACACCTCGCCCGTCTCCCTGGCCAGCGCCTCGTCGTCCGCCCCCCGCTCCAACTGCTGTTTGAACAGGGCTCGCGAATACGGGGCGTCCTTGGCCATCAGCCGGGCCCGCTCGTAGCCGCGACGCAGCGCTTCCAGCTCCTCGTCGAACACGCCGTTGCTCAAACCCACCTGGTGCGCCCGGTCGGCCGTCATCCCCTGATCGAACACCTCGAAGATGACCGAATCCCCCAGCCCCAGGCGCTTCAGCTCACCCGTCGCCCCGAAGCCGCCCAGAATCGCGTAATCCAGCTCCGGCTGGTTGTACGTGTTCTTCGGCTGCCAGACCGTCTGGCGCTCCAGCGTGTCGAAGAGGAACCCCTCCGCCCGAACGTCGTAGCGCAGGTCCAGGAAATAGCTGAACTCCGCCCCGCCGCCCCACTTTTCGCCGAACACCCCGATCGTCGCCACCGGGCTCTTCTGGATCAGCCGGAACAGGCTCATGCCCTTCCGAGTGAACGCGGCCGCTTCGGCCTCCGTCAGCGGAACGTAGCCCTTCTCACGCTCGAACCACCCACGGTTGAACTCCCGGGCGTCCGCCCCCAGCATCCGCATCCCCGTCCCACCGGCCGTGAACAGCACCGCCCCGCAACGCCCCTCGCGGTGCAGGCGCAGCACCCGGTTGTACGCATGCGCCAGTTGGTCCAGCGCCGCCCGGTTCCAGACGTTCCCCCGCAACGGACTGTTGAACACGATGCCGCACACCCGATCGCGCGACGACGGCTCGTAGAACTTCAGGTCCAGATAGCTGCCCACGTACTCGCCCGTATCCAGATTCAACTCCGCCACCGGCGTGCGGAAGAACTTACCGTAGCCCAGCAGCCGCTTGAAATTCCGCCGCTTCATCTCGTGCAACAGGCACGGCCGACCTTTCCGCGGCCCGACCTCACCGTCCACATCCAGCATTTCGACCACGTACGGATCGTCCGCACTCTCGTCGCGGGCCCGGCGCACCAGTTCCAGCACGCCGTCGATCGTCAGATGGTCGATCAACGCGTCGATCACCTCGACCAGCCCCACCTTGTAGCGCAACCCCGCCCGCGTAGAGATGTTGATCTGACCCGCTGTCGCCAGCCGGTCCTGAATCATGTCCAGGGCGTACAGGCAGATCGGCAGAGCGTAGCGTCGGAACGCCCGCCCGCCGGCGTCGTCCGCACAGGCCACGTGGACCAGCGACTCGGCGCTCTTGATCTTGCCCGCCCGGCGATCCTGCTCCGTCGCCTCGTAGAACGACCAGAATTCCTTCCGCGATATCTCCCCGATCGGAACGTAGTCGCCCTTCGAAGGATCGAACACCCGCTCCGGTTTGGGCCGCCTGCCCCCACTCCACGAGTAGAACCCCTTGCCCGCCGGAGCGTTCACTCCGGTCAGCCCCTTCTTCTCCAGCTTGGCGATCCAGTCGGGGTAGTGCTTCCCGTCGCGCAGGTACAGCCCGCGCAGCCGGTCGGTTTCCGGCAACGCCTTGCCCATGTGACGCGACGATTCCGTGTAGGGCATGTGCCCCGTCTGGTCCAGCACGGTGAACGGGTTGGCCGTGAACAGGTCCCACAGCCCCCCGAGCTGAACCATGTCCTGACCGCTCCGCACGTCCCACGACACGATCGCCCCCATCCCCTGGAAGATCGGGTCGGTGATGTACCCGTGATGGTCCACCGGAAGGGCGATGACCGTCTTCTCCAGCACCTGGTCGGCCACCAGCACGCCGAACGCAAACGTCTCGTTCGAGCCGTACTTGCCCTTCATCACGTCGATCAGCCGGTTCGCCTGGAAGGGGAAGTAGCCGTGCACCGTCAGAAACTTCTCCCGGAACGCTTCCGACTTGAACAGCACCGCCAGTTCCGCCGTGGTGTGCGACGAGGTGTTCGAGAAGATCGCCGCCACGCGCTCTGCGTCCACCGTCTTCTCGATGGTCTCGAATATCTTGGCCTTGATCTCGCTGCGCTCGGTGGCCGCCTCCCAGATGATGTCGGCCTCCGCCAGGGCTTTGTACTCCTGCGTGTAGCGCGTGCGGGCTTTCAAAGCCTCGGCATCCTGCTCGCGCATCTGGGCGCTCTTCACCTGCTGGCCCCACATCGAGGCCAGCATCTCCTCCGCCCGCTTCAGCGCCTCCGCCTGGATGTCCACCAGGACGACTTCCCAGTCGGTCTTCCTGAGCAGGTCGATGGCGATCCCCTGACCCATGGTGCCCGCGCCGATGACCGCGATGCGGCGGACCTCGTTGACCCGCCGAACCGCGGCGTCCAGAGACCGATCGCCGAATGAAAACGCGCGTTTCATGTCACCTCGTCCTGTCCTGAGCCGCAGGCTTCAGCCTGCGCGGTGCTGTCCTGAGCCGCAGGCTTCAGCCTGCGCGGTCCAACAGCGTCAACCGGCCAATCCACGAACCTCCGCCCGGGCTCGAGCCCGCTGCTCGATGCGTCCCTTACTTCTTCTCCGTGTCCACCAGGATCACGGCCGCCCCCTGCCCCCCCCCGATGCACGCCGACGCGCACCCGTAGCGAACCCCGCGCCGCTCCATCTCGTACATCAGATCCGCCAGCATCCGTAGCCCCGTAGCCGCCAGCGGATGCCCCAGCGCCACCGCCCCGCCGTTGACGTTGGTGATCTCGCGATCCAGCTTCAGCTCCTTCTCCACACCCAGATACTGGGCGGCGAACGCCTCGTTGATCTCCCAGAGCCCGACGTCCTTCTGCTTCAGGCCCGCCTGGGCCAGCGCCCGCTGAATGGCCGGCACCGGTCCTCGACCCATCACCCGAGGCTCGACACCCGCAACCCCGTAACCGGCGATTTCGTACCGCGTCGGCAGCCCCAGCTTCTCCGCTTCCGCCCGGCCGGCGACAACGGCCGCCCCCGCCCCATCCGCGATTTCGCTCGCGTTGCCCGGCGACACCAGCCCGTTCGGCGTGATGCCCGGCAGCTTCGCCAGCACCTCCACCGACGTCTTACGAACGCACTCGTCCTTGGCCAGATGCACCGGCCGACCGCTCCGGTCCGTCGCGTCGACCGCGAACATCCCGCGCAGCGCGTCGCCACCGTTGAAGTGGCTCATCCGGTACGCCGCCCGCGCCCGGGCGTGCGAGGTCTCGGCCAGTTCGTCGCACTCGGCTCGGGTGACACCCATCTGCGCCCCGTACTCGTCCGCCGTGCGGATCATGGCCGTCTCGGCCAGGTCGTGGTTCAGCCCCGCCAGCATCAGATCCTCGACGGCGCCACCCTCGACGAACTCCCAGAAGTTCGCCCCCGACCGCCGCGGCGAACGAATCACCTGCGGGACCCGAGACATCGTCTCGGCCCCCACGCACAGCACGATCTTCGAGTCATCCACCGCGTCCGGCAGGGCGATCTGCTGCAGCGCGTTGATCACCGTCTGGAACCCGCTGCCGCAGATGCGCTGCACCAGCAGGGCCGGCACCTCGGTGTTCAGGTGGCAGCGCAGGCCCACGTTCCGCGCAAAGTAGATGTCCTGCCCCCCCGGTGCGGTGAACTGATACACGTTCGCCCCCACCACCGCGTCGATCCCTTCGCGGGCCACGCCGCTCCGCCGAATGGCCTCCTCGGCCGCCAGCACGCCCAGGTCCTCGGGCGCGAACCCGCTCAGCGTCCCGCACTTCACGCCGATCGGCGTCCGGGCCGCTCCCGCAATGACCACGTGGGGATAGTCGTCACGCCTCACTGGTTACCGTCCTTTGCGATTCGGGTTGGATTTCGATGATCTCTCTCAACGGCTGCGGGGCGAACAGCCCCTCGATCTTCTCCTGGAAGTTGCTCAGCACCGCCTTGCGCACCAGCTTGCCCGAGGGCGTCAGCTCACCGTTGTCCATCGACGGAGCCCGGTCCGCCAGCACCGCCCGCCGTACACGCTGGTACTTCACGTCGATCAGCGAGTTAATCCGCTGGACCTCGGACGCGTACAGCTCGCGCACGGCCGGCGATTCGAACATCTCCTCAGGCGCCACCCCGTGCTCCGTCGCCCAGATCCGCAGGTTCGACAGGTCCGGATAGATCAGTATCCCGATGTAATCCTTCCCCGCCCCCAGAACCACCGTCTGACTGAAGTACGGCGACTCGTTCACCAGCGTCGTCTCGATCCGGAAAGGATGCACCTTCTCCCCGTTGGTCAGCTTGAACGTGCCGTCCTTTCGGCCGATGATCCGCAGCCCGTCCTTGCTGAACTCACCCAGGTCGCCCGTGCGGAACCAGCCGTCCTCCGTCATCGCGTTGGCCGTCGCCTCCACGTCGTCCAGGTAGCCCTCCATGACGTTGGGCCCCTTGACCAGAATCTCGTCGTTGCTGTCGATCCGCACCCGCACGCCCGGCAGCGGGAAACCCACGTACCCGCTCCGCCAGCCGGTGTCCTTCGTCGTCGCCGTCACGCAAGGCGCCGTCTCGGTCAAACCCCAGCCCTCCAGCACCGGAATCTGATGCTCCCGATACGCCGACTCGACGTGCGCCGGCAACGGAGCACCCGCCGTGAACACGAACCGCAGCCGATCGCAAAACACCATATCCGCCACGTCCGTCGCCTCCCGGGCCTTGCCCACCAGCAGGTCGTGCACCCGCGGCACGGAGAAGAAGATCGTCGGCCGGAACAGTCTCCAGTTCTCGATCAGCCGATCGATGTCCTTCCCCCGGGAGTCGTCCAGACACAGTTCGCAGCCGTTGTACAGCGTCATGAACCGCTCGAACAAACCGCCGAAGCTGTGATGCCACGGCAGGTAGTTCATGTACACGTCCTGCTCGTCCACGTCCCACATCAGCGACATGGCCTTCTGCTGCGAGATGAGGTGCTCGTGGCACAACCGCACGCCCTTGGGCGCCCCGGTCGTGCCCGACGTGTACATGATCATGCACAGATCGTCCGGATGAACCGCGCCGATCCGCTTGTTCAACTGCTCGGTGCTCACCCCGCCCTCGGCCGTCAGCGTCACAAAGTCCTGCGCCCCCCACTTCCGGCTGGCCGCGTCGAAGTCCATGCAGAAGAACTTCTCCACCCAGGGCTGCTTCTCCCGGTCGATCTTGGCCAGCTGGTGATTGCCCGAGACCACCACGAACCGCGGCCGCACCCGCCCCAGCACGTATGCGATCTGATCCGGCGGATACCCCGCGAAGACCGGCACCGTCGCCGCCCCGATCGACATCGTCGCCAGCTCGAAGATCAGCATCTCCGCCCGGTTCTCCGAGATCATGGCGATGCGGCTCCCGCCGTGAATGCCCTGGTCCAGAAGGTGCCGGGCGATCTGGAACACCTGCCCGGCGAACTCCTTCCAGGTCATCTCCGCCGCGTCCTCGCCCTTGCGATAGCGGAGATAGACCTTGTCCCCGAACCGCTTCGCCCGGTCGCGCAGCAGCACGCCCAGAGAGGGTTCGTACTCACCAAGCTCCACCGGGTGCATGTGCTCCTCACCCACGCGCTTGATCCCCATCCGCTCGTCCAGCCCCAGAGACGTCGTCTGGCAGTACGCCAGGCACGAATCGCTCAGCAGCTCCTTGGTCAGCTTGAACCGCTCTTCCGGCGGACAGTGGTCGTAGTCCGTGCTCATCGGGTCCAGACCCAGACGACGCCGCACCAGGTTCGACGCCGCGAAGTAGACCAGGTTCGCGGCCAGTTCCTTCAGGTGCGAGCAGCCCACGTGGCCCCCCACCCGGCTGGCGATCTTGTTCAGCACCCCCCGCTCGATCTTCAGACCCACCAGCCGGTCCGCCAGCGGTTCGATCTCGCGGCACACCGGGAACGGAACCCGAACCATGTCCAGCTTGCTGTGGGTGATCTGTTCGTCCGGTAGGTACACACCCAGTTCGAGTTTGATCAGGTGCTCACTGTCGAGCATGGTGCCCACCAGCACCATCTCGTTCTCCCCCGGGCCGCCCTCAAAAACCTCGATCGCAAAGTTGCGTTGTGCGGTCAGCCTCATTATGCTGGTCCTCATTCTGCCGCCGCCGGAACGGTCGTCACCACAGTGGATCGCCCTGGCCATGGCCGCCCGCACCTCACGCTGCAGCGAGCCGAACAGGGCCTCCTCTTTCTTCAGCCCCGCGTTGCCCGCGTAGCGACGTAGCGGTGTCAGGATCCACTCCTCGTTCGAAAACAGCTTCACGCTCCGAAGCCCGGCGCCCAGAGCGTCGCGAAACGTCTTCAGCGAGCTGGTTACGTGCCCGGAGTGCGCCAGGATCGTCGCCCGGTGTTTCGCCCAGATCTCGTCGTACGTCACATCGGCCGGATAGGCCCCCGCCGCCTGCCCCACGTCGAACACCGCCTGCGTGATCTCGTGCACGAAGTCCGCCTTGGACGGGTCCTTGCACAGATCCCCCATCCGCAGGTCGATCAACTCGCCGTTCGGTTTCACCGTGTGGATCAGACCGCCCACGTTCAGCACGATCGAGATCATGGCCTTGTCGAACTCGACCCGCGTGCCCGGCACCCCCCGGGCGTGCGTGAACGGGTAGCCGTGGGCCCGTAGCACGTCCTCGACGCGATCGCGCTCGAACTCGCCGCCGCCCGCAAAGACCACGGCCCCCTGGCGCTCCAGCACGTAGATCGTGTCCGCCCCGCTGCCGCGCCGCCCGCCGGCCTGCAGCGACACCCCCCGAACCACCCGCCCCAGCAGGCACCGGACCATCTCCTCGGTCACCCCGCCCAGGCGCCCCATTAGCACCGATTCCTCCAACTGCTCCTCATAGGTACTGAGCGTCTGCTCGGAGAGGATGCCGTTGGGCAGAATCAGCAGGATCGGCACCTCCCGGCGGATGTCCTCCACCGAACGCAGCCGACCCCGCGCCGTCAGGTTCTCCAGAAAATGCGTCATCTCGGCCGTGAACAGGCCGAGCTGATCGGGGTTGCAGCAGACCAGCAGCAGTTCCGGCATGCGGTCCAGCGCGTGGGCCTCCAGCAGATTCGCCACAATCCGCTCCCGCAAGAGAATGGACCGGACCGTGCCGCGGTCGTCCAGGTTCAGCGTCCCGCCCTCCTTGAGCGGTTGGGTGATCCCGTCCCCCCCGCGCCCGATGAAGCACTCCGCCCCGGCGTGAACGAAGAACGCCACACCCAGCGCCCCGGGCGGATGAACACCAAGCTGTCCCTCATGCAACATCGCGCCCGTCACTCCCCGCTATGGATTGGCGACTGGCGATTGCACATTGCAACTTCCACGTCCACTTCGCCTCAACCCCTCTGTTCCGGGCCCTTCAATCCGCGAGACCCCGCTCGCAGCCTGAATCCCACGTTTCTCGCAATCCCCAATCTCCAATCCCCAATCTCCAATCGTCACGTCACCTACGGGATCACGATCGACCGCAGTGACAACCCTTCTTTCATCGCCGCGAACGCCTTCCCGATATCCTCCAGACCAAAACGGTGCGTCACCTGACGTTTCACGTCGATCTTGCCCTGCTCCACCATCCGGATCAGCGGGCCGTAGTCCAGGGGACGGCAGCCCAGCGACCCCACCACCTCGATCTCCTTGAACATGATCTTGCCCGCCACGATCGAGATGGCCTCGTGCGTATAGCCCACCACGCAAAGCCGCCCGCCGACCCGCACGCACTCGAAGGCCTCTTCGATCGTCCGCGGGTTCCCGATCACCTCCATGGCGATGTCCGCCCCGCCGCCGGTCATCTTCTTGACCACTTTGCTGACCCGTTCCACCTCCTGGGCGTTGATCGTCTGGGCCGCCCCGAACTCCAACGCCCACTCCAGCTTCCGCGGATTGACGTCCACCGCAATCACGTACCCGCCGGCCGCCGACGCCATCTGGACCGCGTTGATGCCCACGCCGCCGCAGCCGAAGACCACCACCGTGTCGCCCGGCCTGACCCGGGCCCGGTTCTTCACCGCGTGGTACGGCGTCGAGATCGCATCGGCGATGATCGAGGCCTCCTCCAGCGGGATCGACTCCGGCAGCTCCAGCACGTCTTTCGCCGGGACGGCCATGTATTCGGCGTACGCCCCGTCGAAGTGGTTGCCCAGCATCTGCATGTTGCTGCAGATGTTCTCCCGCCCCATGCGGCACAGGGCGCACTTGCCGCAGGTCAGCACGGCCGGCACCAGCACGCGCTGCCCCTTCTTCACGTTGGTCACCGCCGCGCCGACTTCCTCCGCGATGCCCGAGGGCTCGTGCCCCAGCACCACCGGCGGCTTCTTGAACGTCGGCACGCCGTGCTCGATGTAGTGAAGGTCGGTGTGACAAACGCCGCAGGCCGCCACCTTCACCAGGATCTGATCGTCACCGATCTTCGGAACGGGAATGTCCTCGATCTTCAGCCCAACGTCCTTGCCGTGGAATACAGCAGCTTTCATGCCTTCGTCCTTTCAACCATTGACGATTGACGGTTGACGAATTCAGCGTTCTTCCGAGAGCGTGCCGTCTTGATTGAGGCAACGATGACGGAGAGAATGCCATCGCCTTCCTTTACGAGGTCTTCAACCAACCTGGCTTCGACTCGGCCACTCTCGACTAGCAGTTCGATCCAGTAGAGCGTCTCGTCACACTCCTCTTCGACGATCTTCATCTTCGCCACGAAGTCCGCGCGCGATCGGGCACGACAGGCGGCCCGGTAATTGGCTCCGACCGACGTACCGGACCGAAGCAGTTGTCTGCCGATTACATCCGCCACTCTCGACTTCGGCAGCGCGTCCGCCAGGCGAATGACTCTCAACGCGAATGCCTTCGTGCGGTTCTTCAGTTCCTCGGGATTCATACGAGTTACGGGCGCTCACCCTAATCGTCAATCGTCAATCTATAATCGTCAATCGTCACACGTGTTTCCAGTTCGGCGTCCGTTTCTCGACAAACGCCGCCAGCCCCTCATGCGCGTCCGACAACTTCATCAGTTCATCCAGGTACAGCCGCTCGACCCGCTCCAGGTGCGCCAGCACCTGCTCCCGGACCACCATCGTCGTGGCCCGCTTGGCCATCTGCACCACCGGCCGCGACAGCTTCCGGATCTCGTCCAGGTACTTGTTCACCCGCTCGTCGAACGCTTCAACCGGATACACCTGGTTGACCAGCCCGATCGCCTTTGCCTCCGCCGCCTTGATGGTCATCCCGATCGCGTTCAACTCCACGGCCTTCTTCAGCCCGATCTGCGCCGGGAAGACGCAGGCCGCCACCGGTGGCAGCACCCCCACCTGAACCTCCGGCTGCCCGAACTTCGCCCGCTCCGATGCCAGAACGATGTCACAGAACGTCGCCAGCTCGCAGCCGCCGCCCAGGGCCGCGCCGTTCACCGCCGCGATGCTCAGCGAGTCCGTGGCCGCCAGCTTCCGGAAGATGCCGTGAAACTGCCGGATCATCTCCCCGACCTTGTCCGCCGTGTGGTCGCTCACGTCCACCCCGGCGCTAAACGCCTTGTTGGCCGCCCGAAACACCACCGCGATCGGCCGGTCCACGCCCAGCACCGTCTCCAGCAGGCTGTTCAGTTCCACCATCATCGCGATGTTCAGAACGTTCAGCGGCGGGCGGTTCAGCGTGATCTCCGCGATCCCATCCTCCGTCTTCAGCTCGTGAAACTCGTACGTGCTCATCGCCGTCACTGCTCCCGTTTGATGATCATGGCCATGCTGACCCCGCCGCCGCCGCAGATCGCCGCGATGCCCAGCTCACCGCCCACCCGCTTCAGCACGTGGTACAGCGTCACCACGATCCGCGCCCCGCTGATCCCCGTCGGATGACCCAGGGCGATCGCCCCGCCGTGCAGGTTCAGCTTGGCCCGATCCCACTTCAACACCCGCTCGTTGGCCAGCACCTGCACCGCGAACGCCTCGTTCACCTCGATCGCGTCCATCCCGCCCAGCGTCATGCCGGCCCGCTCCAGCGCCGCCGGGATCGACACCCCCGGCCCCTCGCCCATCGTGCTCGGCTCGACCGCCACGTTCGAATACGCCACCAGCGAGAACAGCGGCTTCGCCCCCAGTGCCGCCGCGTGCTCCCGCGACGTGATCACCAAGGCCGTCGCACCGTCCGACATGCCGCAGGCGTTGGCCGCCGTCACCGTCCCGTCCTTACGGAACACCGGCCTGAGCTTGGCCATCTTCTCCACCGACGTGTCCGCCCGGATCGTCTCGTCCTTGTCGAACACCACCGCCGGATCTCTCCCGACGCCCGGCACCTCCACCGGAACGATCTCCTCGTCGAACCAGCCGCTGGACTGCGCCTGGGCTGCTTTGTGATGACTCTCGACCGCGAACCGGTCCTGCTCCTCCCGCGCTATCTTGTACTTGTCCGCCAGGTTCTCGGCCGTCGCCCCCATGCCCACGCCGCACAACGGATCGATGCTGTCAGCCCAGCCGTCCAACAGGGTCCGATCCCCCATCTTGAACCCCGACCAGCGACAGTCTTTGAGCAGGTACGGAATCGTGCTCATGCTGTCCATGCCGCCGACCATCACCGTCCGGCTGTCGCCCAGCCGGATGGCCTGCGACGCCAGCGCCAGGCAACGCATCCCCGACGGGCACGCCATGTTGATCGTCTGAACCCCAACGGTGACCGGGACGCCGCCGCGCACCGAAGCCGTCCGTGCCGGGTTCGGCCCGTTGCCGGCCTGCCGGCAACTCCCGAAGATCACGTCGTCGATCCCGTCGCCGGCCACCCCAGCCCGCTCCAGCGCCGCCCGGATCGCCGCCGCCCCCAGATCGAACGAGGCCACCTCCTTCAGCGTTCCGCCGAACCGTCCCATCGGCGTCCGCACCGCGCTGATCGCCACAACGTCGTTCAGTTCCACGCTTTTCTCCGCAACAACTCACAATCCGCGGTGGTCAATCCCCAATCGTCAATCGCCAATCCCCAATCTAGATGTACTGCCCTCCATCCACCTGAATCACCTGCCCGGTGATGTGTCGCGCCGCGTCACTGCACAGGAAGGCCACCACCATCGCCACTTCTTCGGGCTTCCCCAGCCGGCCCAGAACGATCTCGGCCAGCGCGGCGTCGAGCACGCTCTGCGGCGCGTCCTTCATCATGTCCGTTTCGATCAGACCCGGTGCCACCGCGTTGACATTGACGCTCGACCGGCCCAACTCGCGGGCCAGTGCCTTGGTCAAACCGATGATCCCCGCCTTCGACGCCGAGTAGTTCGTCTGACCGAACTTGCCCCGCAGGCCGTTGATCGACGTGACGTTCACGATCTTGCCCGACTTCTGCTCCCGGAACACCGACACGGCCGCCCGGATGTAGTTGAAATACCCTTTCAGGTTCGTGTCGATCACCTGGTCCCACTGTTCTTCCGTCATCTTCCAGATGACGCCGTCGCGGTTGATCCCCGCGTTGTTCACCAGAATGTCCAGCCCGCCGAACTTCTCGACCACCTCCGACACCATGCCCTGGGCATCGTCGAAGCTGGCCACGTCCGCCTTGACGGCCAGCCCCTGGCGACCCATGGCCTCGACGTCCGCGACCACCTGCTTCGCTTCCGCATCGTGCCTCCGGTAGTTGATCGCGACGTTCGCGCCCTGACGCCCCAACTCGCGCGCAATGGCCGCCCCGATCCCCAAACTCCCACCCGTCACGATGGCCTTCTTGCCTTCGAGTGCTAGCATGTTCTCAGCCTGCCCTTCGGTGCCTACTTGCCGTGACCCAGTGCGGCCCCGCACTTGCCACAGAACTCGAACATCGACGGAATGCCCTTGGCCTCACACTTCGGGCACTTCTTGGCGTACGGCCCCCACAGGAACTCGCTCGATCCCTTGGGGTCCGCCATCCGCCGCCGCATGCCGATGAAATCGACCGGGCGCTTCTCCACGAACGCCGTCATGCCCTCGTTCGGCTCCAGACACGTGTAGTGCGTGGACAGCCAGTCCCGGGCATGACCCGCCGTCGCATGCCAGGACAGGTCCTTCCAGAAGTTCACCTGTGCTTTGGTGTACCGCGTGCACTCGAAGAACTTGTTGACCACCTGGTTGCACAGGTCGGCCAACACTTCGTCGAGCAGAGACAGATCGATCGAATACCCGTCCTGCCCCTTCTGTGCCTTCTTGATGTCACCCGCAGTCGCCCGACGCTCGAACGGATCGTCCCAGGGATCGGTGTTCCAGTCGGCCAGGTACTGCCGCCCCCCCTTGAACTGCGTGACGTACTGCCCGTCGGGGCCTTTCACCGTCGGCACGACCGCGTTCACCAGCCCCATGGACAGCGAGGTGAACGCCGGGTAGCGCTGGTTCAGAAACAGGATGCCGCGGGCCTTGCGGTCCCCCACGTGCACCGGCAGCCATTGCGTCGAGCCGCCGCAGGCCACCGACCCCACGCCCGTCCCCACCTGGGCGATGAAGGCGTGCTCGCCCATCACCCCCAGGTCGCAGGCCAGTTGACTTTCGTTGCCTCCGCCGACGGCCATCCCGTTCAGCCGGGCGATCACCGGCTTGGAGCAGTTGACCATCGACTCGATGTAGGCCTTGAAGCAGCACATGTACTTCCAGTAGTCGCGCGGCTTCTGCGTATAGCTCTCCTGGTACTCCTTCACGTCGCCGCCGGTGGAGAAGGCCCGATCGCCGCTCCCGGTGAACACCACCACCGCCACGTTGTCGTCCCAGGACGCGTCCTGGAACGCCGCCGCAAGCTCCTGCAAACACGGCGTGCTGTACGCGTTGTAGTTGTGCGGCCGGTTGATCGTCACCCGGGCGACCCAGTCGCCCTTCTCGTACTGAACCTCTTTGAAATCCAATGACGCCGGGCTGCGAGTCGGAAACATGCTCATGGGGGGCCTCTCCGTCTTCAGTTCGAACCTGTTCCAGCCCGGCTACCTCGCACCTCGGGCTGGCTCCCTGCCAGAACAACCGAACGTACGTTCGATCGGCATCATGGCGGAACTCCGGCCCCTAGCGCCGCCATTGCCTCCTTCGCCGCTATGGGTACGTTACCGATTATGAACCACCTTCTACGGCTGGTCAAGGCTTTTATCGGGTCTTTCGCCTTGACATCGACCCGATTCCGGGCCATAGTAGAAGCGAGCAAGCGTACGTATATCAGGGTGGTAGTGTGGGCAAGATATCACAGAAAGCCGAACGGCCGTCCGGTGGGCGGAAGGAGCCCGACACGCCGAACCGAACCTCCGACACCCGCGCGACTTACGACCAGCGGGCCAACGGAATCCTCGAGGCCGCCACCGACCTCATCGCCGGCGTCGGATACGAGCAGGCCTCCATGCGCGCCGTCGCCAAGGCCGCCGGCGTCAGCCTCGCCGGCCTCTACCACTACTTCGACAGCAAGGAAAAAATGCTCTTCCTCATCCAGTTCCGCACCTTCAGCGCACTGGTTAACGGTCTTAAGGAAAAACTCCACGGCGTCACCGACCCCCTCGAACAGCTCCGCGTCATGATCCGAACCCACGTCGGCTACTTCGCCGCCAACATGGCCGCCCTCAAAGTGTGTTCCCACGAACTCGACTCCCTGGCCAACGAAGGTTACGAGGAAGCCTTCCAGCTCCGACGCGAATACTACGACCTCGCCCGCGCCATCGTGGACCGCGTCTTCCAGGCCCACGCGCCCGACAGCACACTCGATCGACACGTGGCCACCATGTCGCTCTTCGGTATGTTGAACTGGCTCTATCGCTGGTACGAACCCAAGCGGGGCCGCGCCCCCAACGGCGTAGCCGGACAGATCGCGGCCCAGTTCCTGCACGGAGTGATACCGGCCGGCGACAACGCCCGGCAAAAAGGCGGGGCGCATAATCGCTGACCGGCGACCCACGCGCCCCCTGCAAAACGACCCTCGGGAGGATCAGGCGTGTACCTGCCCGACGTTCAACTCCACCAAGCCGCCTCGCTCCAGGACGCCTCCACGCTCCTCGACGACCGCGGACCTGACGCCCGTCTGCTCGCCGGCGGAACCGACCTCCTCGTCGATCTCAAGACCGGCCGCCTGCGCGTCACCCACCTCGTCTCGCTCAATCGCATCGACACCCTCCGCGGAGTGACCGCCAACGACGGCGGCCTCCACATCGGGCCGCTGACCACAATCACCGATCTCGGCCGGGCCACCGCCGTGGCCGAACGCTTCGCCCCCATTCACGACGCCACCAGCCGAATGGCCGCCCCGCAAATTCGCAACCGGGCCACCGTCGGCGGCAACATCGCCAGCGCCGTCCCCTGCGCCGACCTGCCGCCCATCCTGACCGCCATGAACGCCTCGGTCGTGCTCTGGTCAACCCGCGGCCAGCGCGAGGTGCCCCTGGACAGCTTCTTCGTCGGCGCCCGCCAGACGGTGCTGGCCGGCGGAGAGATTCTGTCAGGCGTCCGCGTCCCCGACCCGCCGCCCGGCTTCGGTGCCGCCTACGCCCGCTTCGCCCTGCGCAACGGCAACGCCATCGCCGTCGCCGCCGTCGCCGCCAGCGTCACCTTGAGTGGCAAAGACACCGTCCGCGACGCCCGCGTCGTCCTCGGCGCAGTCGCGCCCGTGCCCAAGCTGGTCGAGTCGGCCGGCAGCGCATTGCTCGGCCAATCGCCGGACGACGACGCCTTCCATCGTGCGGCCGTCGCCGCCCGCGACGCGGCCGAGCCCATCTCCGACATCCGCGGATCGGCCGACTTCCGCCGCCACCTCGTCCAAGTGCTCACCCACCAGGCCCTGGCCACTGCCTGTGCCAGAGCCAGGGAGACGCTGTGATGGCCGTCTCGCGCGACCTGCTCGTCAACGGCAACACCTACTCCGTCGCCATCGACCCGGCCGACACCCTCCTCGACGTGCTTCGCGACAAGCTGCGCCTCACCGGCACCAAGAAGGGCTGCAACGTCGGCGACTGCGGCGCCTGCACCGTCCTGATCGACGGCCAGCCGTCCAACAGTTGCCTGCTCCTCGCCGCCGAGATGGAGGGCAAAAGCATCACCACCGTCGAGGGCCTGGCCAAAAGCGGAGAACTCTCGCCGATCCAGAAGGCCTTCGTGCACGAAGGCGGCATCCAGTGCGGCTTCTGCACGCCCGGCATGGTCGTCACCGCCACCGCCCTGCTGGAACACAACCCCAGGCCCACCACCGACGAGATCAAGGACGCCCTGGCCGGCAACCTCTGCCGCTGCACTGGGTACGCCGGCATCCTGCGGGCCGTACAACGCTGCGACAAATACTCCGGTGACACCACCACGGCACCCGATCAAAACACCGCCCAGCCGCCCGACGCGAGCGCATGTTCCCAATCCGACGAACGCGCGCCGGCCCAATCCCCAATCCCCAATCCCCAATCTCCAATGAGCACCGTCGGCGTCTCCATCCCCCGAGTCGACGCCGCCGACAAGGTTACCGGCCGCGCCCAGTACACCGCCGACATCAACCTGCCCAACATGATCCACGGCAAGATCCTCGGCTCGTCGATCGCCCACGGCCGCGTCAAGCGAGTCGACGTCTCCAAGGCCCGGGCCCTGGACGGCGTGCTGGCCGTCATCACCGGCGACGACGTCCCCGACACGCTCTACGGCGTCTCACCGGCCCGCTACGACGAGCACGTCCTGGCCAAGGACAAGGTCCGCCACGTGGGCGACCCGGTCGCCGCCGTCGCCGCCATCGACGAACGAACCGCGGAGCGGGCCATCGCACTCATCGAAGTCGAATACGAAGAGCTGCCCGCCGTCTTCGATCCCGTCACGGCCGTCGCCGACGGCGCCCCGCAGCTTCACGACCGCTACAAGCGCAACATCAACACCCACGTCGAGCAGAACTTCGGCGACGTCGAGAAGGCCTTCGCCGAATCCCACTGCATCCGCGAGGAAACCTTCACCGGCAACCACGTGTACCAATCGCCGCTCGAGCCCCACGCCGCCATCGCCACCTGGGAACACGACGGCACCCTGGTCCTCTACAGCTCGACGCAGGTCCCGCACTACGTGCAATACATGATGGCCCACGTCCTGCACATCCCGCTGGGCAAGGTCCGCGTGATCCGCCCGGCCGTCGGCGGAGGCTTCGGCGGCAAGGCCGCCACAAACCCGCTCGACCTCTGCGCCGCCATCCTCAGCCGCAAGACCGGCCGACCCGTCAAAATGGTCTACTCGCGCGAGGAGATGTTCCACTACGGGCGAGGCCGCCACAAACAGCACATGAAGATGAAGCTCGGCCTCGATCGCGACGGCACCATCAAGGCCTTCAAGAGCGAGATCTACCTCGACGGCGGAGCCTACAGCTCCTTCGGCGTGGCCACCGCCTACTACGCCGGCAGCATGATGCCCACGCTCTACCACATCCCCAACTACCGCTACGACGGCTACCGCGTCATGACCAACAAGCCGGCCTGCGGAGCCATGCGCGGCCACGGCGTGCCCCAGCCGCGATTCGCCTTCGAGTGCCTGCTCAACATGGCCGCCGACGACCTCGGCATCGACCCCATCGAGATTCGCCGCCGCAACGCCATGACGCCCAAGACCCGCACCGTCAACGACCTGGACATCGATAGTTGCGAGTTCCTCGCCACGCTCGACGGCGTCGAACAAAAGAGCGGCTGGAAGCAGAAATACGGCAAGCTCCGCAACCAAAACGACCTGAGCCGCGGGCTTCAGCCCGCGCGGACTCAACCCGCGCAGACTCAACCCGCGCAGACTCAACCCGCGCGACCTCAACCCGCGCAGCCCAATATCCGCAAGGGCATCGGCATCGGCTCCGGCGGTTTCGTCTCCGGCGCCGGCTACTGCATCTACCGCGGCCAGGTCCAACTCTCCCACGAGAAGCCGCCCGAGCACTTCCAGAAGAAGTCCATCTTCCCGCACGCCAACGCCATCGTGAAGATCAGCGAGGACGGCATGGCCGCCATCCTGCTCATCGGTGCCGCCGAGATCGGCCAGGGAAGTGACACCGTCCTGTCACAGATGTGCGCCGAGTCCCTGGGCATCCCCGTCTCCCGCCTGCGCATCCGCAGCGAGGACAGCGACATCTCACCGCTGGACCTCGGGGCCTACTCCTCCCGCGTCACCCTCATGGCCGGCCACGCCGTCTCCCGCGCCGCGACGGCCGTCGTCGACAAGATGCGCCCCTACGCCGCCAAACTCCTCAACTGCGACCCCGCCGAGGTAATCGCCCACAACGGGAAGTTCAGTGTGGCACCGGTTTCCAACCGGTGTGACAACGTCGATCAGTGCCGCAACGTCGATCCGAGCTGTCCCGATTCTCGGGATAAGGGAGCGGCCAACGTTGCCCACGACGCCGATCAGTACCGCGACCGTAAGGGAGCGGCCAGTGTTCCTCGGGATGAGGGGGCGCGCGAGCCCCAACCGTCAATCGTCAATCGTCAATCGTCAATGAGCGCGACGCGCAGCGTCGCGTGGGAAGAGGTTGCCCGCAAGTACTTCAACGACAACGGCCCCCTCGTCGGCACCGGCTGCTACAAGCCGCGAGAGGGCCTCGGCGGCGACTACAAGGGCGCCACCGTCGGCACCAGCCCGGCCTACTCCTTCGGCAGTTCGGTCTGCGAGCTATCCGTCGATTTGGACACCGGTAAGGTCAGCATCGAGCGCTTCACCGACTACCACGACTGCGGCACGCCCATCAACCCCATGGCCGTCCACGGCCAGGTCGAGGGCGCCATCGTCATGGGTGCCGGCGAGACCATCATGGAGGACGTCCAGTTCGACGACCGGGGTCAGATTCTGAACCCCAACCTCCACGGCTACCTGACCATGACCATCAAGGACGCCCCGGAGATCTTCAGCGGCATCGTCGACTCCTACGAGCCCAGCGGCCCCTTCGGAGCCAAGGAAATCGGCGAGGGCAGCACCCTCCCCGTCCTAGGCGCCGTAGCCCACGCCATAGCCAACGCCACCGGCGTATGGATCAGAGACCTCCCCATCACCCCGGAGAAGATACTGCGGGCCCTCCGCGAGAAACGGACGGACGGGAAACCGATCCAGGCGGCAGGATCGCCAAGCCATGACTGAATGGCCCGACTGGTGGTCGTGGGAGTTGGAGCTATCTCCGCACGTGATGAAGCGGATGACGGACCGACGTTTCAATGAGGCCGATCTTCGCTTGATGTTGGAGGATGCTTCCGACTATCATCAGAATGCTGAGCCTGGGCGCTGGGTCGTGGAAACACACCACGCTGACCGGGCCTGGGAGGTCATTGTTGAACCCGTTCCCCAGGAGACGGTGCTGGTCGTTGTGACCGCCTATCCGCTCGGGCAGTCGAGACAAGAGCGATGAAACAACGATACTTGGAGATCACCTTCCGCAACGGTAAGCCCCTGGCCGCGTACCTGTACCTCCCCAGGAACCCGGGCGACGTGAGCGTCCGTACGGAACGCCACGGCGACGGATTGCTGATCGACTTTGCCGCCGACGGCCGAGCCATCGGCATCGAAATCACCGCCCCCGGCAAGCTATCGCTGCAGACCTTGAACCGGGCCCTGATTGCCGTGAACCAGGCCCCCGCAACAGCCGACGAACTGGGGCCGCTCGCCGCCGCGTAGCACAACAGGGACTGGAGGCCGCGCGGTTGCTGGATATGCCCGTCAATATACGGTATTGTATTGATCCGGAGGCCGACCGCCCACACATCCTCGACCGCGGTGTCGCCAAGCACGAAGTCGAGGAAGTGCTGGCCCGCCCCGGCGAGGACCGTCCACGGCGCGAAGGTACTCGCGTCGCCCTTGGCCGGACCCGTAGGGGCCGGCTCCTCAGAGTGGTTTACGTTCCCGAGCCGGGACCGGACGGCATATTCGTCATCACGGCCTATGACCTGAAAGGCAAACCGCTCCGGGCTTTCATACGGCCTATGCGCCGGAGGCGAACATGAAGTCCAACCGATTCCCCGAAGGCTGGGACGAGCAAAGGGTCCGCAAGGTCCTGGCCCACCACGAAGGACAGACCGAGGACGAAGCAGTAGCCGAAGATGAGGCCGCCTACGAAGACCAGGCGCAAACATTCATCGAGGTCCCCGTCGAGCTGGTCCCGGCCGTCCGCGATCTCATCGCCCGGCACGAGCGCTGACCAAGACGCCCCCGGGGATTCTCCGCGGCATCCCCGAATCGTAGGAGCCCGGCGGCCCCTTCGGAGCCAAGGAAATCGGCGAGGGCAGCACCCTCCCCGTCCTGGGCGCCGTCGCCCACGCCATAGCCAACGCCACCGGAGTATGGATCAAAGACCTCCCCATCACCCCGGAGAAGATCCTGAAGGCACTTAACGCGAGGCAGCAACCGGATCAGTCCACGGGAGCCTAAGCTGCGAGCAGGAAGGAGAAGGGAAGAAGGGGGCAGGCTTGCTTATTGCAGGAGGAAGGGCGCCAGGCTTACTTCTTGACGGCTCCGGAGGCTGCAGCAGCGCTTCATCGTGCCCAGACGCCCACGCATCGACCGCGGACGGACGCCTGTCGCGTGCTTAGCCGGCGCGTCGCCCAGCCGCCCGGCTGATCTTGACGTCGGACAGCAAAGAAGAAGCCTGACCCACTCAACCTCTCAACTCATCGACGAGGAGACCAACAGGAAGATGACCCGCATTCGGTCAACCGCTGTCATTGTTGCTGTGGTGGTGGTCTTAGCGCTGTTGTTGGTGCTTACGCGTCGCCAGGAATCCACACTGGGTGCGCCCCCGTCGAGCCAAGAGCTTTCTTGGTGCATGGAGCGGATGCAGATCAAGTTGCCGACCGACGCGCGCCCCCTCATGTTCTATTACGCGTCCGGTTTGGACGCTGTAGCATATCTGAAAGTCGAACTCAGGAAGGATGATCTGGATAGCTTTCTGGCAGCCTCTCCATTTGCAGCGGCGCAGCTAAGTGAGAGTGAGAAGGCCGTGAGCCGGGAGCGCGGCATGCCATGGTGGGACGTCGCGACGGTAGCGCGATTCCTGTCCGGAATGGCCCAGTTGCCTGACGCACGGCGGTTGTATATTCTTGTGAACCTGGATCAGCCTGACACGTGTACGGTGTACCTGAATTGGTGGGAGACGTGACGTCGAGCCGTGCCCAGTTTAACCAGGCACGCGGCCGACGGAGGAACCGCCTGTCACGTGCTCGACGGCAGCGTCGCCCGGCTGCCCGCCTGAAGCTGGGATCGGGCGGCAAGAAGTAAGCCTGACCCCCCTACTCGCCCCCGTACCCGCATGATGCCAACTGACGGGAGAAGCGTTGGCCGGCTTTGCCGATCAGCAAGGAAAAGGTAGTGCGACGTGTCAGCAATCGAAGGTATTGAACGCGGGCTCGCCACACGTGGGCGTCACGTGCTCGCGCAGCGGGGCGGCAAGCTTGTCAACCGCACGGTAGCCGGTTGTCTGCTCATCGCCCTGGCCGGCGCCGCCGGCGCGGGTTGTGCCGAGCCCGGCAATAGCGACAAGGAGCCCGGGCAGCGGGTGGAATGGCTGGGCAGGAAGGCCGCCCGGGTGCGGTCGATCGATCTGGCTGACGATGACTTTGCCGATCTGGAGCCGTTGGCCCGGGCCGTCGGTGACGCGCGGATAATTCTGCTCGGCGAGGCTTCCCACGGCGATGGGGCAACATTCCTGGCCAAGGGGCGGCTGATCAGGTTCCTGCACCAGCGGCTGGGCTCCGACGTGTTGGTGTGGGAATCGGGCTTCTACGAATGCGACAAGGCGGCAGAGGCCCTCGCGGCCGGTGTGTCCTGGCGCGAAGCGTTCGGAAAGGCCGTGCTACCGATCTGGGCGAACAGCGAGCAGTGCCGACCGGTGATGGAATACGTCCAGGCTACGCAGCAGACCGATCGGCCGATCACCCTGGCTGGCCTGGGCTGGTACGTCTCCGACCAGACGAAGCTGTTCGACGACCTGATCGCCTTCTTCGAGGCCGTCGACCCAACCTGGCCCTCGCCCGACCAGCGGCAAGCGCTGGCCTCAATCCAAACGATGCTGGATACGCGCGGCGACCGCTCGCGCCCGCCAAAGCCCATCGAGCCGCCTGAACTCGTTCAACTGCGGGCCCTGGCCGACCTGCTCGATCGCGATTCGGCTGGCAGGGTGAGCGCCATGCACGGCCGGCGCCGGATCGGGTTCATGCGGCGGGTCCTGGAGAACCTCGAGGCCTACGTCGTCTACCTCAACAGCCCGCCAACCAGGGGCGGCGCCGACGACAACCCCCTGGGCATGATCGAGGGCCACAACGCCGTCTTCCTGGCGAGCGAGTACTTCCCGAACCGCAAGCTGATCGTCTGGGCCCACAACGGGCACTTGACGCGCGGCTCGTCCCAGATCGAGGAGCTCGAATCCAAGTTCCGGATCAATCAGACCATCGCCGCCGGCCAGCACATCCACAACGACCTGGGCGACGGTGTCTACAGCATCATGTTCATCACGCACAACGGGCAGACGGGCCTGTGGTGGAACGAGCCGGCCGAGCTGCCCGCTCCACCGGTGGGAAGCCTCGAGGACCTGATGCACCGGGTCGGCCTGGAGCACGGCTTCGTCGACCTGCGTTCCCTGCCCCGGGACCACTGGCTGCGCAGCCGGCTGATCGCCCACCCCCTCGCCCACCGTCCGATGCGGGCCGACTGGAGCCGCGTGTACGACGGCGTGTTCTTCATCGACACCATGAGCCCCAGCACCTCGGCGGACCCCGATGACTGACCCGTGTCAGCCGCCGAACGGCGGCTTTGCCCACACCGCAGTCTCTGGTAAGTTGGCGCCCGGCGGCTTACCGAATGGTTGGGCACCTACCAGAATAGGACAAGGCGAGTGACCATCGACGTGACCGACGACTTCGGGCCGTTTGACGGGCGGGTGTGGATCAACTGCTCGCATCAGGGGCCGTTGCCGCGCGTGGCCCGGGAGGCGGCGGCCGAGGCCGTCGCCATCAAGACCGCGCCCCACCGCCTGGCGAACTCGTCGTTGTTCAGCGACGTCCCGTAACGCCTGCGCAGCACCCTCGGCCGCCGCATCGACGTACTGGCGAACTTCTAGTCCAGACTCCGCCCGCCTTATCGAGTTGGCATGATCCGGCCGCAGGCGTTAGAGTGCCGGCCTTGACGGCGCGCGAGTACCACTATGAAGCTCACTGTCATTCGCCCAAAGGAGGTCGCCATCTGCTCGGCCATCGGAGCGGCCGGCGCTCTGATCTTCCTCTTCGCCTTCCCCAAGGGCGCGATCAGCACGCTGATGCACGCGGTCCTGCACCTTCCCGGCCCCGGTGCCGGCATCGCCCTGATCATCGGCCCCATTGTCATATTCGTGGCACTCCTCGCGTCCCTGCTCACCCGGGGTACCGGCGGCGCGCTGATCGCCTCGTTGACCTTCGCCGTGGCCAGCGCACTTGTCGCAGCGATCTTCGCGATCCCCACCAACCCCAAGGGTGCATTCGGCAGCGCCATCTTCATAGCGGCCGTCGCCCTGGCCGGCATTACCGCGGAGGCCGTCATGCATCTCGGCAAGAGCGCAAAGGGCAGACGGCGCTGCCTGCTCGCCGGCGCCCTGGCCAACACCGTGCTCCTCGTTTTCTACTGGATCGCGATCTTCCCGCGCACCTACAAGCCGGTCGCCTGGCACGACGTCCCCCTTCTGACGGCCCTTGCCCTTGCGGCCGGGCTCCTCTTTGGGTATATCGCCTGGGTGGTGTACGGGTTCCTTTCGAGGACCTTCGCCCTCAAGGAGAAGCGCTAGACCATGTGCGGTCCCCCGGACTTCGCAGCCCTCGAAACGTGCGTCATCCGCCTGGCCGAGCTCTCCGCCGCCGGCCTGGGCACCTACGCCGTCTGCCAGACGGCCGCCATGTGTCGCGGTTTCGCTTCCGGGCGAGGCAAGCGGCAAAAGAAAACCTCACCGCATCCCCCCGCCCGCCCCGTCGCGGAGGGCCCCAATGACCACCTCGACACGTGAAGATCTTCTGGACCGCTGCGTCGACTTCCACGGCCACCTCTGCCTCGGACAAGTACTGGGCGTTCGCCTCGCACTCAAGGGCATGGAACTGATCGGCACCCGCGACCCCCGTCAGATGATCGTCTTCATCGAGAACGACCGCTGCATCGCCGACGCGATCCAGAGCGTCACCGGAACGCGCATCGGCCGGCGAAGCGCCAAGCTGATCAACTACGGCAAGATGGCCGCCACCTTCATCAACACCGAAACCAGCCAAACCTACCGCGTGAACGTCCGCCAGGTAGACCCCGACGCCAGGCATGCCAAAGACGCCATCCGGCGCGTGCTTCACGTCCCTGACGCTGAGTTGCTCGCCTGGAAGAAGGTGACCGTATCACTCAAGCCGGAGGACCTGCCGGGAAAGCCCCTCCGCACCGTGCACTGCGCCCGCTGCGACGAAAGAATCTTCGACGGCCGGGACGTCCAGGCCGACGAGGGGCCGCTGTGCCTCTCCTGCGCACACGGCGCCTACTATCAGATCGTGGATACGAACGAGTGAAACTCATCGATGATTTGCTCGACGGCGTTGCCCACCTCGACTGCCCGGTGAAACGCGTATGCGTCGGCCTCCACTGGACCATCGTCGAGAGCAGATACACCGGCATGGCCCACACCTACAAGACCGGTGACAAGGTCGAACTCGAATCGTCCGGCAACCTGGTTGGCACAAGCGCGGCCGCACTCGCTCAGCGCCTCAGGAGTTGGCAACCGCTCGAAGCAAGCCTTGGCCTGGCGGCGCTGAACTCACTCATCGAGCCGGTCGGTGAACCGGGCAACGTGTTCGAGCACGTCCTCGGCCTGGTTCCGGGCAAAACCGTTACGGTCATCGGCCGATTCCCGTCCAACGACCAGATCGCCCGGACCGCGGGGCGCGTCTACTTCCTCGAAATGGAACCCGAGCATGGCGAGCTTCCTTCTCATGCCTGCGAGGAGGTCATCCCCGAGTCCAACGTCGTGGTGATCACCGCCACCGCCCTGATCAACAAGACGCTGCCGCGCCTGCTCGAACTCGCCCGGCAAGCCACGGCCGTCGTCCTCGGCCCGAGCACGCCGATGAACGACGTGCTCTTCCGTCACGGGGCCGACATCCTCGCCGGCGTTCGGGTCGCCGACACCCACGCGCTCATCAGCAGCGTCATGCAGGGAGTCAAGAAGCACAAGAAGCTGGCCGGCATCGAGTCGATCACCAGGCTGGCACCCGACCGGTGACACGGTCGGACCCGAATGACGCGGGTTCACGCGCCGAGGAATCTCTGGTACGTTGGGCGCAGACATCTCGGCGTACGGTGGAGGCTTGCTGATGGCTGAAGCGAAGGAAGTCAAGATCAAGCAGCTTGCCGCGGCCAAGACGATGCGCAAGCTCATGGCCGATCACTTCTACGAACTGGATCACGCCGCCAAGGAGGGCCGGCCCAAGGTGGCCTGGTGCACCAGCGTGGGGCCGGCCGAACTACTCCGGGCCATGGGCTTTGTGGTGTACTTTCCGGAGAACCACGGGGCCATGCTCGGTGCCACTCGCATGGCAACGGAGACGATCCCCGCCGCCAACGCCATCGGCTACTCGCCGGAGGTCTGCTCGTACATGACCAGCGACCTCGGGGCGTTCCTGCAGAAGCGCACGCCGCTGAGCGACGCCTACGAGGGCATCGAGTCGGTCCCCAAGCCCGACGTGCTGGTCTACAACACCAACCAGTGCCGTGACGTGCAGGACTGGTTCGCGTGGTACGGCCGGCACTGGTCGCGGCCGGTGCTGGGCATCGAGTGCTACCGCGGCGTCGGCGAGGTGACCGGGGTGCACGTGGCCGGCATCGCCGGGCAGATCAAGGCCCTGGTCGGGCCGCTGGAGGAGATCGCCGGGCGGAAGTTCGACCTGGACCGGTTGCGCGAGGCCGTGCGTCTTTCGCGGGAATGCTCGGACCTGTGGAAGGAGGTGCTGGAGACGGCCGCGGCCAAGCCGTCGCCGCTGACCTTCTTCGACAGTGTCATCCACATGGCACCGGCCGTGGTGATGCGCGGGACGCAGACGGCCGTGGACTACTACAGGAACGAGCTGCTCCCGGAGCTGAAGGCCCGGATGGCGGACGGCGTGGCGGCCGTCGAGGGCGAGCGCCTCCGCCTGTACTGGGAGGGCATGCCCATCTGGGGGCGGCTGCGCGACCTGGCCACGCAGTTTCTGGAGCTGCAAGCCTGCGTGGTGGCCAGCACGTACGCCAACTCGTGGATCTTCACGGCCCTGGATGCCGACGATCCGTTCGAGTCGATGGCCCGGGCCTACACCGAGCTGTTTATCGTCCGGTCCGATCCGTGCAAGGAGCGGTACCTGGAGGAGATGATCAGGACGTTCGGCCTGGACGGGGTCGTCTTCCACGACTCGAAGACGTGCCCGAACAACACGAACTGCCGGCATGGCATGCCCGAACGGCTCCGCGAGCGGCTGGGCGTCCCGTCGATCACCATCGCCGGCGACCTGAACGACCTGCGTTGCTACTCCGACGAACAGACCCGAACGCAGATCGAGGCCTTCGCCGAACAACTGGCCGGGTGAGGCCGTCTGGTGCTCGGGATGCACCTGGGCACGGTATTGCCCGGTGCCAGATATTCAGTTGTGTCATGGGACGGATTCGTCCGTGACACCTCCTTTGAATCGGGCGCACCCGTGCGTTGGGTGCCTGCCGTGCGCGTCTCGTGCCCGTGGCCTTTTTCTTGTCGGCGTCGCGGCCTCCGGTGGCGTCGGCTACGCGCATCCGCGCCTGAGGGATGCGTTCCTCTACCCCTATAACTTGGCGCCCGATCACCTTCAGGGGGTGCGGTTTGCGGAAAACGGGGTTTTTGGATGCGCCAGGGGCGATTTGAAGTGCGAATTCAGGCAACAAGAGCTCACCGCAGAGAACACAGCGCGGGCGTCGGCCGCAACCAGAGGCACCGAGGCAACAAGGCACCGAGGCAACAAGGCAAGAGGGCAACCGAGCACGGCGTCGGGGGGCCGAGCCACCATCCGTACGGTGAGAATCTGCGCCGGGTGCAAAACGCAACCGTTTGTAGTAGAGAGAACGCCGAGAACGGCCGCGAGATTGGGTGGTACGCGCGGCTGGTGGGATGGGCCGATCCCCGGGCGCGGGAACGGGCGTGGCGACAGTTGATCGTTGTTTAACTGCAAAGGCATTGTCCGCAGATTTCGCAGATTGGCGCGGATTCAGGCCAGGCAGAAGGCAAACGGCAAAGGCAAGATGTTCACCACAGAGGCCGCCGAGCACGCCGAGACCGGCCGGTGAATCAGTCGTTGGGGGTTGTGGTGGGGCGGGGGAGGATTGAGAATTGAGAATGAGGGACGGCGGATTGTCCGTAGATTGGGCGGGTGGTCGCGGATTGAGGGCAGGCAACGAGGCAACGAGGCAACGAGGCAACGACAAAGACCTTACCACAGAGGGCGCAGAGACCTCAGAGAAAGGCGGGAGAATGGGGGGCGGCGGGTCGTCGCAGGTTTCGCAGATGTTCGCAGAATTCGGTGACGGCGGGACGATGAGGGAGGTTGGGGCGTCGGACAGTTGCGGAACGGTGGAACGGCGGGATGACGAACGGTGGGCCGGGTGACAATCGAATCGAAACTCCGGCCATCATGACGCCTAGGATGAGGCGGCGATGGCCGGAAGAAGTAAGCCTGACCCTTGGCCTTACCGACCCTTGCCCTTACCTCGTCAGCCCGTTGATCTTACCCCCGAGCATACGGTAACGGCGCGGGCCGGAATCAAGAAGGGCGGTCAGTCCGATGGGTGACCCCGAAGATCGACCCACATATGGCGCAGATCAAAAGGAGACAGAAGGGATGCCGGTCTGGTCAACCTGTGGTCTAGTCGGGCAACAGGATTCTCCTGCCACCCGCTGCCCGCCAGAACGATCACCGGCAACGACCGTTTCTCGACGGCAGCGTTGACTTCGCCCAGGATGTCGTCGAGTTCCATGCTCTGCACATACCCAACCATCGCCCCAGACGGGGTGGCCTTACCGTAACCGTGTTCTTCAGTGACAAACCGAACGACCCCCTTTTCCACGTAGTTCACGTTAAATACCCATCGATTGGTGGCTCGACCGAGCCGCTTGCACTCGATGGTGTAGAACATTGAGGCCCGATCACCATCAGTTTCCTGGAGGTTCACGAAGCCGCATTGGAGATCGGGTCGCTTTTCCTCTCTGGAAGTGTGCGTCTCATCGTCTGCCAAGGGCTGGTTCTGTGCTTCCCATACGAAGGGAGTCTGG